>Ga0066903_100004637_pt1 | contig 11680 bp, 9 predicted proteins | sample PanSoiMetaGPlot1_FD_67491 | JGI IMG/M metagenome (GOLD analysis project Ga0066903, IMG submission 67491) | Tropical forest soil microbial communities from Panama analyzed to predict greenhouse gas emissions - Panama Soil - Plot 1 (version 2) | ecosystem: Environmental > Terrestrial > Soil >...
TCCGCGCACGCGGCAAAGAGGCCGCGATAGAGCGCGAGCGTGACGGCGTCGGGGGCGACGCGGCGCGCGCTCATCGCCCGCCCGCCCGCTTGAGCACGATCGCGCCGCTCGCGTGCACCGCGCCGGACCAGCCGGGCGCGACCCACAGCGTGGCGCCATCGTCCACGACCACGGCGGGACCGGGAACGAGCGTGCCCGCAGCGAGCTGCTCGCGGCGGTGGAGCCGCGCTTCGAGCGCGCGGCCCGCGTGCCAGACACGGATGCGCTCCGGCTTCGCATCGGCATGCGCGGGCGCGGAGCCGCGGCGCTCGCGCGGCAGCGGCTCGTCCCGCCACCCGCCCACCTCGAGCGTCACCACCTGCAGCGCCGCGTCGCGGTCGGCGAAGCCGTAGCGCCGCTCGTGCGCGTCGTGGAAGCGCGCGGCGAGCGAGGCGAGCGGCAGCGCCGCCACGGTCAGCTCGTGCGCCTGGCCCCGGGTGCGCACCTCGGCGCGATGCTCGAGCTGCACGTGGGCGCGATCGCGTGCGGGGAACGCGCTCCACACCTCGCGCTCGAGCTGCGCGATCTCGCGCGCCAGGCGGCGCGTGTCCCTGGCGTCCGCCAGCACGCTGCGCGAGCGCTCGCGGCGCGAGCCGCCCGCGAGCGCCCCCAGCGCGCACAACACGCCGGCGTCGCGCGGCCAGATCGCCGCGGGCACGCCCAGCGCCGCGGCCAGTGCGCAGGCGTGGAGCCCGCCCGCGCCGCCGAACGCGACGAGCGCGGCGCCGCGCGGGTCCTCGCCGCACTCCACCGACACCTTGCGCAGCACGCCGGCCATGTTCCCCTCCACCACGCGCAGCACGCCCTCCGCGGCCCGTTCCGCGCTCGGCAGCCGCAGCGATCTCGCGAGCGCGGCCATCGCGCTCCGCGCCGCGGCGCGATCGAGCGCCAGCGCGCCGCCCGCGAGCGAGTCGCCCGCGATGGCGCCCAGCACCACGAGCGCATCGGTCACGGTGGCCGGACCGCCGCGCCCGTAGCACGCGGGACCGGGGTCGGCGCCCGCGCTCTCGGGCCCCACGCGCAGCACGCCGCCGGCATCGGCGCGCGCGATCGAGCCGCCGCCGGCGCCCACGGTGTGCACGTCGAGCGTGGGCAGCAGCACCGGGATGCCCGCGACCTCGCGCCCGCGCCGCCGCGGCAGCCCGTCGCGCCCGGTGTCGCGCCCGCCCAGGAACGCGCAGTCGGTGGACGTGCCGCCCACGTCGAGCGTGAGCGCCCGCGCGTGGCCGCACGCGCGCGCCACGTCGAGCGCGGCGCGCAGGCCGGCGGCGGGGCCCGAGAACAGCTGCCGCACCGGCTCGCGCGCCGCCTGCTCCGGCGGCGCGGTGCCACCATGCGAGAGGACAATTTGAATGTCGGCGCCTCCGGCGCCGCTGGCAAGCGCGCCCAAATAAGCGCTCACGCGCGGCGACAGGAACGCGTTCGCCACGGTGGTGGCGAGCCGCTCGTATTCGCGGATCTCCGGCACGAGGTCGGCGGCGCACGTCACCGCCACCCCGAGCGGCGAGACGGCACGAGCGATCCGATGCTCGTGCGAAGCATCGCTCCACGCGTGCAGCAGGCCGACCGCGATGGCCTCGGGCTCCGACGCGCGCACGCGCCGCACCACGGCCGCCAGCTCGGCGGCGGTGAGCGGTGTCAGCACCTCGCCGCCCGCGGCGAGCCGCTCGCGGACGCCGAGCCGGCGCTCGCGCGGGACCAGCGGGGACACGCGCCTGGGCTGCAGCGCGTAGATGTCCGGCCGCTCCTGGCGGCCGATCTCCAGCACGTCCTCGAAGCCGGCCGTGGTGACGAGCGTGACGCGCGCGCCCTTCCGCTCGAGCAGCGCGTTCGTGGCCACGGTGGAGCCGTGGCGCACACGCGTGCCCCGCCCCGCGCCGGCGCGCGCGAGCGCGGCGAGCACGGCCGCCGCGGGCTCGCGTGGCGTGGACGGCAGCTTGAACGCGATGCGCTCGCCGCCGCGCCACGCCACGACGTCGGTGAACGTGCCGCCGGTGTCGATGCCTATGACGTTTGCGTACGCCTCGGCTCTTGCATACGCCTCGCCTTCGGCTCGGCGGGTGCGTGAAGGAGGTTTTTCGCGGGCGGAGCCTCCGCGGTCGCGCCGGCCCGCCGTCTTACTCCACTTTCTGGCCACGCTTCCTCCAGCGCTCGAAGGCGAACACCAGCACGATCAGCGCGACCAGCGCGACCAGCGCCCACGGTGGCACCGGGAACTCGTGCCCGAGCCAGGCGAGCGCCGCGAAGTACGGGATGCCGCCCAGCAGCACGGCGAGGAAGTAGCGCGGCAGCGGGTAGCGCCCGGCCGCGGCCACGAGCTTGACCGGCGCGTCGGGCAACGGCGTCGCGCGCGCGATGAGGATGGCGAGGAACGACGCCGACGGCGAGCTCGCGAGCGCCTGCTCCACCTTGGCGCGCGACGGCGCGAAGCGCTTGACCCACGGCCAGTCGCTCCCGAGCACCCAGCGGAAGAGCAGCATCTGCACCGTGCTGCCCGCGCCCGCCGACGCCGCGCCGAACACGCCCACCTGCCATGGCTCGAAGCGCGGCGCGTACGCGAGCAACAGCGGCGTCGTGAACGCCGCGAGCGTCGCGTTGTCGAGGAACAGCAGCACACACAGCACGAGCAGCGATTCGCCGGCCACCAGCCCTCCCGGGAGCGCCACGGCGCATCGCGCGCCGCGGGACCGCGGCACCTTGCCGCACGCCCCGGGGTCGAGCAAGCTTCGCGCGTGCTCGAGATCCTGGTCCAGCTGGGCGCCGCCGCCACGGGCGCCATCGCGCTGTGGCTCTGCTACGTCGTCGCCGTCGTGCTGCCCGCGCACGATCCGCAGCGCGTCGGCCTGTGGACCGCGCTCGCGATCGGGTTCGCGCTCGATGCGGTCGTCACGCTGGTGTTCGTGCGGCGCGGCGCGCGCCCGGCGTGGCTGCCGTGGGCCGTGTCCGCCCTGTCGCTCGGGGCGATCGCGTTCGGCGGCTGCGCCGTCGGCGCCATGCTGGACCCGACGCGGGGCGCGTTCGAGGGCTACCTGCTGGTGATGGGCGTCGTGATCGGCGGCCAGGGGGTGTGCGCGCTGGTGTACGCGACGCTCACGGTGCTGCGCGCCCGAAAGGTCCCGAGCGCGAGGACCTAGCCGATCACCTCGGCGCCGCTCTCACTGGCCGGCGGCGTGGGTGGCGTCGGCGGTGGCGGCGGTGGCGGCGGCATGTCGTTGCGCGGGGCACCGGCCGGCCGCATGCGCGACCACCAGTTCTGCAGGCTCCGCCGCTGGTATTCGCCGCGCACGAGCGCGCCGGCGCCGATCGTGGCGAGCAGCGACCAGAGGACGAAGTGGATGAACGTCAGCAGGCCACCGATGAAGCCGAACACCGGCACGACGTGGAACACGTCGCCCGCGACGCGCAGGCCGTGCAGCGCCACGGCGCCCCACAGCAGGCTCGTGAACAGCGTGGCTTCGCCGCCCTTGAAGCGCGAGTGGATGCGCTGCCCCAGCACGCCGTAGCCCACGACCGTGCCCCAGAACCCGGCCAGCATGAAGAACGAGCAATACGCCACCACCACGGCGATCGCGAGCGGGATGCCGATGATCGTGATGCACAGGAGGCCGAACACGATCGCGAGCGCGGGCACGCTGGGGATGATGAGGCCCCAGATCCCCAGGCCGACGAGGAACGAGGGACCGGGCTCGCGCTGGATCATGTCCAGGGCGGACTGCGTGCGCCCGGGGGCCAGCTTCGAGAACAGCCACGCGATCGCGAGCATGAACACCATGACCACGGCGTGGTACAGCATCTGGAAGCCGGTGCCGACGACGGCCAGCACCGGGAAGAACAGACGGGCTCCCGGCGTGCGCGGCGCGGTGACGCGCTGCCCGCCGACCGAGGATCCCGATTCCTCGCGCAACGTGCCGCCGATGCACACCACGTCGCCGTCGACGCGCGCCGTGGGCGTGAGCGTCAAGTCCCCGCCCATGGCGGAGACGTTCCCGGTGACATGGCCCAGTACCTCGACGTCGCCGCCGAAGCTCACGACGTCGCCTTCGATCAGCTGCCCGGCCTTCACCGTGATGCTGCTGCCGAAGCGCACGATGTCGCCGCTCGTGGTGCGGACGGTCGGGACTTCGGGGAGCTGGGGCGGCTCGTGCCCGGGCGCCGGCGGAACGGGCGGGATAGGCGCGACGTGGCCGGCGGCGGTCGCGGCGGAATCCGCGGCGCGGCGTAGGCGGTCCGCCTCGCGCATGGTCTGGTCGTAGCTCGACGCGCTCTCCGGCGAGACGGGGCGGAAGCGCATCGTGCGCTCTTGCGCGCCCCCCGCGAGCGGCAGGGCGAGCAGCGCAGCGAAGGCCAGCACGCCGGTCCAGCGGACATATGACCGTGGGGCCAGTCTGGGCTGCCTGCGCATCTCGCGATCCCTCCGCTCGTCAGTCATGACGCCGGATACCCCGCGGCCGGGATCCCGATGCCTGCGGACCACCCGCGCTGGCGCGGACCCTTGCCGCGCCCCTGGCGGGTCCTGGCGGGGAGCCTTGGACTCGAGGGGCCTGAGCTTACCTTCGCCACCCCTTACGCCACGGGTTGCCGATTGGTTGCCACCCGGGCGGAGAAAAACCAAAGGGGAGTCGCGTCTTGCGCGACTCCCCCGGTCACACACGATTCCACGAGGGGCTTACTTCTTCGTCGAATCAGCCGGCATCGACGAGGCGGAGTCCATCGACCCCCCACCCATCGCCGTGCTGTCGGAGCTATTCGAAGACGACTCGGCCGCCGGCGGGGTCTGCTCCGCCTTCTTGCCGCAGCCCGCCGCGAAGGACGCGAGGGCCAAGGCCATCAGCGTCAGAGCGAAAAGCTTACGCATCGTGTGCACGTTCACCTCCTCTCACGCTGCCGCCCCGGAGATCCCCCGGTTCGGCCGTGCTCATTCTCATCAGTCAGTCCGGGACTCAGAAAAAAACACCACTGGTAGCAAGCGGTGTCGGGTCGGCAGAGTCCATGAGCCTGTATGCGGTTGTGGGCGTAGCCGCTGGCGACGCGTGAATACGCGCCAGCATTCCGCCAAAACGACCCGCAGGCTAGGGACGAACCCCCCGCTTGTCAAATGGAAACTGGCCCGCGGCCGCCTCGGCCCGGTCGCGGAAGCCGATGGGGCGAAGAGCCTTACGCCGGGCGGGTCTGGCATGGGTCAGTGCCCGTGCGGGGCGTGGCCCTCGCGCATGAGCCGCGCCGCGGGGCTTTCGGGAAGCGGCTTTAGCCCGGGCGGCGGATCGTGCAGCACGTGCGGCAGGTAGGTCGCGAACGTGAACGTGGGGCTCGTGACGGCTGTGTGGCACTTGCGGCAGGTGGCCTCAGAGACCTTGTTCCCGTCCTCGGCCCAGGCCTTGTGCTCGGTCCCCATCCCGTGACAGGCCTCGCACTGCACGTTGCCGTATCGCGGCGCGTCGTCGGCGACGCGGAACCCGCCCGGGCGGCCGTGGCCGGTGACGTGGCAGGGCACGCACGACGGCGTGGACTCCTTCTGCTGCTCGACGAGCGTCATCCACGCGCGCGAGTGCGCGGTCGTCTGCCACTGGGCGTACTCGGCGCTGTGGCAGCGGATGCAGTTGGACATGCCGACGAAGTGATCCGCGGGCAGGCCGCCTGCCTTGGCCGGCCCGTACGAGGCGTCGCGCGCGCGCGCGTGCGCGTTGAGCGAGTCCTCGAACGCCTTGACGCTCGCGGCCATCACCGGCTCCATCCGGTACTCAGGCCCGAGCACGATCGTGCGCGCCTCCACCCCGGGACGGCTGCCGATCGCGCCGAGCCGCACCTCCGCCAGGCCCACCTGCCAGCCCTGGGCGCCGCCATAGATCGCCGTCGTGCCGCCCAGGCGCTCGGCCTGCTCGTGCACGGGCACGGTGCCGCCCGCCACGAGCAGGTCGATGCCGGGCACGTGCGCGACGAGGCTCTCGCCGCGGGCCTCGCCCAGCTGCGAGAGGAGCACGATGCAGCGCGCGCCCTCGCCGTGCAGCGCCTCGATCGCCTCGCGCGCGGCCTGCTCCGGCGAGCGCAGCACCAGCGTGTCGCGCGTCGGCCCCAGCTCGGCGCCCTCCGGCATCAGGCCGAACACGCCGACCAAGTCCTCGCCCGCGTGCAGGATGGTCCACGGTTCGAGCGCGGGCTGGTCGGTCGCGCGCAGGCGCAGGTTCGCGCACACGAGCGCCACGCCCGCGCGGGCCGCGGCGTTCTCGAGGAACGAGTAGCCGAAGCGCAGCTCGTCGGGCCCGATCCCGGCCGCCTGCGTGCCCAGCTTGCCCATGGCCTCGAGCATGTACGGGCCGGCGTCTCGCTCGTCGTCGTTCGGTGGGAAGAAGCCGCCCGCGTCCAGCACGAGCACGTGCCTCTGCATCGAGCGCACGCTGTCCAGGAACGCGGCGCGGCGGGCCAGGCCACCCTTCGGCGTGTGGCAGCCGCACGGGCTCGTCTTTCCCGCCACGTCGTCCGTGGTGACGACCGCGAAGCTCGGCGGTCCTCCGCCGCAGCCGGCGTTCGCGAGCAGCCCGAACGCCAGCGCGGCGACTGCGATCAGCTCCCGGGGGCGCGCGTCACGCCGCGCCAAGCGCGCGCTCCAGGTCGGCTCGCAGGTCGGCCACGTCCTCGATCCCCACCGAGAGCCGCAGCAGCCCGTCGGCGAAGCCCATCGCCAGCCGCCGCTCGCGCGGCACCGAGGCGTGCGTCATCGACGCGGGGTGGCAGACCAGGCTCTCCACGCCGCCCAGGCTCTCGGCGCGCGTGAACAGCCGGAAACGGTCGAACACGGCGCGGCCCGCCTCGAGCGAGCCGTCACCCGGGATCATCGAGATCATGCCGCCGAACCCGGACGCCTGCCGCTTGGCGAGCGCGTGCTGCGGGTGGTCGGGGAGCCCGGGATAGAACACCTTCGAGACCTTCGCGTGCTTCGCCAGCATGCCGGCCAGCTCGCGCGCGTTCTCGTCGTGCCGCTGCATGCGCACCGCGAGCGTCTTGGTGCCGCGCAGCGCCAGGAAGCAGTCCATCGGCCCGGGCACGGCGCCGGCAGCGTTCTGCAGGAAGCGCAGCTGGTCGTGGAGCCCGTCGTCGTTCAGCAGCAGCGCGCCGCCGATCAGGTCGCTGTGCCCGTTCAGGTACTTGGTGACCGAGTGGAACGCCACGTCCGCGCCCAGCTCCAGCGGCCGCTGGAAGTAGGGCGTCATGAACGTGTTGTCGACGACGGTGAGCACGCCCTTCTTGCGCGCGCGCTCGCTCACCGCGGCGATGTCGGTCAACTGCATGAGCGGGTTCGTGGGCGTCTCTACAAAAACCACCCGGGTCTTGGGCGTGAACGCGGCGAGGATGCCGTCCGTGCTGGTGGCGTCCACGAACGTGAACTCGAGCCCGTGCCGCCGCCACACCTTGTCGAACAGCCGGAACGTGCCGCCGTACGTGTTCTGGCCGCACACGACGTGGTCGCCGGCCGACAGCGTCTGCATGAGCGCGTTCGTGGCCGCGAGCCCGGACGCGAACGACAGCCCCCACTTCGCGCCCTCGAGGCCCGCAAGGTTGCGCTCGAGCGCGGCGCGCGTGGCGTTGTGCGTGCGCGCGTACTCGAAGCCCTTGTTCTTGCCCAGCGCGTCCTGCGCATAGGTGCTCGTCTGGTAGATGGGCATCATGACCGCGCCCGTGGTCGGGTCGGGCTCCTGGCCCGCGTGCACGGCCAGCGTGCTGATCCCAGGTTTCGTGTCGAGTCGAAGCATCATTCGCTCCCGGCGATGAACTGCAGCATGTCGAAGCGGGTGAGGATCCCGGTCACCGTGCCGTTGTTCTTCACGAGCACGGCGGCGTTGCGTGAGGCCAACAGCTTGGTGACGACGTCGGCCGGCTCGTCGGCGCCCACGACCGGCAGCGGCGGGCCCATGATCGTGTCGAGCGGCAGCTCGAGCGACGCCGGGTCCGCGAGCGCGGACTTCAGGACGTCGCCCTCCTCCAGCGTGCCCACGACGTCCCCGCCCCGGAACACCGGGAGCTGCGAGACGTCGTGCTCCTGGATCAGCGCCAGCGCGCGCTTCAAGGGCTCGCCCGCGTCCACCTTGTACAGCGTGCGCACGCGCGCGTTCTTGCCCGACGCGATGTTGCCGACACGCACGGACGAGGGATCGAGCAGGTGGTTGTCGCGCATCCACTCGTCGTTGTGCACCTTGGAGAGGTACCGCTCGCCGGTGTCGGGCAGCAGCACGACCACGAGGTCGTTCGTGCCGCAGCCCTTCGCGACCTCGAGCGCCACCCACGCCGCCATGCCGGCCGAGCCGCCGACGAAGATCGCTTCCTCGCGCGCGAGCGTGCGCGTCATGTTGAGGCCGTCGTGATCGGTGCAGGAGAGCACGCGGTCCACGACCGAGAAATCCGTGGCGCTGGGGATGAAGTCCTCGCCCACGCCCTCGATCTTGTACGTGTGCGCCTCGCCGATCTGGCCGGTCTCCTTGTAGTGCTTGAGGATCGAGCCCACCGGGTCGGCGCCGACGATCTGGATCTTCTCGTTCATCTTCTTGAGGTATCGCCCGGTGCCCGAGATCGTGCCGCCGGTGCCCATGCCGGTCACGAAGTGCGTGATGCGGCCGCGCGTCTGCTCCCACAGCTCCGGACCCGTGCTGCGGAAGTGCGCCTCGGGGTTCGCGGGGTTGTGATACTGGTTCATGAGCACCGCGCCCGGCCGGTCCGTGGCGATGCGCCTGGCCACGTTGTAGTAGCTGTCCGGATGCTCGGGCGCCACGGCCGTGGGGCTCAGGTACACCTCGGCGCCGAACGCCTTCAACAGGTTCACCTTCTCGCTCGAGACCTTGTCCGGCATGCAGAACGCGGCGCGATAGCCCTTCACCGCCGCCACCATCGCCAGCCCCAGGCCGGTGTTGCCGGACGTACACTCGACGATCGTGCCGCCGGGCTTCAGCGTGCCGGCTTTTTCTGCCGCCTCCACCATCGCCAGACCGATCCGGTCCTTCACGCTGCCGCCCGGGTTGAACGTCTCCATCTTCGCCAGCACCGGGCACGGCAGGTCGCGCGCCACGGCGCGCAGGCGGACGAGCGGGGTCTTGCCCACCGTATCGAGGATGGACTCGAAGTAGTGGACGCCCTCGAGGACGTTGCTCACGGCATCGCTCCGGGAGTGAGTGAACCGATTCAGGAGCGGCCGGCGCGCCCCGCTTGATCGAACGGGGGCCGCATGCTCTGGGCCGCAGGGAGCCTAGGAGCGGTATCGGCCGATGGCAAGCGCGGCCGCGCCTCGCGTTCGGATGCACGACGGCCCCCGCGCCGATCGAGCAGGGCCCGCATGCCGGGCCCCCGGGATCACGTCACTTGTTTTCGACCGGCTTCGGAAGCGTCTGCTCGAAGGCGGTGGACCTGGCCAGCATCTCCGGCTGGGAGCGAAGCTGGGGCCCGAGCATGACGGCATCGCTCACCACGCCGAGGCGATGCTTGTGGTGATCGAGCCAGACGTCGGTGACGCCGACGAAATAACCGTGTTCGCCCCCACCCGCGGCCACGAACGCCGTGCCTGTCGTGTGCCCGACCGACCTCATGGAGTGGCCGTTCGACACCGCCACGTCGATACCGGTCACGTCGGCGAGCAGGCTCTCGGTTGCCTGGTCGCCGAGTTGCGAGAGCAACACGATCACCGTGGCTCCGTGCGCGCGCAGCTGGCCGATCGCCTCGCGTGCGGCCAGCTTGGGATCCGTGAGGGTGAGTGAATCCGCCGCCGGACCGCGGGTGGCGTCCTGCGCCAGCAGCCCGAACACGCCGACCTTGACGTCCGCGACGCGCACCAGCCGCCATGGATGGAAGGCCGGCTGGCCGCTGGCGCTCTCGATGAGGTTGGCGCAGGTGAGCGGCAGCCCGGTCTCGCGTGCGGTGCTGCGCAGGAAGTCCAGGCCGTTCGTGAGGTCGCAGTCGCCCACGCCGACGGCGTCCGTCTTCATGGCAGACATGCACTCCATGATGAACGAGCCGACCCCCCGCCGCTCCCGTTGGTCAGGGAACACCGCGCCGGCGTCGACGACGAGCACCCGGCGGTGCCGTCCGCGCGTGCTGTCGATGAGCGCTGCCCGCCGAGGCAGCCCGCCCTTGGGGATCGTGCACCCGCACGGCAGGAACGAGCCGCGCACGTCCACGGTGGACAGGATCACGAGGTCGTCGGGGGCCTTCGCGTCCGGCGTCGGAACGTCGCTCGCCCGTGCGGCGAGCGAAACGAGCGGCGACAGCAGCGCGAGCAGCGTGATCGAGAACCCGGGTGCGCGTCGGCTCATGCGACCTCCTCCCCGTCGGCCATCCACCAGCGTATCGACGGACGACGGACGTGGATTACGAGGGCCACGAAAAAAGCCCCCGCGCTAGAGCTTCGTCGCGGGGGCCCCGGTCGCTCCCTTGAGGGGAGACAACGTCAGTCTACTCCTTCAGTGCCCTGATTTCATGGTGTTGCTCACGGGCTTCGGCGGCAGCGGCGGCAGCGTCGCCGGCGGGTGGTGCAGGATGTGCGGCTCGTAGAGCGCGAAGTCGAACACCGGGCTCGAGGTGGCGTTGTGGCACGTGCGGCACGTGGCCTCGGTCACCTTCTGCGGCGCCGTCGGCATGGCCTCGTGCTCCGTGCCCATGCCGTGGCAGTTCTCGCACTGGACGTTGCCCAGCTTCGGGGCGTCGTCCGCGGTCTGGAAGCCGCCTGCCTGCTTGTAGCCCACCACGTGGCAGGTCACGCACTCGGGCGTGGACTCCTTCTTCTGGTCCACGAGCGTCTGCCACGCCTTGGCATGGTCGGTCTTCAACCACTGCGCGTACTCGGGCATGTGGCAGCGCTGGCAGACCTCGGAGCCGACGAAGTGGTCCACGGGCTGCTTCTGGTTCTGGCCCTCGCCGCCGGTCTGCGTCGAGTTCTGGAGCTGGCGCTCCTTCTCCAGCTTGCGCATCTTGTCGTTGAACGCGTCGTTGAAGCTCTTCGTGAGCTGCAGCAGCTCCGGCTTCTCGCCCACCTCGGGGCCGAGCACGAACACGTCGTTCTCACCGGTCTGCATCTTCTTCGCCGCGTCCAGCGTGATGATCGTGCGGCCCATGTTCTGGCCCTGCTCGCCGCCATAGCACGCGATCGTGTTCTTGATCATGCGGCCCTTCTGCAGCACGGGTACGTTGCGGCCGCAGATCACGGCGTCGACGCCGTCCACCGACGTCACCAGATCCTCGCTCTCCACCTTGCCCAGCTCGGAGAGCAGCACGATCACCGTGGCGCCCTTCTTCCTCATCTCCGGGATGACCCGGTTCGAAGCGGCCGCCGGGTCTTCCACGGTCAGCGAATCGCGCGCCGGGCCCATGTCGACCTTGTCGCTCGTGACCGCGAACACGCCGGTCGTGACCGTGCCTTTTTTGATGAGCAGGTAGGGCGGCAGCAGGGTCTTCTTCGTCTGCTTGTCCCAGACGTTCGCGCACGTCATCGGCACGCGCGATGCCTTGATCTGGGCGAGCAGCCAGCCGCGGCCGTACTTCAACTCCTTCTCGCTCATGCCCACGGCATCGGTCCCGAGCATCACCAGGCCGTCCATCAGCCACCGCGCCTTCACGCAGTAGAGGCTCTCGGCCTCCTCGGGGAAGAAGCCGCCGTTGTCCACGAGCA
>Ga0066903_100004638_pt1 | contig 11678 bp, 17 predicted proteins | sample PanSoiMetaGPlot1_FD_67491 | JGI IMG/M metagenome (GOLD analysis project Ga0066903, IMG submission 67491) | Tropical forest soil microbial communities from Panama analyzed to predict greenhouse gas emissions - Panama Soil - Plot 1 (version 2) | ecosystem: Environmental > Terrestrial > Soil >...
GTTTCGCGGCGCGACGGCAGCGGCAGGTCCCACCGCGTGTCGTGCGGGACCGCGCTCGAATCGTAGAGCGCGTCGCCGTCGGCGCGGATCGGCGGCTCGCCGCACACGCCGCGCAGCACCCACTTCTCCTGAAACCATGCCATGTGGCCGATCTCCCACAGCATCGGATTGACGATGTCGAGGCGCGGCCCCATGAGTTTGTCGTCGGGCAGGTCCTCGACGAGATCCGTCGTGCGGCGGCGCGCGTCGCGGACCCATTCCGCAAGCGTCGCGGGCGTCTCGTACGGCGTGGGTGTCGTCATGCAGATTCCTCCCGTGCGCCTTGAAAGGAGCGACGGCGGCGGGCGGGAACCCGCAGCCGGAACGTTCGCCGACCGTTACGGAGCCTCTCGAAGTCGATTAGGCCGCGCGCCGCGCGTTTCCTCCAGCGCCCGTAGCCCGCGACGGACCGGGAACACTGTCAGCGGGCGCGGCGGGCGCCTTTCGGTGCTCCGGTGAGGCCTGCGTCACCCGCAGTAGTCGATGCGAACGAGATAGAGTCCGTGCGGCGGGGCGGTGGGCCCCGTGCGGCGGTTGTCCGGATCGGCCAAAAACGTTGCCGGCGCTCCAGCCGGCAGCCGTCCCAAGCCGACGCGAATGAGCGTACCGGCGATCATACGCACCATGTGGCGGAGGAAGCGGTCCGCGGTGATCACGATGCTCAGGTGAGCGTCCCCCTCCCGAGTCAAGGACCCTCCACCGAAGTTCCTTGTCGGCCCACAGAGGGCGCTGACGGCGATTGCGCCGACGTTGCAAAACGTCGTCCGCGTCGGCGATCCCACGCCGCGATAGGCCACGAAGTCATGGCGTCCGGCGAGCGGCGCGGCCGCGCGCCGCATGGCATCGACATCGAGCGGCTCGGGCACATGATACGCCAGGCCCCGCAGCAGCGCGGACGGCTCCGGCCGGTTGAGGATCTCGTATCGATACGTGCGGGCCACGGCGTCGCGCCGCGGGTGAAACCCTTCCGGCACGTCCTCGGCGGCCACGACGCGCACATCGGGCGGAAGGTGCGCGTTAAGCGCGGCGGGAAGCCGGCCCGCCGGAATGCGGCTGGTCGTCCGTAGGCTGGCGACCTGCCCCAGCGCGTGGACGCCCGCATCCGTCCGCCCCGCGCCGGTGACCGGAACGGGCTCGCCCGCGATCTCCGCGATGGCGCGTTCGAGCGTGGCCTGCACCGACGGCGGCCCCGCGGCGGCCGAACCGCGCTGCCGCTGCCAGCCGCAGTATCCGGCGCCGTCGTATTCCACCACGAGTTTTACCGTTCGCATCGGGCGCGCCGCCCCGCCGTGCGGGCGGCTACCAGGTGCGCACCGCGAGGAGCGCCACGACGAGCGCGAGCAGGACGAACGCGGCGTAGTCGCGCGGCCGCAGCACAAGCTCCCTCATCCGTGTGCGGCCGTCGCCGCCCCGGTAGCCGCGAGCCTCCATCGCGAGCGCGAGTGCCTCGGCCCGGCGGAACGCGCCGACGAACAGCGGCACGAGCAGCGGAACGAGCGAGCGGGCGCGCGTGACAATGCTCCCCCGCGTGAACTCGGCTCCACGCGCCATCTGCGCCTTCATGATCTTGTCCGTTTCCTCGGCCAGCGTCGGGATGAACCGGATCGCGATCGTCATCATGAGGGCGAGCTCGTGGGCCGGCACGCCGATGCGCCGGAAGGGCCGCAGGAGCCGCTCGAGGCCGTCGGTCAGTTCGACGGGGGAGGTGGTAAACGTCATGAGCGACGTAGCCACGATCAGCAGCGCCAATTGCGCACCGTAGAACAACCCCAGCATGAGATTCCCGCGAGTGATCGTGATCGGTCCGCGGTGGAACACGGGATGGCCGCCCGCCTGCCCGAAGACGATCTGCAGAACCACGGTTAACGCGACCAGCCAGAAGACGGGCCGGAGCCCGCGCACCACGTAGCCGGGCGGGATACGCGAGGCGAGCACGATAAGCGCGATGAGCACCGCGACCGCCGCGAGCCCGGCCAATCCGCGCGCAAGGAACACCACCACGGCGAGCACCAGCGTGGCGAGAATCTTTGTGCGTGGATCGAGCCGGTGGATCACCGAATCCACCGGCACGTACTGGCCGAACGAGAAGCTCCGCAGGAAATCCATTGCTACCCGGCCCCTCGCTCCTGCCGGGGGAGGGACGGCGCGGCGGGGACGAAGCCGCGCCGGGCGAGTGCGTCGAGGATCGCCCGCCGCGCCTCGTCGACCGACAGCACGTCGACGCGCACCGGCCAGTCCCGTTCCCGCAGCCGGTGCACGCAGCGGGCAGCCTGCGGAACTCCAAGGCCGAGCGCCTCCAGCGCGGGGGCATCGGCGAATACGGCGCGCACCGGGCCGTCGGCGACGAGCCGGCCGTGGTCCAAGACCACGACACGATCGCACAACCCGGCCACCGCATCCATGCTGTGGGTGATCAACACGATCGTCAGGCCGGCGTCGCGCCGGAGCCTCGCGACGTGGCCGAGGATCTCGCGGCGGCCGGCCGGATCGAGCCCCGCCGTCGGCTCGTCGAGGATCAGTACCCTCGGCCGCATCGCCAGCAGCCCGGCGATCGCGGCGCGCCGCATCTCGCCGTTGCTGAGCGTAAACGGCGAACGGGGTCCAAACCGGTCCGGGTCGAGGCCGACCTGGCGCAGCGCGCGCTCGACCCGGTGGCGGATCTCGTCTTCCTCGAGGCCGAGGTTGCGGGGACCGAAGGCCACATCGGCGGCGACGGTCTCCTCAAACAACTGGTGCTCCGGGTACTGGAATAGGAGAGCAATCTGCTGGCGGACGCGGCGGCGGTCGACCTCGCGGGCGTTGATGTCGACGTCGTCGAGATACACACGTCCGCGCATGGGCCGAAGCAGCCCGTTGAAATGCTGCACGAGCGTGGACTTGCCCGATCCCGTCGCCCCGATGATCCCAACTGCTTCGCCCGGGCCGATCGCAAGCGATACGTCGTCGAGCGCCGCGGTCTCGAACGGCGTGCCCCGCTGGTACACGTACGATAGCTGCTCGCATCGAATGATCGGGCCGCTCTGGCTCACGCGGCGCGCGCCGCCGCTGGGCGGCGGCCCGCCGTCCGAAGGCCGGCGCCGCGCTGGCGGGTGCCCGGTCATGGCGCGCTGCCTCCGGCCGCGGGCCCCCCGTCCGAAGGCCGGCGCCACGGAGGCATCGCGGCGAGGGAGGCGACGAGTTGGTCCACGGTGAGTACGTCCGGGGCGAGCGGAACGCCGTCCTGCGCGAGTGCCCTGCTCAACCGCACGATCTCGGGCGGCTCGATTCGCAGCCGGCGCAGAGCATCCTCGTCGGCGAACACCGCGGCCGGAGGACCCTCGAGCGCGACGCGGCCGTCGGCGAGTACGACCACGCGGTCGGCCACCGCCGCTTCCTCCATCGCGTGGGTGATGAGGACGAGCGCGAGGCCGCCGACCCGGCACAGGCGAAGCGCGGTGTCCATCACCTCGCGCTGTCCCTCGGGATCGAGCATCGAGGTGGCTTCATCCAGGACGAGACACTGGGGTGCCATCGCCAGCACGCCGGCGATTGCGACCCGTTGCTTCTGGCCGCCGGACAGCAGGTGCGGCGGCCGCCGGCGCAGCGCGTCGAGCCCCACGGCGCGCAGCGCCCCGTCGACCCGCACGCGAATCTCCTCCGGGGGCAGCCCAAGGTTCTCGGGGCCGAACGCGACGTCTTCCTCCACGACGGAGGCGATGAGCTGATCGTCGGGGTGTTCAAAAATCATCCCGACGCGGCGCCGGATTTCCCACACCGCGTCGGGATCGCGCGTGTCAAAACCGTCGACGGTGACGTGCCCTTCGGTGGGCAGCAGCAGGGCGTTGAGGTGCAGTGCGAGGGTGCTCTTGCCGGAGCCGTTCCCGCCGACGAGCGCCACACACTCGCCGGCGTGAACATCGAGATCCATTCCACACAACGCCGCCACGGCATCCGGCGTCCCGGCGTTGTAGGTATGCACCAGCCCCCGAACCTGGATCAGAGCCGGCATAGGCCTACCGCATGACAGTCCCGCGTCGGACGCCACCACGGGCGGCATGTCCGTAGGCCGAAGGTCCTCCCGCGACCCAGGGTCCACGGTCGGCCGAAGGCGCCCGCCGGAATTAGGGGATGAGTTCGAGCAGCGCCATCTCCGCCGCGTCGCCGCGCCGCCGGCCAAGACGGATGATTCGGGTGTAACCGCCGCGGCCTTTCCGGTACCGTGGTGCGACCGTGCCGAAGAGCCGGCGCACAACCGCGGGGTCAGTCAGGAGGCGCGCGGCCTGGCGGCGCGCCTGCACATCGTTGGCCAGCGCGAGGTCGATCATCCGGTCGGCAACCTTCTTGGTCTCTTTGGCCCGTTCGGCCGTCGTCCGGATCCGATCGTGGGTGATCAACGAGGACACGAGCCCGCGGAAGAGCGCCCGCCGGGCCCCGGTGTCACGGCCGAGTCGCCGGCCGGTATGTCCGAGCACGTTAGGCGCCCCTCCGGCGCAGTTCGAGGCCCATGCCGGCGAGCTTCTCTTTGACCTCGTCGAGCGACTTGCGGCCGAAGTTCTTGACGTTGACGATCTCGTCCTCGGTCCGCTGCAGCAGATCGCCGACCGTATTGATGCCGGCGCGCTTGAGGCAATTGTACGGGCGGACGGACAGGTCCAGTTCTTCGATCGGCATCGTGGCAACCTTGTTTGTCTCGTCGGCCGGAGCGCCCGCGGCGACTTCCGGACCGGCGGCCGTCCCCGCGAAGAGTCGGAAGTTCTCGATCAACTGGCGGGCCGATTCCTGCAACGCTTCTTCCGGCCGGATGCTGCCGTCCGTCCACACCTCGAGCACCAGGCGGTCGTAATCGGTGGCGTGCCCGACCCGGGTGTCCTCCACCGCGTAGTTGACCTTCTGAATGGGCGAAAAGATCGAGTCGACCGGAATCACGCCGATAACATGCTCGCTCTTGCGATGCCGCTCCGCCGGCACATAGCCTTTCCCCCGCTCGACCACGAGCTCCATCACAAGGTGCGCGTTCTTGCCGTCGAGCGTCGCGAGGTGGAGGTCCGGATTCAGGATCTCAACCTCAGCGTCCGGCTGCAGGTCGCCGGCCGTCACGTCCTTCTTGGCCTTCACGTCGAGCCGCAGCAACTTCGGCTTGTCGCTGTGCAGTTTGAACGTGAGTTCTTTGAGGTTTAGGATGAGCTGCGTCACGTCCTCGACGACGCCCGGCACGGTCGAGAACTCATGCAGCACGTTCTCGATCTTCACGGACGTCACGGCCGCGCCCGGAATGGCCGCGAGCAGCACCCGCCGCAACGCGTTGCCGAGCGTCACCCCAAAGCCACGATCGAGCGGCTCCACCACGAACTTTCCGTACGTGTCAGAGAGCTCCGCGTACTCGACTTTGGGCTTGTTCATGTCCCACACGCCCGTCATCCCCCTCTTCGCGCTCAACGCGCCCGCCGGCATGTCGCCCACGGCCGAACTGTCCACCCCGCGCACGATGGGCTCCCCGAACGACACGCCGGGCATGCCGGCCATCGCGCGCATCGATCCCGCCATATGATTCTCGCGTTCTGCGTCCGCCATTGGTCGTTACCTCGAGTAGTATTCGACGATCAACTGCTCGTGCACCGGCACGTCGATGTCATCGCGCGCCGGCAGCGTCAGCACGCGCCCTATCAGCGCGTCCGCCTGGTATTCAAGCCAGCCCGGGGTCCCGCGACCCGGCGCCTGGCCCGCGAGCGCCGTGAAATGCGCCAGCGCGCGGCTGCCCTGCGTGACCCCGACATTCTGGCCAGGGCGCACAAGGAAAGATGGGATCGTGACCCGGCGGCCGTCCACGGCGATGTGCCCGTGCGCCACCAGTTGCCGCGCGGCCTTGCGGCTCGACGCGAGACCCAGCCGGTAGACGACGTTGTCGAGCCGGCTCTCCAGTATCTGCAGCAGGCGCGTGCCGGTCACGCCCTTGGTTTGCGCGGCCATCTGGAAGTAGTGCTTGAACTGGGTCTCATAGACGCCGTAGAAGCGGCGCAGTCGCTGCTTCTCGCGCAGCCGGATCGAGAAATCGGACGGTTTGCGCCGGCTCGGCGCGTGCATGCCCGGCGGTGTGGTGTCTTTCGCGACCGGACACTTGTCCGTGTAGCACTTTTCGCCTTTAAGGTACAGCTTCATACCCTCCCGCCGGCACAGCCGGCAGACGGGCCCGTGATATCGTCCCATGCCGCTCCTTGCCTCCGTCTCTATACCCGGCGCCGTTTCGGCGGCCGGCATCCGTTGTGAGGAATCGGCGTAACGTCCTTAATGAGGCTCACTTCGAGCCCCGCGGCCTGCAGCGAGCGGATCGCCGCTTCACGGCCTGAGCCGGGGCCTTTCACGAAGACCTCCACCGACCGCACGCCGTGTTCCATCGCCTTGCGCGCGGCATTCTCCGCGGCGAGCCCGGCCGCAAACGGCGTCCCCTTGCGCGAGCCCTTGAACCCCGAGGTCCCGGCGCTGGCCCACGCGAGCACGTTGCCCTGCAGATCGCAGATGGATACGACCGTATTGTTGAACGTCGACTGGATGTGGGCAATGCCCGCCGGAACATTCTTGCGCTCCCTGCGCTTGCCCCGCGTGGGTGCGGTCATCTCCGAGAAATCCCCCTTAGCTCGCGGCCGGCGCGGCGGCCGCCGTTTCGGTCTTGGCCTTGCGCGCGCCCACCGTCTTCTTCTTACCCTTGCGAGTTCGGGCGTTGGTGCGGGTCCGCTGGCCCCGCACCGGGAGCCCCTTGCGGTGACGCTGGCCGCGATAGCAGCCGATCTCGATGAGCCGGCGGATGTCCATCGCGACGTCGCGCCGCAGGTCGCCCTCCACCTTGTAGTTGCGATCGATCACCTCGCGCAGCCGCGTGACCTCTTCGTCCGTGAGGTTGCGCACGCGCGTGTCGGGACCGACGCCCGTAATCCCGAGGATCTCGCGCGCCCGGCTGCGGCCGATCCCGTAGATATACGTGAGCCCGACTTCGACCCGCTTCTCCCGTGGAAGATCTACGCCCGCGATGCGCGCCATCGCCCGCCGCCTCCTCCTGTGCAGGCCCCGCTCGCGGGGGCTAGCCCTGCTTCTGTTTGTGCTTTGGATTTTCGCAGATGACCATAACGCGGTTGCCGCGCTTGATCACCTTGCACTTCTCGCACATGCGTCTCACCGACGCGCGCACTTTCATCGCCCAACCTCCAGAAACTCATCGGAATCGATACGTGATCCGCCCGCGGGTCGGATCGTAGGGAGAAAGCTCTACCTTCACGCGGTCGCCCGGGAGGATCCGGATGAAATGGATCCGCATCTTGCCCGAGATGTGCGCCAGAATCTTGTGTCCGGACGCCAGTTCCACCCGGAACATAGCGTTGGGAAGCACTTCGACGATGGTCCCTTCGACCTCGATGACGTCTTTCTTGGCCATCCGCTACTCCGTGGGCGAACAATTCGTAATTATACCGGCGCCTCCGCGGGAAGTCTAGTCAACACGTCGCAGCCGCCCTCGGTTACGGCGACCGTGTGCTCGAAGTGGGCCGAGGGCTGTCGGTCGGCGGTGCGCACGGTCCACCCGTCCTGCTCCACGACGACGTCCGAGCCTCCCATGTTGACCATCGGCTCGATCGCCAGCGTCATCCCCGGCCGGAGCACGAGCCCCTGCCCGCGCCGGCCGAAGTTGGGTACCTGCGGTTCCTCGTGCAGCCGCCGGCCGACGCCGTGCCCCGCGTAGTCCCGCACCACGGAGAATCCGGCCTGTTCAACCCGCCGCTGGATCGCGGCGCCGACGTCGCCGAGTCGCGCTCCGGCGCGGACCGCGGTGATCCCGTCCTCGAGCGCCTGCTCGGTCACCGCCAGGAGGCGCCGGCGCGGTTCGTCGACCGTCCCGACCGGAACGGTCACGGCGAGGTCGCCGTGAAAGCCGTCCACCTCGGCGCCGATATCGATGCTGAGAATCTCACCGGCGCGCAGCGCCCGCCGCCCCGGGATCCCGTGCACGACCTGGTCGTTCACCGATGCGCAGATGCTCGCCGGATACCCCCGGTAACCGAGGAACGAGGGCACGCCGCCGAGGGCCCGGATGCGATCTTCGGCGATCCGGTCGAGTTCCCGCGTGGTCACGCCTGGGCGGACGGCCGCGCAGACGTCCCGCAAGGCCCGGGCGGCGACTTGGGCGGCACGCCGCATCGCGACTACGTCCGCGGTGGACTTAATGGGAATCGAGTTCGAGCTCACGCTCACACCGCCCGGCCGGCCCGGGCCGCCAGGAACTCCTGAATCCGCTCATAGACTTCTTCCGCCGTGCCTTGCGCGTTGACCGCCAGGAACATCCCGCGGTTGCGGTAGTGGTCGACGAGCGGCGCGGTCCAGCGGCGAAAGACCTCCAGCCGGTGCCGGATGGTCTCGGGCGAGTCGTCGCGCCGCTGGATCAGTTCCGTCCTGTCGTTGTCGCACCGGCCCGGTGCGCGCGGCGGCTGGTACTCGACGTGGTAGTTTGCCCCGCACGCCGGGCATACACGGCGGCCCGTGATCCGCCGCAGCACTACCTCTTCTGGGATCTCGAAGAAGATCACGCCGTCCAGCTCCCGTCCCCACCGCGCCAGGAACTCGTCGAGCGCATCAGCCTGCGGGAGCGTGCGGGGATACCCGTCGAGGATGAACCCCTTCGCCGCGTCCTTCTGTAAAAGTCGTTCCTCGACGAGTTGCTCGACGATCGCGTCGGGGACGAGGTCGCCGCGCCGCATGTAGTCGGCGGCGCGGCGACCCACCTCGGCATCCGCCCGCACGGCGGCGCGGAACATGTCGCCCGTGGAGATGTGCGGGATGCCGTGGCGGACATGAAATAGCTCGGCCTGGGTGCCTTTGCCGGCGCCGGGCGGTCCCATGAAGACGAGGTTCACCGGCGGCCTGCGGCGTGAGATACGTGGTGACGCGGGTCTCGCCGGCCCTGTGCCCACGGCGTGAGCCAACGGCGCCCGCGGGCGCACGAGCCGCGCATTGTCAACGTGTCACCCGGAGGCGACGCCCTCCGGCGGGGACGGCGGCGGGAGCACCCGTCCCGTATACACGGAGCGCCGTCACCGCATGAACCCTTCGTAGTGGCGCATCAAGACGTAGGCCTCGATCTGTTTCATGGTCTCGAGGGCCACACCCACCACGATCAGGAGGGACGTCCCGGTCAGGTACAGCGTCAACTGCCCCGTGAATCGCGCGAGGAAGATCGGGCCCACGGCGATCAGTCCCAGGAAGAGCGCCCCCACGAAGGTCAACTTCCCCAAAATCTTGATCAGGTAATCCGTCGTGGGGCGGCCGGGCCGGATGCCGGGGATAAAGCCGCCGTATTTCTTGATGTTGTCGGACACGTCCTCGGGATCGAAGCTCACCGCGGTGTAGAAGTACGTGAAGGCGATGATGAGCACGAAATAGAGCAACGCCCCCGTCGTGCTGTTGAGCGAGAGGAAGTTGCCCACCTGCCGCAGCCACGGCAGCTGCGAAAACTGCGCGATCGTGGACGGGAACTGCATCACCGAGATCGCGAAGATGATCGGGATCACGCCGGCGGAGGCGATCCGGACGGGCAGGTAGGTGGTCTGGCCGCCCATCATCCGCCTGCCGACGATCCGCTTGGCGTATTGGATCGGGATCTTGCGCGCGGCCTGCGTGACGATCACGACGGCCACGATGCTGAACAAGATCACCAGAATGTCGGCGAGTGCGCGGACTGCCGAGGCTTCGCCGACGTGCACCAGACCGATCGTCTGGGAGAGCTGGTTCGGCAGGCGGGCGACGATGCCGGCGAAGATGATCAGCGATACGCCGTTGCCGATCCCGTACTCCGTCATGATCGAGCCCATCCACGTCAGGAGCATCGTCCCCGCCACGAGCGTCGCGACGATCTCGCCGAGGATGAGCGGCCGCGGGTTGTCGATGGCGCCCAGGTTTCGAATCAGCAGCATCTGCCCGCTGCCCTGCACGATCGCGAGGACCACCGCGAGGTAGAGCGTCCACTGGCCGATCTTCCGGCGGCCGGCCTCACCCTCTTCGCGGTGAATTTCCTTCAGGCGCGGGAACACGACCTCGAGCAGGCTGAAGATGATCGAGGCCGTGATGTATGGGAACACGCCGAGGGCGAACAGCGCGAAGCGTGAGAACGCGCCGCCGACGAACAGGTCGATGAACCCGAAGACGTTGCCGGCCGCCCCCTGCTGGAACAACGTCTGCAGGCGAATGATGTCCACGCCCGGCACCGGGATGTGGGACCCCAGCCGGAACAGCGCCAGCATCCCCACCGTGAACAGAAACTTCCGGCGGAGGTCGGGAATACGGATGATGTTCGCCAGACCCGGAATCATGCGCCGATCACCTCGGCCCGCCCGCCCGCCGCTTCGATCCGCTGGCGCGCGCTTTTACTGAACGCATGCGCCTTGACCACAAGCGCGTGGCTCAAATCACCGCCGCCCAGGACCTTCACCTGCTCGCCTTGGATCAAGCTCGCGTCCCGCAGCGCCTCCGGCGTCACCTCGGTGCCGGCCGGAAACGCGGCGAGCCGTCCGACATTGACGACGTCCATGCGCTCGCGCGGGGCACCGCCGACCAGGTTGCTGCCGGCGCCGCGCACACCGCGCCGGTACGGGACGCGCTTCACGAGCGGCAGTTGTCCGCCCTCGAACCCCGGACGCCTCTGGCCTCCGGTTCTTGCCTTTTGCCCCTTCGCGCCGCGCCCCGCGGTGTTGCCCTTGCCCGACGAGTGCCCGCGGCCGACCCGCCGGCGGCGGTGCCGGGCGCCGCGGGCCGGCCGGAGGTCACCCAGCCCGACCATGCTCCACCTCTTCCACCGAAACGAGATGCCGGATCTTGCGCACAGCGCCGACGAACGACGACGTCTGCGTGTGGACGCGGCTCGCGCCGATCCGGCGCAGCCCGAGCGCATGCGCCGTCCGGCGCTGATCGGCCGGACGGCCGATGAGACTGCGGCGCAGCGTCACGCGGATCGCCGTTACACGCTCTGCCATTGCGCCGCCTTCCGGCCCAGGAGATCCTCCACGGTCTTCCGCCGCATCCGGGCGACCTCGGCCGGCAGCCGGATGTCGAGCAGCCCCTTGAGCGTGGCCCGCGCCTGGTTGATCGGATTGTTGCTCCCGAGCGACTTGGTCAGGATGTCGCGGACCCCCGCGGCCTCCAGCACCGCGCGCACCGGGCCGCCCGCGATGACGCCGGTTCCCGGCGCGGCAGGCTTGAGCATCACCCGCGCGGCTCCGTAGATGGAAACGATCTCATGCGGGATCGTGGTCCCGGAGAGGGACACGCCCATGAGGCTCTTGCGCGCCTCTTCCGTGCCCTTGCGGATCGCGTCCGGCACCTCGCCGGCCTTGCCGAGGCCGATGCCCACGTGGCCGTGCTCGTCGCCCACGACCACGAGGGCGCTGAAGTTGAAGCGCTTCGCGCCCTTTGTGACCTTGGCGACGCGGTTGATCCAGATCGCCTTCTCCGACGTCAGGTTGACATCGTCGGCCTTGACCCGCCGGTGCAGGTATTCCAGATCCGCCGGTTTCTGCGCCGGCGGCGCCTCGACTTTGCGGGGCTTCTTTCCCCGGCCTTTGCCCTTGTACCGCGACATCCCGTCCCTCCCGATCCGAACGCGTCGGCGATCCTCACCGCGTCTCCAC
>Ga0066903_100004639_pt1 | contig 11678 bp, 7 predicted proteins | sample PanSoiMetaGPlot1_FD_67491 | JGI IMG/M metagenome (GOLD analysis project Ga0066903, IMG submission 67491) | Tropical forest soil microbial communities from Panama analyzed to predict greenhouse gas emissions - Panama Soil - Plot 1 (version 2) | ecosystem: Environmental > Terrestrial > Soil >...
GCAATGCGCCAGGTGCGGCCGGCGGCTTCGATCGCGTGGATCAGACGATTGCGGTAGAGGCATCCTTGCTCCGCAACGGCGAGAGGGACCGGATCACGCTCAAGATCGACCGGATACTTGCGGCTTGTCACCCATTGCAACCGCTCGGGCCAGGCGGCGACAGCGCTGCCGTCGCCGGCGTTGCGCTTGTATAAGGCGATATCGAGTTCGCCGAGTTCGAGTGCGCGCTTCTGTGCGACGCTGCGGCCGCTACTGACATCAAGACGAAGCGTCGGCCTTGCGCGCACGAAATCCGAGAGCAGCTGAGCCAGCCTGTAGGCCGCAAAATCTTCCGGTATGCCGAGCCGCACGATCCCGTCGGCCACCGGCTGTGCCACAACGTCGCGTGCCTCCTGCTCAAGCGCGAGGATCCTCCGCGCGTAGGAGAGAAGCCGCTCGCCTTCTTCGGTCAACGTGGCCTGCTTGGCGTTCCGCTGCAGCAGCGGGCGGCCGACCTCCTCCTCGAGACGCTTGATTTGTTGGCTGACGGTCGACTGCGTGCGGTGCACGCGCTCGCCGGCCCGTGTGAACCCGCCGGCATCGACCACCGACACGAAACTGCGGAGAAGATCGATATCCATCATAGGGTTATGCCATTTAAAAAACAACTGAATGGCATTTTATCATTTAATTTCCAAATGTATACCCCCTGGCCTAGATCCCGCGGTGCGAAAGGAAGTTCGTATGCGCACCGTCCTGACTGCCTTACCGGCAACCTATCAACCGTCCTGGACCCTCCCGCTTCCCGTCATGGTCGTCACGTTCTGCGTTCTTTGGAGCGCGGCATTCGCGGTCGCCAAGGCGGCCGTGATCGATTGTCCGCCACTGCTGTTGTTGACGGCGCGCTTCCTGATCGCGGGCATGCTGATCCTGGGGATCGCTTTAGTTACGCGGGCGAAGTGGACATTGAGCCGCCGCGATCTGTTTTTCTTTGCGATCGTGGGTGTCGCGAACCAGGCTCTCTATCTGGGCCTGGGTTATGTCGGATTACAGGAGATATCCGCCGGTCTATCCACGCTTATTGCGAGTTCGAACCCCATTCTCATCGCCATATTGGCCGTTTTTCTGCTCGGCGAGCGGATGACCTGGCGCAAGATCGCCGGATTGCTCCTCGGTTTTGGCGGCATTGCCTTTATCGTATCGCACCGCCTGTCGCTTGGCGGCGACAGCCTGCGCGGAATTCTGTTCACGGTTGCGGGCCTGCTCGCACTTGTCGCTGGCACGCTGATTTTTAAGCTCTTCGCGCCGAAGGACGGGCTTTGGATCGGCAACGGCGTGCAAAGCCTTGCCGCCGGAATAGCGTCGCTGCCCTTCGCGCTCACACTCGAGAGGGTTGAGGACATCGTGCCGAGCTGGCGGCTGCTTGCAGCCGTCCTTTACCTCGCACTCGCTGTCTCGATCTTCGCTTTCCTGCTGTGGTTCTGTATCTTGAAGGCATCAGGGGCGACCGCAGCGAGTTCCTATCACTTCCTGATGCCGCCGCTTGGCATGCTGTTCGGCTGGCTTCTGCTGGGCGAGCGCATCTCGCCGGTTGATCTGCTCGGGATCGTTCCGGTTGTGCTCGGCATTTATCTCGTGACGCGGACGACCTCGGTACGTCCACAAAAACAGGAAGGCACATGACTGCGGCACGTCTGACCTTGATTGGCGGCCCGACTGTGGTCATCGAGTTTGGCGGGTTCCGGCTCTTGACCGATCCCACCTTCGATGAACCGGGCGAATACCGGCTGCCTCAGGTCACGCTGACGAAGACCTCTCCGCCGGCGCTTGCGGCGAACGACGTCGGTGCACTCGACGCCGTACTGCTTAGCCACGATCAGCACGCAGACAATCTCGACAATTCCGGACGCGATGTATTGCGCACCGCACCGCGGGTCTTCACGACGGTCCCCGGGGCCAAACGCCTTGGCGGTAATGCGGAAGGTTTGACAGCGTGGCAGACGGTGAAGCTGACCAAGCCCGACGGCAGCGCGATTGAGATCACCGCCGCCCCGGCCCGGCACGGTCCGGCCGGCATTGAGCCTTTGGCCGGTGATGTGATTGGCTTCGTGCTGACCAGCGGTCGGACGGAGCGTCCGCTCTACATCACAGGCGATACCGTTTGGTATGACGGCGTTGCCGAAGTCGCGCGCCGATTCAAGGCAGGCATCGTCTTGCTATTTGCCGGTGCGGCGCAAACGCGCGGTCCCTTTCACCTCACGATGGATTCGAACGACGCCATCGAAACGGCGCAAGCGTTTCCCGATGCGGTCATTGTTCCCGTTCACTACGAGGGCTGGACGCATTTCAAGCAGGGCGGAGCTGATCTGCAAAAGGCTTTCGACGTGCTCGGCTTTGGGTCACGTCTGCGTATGCTGGTACCCGGGCGGGCTACGCTGATCGAGCCGGGACACTAATCCTTCGCGAAGATCACGCTGGCAAGCCATCCGATAATCAATGCCATCAGCGCGGTTGCCAGCCCGTATAGCAGGCCGTAGTCGCGCGCGGCGTCCGCCACATACTGTTCAAAGCCGGTCTTGATCACCTCCAGCGCGGAGGTGGTGCGCGCGGCCAAGGTGCCTGCGGCGAACAGCTTTACGTCAATGTTGTAGGTGCCGGTTGGCACCGCCGCGGGCATGGGAATCGCGGTGCGGAAAACGGTTGGCGTGAGGAAGGTCACGGCGGTTCCGGACTCTCGGTAAAGGCCCTGTTGGGTCTGCAGGCGCACGAAGGCGCGGCGGAATGGCTCGTCGCGCGCCGTGTCTCCCAGGTCAGGACCGATGCGTTGCGGCAGCAGGAAATTGTCGAGCCCGATTTGCAGGCGCCGCAGCGCATCCTGGTTGGTAATGCTCTTGACCGGTCGGTTGCTCAAGACCGCAAGGTAGGACGGCACGCGTACGAACTCGCGCGAATCGGCGTTGACCCAGATGCCGAGCATACGTTCCTTGCGCCGCGTGCGCAGTGTCTCCGGCGGGCCGCTCACGGTGACTACGAGATCGTAAGGTGGGCGCAGCGGGCCTGTCGCGGGTTCAGGCTCGACGGTACCGAACAGCACCAGGTCTTCGCCGACAAAATTCGAGGTCACCGCGACGCGGTGATTAGACAGGGAAACAACCAGCCTTTCGGCGCCGGCCGGCCCAGTGCCGCACGCCAGGAAGAAAAAGGCGAAGATGGTCAGGAACCGGCGCATCACCCACCCGCAACGTGACGAAGCGAATAAAGATCATCGGGCCGCACCACCAGCCCGTAGGCGAAGCGGCAGCCAACTGCAAAAACCAGGAGCCCAAGCAGCAGCCGGAGCCGCTCGCCACGCATCTTCTGACCCGTGCGTGCGCCGAATTGCGCGCCGATGACGCCCCCGACCATCAGGATCAGGGCCAGCACGGCGTCCACAAGATGATTGGTGGCCGCATGCATCACCGTCGCCGATGCCATGGTCACCAAGGTGAGCACCATTGAGGTGCCGATGACGGTAGCGGTCGGCACGCGCAGAAAATAGATCAGCATCGGTACCAAAAGGAATCCGCCGCCAATGCCCATGATCGCCCCGATGAATCCGATTACGAATCCGATCGCCCAGACCGGGATTGCCGACACGTAGATTTTCGAACGCTTGAAACGCAGCTTGAATGGCAGGCCGTGGAGCCACGTATGGCTGCCAGGGCGTCGTAGCTCTGCCGGCATGCCGTGCCGCGTGCGCATGATTGCGCGCAGGCTCTCGTAGATCATCATGGCGCCGACAAGGGTCAACAGCGTTACATAGGAGAGCCCAATCATCAGATCGAGTTGGTCGAGGGCGCGCAGTGCGGTGAACAGCCACACACCGGTCGCGGTGCCGACGATGCCGGCGCTGAGCAGCATCAGGGCCAGCGCGATGTCGAGAGCGCGCTTGCGCCAATAGCTGATCGCGCCGGTAAACGACGACGCAGCAATATGGCTCGACACGGTTGCCACGGCGACCGCGGGTGAGATCCCGATGAAGATCAGCAGCGGCGTCATCAGGAAGCCACCGCCAATACCGAACATCCCGGAGATGTAGCCGACTGCCAGCCCCATCCCCAGCACCAGGAAGACATTCACGGGCAGGTCTGCGATGGGAAGGTAGATCTGCAAGGGGTTCTTCCGACGGTTGAGACGCGCTTCGGCGAGCGGGCGCATCTCGGCCAACTCATACGACTACTAACACCTGGACACGCGCAAACGTCAGCGTCCTGATCGAGGACTAGAAGCCCGGCAATTAGAGCCTTATTGATTTTAGCCGATGAGTGCGACGGGAATCACGACTTTAGATAATAGGTCGCGTCGGTTCACAGCTTTCCCGAGTTGCGCGTGCTGATCGAAGGTCAGCCGCCCACGCGCCGCTTTTCTTGCGCCTGGGACGTGGTGCGATCCCAGCCGCCTGGTGGTGGCTGAACCGCAGTGGCCTCGGTCGGCTGAGGCCGTGGCGTAAAGCTCTTGATGACTGCTTGGGCAGTGGCCAGCGCTTCGGCATTGAGATAGGCGGCGATCTCATCGCGCTTGCGCCCTGCGTCCCGGTCGCCCTGGGCGGCAGCAAGCGCGAACCACTTGTAGGAATCAGCCAGGTTTTTCTCGGTGCCGAGCCCGCGCGCAGTCAACACCCCGAGGTTATATTGACTGTCGGCGATGCCGTGTTCCGCGGCCTTGCGGAACCATTGTGCGGCATTGACGTAGTCCGGCGTCCCATCGGCACCCTCCGCATAAAGAACAGCCAGGTTGTGCATTGCCTTAGCGTGGCCCTTGCCGGCGGCCGATACATATAGCTTGCGCGCAGCGGCCAGATCCTTTTTCACCCCTTGGCCTTTTTCAAGCATGCTCGCATAGCGGAACTGTGCCGGCGTCAGACCCTTGCTCGCGGCGCGCTCGAACCAGCGTGCGGCTTCTTCCAGATTCGCAGGAACGCCGCGGCCTTCCACAAAACGCATGGCGACTTCGTAGGCGGCGGTGGGATCGCCTGCCAGCGCCGCGTCGCGTAGCCGCGTACTTCCGATCGAATCCGGCAATCCATCAGCGGTCGGCGGTTGCACACCCTGTGCTGGCTGCCGATTCGCCCGGGAATCGGCTGGGGCACGCGCTATCGCTCCGGTGACGTCGCTTTTTGGTGCGGGGGCGGTGCCGGGGAAGGGGACACTCAACGCGGGCGGGCCGAATGCCGACCAAACCTGGCTCGCCGAAGTCAAAGTCGATGGCACCTGGTTCGATTGCATCTGGGGCGGTGCGGCGAGAGCCGTCGGAGGCGGCCCGGCTGGGGTAGAACCAGGCAAGGATGGAGGCGCCAGCAGGGACGCGACGAGGTCGGCCTCGGCCGGCACCTCGGGCGATGCCGGCGGGCTCTCGGCGAGGGCTGTCGACGTCTCCGTTTCGTCGGCGACCGCGCCGATCTCGCTGGTTGCCGAATCTGTTTCGGTGACTTTGGCTTCGTATCTATCGAAGAGTCCGAAATCGAAAATGTTGGTGGCGAACTGAATCGATCCAACGATGATCGCAACGATACTTGCCGCCAGGAACATTGTTTTGACACGGGCTGCGACATTGCTGCGCAGCGATCTGTTTTCACGGCCCTTTATCGTTTCGGGACGCGCCCGACGGCCCTTTGCATCCTGGCTTGCGGCCTGAGCCGCGCGCCGGGCTGCAGCAATAAAATTCGACTTTCCAGCCGCCGGATTAAGGTTCGGGTGAACGCCGCCCAAAGCCGCTTCCGAGGCCGCAATGCGCATGCTGGGGGATGTCGCGGCGCCTGGGCGCCCCGAGCCGGGCTCGAGCGGTCGATCGGCGGGCAGGTCGGGCAAGGGAACTGCCGGCCGTAAACCCATATTGGGGAAGTCCGCGGATAACGGCGATGCGGGTTGGGTTGCTTTTGCCGAGACCGATGCCGATGGCAGATTAGAAAGCGCGGGAGGAGCGGTTTCGGCGGCTGCAGGGGCATCTTGCGCGATTGATATGATGCTGGGCTGTAGAAGTTCGAGGATTTTGGTTTCGCCGGGCGTAGGCACCGTTCGGTAGCTGCGGATGTCGTTTTCGACCAGCGTGAGCCGTTCGGCGACGCGATCAAGCGTGCTGTTGACGGCTGCGAGGGCATCCTGGGCTCGGGCCATGCCCTGTTTCAGCAGGTCGACTTCCAATGGGTCTTCGGCGCGACGCTCGGCAATCGCTTTGTCGGTGCGGATCTCCTCAATATGAACGAGCAGATCGGTGAGTCCGCGCTCGATCGCATCCAGGTGACTGAGGCGAGAGTCGGTCGCATCTAAACGTTCAAACAATTTTACGATGCGGTCCTCGAGGTGGTCTATCGCGATCCGCTCGCCACCCACCTGTTGAAGTTGTTCGATCTTTTCAGATAGCGACTGAATCAATGCTTCAAGGTGCGGCGGAATGGCGTCGCCACCTGGGGTGCGATCGGTCAAAACTCGACTGAGCGCGTCGATACGCAGCTCGAGCCTGTTGAGCGTATCACCGCCGCCGCCGATCGACAGGCGGTCGATCTTGTCTGCAAGCATCTGCACTTGGGCAGCCAAGCCGTTTACTGTTTCGTTGGAAGCAACGGTTGCTGTGATATCGCGCAGCGAGCCAATCGAGTTCTCGAGTTGCTCGATCGCCACTGGGTCACTCTGGACGGCAATGAGATCGATTTTTTTTGCAAGCGCGTCGATCGCCTCGGTGAACCCAGCCAGATTTTCCGCCGCCATCAGTGCGCGCAGCGTATCACGCACTTCGGCAAGTCCCTGCTCAATGGCGGCTACCGCACTACTATAGGCGCCGCCCTCGCGTCCGTCGGCGATAAGCCCCGCAAGCCTCTGAACCTGTGTCTCTAGGGCCTCGATGGCACGGCGTGGCACTGCTTCTTCGATGGTACGGCCGATCGCATGAAGCTCCCCTCGGAACGCTGCGATCTCTTCTTCTGTTCCGGGCCGCCGCAGCGTTTCGATCTGATCGGCGATGTGCCGCAGCTGGCTCTCCAGGCCAGAAAGATCCAGCGCAGGTGTGTGAGTGGGCGGTGAGACGACAGCTGGTGTCGACTGTTGCGCTTGCACCGGCACTGCTTCGCTGTTGAGCGATCGTCGGCGCGCGGTAATTTCAGCGATCGCAGCTTCAATTGTTGGTGTATGGGTCGCCATCGTCGCTGACGCGGGTGGCGCGACATTGGTCGAAAACTGCTCGAAGCCCTGCTCGTGCCGCGCGAATTGCTCGGCGATCTGATCTGGAGCTTCGCGGTCCCGCTTGGGCGCGTAAGCCACCGTTTCCCTGCGTGTCACTTGATCGATGCGTCGTGCAAGATTGTCGATCCGATAATGCCCATCGGTAAGATGATCCGGCGCGCCTTCATCGCGGGCGCGTGTGAAAGTAGGCATCCTGATGCCTTGCGTTGCCGCCTGTTGCAGGATGATTGCATTGAGCCAATCGCTCAACGGCATTCCAGCGCGGCGCGCGGCTTCCTGGGCGGTTCTCCGCGCGTCCTGTCGAATGCCTTTGACGCGCCACGGGAAGCCAAATTTCATGCTCACACCCACGTCCGAGGTGGAGACGAGTCGGATCGACTCTCGTGGAACCGGCGCGCGTTAACGGCAGGTGGATACGGGGCGCGGTTCTTCGTCCACGTCCCAACTTTTTGCCGCTCAAGGTAAACAACCCGTTAACGCCTGGCGGTTTTGGTCAACCCCTGCAACCCGGCATCCGCACAAGCGTGGCGTCGTTTGATAGTAATATTTTCTGGGCAGAACACCCGAATGCCACCGCTCTCGGAGGTAGCAAGCCTAAGGTTCGGCGCGATTCGGGCAGGCAAAAATATGTAGGGCGGCATGAAAAGCGAATACCGCACACAAGCCTACAGCGGTATTGATCGAGCAGGTGACAGCGGCGAGTCGCCGCGGACACTCGCAACGGGCAATCTTACCATCGGCGAGCTCGCGCGCGAGTCAGGCGTAACGTTGCGCGCACTTCGATTTTACCAGAGCAAGGGCCTTCTTGCCCCCCAGCGCAACGGCAGCGCCCGGATCTTTAGCCAAGCCGACCGCGATCGCCTGGCTCTCATACTGCAGGGCAAACGGCTTGGTTTTACTTTGACCGAAATCCGCGAAATGCTCACCGCGCGTGCGCGGGGATGCACCAGCACCCTTCCGGTGAGCCGCCGGAAATGCGTGGAGCAGATCAATCTGCTGGAGCGTCAGCGGCGCGACATCGAGCAGGCACTTACCGAATTGCGGCAGATCTATACCGAGATGCTCACCGGCTCCGAAATCCCGCAGCGGGTCAGAGCGGCGGGATCCCGGAAGGGCTGACCGGCATTTACGTCCCATTCCCCATTTCCATCGACCTTAACGGAGATGTAAACCGGCCGCGTCATGGTCGCCCCGGCGGGCTTTCGCCGGTACCATCTGATAGCTTCATATCCTGCTAATACCTTGCGGGACGCGGCAGGGGGAGACGGACCATGCCAATCTATAAGGCCCCAGTTGATGATGCCTTGTTCTTGCTCAACGATGTCTTTCATCTCAACCACTATGGCAATCTGTCCGGCTTTTCCGAGGCCTCGCCCGACGTCGTAGAGGCGGTGCTTCGCGAGGCCGCCAAGTTCAGCGAGGAAGTTCTGACGCCGCTCAACCGGGTAGGCGACAAGGAGGGTTGCAAGCGTACCCCTGACGGGGGCGTGACCACGCCGAAGGGGTTCAAGGAAGCCTACAAGCAGATTGTTGAGGGCGGCTGGATCGGAATTTCCGTGCCGGGCGAATTTGGTGGGCAGGGACTGCCGGCCGCCCTGACTGAAATCATCAATGAATTTTTCTGCTCCGCCAACATGGCCTTCGCGATGTATCCAGGCCTCACGCAGGGCGCCATCGCCGCCTTGCTGATGCACGCTTCGGACGAGCTCAAGGCAAAATATCTTCCAAAGATGGTTGAAGGCGTCTGGACCGGCACCATGAATCTCACTGAGCCGCATTGCGGCACCGACCTCGGGCTGCTGCGGTCGAAGGCGGTGAAGCAGTCTGACGGCAGCTACAAGATATCCGGCACCAAGATTTTCATCTCTGCAGGTGAGCATGACCTTTCCGAAAACATTATCCATCTCGTGCTTGCGCGGATCGAGGGTGCGACCGCTGGTACGAAGGGCATCTCGCTCTTTGTGGTCCCGAAAATCCTGGTGAAGGATGACGGATCGCTCGGGGGCCGCAATGCAGTCAGCTGCGGCTCGATCGAAGAAAAAATGGGAATCCATGGCAATTCTACATGCGTTATGAACTATGATGGTGCGATCGGCTGGCTGATTGGCGAAGAAAATCGCGGCCTCAATGCCATGTTCACCATGATGAACGAGGCCCGGCTTGGCGTCGGCGTGCAAGGCTTAGCACTTTCCGAGGTGGCCTATCAGAACGCCGCGGCCTACGCGAAGGAACGGCTGCAGGGCCGCTCCATTTCCGGCACAAAATATCCCAACAAAGCTGCCGATCCGATCATCGTGCATCCGGACGTGCGTCGCGCGCTCATGAGCATGCGGGCATTTAATGAAGCGGCGCGCGCCCTGGTCATGTGGACGGCGCTCAAAAGTGATGTCGCTCATCGTTCCGATGACGAAAAAGAGAGCAAGAGCGCCGATGATCATATGGGATTGCTGACTCCGGTGATCAAAGGCGTGCTTACCGATGGTGGTTTCGCCAATGCGGTGATGGCGCAGCAAATATTCGGCGGTCATGGTTACATCGCCGAACATGGGATGGAGCAGTTCGTGCGCGATGCACGCATTGCCCAGATTTATGAAGGCGCCAATGGCATTCAGGCACTCGATCTTGTCGGCCGCAAGCTTGGCAAGGACGGCGGGCGTGCGCTCATGGCGTTCTTCAACGAAGTGCAGACCTATTTGAAGGAACGAGTCAGCAGGGACGAGATGAACGTCTATCTCAAACCGCTCGGCCAATCTCTTGCGCATCTCCAGCAGGCCTCGATGTGGTTTATGAACAATGCCATGGCCAAGCCCGACAATGCCGGCGCAGGTTCCTACGACTACATGCACCTCTTTGGGCTGGTTGCACTCGGTTACATGTGGTGCCGGATCGCAGAAGCCGCGCTTGCCAAGCTGCCGCAGGCGAACGGTTCGACGCCAATCCTGAAGGCGAAGCTCGTCACGGCGCGCTTCTTCATGGAGCGCATGCTGCCGGAAACTGCGACGCGGCTTGCACGCATTGAGGCCGGCGCGACCTCGATGATGGAATTGCCGGACGACGCCTTCTAAGCTGATTGTTCTCGCACATCGCCGACGGCGCCCTCGGCGGCAACATCGCGCTCCCCCGCGGCTATATGGCTAAAGGCTACCGCGGGTTTTTCATCGGTTAAAGTCTTGGCGATGTGCAACTCAGCGGATGGTTCGCTTGCAATAATTCTGACTTCTTAGCTGATCGAGGTTGACAATTTCGTCAGCCGCAGCGCGGAGCGGACACTAAAATAGCGTCGCACCCTCATTGAGCTCGGTAGCGGCTTTGGTAGTGGCGTCGGCCCTTTTTGCGGCTTCGGACCTCTTGGTCTTGCGAAACCACTAAGACCTCGATCGGCTTGGACATCACTGGGGGGTTATGCGGTACATGGTTGGCATCGCCGAGCAGCAATTGAAGCGTGTGCTTGCCCAAAGGAAGGTCAATTGTTGCTTCGGACTGCCCCGCGCCGAAGTGCAGATGATTGAAGTCATTCGGTATCGGTTGATCCAGCGGAGGCAGCTTGGCGTCGATCATGAGATGGTGGTGGCCGGTGTTGGGCTTTTCGATGCCCGCCGGCGCCACGCCCATGTTGGAAAGACCGAAATGAATTGTCGTCTTTTGCCGAATTACGGATCCCTCCTTCAGGTCGATGAAATAAACCCGGGCGTCCGCTGGCGCAGCAGTCCGGGTCGAGGCGTCGACGACACGAATCTTGATGCGTGGCGAAAATATCGGCGGCGTGTGTGGAATGTGATCCTTGTCTCCAAGAAGCAGTTGAAGCGTATGATCCCCAGCTTTCAGCGTTACCGTGGCCTCAGTCTGACCACTGCCGAAGTGGAGATGATTGAAGTCGTTCGGGATCGGCCGGTCGAGCGGTGGCAGTTCGGTGTCGATCAGCAAATGGTGATGGCCTGAATTCGCACGATCCGAGCCAGCAGGCGCGACGATCATGTTTTTCAAGCCGAAATGAATGGTCACTTTGGGGTCAACCGTGGCGCCATCCTTTAGATCGGTAAAATAAACCGCGGCCCCAGGGACCGATGCCGTTGGTCCTCCTGTTGGCAAGACATTGACCCGAATGCGGGGCGACATGACCGGCGGCGTGTGCGGAACATGGTTCTTGTCTCCCAAGAGCAGTTGCAATGTATGCTGGCCCGGCTTGAGCGAAATCTCCGCCTCGGTCTGTCCGGCGCCGAAATGCAAGTGGTTGAAGTCGTTTGGAATCGGCTGGTCGAGCGGCGGCAATTCGGTGTCGATCAGCAAATGGTGATGCCCTGAGTTCTCGCGATCCGATCCTGCGGGGGCGACGCCCATATTGCGCAGCCCGAAATAGACTTTCAGATTCGGCGGGACGGTGGCGCCGTCCTTGAGATCGATGAAATAGACCTCCGCCCCGGCCGGCGATGGGCTAGGACCACCGCCGCGGTTGGTCTGGGCAACCGCAACCGCGCCGCACATGAC
>Ga0066903_100004640_pt1 | contig 11677 bp, 9 predicted proteins | sample PanSoiMetaGPlot1_FD_67491 | JGI IMG/M metagenome (GOLD analysis project Ga0066903, IMG submission 67491) | Tropical forest soil microbial communities from Panama analyzed to predict greenhouse gas emissions - Panama Soil - Plot 1 (version 2) | ecosystem: Environmental > Terrestrial > Soil >...
TTTTCTCGAATACCTCGCAAGTTGAATCGGGCGCTGGGTCCCCATCTTCGCAGGGAAGTCTTTGATGGATTGCGGACTAATGCCTGAAATGCCGCGTACCGGTGAACACCATCGCGATGTTATGCGCGTCCGCTGCGTCAATTACTTTTTGATCGTTCATCGAGCCGCCCGGTTGGATCACCGCGGTGGCCCCGGCTTCGATCGCGACCAATAGCCCATCCGGAAATGGAAAGAACGCGTCAGACGCCACGACGGAGCCTTTCGTCAACGGAGCCGGAAGCTTGAGTTCCGTCGCTGCGTCTTGGGCCTTGCGCGCAGCGATGCGCGCGGCGTCGACACGACTCATCTGACCCGCGCCGATACCGACGGTGGCGCGATTCTTGGCATAAACAATGGTGTTCGACTTTACGTGTTTGGCAACACGGAATGCGAATCGAAGGTCGGCAAGTTCGTCCTCGCTCGGCGCACGCCTGGTGACGGTCTTAAGCTGCATCTCGTCCACCACCGCATTGTCACGCGACTGCACAAGCAGGCCGCCGGCAACAGACTTCACCGTCAATCCTTTTGCTTGCGGATCGGGCAGGCCTCCGGCGACTAGCAATCGAAGATTTTTCTTGGTTGCGATGATCTCGATTGCTTCTTCGGTGGCCTCCGGCGCAATGATCACTTCGGTGAAGATCGCTGTGATTTCCTTTGCTGCGTCAGCATCAAGTTTGCGATTAAGCGCGACGATACCGCCGAATGCTGAAGTCGAATCGCACGCGAACGCCTTGCGATAGGCATCCAGCAGGGTGTCTGCTTCTGCGACTCCACAAGGGTTCGCATGTTTTACAATCACGCACGCTGCCGAGTGCCGCGGGTCGAACTCGGCGACGCATTCGTATGCCGCATCGGTATCGTTGATGTTGTTGTAAGAGAGCTGCTTTCCTTGCAATTGCCGAGAGGTGACGACACCGAAGCGCTGGCCGGGCGAGCGGTAGAATGCTGCGCTCTGGTGCGGGTTCTCGCCGTAACGCAAGGCCTCCAACAACTTGCCGCCGAAGGCGCGATAGTCCGGCGCTTCATCATGCAGCGTGTCAGCGAACCAGTTCGAAATTGCCGCATCATAGGCGGCGGTGCGTGCATAGGCCTTTGCCGCCATTTTTTTCCGTAACCCAAGCGATACCACTCCCCCGTGCTGAGCCATTTCGCCAAGCACCTTCTCGTAATCGGCAGGTTCGACGATGACAGTGACGTCGGCGTGGTTCTTGGCGGCGGCGCGGATCATCGCAGGACCGCCAATGTCGATATTCTCTACACAGTCATCGAAAGCAGCGCCTTTCGCGACCGTCGCCTCGAATGGATAGAGGTTCACTACCAACAAATCGATCGGCTTGATCTGGTGCTTTTCCATCGCGGCAACATGTTCTTTGTTGTCGCGGATCGCTAGCAGTCCGCCATGAACCTTTGGATGCAGCGTTTTCACGCGCCCGTCCATCATCTCGGGAAAAGCGGTGAGTTCGGCGACGTCTGTCACCGTGAGTCCTGCATCCTTCAGCGTCTTCGCAGTGCCACCAGTGGAGATGAGCTCCACCCCGTGACTTAGGAGTTTTTTGGCAAAATCGATCAACCCGGTTTTGTCGGATACCGACAACAGGGCGCGGCTAATGCGACGCGGATGGGTGCTCATGACACACGAGCTACCATATCAAGCGGGCCAAAGTGTATTCGCGAATGCTGTCGCTGGGCGGGGCATCCACAAACATCGAATCAAAGCGGCAGTTCCGGCTCTTGCGCCCGGTCCGGCCGGGAGCCGGGCGCGGCCGGCGGGGTGTGACGGAAGCTCCAGCGTACCGGCGCTGCCTCTCCGACGCGGCCATAAATCACGATCTGTACCGTGCGACGCGGGCCGTCCGAGCCAGCCAAGAAGACACTTTCCTCCAGTTCTACGGCGTCGGCCAAGGTCGCGAAGGTCCACACTTCGCGGTCTTGCAGCAGAAGAATGACGCCGCGACCGTCGGCCAGGCGGCTCGCCTTGATTGCAGGATGCAGGTGGAAGCGGACGGCGAACTCGTCCCCAGTCCCTGCATCGAATTCCCTGCCGTTTGCAGATGAAAAGCTGTCCTCGCCATCGAGGGCGCGGCCATCGGCGTTTAGACGGATGAAACGAGTATGGATGACGCCGCAATCCCCGGCATAACCATCATGAGTCGCCCGCAATATGACGCCGCCAGGCTCTCTCTCGATTCGCACGTTGTGCGGACCGGCAATGATGGGGCTGCCACCGAGTAGCAGCCGGACTGCGCTGGATTCGAGGAAGCGGCACGAAGAGCGATCATTAAGAGTGACAGTCGAATGCGCAGGGGTGGCGCGCGCGACCTGTCGCCAATTCTCTTTGTTCACCGCGGGCAAGCCACAGTTAACGACCAGCCGATGCTGTTTCCAGGAAAGTTCAAACGACAGGCAGCCTGCATGCGCCTCCTGGCTCAAGATCACCGGTGGCGGCCGACCGGTATCCATTAGAAGCGCGGTCTGCCCCGCATCGATCCGCTGATAGCCGGAGTGCGGCGCGTTCGAGACCGGATTGCCGCGTGCATCGTCATAGGCGAGAACAGTGGCAAGCAGGTCGACTGGCGTGGGTCCCATACCGTTGAATTGCGCGAAATTTCCGTCGCCGTGTCTGAAGAACCGCAGCATCGGCATGATGCGATCGATCGCGTTGTTGAGCGCTTGCGGTGGTTGCAACTGTCTAGCGGAAAATAGTTGCCGCAGTGGGAGCAGGTCGGCCAGCAATTCGATCAGCGCTCCGGGGTTGCGGTTGATATGCCCACCGTCAGGCAAGACTTGCTTGTGAAGTTCATCCATCAGGCGGCGCACATTGGTCCGCAGGTGTCCCGACTGCCCCTGCAGGCAAAGTGTCGCATAGTTGAGCGCGATCACCGCCTGCAGACGCGGCAAGCCGTCTCGCGACTCGTTTAACGTACGACGCAGATAGCGTACTTGCCGCGAAAGGCTACGGATAAAGCGACGATAGAAGCGCGCATCGGCCTCCTGCAAAACAAACGGAGCCTGGCTGAGCCAGCAGATCACGCGGCGCGAGAGGATATCGGGCCGCCAGCCGACAGGATGCCAGCCGCCTTGCATGTTGATCCAGTCGTCGATCAGCGAGCGGGCATTGGCACGAGTGATGGCGGAGTCTGCGGCGCGTAAGTGACGCAGCCAAACAAAACTGAGCAGCGTAACGGCCCACTCTTCTGAAGGCGGCGTCATTTCGAAAGGAGATCGGCGGTCGGCAATCACGACTTTGCCGGCGAAAGCAAACCGGCCAGAGTAGATTTCGCTCGCGCGCGTAGCATCGGCAGTGCGCAAATCCTGGGGCGCAATCACCAGCCGGTCGGTCTTGGTCGAGGCAAACCGCCAACGCAGCAGGGGATGTGCGTTAATACGGCCAAGAAAAGTGTGGAAAGCGCGGCGTCCGATGAGCACGGAGAGCCTGGCTCGCTCCGCCACCGAAACCCGAATCGTCAAAGGGCCCATCCCCTCCCGCGCGTTCCCGTGCGTACGCGCGACTCACACGATAGCGAAGGGTCGGGAAACGGCCAATATCCCGGTCCTGATCGCAAATTAGGGTGCCTTTCGAGTGAGACGTGTCGCATAAAACCCATCAAGCCCGCCCCAGCGGGGGTCGGGATCGGGCAGCTGCAGCGGCAGGGTCCGTAGGTCGCCACTGCCAGTGACGAATTCCTGGCGATCAAATACGTCCTGCGGCGCAATCGGTCTGCGCGCAACGCGAGGATCACGCGCCAGCAAGGCCGCGATCTGATCCTCACCTTCCTCGGGCTCCAGTGAGCAGACGCAGTAGATTAAGGTCGCCCCCGGTTTGAGCAATCCGACCGCGCGGTCGAGCAGCCGTTGCTGCAACGACGTAAGAGCCGAAAGGTCAGCCTCAGTCTTGAGCCAAGGCACATCGGGATGACGCCGGATCGTACCGGTGGAGGAGCAAGGCGCATCAAGCAAAACTGCGTCGAATGGTCCGGCCTCCCATTCCAAAGCGTCGGCCGCGACAGTTTCGGCACTGAGAGAGAGGCGGGCGAGGTTTTCACGCAGCCTGTTAATCCGTGCGGGCGAGCGGTCGACTGCGGTCACCTTTGCGCCGGCCAATGCAAGTTGCGCGGTTTTTCCCCCTGGCGCCGCGCACAAATCAGCCACGTTCAGTCCCCGCAGATCACCGAAAAGGCGTGCCGGCAGGGCGGCCGCGGCGTCCTGCACCCACCAGGCACCTTCGGAGAATCCCGGCAGCAGTGAGATCGCACCATGAGCGAGCGTGCGTACGGTGCCGGTGGGCAACGCGCGCCCGCGCAATCGCTCTGCCCACGATTCGGCATCTTGCTTCACTGTGAGGTCGAGCGCCGGTTCGTGGCCATTGGCGGCCGCAATAGCGCGCGCGACATCGCTGCGGTAGGTCTTGGTCCAGCGCTTGAGCAGCCATTCTGGGGTATCGCGCGAAATATCCTCGCCCGATGCGGGTGCACCATTTTGCGCCACGCGGCGGAGCACTGCATTGACGAGGCCGGCGTAACGCGCGGCGCGGCGGTCGGCCTGCGCTAGTCGTACCGACAGATCGACGGCGGCGTGATCGGGGACTTCGAGCCAGAGAATTTGTGCCGCACCGAGCAACAAGATCGTTTCGGCGCGTGGCGCATCGCTGGGAAATCCTTTTTCAAGGTACCCGCCAACCAGATGACGCAAGGTACCGAGCCGTCGCAATACGGTTGCGGTGAGCCGCCGGGCCAATGCGCGGTCCCGCTCGGCCAGGGCAGCCAAGCCGGGATGAGCACTCTTGCCGGAGAGCAGTTCATCGAGGGCAATTCGCCGCCGCAGAACGCCGTCGAGGATATCGGCAGCAATTCTTCGGGCAGCAAGGCCGGGAACTTCCGGCTGTGGGGAAGTGCGCGGACGCGCCATACCCGGATAGTTGCCGCTAAATTGTGTCCTGGTCGCGAACTTTCGCGGAAAATGTCAGAAACGCACAGCTTTTCGTCGGTGACTGGCTTCGGTTACTTGCCTTCCGCCATTGCCCGCAACTTCCGTTTGCCTTCCTCAGAGGGTCGAAATCGGCGACATCCTTTTCCGACATGATCGGAATGTGCAGTCCGGGCTTGTCGACAATACGGGTCTGCAAAAACGTGATGAAGGCGCGGCGCTGCTGTGGCTCGCTGTTGAAGCATCCGGCGGTGGCCAGTGCTGGCACAAGAAGTCCAGTGACCGCGAACGCCCGGCGCTCTGTTCATTGAACCAGTGGACAGTCAGGCCCCCGCTTTCGCCGCCTTTTTGTTTTGGCGGTTGTTGACCAGGTCGTCGACTACCGCGGGATCGGCCAGCGTCGACGTGTCGCCAAGATTGCCGTACTCGTCCTCAGCGATCTTGCGCAGGATTCTTCGCATGATCTTGCCGGAGCGCGTTTTGGGAAGGCTCGGTGCGAACTGGATCAGGTCAGGCGAGGCGATCGGGCCGATCTCCTTTCGCACCCACTGCACCAGTTCTTTGCGCAGATCCTCGCTCGCCTTCTCGCCGGCCATCAGCGTCACGTACGCGTAGATGCCCTGGCCCTTGATGTCATGCGGATATCCGACCACCGCGGCCTCTGATACTTTCTCATGCGCCACCAGCGCGCTTTCCACTTCCGCAGTTCCCAGGCGGTGGCCGGCAACGTTGATCACGTCGTCGACGCGGCCGGTTATCCAGTAGTAGCCGTCCTCGTCACGACGGCAGCCGTCACCGGTGAAATATTTCCCTTTGTAGGTCGAGAAATAAGTCTGTTCGAAGCGTTCGTGGTCGCCATAGACCGTGCGCATCTGGCCCGGCCACGAGTCGGTGATGCACAAGTTGCCGCTCGTAGCGCCTTCAAGTGGCTTGCCGTCGGCATCGACGATCTCCGGCCTGATTCCGAAAAACGGCCGCGTCGCCGAGCCGGGCTTGAGTTTGGTCGCGCCCGGCAACGGTGTGATCATGATGCCGCCGGTTTCGGTCTGCCACCACGTGTCTACGATCGGGCAGCGGCCCTCGCCGACCACGCGGTGGTACCATTCCCAGGCCTCGGGATTGATCGGCTCGCCAACCGAACCAAGCAAGCGCAGCGACTTGCGCGATGTCTTCTTGACCGGCTCGTCGCCGGCCTGCATCAGTGCACGGATCGCGGTCGGTGCCGTGTAAAAAATGTTGACCTTGTGCTTGTCGCACACCTCCCAGAAACGGGATGTGGTCGGGTAATTCGGGACCCCTTCGAACATGAGCGTGATGGCACCGTTCGAAAGCGGTCCGTAGAGAATGTAAGTGTGGCCGGTAACCCAGCCGACGTCGGCGGTGCACCAGTAAATGTCGCCGTCGTGATATTCGAACACGTGTTGATGCGTGATCGAAGCATAGAGCAGGTAGCCGCCGGTTGTGTGCAACACGCCTTTCGGCTTGCCGGTCGAACCCGAAGTGTAAAGGATGAAGAGTGGGTCCTCCGCGTTCATTTCCTCGCAGGGGCAATCGGCTGGCACGGTCTTGACGATGTCATCGTAAAAGACGTCGCGTCCCGCCTTCATATTGACAGCGGCCCCGGTGTGTTTGACGACAACGACACTTTTCACTCCGCCGACTTTCTCGCAGGCTGCATCGACATTTGCCTTCAGTGGAATCTTGCGACCGCCGCGAATGCCTTCATCCGCGGTGACAATGATGGTCGATTTGCAGTCGTCGACGCGCCCTGCGATCGAGTCGGGCGAGAAGCCGCCGAAAATGACTGAATGAATCGCGCCAATGCGCGCGCAAGCGAGTATCGCGTAGGCCGTCTCGACGATCATCGGAAGGTAGATGGTGACCCGGTCGCCTTTCTTGACGCCGTGCTTTTTCAGCACATTGGCGAATTTGCTCACCTCCGAATGCAATTGCTTATAACTGATTTTCTTGTCGTGCTTCGGGTCGTCCCCCTCCCAGATGATTGCCGTTTGGTCGCCGCGCTTCTCCAAATGACGATCGACGCAGTTGAAACAAGCGTTGAGTTTCCCGTCCTCGAACCATTTGATCGAAATATTCCCTGGCGCGAAGGATGTGTTCTTCACTTTGGTGAACGGTTTGGACCAGGTGATGCGCTTGGCCTGCTCTCCCCAGAACTTGTCCGGATCTTTTAGTGATGCTGTGTACATCTCCTGGTACTTGGCTTCGTTCACGAAAGCGGGCGACTGCCATTGCGCGGGCACATCATAAATCTTGTCCGACATCGACACTTCCTCCCCGCCCGCCTGTAGGCGGCGGACGCTTATTTCGTTTTGTCTCTACGCTATTATGCGACGGGGTCTGCGCGACCGACAAGACGTGGATAGCCCTACTTTTGGGGAGTTTTGCCTTCTAAGGGCCCCAGCCACCGACGATCGCGCCGATAATCAGAAAGGCGCCGAGCCAGGCGACGCTGTCGATGACCGTGAGCATCGGGCGGCGACCGCCGAATGCATTGTTGGTAGCGATTGTGGTCAGGACAAAACCGAACCAGCAAAATGCGGCGGAGATAATGCCGGCACGCATCGAGAACATGTTCATGTGCACGAGGATGCCATAAAGCACCCAGGCGATGATGAACTCACTGATGAACACGACCACAAACGGAGCGCCCTTCGCAATGCCGGATTTGGCGTCCTGTTCGGCCTTGCATTGTTCGAGGGTCTTACCCTGAGCGGCCATCCAGGGTTTGCTGAGCGCGGTGTAATAAATGCCACCGAATATCCACGCAGCAACGGCGGCAATCAAGATCGAAACAATGTTGGCATGCGTAAAGTTCATTGTCGCCTCCCCTATTTCAGCCCGCCCATTTTGCAGACCAGCTTCCATTCCGCCTCGGTCACCGGTTGTACCGACAGGCGCCCATATTTCACCAGCGCCATTTCTTTGAGTTTTGACTCGGCTTTGACCGCGGCGAGCGTCACCGGTTTAGCCAACGATTTTTCCGCAGCAGTCTGCACTGCCACCCACGCCTCGTTCTTCGCGGCTGTCGGATCGGGGAAGGACTCGCGAACTATTTCGCCAATGCCAACGATCTGTTTCTCGTCGCCGGTGTGATAGAAAAAAAATTTGTCTCCCTTTTTCATTTCCTTGAGATGCCGGCGCGCAGTAAAATTGCGCACGCCAGTCCAGGCTTCTCCTTTGGCTCCACGCTTGACCTGGTCGTTCCAGGAATATTCATCGGGCTCTGTCTTCAGCAACCAATAGGCCATGGCTCTATTCCGACTTAAGTGGACGGGTAAGTAGCGACTCGATCGCTTCATCAACGCTCATTTTCCCTGACAGTATCGCGGCGACGGCGGCTGAGATCGGCATCTCCACGTTTTTCTCGTGAGCCATTTCCAGCAAGACCGGCGCGGTGAATATCCCTTCTGCTAGTTTGCCATGTGCGGCGGTGTCCGATTTCTCGCCCTTGCCCAAGGCGACTCCGCAGGAAAAGTTGCGTGATTGCGGCGTCCCACACGTGAGAATCAAATCGCCAAGGCCCGACAGGCCCATCATAGTTTCAGGTTTTGCTCCATATGCTGCGCCGAAGCGCACGAGCTCGGCAAAGCCTCGGGTGGTCAGCGCGGCTGAGGCGCTGGCACCCAGGCCTTTTCCGGTGACGATCCCAGCCGCGATTGCAAGGACGTTCTTCGTTGCGCCTCCAAGTTCGACGCCACGCACATCGGTCGAATGGTAGGGGCGGAAAGTGCCCGCATTGAGCGCATGCGCCAGATCGAGCGCTATTTTCCCGTCACTCGCTGCAATCGTGACCGCCGTCGGCAGTCCACGCGCGGCATCGGCTGCGAAGCTCGGTCCCGACAGGATTGCGGGCACCGCCGTCGGCGCGCATTCGGCGATGATTTCCGTCATGAATTTATGCGTACCGTGCTCGATACCCTTGGCGCAGGCGACCAGCGGCGTGTGTTTGGCGACTGATGGCGCCAGCGAGACGATCACCGAACGCATGGCTTGCGCCGGCACCACCACAAGAATTGCATCGCTGGCGCCGGCTTCGCCGAGTTCCCGTGTCACTTTAATTGCATTGTCGATATGCACTCCTGGCAGGAACCGGCTTTCGCGTTTCTGCTCGATGTTTTCGGCGTTGGCGGGCTCGTGCTCCCAGAGCATGACGCTGCGACCGGCGCGCGCACAGGTGAGAGCGAGCGCCGTACCCCAAGCGCCACCACCGAGCACCGCAATACGTTGAATGGTCATGTCGTTGACCGCCAGAAAATTATTTATACGCCGCCGTACGCCGGCGTGCACCTTCTGCAGCAGCCGTCTCGTCGAGCGGCCAACGTGCCCGCGGCGCTACATCGAGTGAATCGGTGAGACCGAGCGCGAGCCTCTCGCAGCCGGCCCACGCGATCATCGCGCCATTGTCCGTGCACAAATCGGGCGGCGGTACAACCAGCGTCGCACCGACCTCGAAAGCAAGGCGGTTGAGTACCTTTCGGAGCGCCTGGTTTGCGGCTACACCGCCTGCGGCAACGAGCGCGCTCGGGGTCCCGAAGCGCGCACGGAAAAGGGCCAGACCGGCACGCAGCCTGTCGAACACAACATCGACAATCGCCTGCTGGAAGCTGGCACAGAGATCGGCCACATCTTCGTCGCTGAGCGGCGCAATTTTCTCCGCCTCGAGGCGCAACGCGGTCTTAAGGCCGGAGAACGAGAAATCAGCGTCCTTGCGTCCATGCATCGGGCGCGGAAGAGTAAAGCGCGTCGCGTCGCCGCGTAAAGCCTCGCGCTCCACCTGCGGTCCGCCGGGATAGCCAAGGCCCAGCAGCTTTGCAGTCTTGTCAAAGGCCTCCCCAATGGCATCATCCTGCGTCGTGCCAAGGCGGACATAGTCGCCGACGCCGCGCACAGCTACGATTTGGGTGTGACCCCCAGAAGCGAGAAAGAGGCAATACGGAAATGCCGTCCTGTCGGTCAAACGAGCGGTCAGTGCGTGGGCCTCCAAGTGATTCACCGAGATCAGCGGCTTGTTTTTGACGAGCGCAATCGCCTTCGCGGTGGTTAGGCCGACAATAACTCCACCGATCAATCCAGGCCCGCCAGCTGCCGCTACCCCGTCGATCGCATCGTAGTTGCAACCGGACTGTTTCATGGCGCTGGCGATCATATGATCGAGCGCTTCCACGTGGGCGCGTGCCGCGATTTCCGGCACGACGCCGCCGAACGCGGCATGCTCGCTGACCTGTGACAAAACCGCATTGGAGAGGATGCTGCCACGGCCGTCCTGGAAACGCTCGACAACCGCCGCCGCAGTCTCATCGCAGGTCGTTTCAATGCCAAGGACGATCATGGAGTCTCTTATTTGCCCTTACGCAGGGCCGGTGCAAGGTGACGGCGGCCAAAATAATAGCTAGTCCTGACCTGGAGGCCGACCCCGGCTCGGCCTAGCACCACGAGGTTATATGGCGCAATCCACAGCCTCTTTGCGTATCGGCACGCGAGGAAGTCCACTGGCGCTGGTGCAGGCGCGCATGGTGCGTTCGCGGCTAGCTACTGCGGCAGGCATCAGCGAGGAGGGGGTCGAACTCGTCGTCATCCGGACTACCGGCGATATCGTCCAGGATCGATCACTAGCGGAAGAGGGCGGCAAAGGGCTTTTCACAAAGGAGATCGAGGAGGCTTTGCTTGAAAAAAGGATTGATCTCGCCGTGCATTCGACGAAGGACATGCCGACGATTTTGCCGAGAGGTTTGATCCTGGCCGCCTGCCTTGAGCGCGAGGACCCACGCGACGTTTTCATTAGCCTTCGGGCGCGCTCGCTCGGGGAGCTGCCGCGCGGCGCAAGTCTTGGAACCACGTCGCCACGACGGCAAGCAATCGCCAAGCGCGCCCGGCCCGATCTACGCATGGAACCGCTACGCGGCAATGTCGAAACGCGCTTGCGCAAGCTCGAAGCCGGCGAGGTTGATGCGACCTTGCTGGCGCTTGCAGGCCTGAAACGGCTGGGGTTGGTCGAACGTGCAACCCACATTATGAGCACCGACGAATTTCTGCCGGCCGTCGGCCAGGGTGCGATCGGTATCGAAACGCGCGAGGACGACGAACGCATGTCCGATACTCTCGCACGCATTGATCACGCCGACACCACGTCAGCGATTATGTGCGAACGGGCCTTTCTCGCTGCCCTTGATGGCTCTTGCAGCACACCGATCGCCGGCCACGCAATCGTTGCCGGTGACGCCGTGCAATTTCGTGGATTGATCGCGCGGCCAGACGGCACCGCGGCCCATGACATTGTAGGCACAGGAAGCCGCAAAGATGCAGCCACGATTGGCGCCGAGGCTGGACGTGAGCTGAAGCATCGGGCCGGACCAGGATTTTTCGATTGACCCATGCGAGTCGTCATTACCCGTCCACAATCCGATAGCGAGCGAACTGCCGCAAAGCTGCGCGCCCGCGGGCACGACGTCTTGGTGGCGCCGCTCATGCGGGTAGAACCGCTCACCGCCGATCTTGCTGGCAAGTGGGGTGCGGTCATCGTTACCAGCGCTAATGCGGCGAGTGCGATTGGCGGCAATCCCGCGCGTGAAATTTTGATCAAACGACCATTGTTCGCCGTCGGCCACCGCAGCGCAGAGGCTGCGCGTCAAGCCGGCTTCACGAATGTCACGTCCGCGGGTGGCGATATCCGCGATCTGGTGCGGACGCTCGTCGC
>Ga0066903_100004641_pt1 | contig 11674 bp, 7 predicted proteins | sample PanSoiMetaGPlot1_FD_67491 | JGI IMG/M metagenome (GOLD analysis project Ga0066903, IMG submission 67491) | Tropical forest soil microbial communities from Panama analyzed to predict greenhouse gas emissions - Panama Soil - Plot 1 (version 2) | ecosystem: Environmental > Terrestrial > Soil >...
AAACATCGCTTATTACAGACAGGATTTTGCCAAGGCCGAGCTCCTTTATCTGCGCGCCGTCACCATGCTGGAAAAAACGCTTCCCCCAGAGCACCCTCAAGTGGCGATGCGGCTTAATAATCTCGGGATCATATATCTAAACAGAAACGATTTCACCAAATCCGAGCAAGTCCAAAAGCGTGCTCTGGAGATCAGAGAACATTCCCTCGAGCCGGATCACCCGGATATAGCACAGTCGTTGATCAATCTCGCCAATGTGTACACCAGCAAAGGAGATTTGCTGAGCGCGGAGCCGCTGCTTTTGCGCGCCGTCGCGATCTTTGAAAATGTATTTGGGCCCGACAATATGAACCTCTCCTATCCTCTGGTCAATCTCGGAGGTATCTACCTCAGCCAGAAGGATTACGATAAAGCAGAGCGTGCTCTTGAGAGGGCGCGTGCCATATGGGAGCAAAAATTTGGCAAGGACCACCACCTGGTAGCGGACGTACTCGACGACCTTGGCGACGTCCAGCGCGGTAAAGGCAATTATGCTAAAGCGGAGGAGCTATACAAACTCGCGCTGGACATCCAAGAACGCAAGCTCGCCCCCGGCCATCGTAAGATCGCGCTCTCTCTCCTCTCGCTGGGGGATCTCTACCTCTCTCAACACAAGTATCAGGAAGCAGAATCACTTTACCAGCGCGCTTTGACAATTCAAGAGAGTGCGCTCAGCCGCGAGCATCCCGATACTCTTGACACAGTCAACAGGATGGCCAAGCTGTACATGGCAATCGGGGATTTCGCCCGGGCCCGGGACTTTCAACAGCGCGCAATCGATGGCATTGACCACAACATTGATCTCAACCTGGCGATCGGTTCTGAGCGGCAGAAACAGGCATATCTGCAGAGCCTGCCCAAGCAATTGAATCGTGCCATTTCACTGCACGTCAATTTCGCTGCCGGAGATCTGTCCGCGGGCGAGCAGGCCATCACAACCATCCTGCGCCGTAAGGGGCGCATGCTCGATGCCATGTCCGATCGGCTTGCCGCTCTGCGTACGCGCATGGACGCCGAACATCAAGCCGTCCTGGACCAGCTGAACGACGTCACAACGCGCCTGGCGAAGCTGGTCCTGAATGGTCCGCAACAAATGACGGCAGCTGAACACCTGAACCAGATCAAACTCCTCGAAGCAGAACGAGAAAGAATCGAGATCGAAATCAGCGATTTGACGGCTGGATTCTACGCGCAGCCGCAGGCAGTCACTCTCGCAGCCGTGCGCTCGAAGATTTCGAGCGATGCTGCATTGGTCGAACTCGCGGTCTATCGACCGTTTGATCCTAAAGCCGAAGAAGACAGCGCGTATGGCGAACCCCGGTACGTTGCTTATGTCGTGCGCGGCCAGGGTAAAGTGGGATGGAAGGACCTGGGCACGGCTCAAGAGATCGATGGCGATATCGAGGTCTTCAGGCAGGCCGTGCGCGATCCGGAGCGGAAAGACGTTCAGCAAGCCGTTCGCGCTCTCAGCGACAAGGTCATAAAGCCGATCCACGACCTCCTGGGGAATGCTACGCACCTGTTGGTTTCTCCCGACGGGCAATTCAGTCTGATTCCGTTCGAGGCTTTGGAGGATGACCAGGGCCACTATTTGATCGAACGCTATTCCCTCACATATCTGACGTCGGGTCGGGACCTGCTGAGAATGCCAGCGGTAAGAGCGAGCAAGAGCGCTCCTTTGGTGATCGCCGACCCGTTTTTCGGTGAACCAGACTCCACGCAGATGGCAGCGTTGGGTCCATCCAGCCAGGCACGTGGTCCAGCCAGAGACAGGCGCCGCAGTATCACCGCTGCCAAGGACCTCTCCCAGGTTTATTTCGCTCCGCTGACCGGTACCGCTCAGGAGGCCCGAGCCATCCGTGCGCTGTTCCCCGAAACAAAGGTCCTTACCGGACCTCAGGCAACGGTAAATCGGCTCAAGCAAACCGAGGTGCCGCGCATTCTGCACATTGCTACTCATGGTTTTTTTCTCGATGACACCGGAACGGGCAGCCTGAATGGCGCACAACAGGTGAATACCGGTATTCAGGCGGGCGTCAAGGCGGAGAACCCGCTTCTGCGATCGGGGCTGGCGCTGGCTGGCGCCAACCTGGGCGGGAGCGCCCGGAACAGTGGCATCCTGACGGCTCTGGAAGCCTCCAGCCTCGACCTGTGGGGGACGAAGCTGGTAACGCTATCGGCTTGCGATACCGGCTTGGGTGACGTGAGGAACGGCGAAGGCGTCTACGGGCTCCGTCGCGCGTTCTTTCTAGCCGGCAGCGAAACGCTGGTGATGAGCTTGTGGCCAGTCAGTGACCGCGTCACGCGCGACATGATGACCGAGTATTACACAGGGTTGAAGCAAGGACTGGGGCGCGGCCAAGCCCTGCGCCAAGCCGAACTCGCCATGCTGAAACACAAAGGTCGCCAGCATCCGTTCTATTGGGCCAGCTTCATTCAGTCCGGCGAATGGGCGAACCTTGACGGCCACCGCTGATCTGCCCGATCGATATTTTTCTTCCCAGGGTCATGACCGGAAGTACAAGTTCCACGGTCCATGGCCTGCCCGGCGAAAACCAATCACCTCGCTTCTAAACCTTGCCTGAAATGTTTTCGGGAATTCCGTCTTATCTCTACGAATCACCAGCACTGGCCGGCCGGGTGATCGCAAGGAGAACGAAAGATGTTTGCATCCCGGACTTTCACCATCCTGCAGCTGGCCCCGCTTGTCTGTTTGCTGTTCGGTGCCCTGGCTTACGCCCAGTTTGAAGTTGCTCCAGATCACTTTGATTCCGACCGGACTGAACCTTTGCGCAGTACGGACGCAAAAAACAAGGTCAAGACAGCCAGGGCCAGGGACGGCGAGGCGGTAATCGAACCGGCATCGATGCGCGAGCGCCAATTGAACCAGCGCATCGCGGAACAGGAGGCGGTCCTGGCTGAATACCGCGCACGGATCGATGCCAAGGCAAGGGAGATGGACGCTGCATTGCAGAGTCTGTTGCGTACGGGTAACGAAGCTGGTGAGGCCGAGGCGCTCGTGATCTACCAGCGCGAACTGGACAACCTTCAGAAGGCTCTGGTGCCTGCGATTCACGCCACCGAAGCAACACTCGCGCGGCTCCAGGCCGAGGTGGCGACAAGGCCTCAAGTACGGACCAGCCATCGGGCGAAACACCGCGCGTTGTAACTCCAAGGAGAAGGAAACATGTGGGCAAAACAAAAAAACCGGTTATGGGATTCTCTTACGAAACGCAGAGCGAAGGTGATGATTGCAAGGGTCATACTCGTGGCCCTGCTCGGGGTTACGGTGGGCCTTGCCGAAGGCCATCTCGATATTCTGATGCCTTTTCTGGACTCCACCGGGATCATCCGCACTTTCAGCCCGGCCGGAGAGCCGGCGGCCTCCAACGCGTTCTTCCAAAGCCTGGGGACCAACGGGCGGAGTTGCGCAACCTGTCACCAGGCCAGCGATGCGTGGACCGTCACGCCGGCGCACATCCAGGACCGTTTCCGGGCCAGCCAGGGGCTGGATCCCATCTTTCGCACGAATGATGGCGCCGACTGCCCGAGCGCCGATGTCCACACTCTCAAGGCACGCCGCCAGGCATACAGCATGCTGCTGAGCAAGGGGCTCATTCGGGTTTCCATCGGCGTTCCAGGGAGTGGCGAGTTTGCAGTGACGGCGATCGATGATCCTCACAACTGCCCTGAAACCACGCCGGCAGGGCTGGCGCTGTTCCGCCGTCCGCTGCCCTCAGCCAACCTCGGCTTCCTGACCACCGTCATGTGGGATGGCCGCGAGTCGTTCAAAGGCCAAACCCTCCAGTTCGATCTGACCGATCAGGCAGCAGGAGCCACGCTGGGGCATGCGCAAGCGGCCCAGCGTCCGACGGACGCGCAGCTGGCTGAGATCGTGAACTTCGAGTTGCAGGTCTTTACCGCCCAGACCTTCGACAACGAAGCCGGCAACCTGCACGCGCGCGGCGCCAAGGGAGGGCCGGTGGCGCTATCCACGCAGCCGTTCTTCGTAGGCATCAACGATCCGCTGGGCGGGAATCCTCCTGGGGTCGACTTCAACCCGGTGGCTTTCACGTTGTACGACAAGTGGGCGAAGCTGAAAGACGACGACGATGACCGCGACGACCACGATGATCACGGCAGAAACGCGGCGCGTGCTGCCGTAGCCCGCGGGGAAACCTTGTTCAACACACTTACGATCCCCATTTCCGGCGTAACCGGCTTGAACGATCTTCCCGGGGTGCCGGCCTCGTTTAACGGTACCTGCACCACGTGCCACAATACACCCAATGTCGGCAATCACTCGGTGCCGTTGGCAATCAACATCGGCGTGACCGACTATCCCGCGTTACCTGCGCTGGATATCACCGGCCTTCCGGTGTACACGTTCCACTGCAAAGCGGGGGCAGTTACGCCTATCAACAAAGGGTCAAGCATTCAGACCACTGACCCGGGACGCGCCCTCTCCACAGGCAAGTGCGCCGATATCGGCAAGACCAAGGGCCCGATTCTCCGCGGGCTGGCTGCACGCGCTCCGTATTTCCACAATGGCTCAGCGGCCACCTTAGCTGACGTGGTGGAATTTTACGATCAGCGTTTCAACCTGAATCTGAACAAACAACAGAAGTCGGACCTGGCGGCTTTCCTGCAGACGTTGTAACCCCGGTAGTGCCGCGCGCTCGGTGAGAAGGGGGCAGGTGTTCCGAGCGCGGGGCAGACCGGCGCCATCAGAAAAAACCCCGGCCAATACGGCCGGGGTGTTTTTTTTAAGTACAACAGCGTCACAGCGAGCGGAGAAAGTCCAGGATGGCCTGCTTGTCTGATTTCGAGAGCGAGTTGAAGCGCTTGATCACGGCGTTCGCTTCCGAAGGGCCATAGCAGGGCGATGCATGATCATCATCGGCGCAATCTTGAGCTGGGGAATGATGAGCTTCGATGGCCCGCAACAGATCATTGGTGCGGCCGTCGTGCAGGAAAAAGATGCGCTGGCCAACGCCCCACAGCGGTGCGCTGCGGAACATGTCACCTGTGGCTGCGCCCTGCGTGATGTCGTCGGCCAGGCCCTTGCCCATATGGTGGGTAAGCAGATCGGAAAATGGATGCACGGTCAGACTCTGGAGAGCGGCAGTCTCGCTCTTCGGTGGAGTGACCATGGTGGCCGTGTGGCAGAGAACGCAGCCGACGCCCGGGTTGTCAGGCCCAGTGCCGAAGAGATGCTCGCCGCGCTGCGCGCTCGGAGACAAGGGCACGGGCTTGGGTCCATCCAAAAAGCGCATGAAGAGGCCGAACATCAGCCAGTCAGGGACTTCATGCTTCGGATTATTGAACCCCTGGTTGCGGGAATCATCGTCGTCCATGCGGACAATGTCATTCGGTTCGCTCTTGTCGAATGTGCATTCCGGAGTCTCATCAACGGCCTGAGGGAAAAGCTCCGTCGTGATTCCCATTTCAGCGTTGTAAGCCTCACCGGCGAACATGGTGATGGATTTGTTCTGCGCTTTCCAGCCGAAACGAGTGATGGTGCCGTCATTGCCGCTGCGGTTGGGAACACCCAAAATCCCGAGCTCCTTGCGAAGCGCGGCCGTAGCATCGTGGCGCCCCAGGATCTCCCGATCCTGAATGCCGTCCAGAATGCCCAGGCCGAACAGCGGCGTCGGGATACGGAAGCGCAGGTTGCCGTTCTTCAATTCCCCTTCGAAGTCCGTGGCGGGAAGGAGTTCAGAGGTACACGTATTGGGCTGGCCGGGAGGGAAGATGTCTGACCGGCCTACCACGGTGAAGAGCTGATGGACACCCCCGTCTGGAGTCCCGTCGGGCTTCTTGACGAAGCGTACTTCACGAATCGGCCCGAACTGCGTGATAAAAGACGGAACCTTGTTCGTTGCGCCCTTGCGGTGAGGGAAGAGATCAAACATGGGATTCTCCGGCGGCCGTTGCTTGGCCGCGGGATCCTGAGGATTGGGAACCAGGAAGCCGCCCGAGCCGCCCAAGGCGGGCTGGTTGTGACAGCCAAGACACTGATCGCCGTTGAACCGTGTTCCCAGACCCGCCGAGTTGGTTTGGAACACCAGCTTGGCTCTCGCCGGGTCGATAAACGATCCCAACATCAGGTCGCTGCAGCTGTCGCACACGGCTTCCAGCTGGATCGCCCTCTGCAGGCCTTCATCGAACATGATTTGTTCGTTGGTTGTGAGCCCGTTGAGCTTACCGCCTGCGCCTGGAGGGCCTGAGCGGACGCCGGAGTCCTTCTGGGCAAGACATGACGATGCGACGATGATGAGCATGGCCCAAGTGCCGCTTCGCAACATTTTTATCTGACGTAGCATTTTCTTCTCCTTAAAAACCGAGTAATGACTTGAGGTATGAACCCCAAAGTCCAGCAGTGCTCACGGGCCACCTTATCGCCCACGAGAAATAGGGAAGTACATCCGGCTTGACGGCTTCTTCCCTCGGCGCGAGTTCAGCACCAGCAGAAAGTGACCGGGTCGTAGTCGTAGTTTGGCGATCGAATGGTAAAGATGTGGCGTTCATTTCTGACTCCTTGAAAGATTGATCTGCATTCGAGTGCTGCCTGTCTTCGCCCTGCACGGGTTGCCCATCCTCGCGTCACTGGTTCACCAGGTAACCGTTCAGCATTACCGTGCAGGTGACTGAACCGGTATGAAGTACTTGGGTTGTCGTGACCCCAGACTGTACCGAGGAACCCGGCGAAATATAGAGCTTCGAGGTCCGGCCGAAAGCGGCGAATGTTTGGTTGATGTTGGGCGCAATCGGAGCACTTGTGTTGGTGACGGGCAGCGTGACTGCGGCTTTCTCTCCGGTCGATGGGTCTGCGGCGTTGAGAAAGAACAAGACACCAATCATCCCGTCAGGGAATACGCAGCTTCCGGAAATATCTTCAATCACCAGGAATTTACCCTGTGGCACCGTGAATGGTACCGTCGAGCAACTGGCGACGCTGTCGAATATGCAATCCTGATTCTGGTGAAAAGGCCGCCGTGCGGGATTGTCATTGTCTTGCACGTGCAGCGGGTTACCTGCGGAACTGCTCAACTGGACCGCCGGTAGATTTGCCACGTTCACCGTAGGCGTACCCGCGACGCTGACGTTCCACTGGCCGCTTTGCGATGAAGCTAAGGTACCTTGCACGGGCAGAGGAGTGTTCGTGACTCGAACCGCCTCTGTCTCATGGGCCCGAACGGTGCCTGGTGTTGCCGGCCATGAGCCAAGTCCCGAAGCGATCAGACCGATGATCAGCGCGCCCCCCAGGATTTGTAGTAGTTTTTGCATCTTCATCCTTCCCCTTGTCGATTGTGAAAATTGATCAGTGTCCCGGTTAGGTCCCGGAGCGCACACGCGCCGTCCATAGTTTGTGTTTCGTTGGGTAGCGTGCTCGTAAATGGGCGGTCATGGCCTGTTCACGCTGGAGCCGTGCCAGCGTGGCTTGCTCTCCGCGAACAGAAGCGGCCAGAGACCCGAGCAGTTCTTGCAATTCGCGCTGCTGGCGCACGGGTGCATCCACGCCTCGCGTCCCACCGCTTGCCAGTTGGAGCGCCTGCGCAGCCGCAACCACTTGCTCCGTCTTCGCTTGAATCTCTGCCCGGTATTTCGCAAGCATCGCCTGCTGTTTCGCGAATCGCTGCTCCCGTTGTGCGGAATGTGGCGAAGCCTGACGGGCCACCGGCTCGTCTGCGTTAGGAAAATGATCCGGCGCAACTTCAAATTGGCCGAATGCAGGGGCAGCAAGAAACAGTACCAACAAGAACATTCGTCCAAGCTGTTTCGAAGTTTCTGACATAAACCACTCATTCCGAGGGGGCTGATTTGTTCCCGCTTGCCGGGGCTGGTACCAGTTTCGTCAGACTCCGGTAAGCGCCTATACCTGCCTGTTTGCCTCTACTGTTAAAGGCGAAAAAACCTGGCCAATTCAGTCAAAGAAAATTAGGTGGGTCAAAAAGTAACAATCAGGGCTCATGGTCCCTCTCAACCAGGAAGGAGTAATTGACTTAGGGCCTTAGGAGGACTATCGTTCTCCGACTGGCCGGTTGAGTGAAGAGTGCCGTGAAGTTATCTCAACGACCGCCCCAATCCGTAAGCGAATTATTGGGCCGGTGGAGAGCTGGGGATCAGGACGCCCTTCAGGCCGTCGTGCCGCTGATCTACAACGAACTCCACGCCTTGGCGCATCACTACCTGCGCGGCGAGCGCAGCGGCCACACCCTGCAAACCACCGCTTTGGTGCACGAAGCCTACCTGCGGCTCACGCAGCAGGGCCCTTTTCAGACGCAGAATCGAGAACACTTCATCGCGATTGCGGCCAGACTCATGCGGCAGATCCTGGTGGACTATGCCCGGAATTATCGGGCGGCAAAACGGGGTCCCGGCTGCAGGGTGGAACTTGACGAGGACATCGAACATCCACAGCGCCAAGCCGCCGATGTGGTCGCGTTGGACGATGCTCTGACGGACCTGGCAAAGCTGGATGCGCAGCAGGCCCGGATTGTGGAGTTGCGGTTCTTCGGAGGTCTCACTGTGGAGGAGACAGCCGCGCTCCTGGGCGTTTCTGCGGCCACTGTGGGGCGCGATTGGAGCTTAGCCAAAGCCTGGCTATCGCGTGAGATGCGCAGGGGAGAAGAAGATGCCAAGAGAGGAACGATGGGAAAAGATTAAAGCCCTGTTCGCGGGCGCTCTGGAGCGCGATGCCGGTCAGCGCGACGCGTTTCTCGACAAAGCGTGCGGCCAGGACCAGGAACTGCGCCGCGAGCTAGCATCTTTACTGTCCGCACACGAAAAACCAAACGATCTTTCCGAACACCCTTGGCGGCAACAGCTTCTCGAGGGCGTACCGAGCGATCCGTCGATCGGTCCGTATCGATTGATCCGGAAACTGGGCGAGGGCGGAATGGGCCAGGTGTGGCTGGCCGAGCAGACAGAGCCGGTACGGCGGCAAGTCGCGCTGAAACTTGTCCGGGCTGGCATGTACAGCGAGGCATTGCTGCAGCGCTTTCGGTATGAGCGGCAGTCTCTGGCCATGATGGACCATCCATCGATTGCCAAAGTATTTGAGGCTGGCTCAACTCCGGCCGGACAACCCTACCTCGTCATGGAGTACGTTCCTGGCCTGCCCATCACCGACTATTGCGATCACAACAAGCTGAAGATTCGCGGGCGTCTGGAACTCTTCATGAAGGTGTGCGAAGCGGTGCAGCACGCGCATCAAAAGGCTGTTGTTCATCGCGACCTGAAGCCGGGGAACATCTTGATCGTGGAAGTCGACGGCAAGCCCATGCCGCGGATCATCGACTTCGGTCTGGCCAAAGCCGCGGCGCCGGTGACCGAAGAAAAAAGCCACTTCACGCAAGCCGGAGTCTTTCTCGGAACCCCAGGTTACATGAGTCCCGAGCAAGCCGACCCCGCGTCGCGCGATGTGGATACCCGAACGGACGTTTACTCGCTGGGCGTGGTGCTCTATGTCTTGCTGACCGGATCTCTTCCCTTCGACACGAAGCAGAAGCCGCTTCTCGAGGTGCTGCGGCAATTGCGTGAGGACGACCCACCCCGTCCCAGCACTAGAGTTGGTCTGGGAAAGGACTCTTCCACCGCCAGCGCGGAGACGCGCGCCACCGAGCCAAAACAGTTGGCCAGCTCGCTGAAGGGCGACCTTGACTGGATCACCATGAAGGCACTGGAAAAAGACCGCAACCGCCGCTACGGAACGCCTTCGGAGTTGGCGGCGGATGTGGGCCGGTACTTGCGACATGAGCCGGTGAACGCGCGTCGCGCGGGCGCTGCTTATCGTTTGCAGAAATACGTTCGCCGGCATCGCGTCGGTGTGTCCGTAGCGGCGGGACTGGGGTTGCTTGTGGCCGGGTTCGCCGTTGCGCAAGCTGTACAGCTGCGCCGCATCACGCGCGAGCGCGATCGTGCTGATCGCGCTACCCAGTTCATGACGGGAATGTTCAGAGTCTCTGATCCCAGCGAAGCGCGCGGCAACAGCATCACGGCCAGAGAGATTCTGGACAAAGCATCCGGCCAGATCGAGTCCGGGTTGTCGCACGATCCGGAACTTCAGGCACAAATGATGGAGGTGATGGGACAAGTGTATCGCGACCTCGGGCTTTACGGCCGTGCACAGGTTTTGTTGACGCGCGTAGTAGACATTCGCCGCAGGATTTTCGGAGCCCGCCATCCGCAAACGTTGAGCGCGATGGACGAGCTGGGCTGGGTGTTGAACCGTGCGGGCCGCGTTGCCGATGCGGAGAAGCTCGAGCGTGAAACTTTTGCGATTCAGCGTGGGGTCCTGGGCCCAGAGCATCCGGACACATTACGCTCGATGAGCAATCTGGGTGACACCTTGTACCGCGCTGGTCGCTCTCAAGAGGCCGAATCCATGCTGCGCGAAGTGCTCAACATTCAGCGCCGCGTGTTGGGGCCGGAACATCCGGATACCTTACGATCCATGAGCACTCTGGGCATCGCGTTGCTTCGTTCCGGCCGCTATACCGAAGCTGAGACCGTGTTGCGGGAAGCGTTTGATATGCGACGCCGCATCCTCGGAGCGGAACATCCCGATACGCTCGTCACGATGAGGGATCTGGCCGTCAGCATCAAACGGCAAAACCGCTATGCCGAGGCGGAGACGTTAGAACGACAATCACTCGACATCCTGAACCGGGTACTGGGTCCGCAGCACCCAAGCACATTGACGGCGATGAATAACCTGGCAACCACCCTGAACCAGGAGCATCGCCCGGCCGACGCGGAAAAGTTGCTGCGCGCCGCGCTCGACATTCAGCGCTCCACGCTCGGTGCCGAGCACCCGGAAACTCTGCGGTCCATGGTCAACCTGGCCACCAGCCTGCGACAACAGGGTCACTACGCCGATGCAGAAGAATTGGGCCGGGAAACACTCGACATCCGCCTCCGCGTTCTTGGCCTTGAGCATCCCGATACTGCTCTATCTGCCTACAATCTGGCCATTGCCGAGGAATACCTGGGCAAGCGCGACGAGACTTTTAGGCTCCTGCGGCAGGCGGTTGACCATGGACTTTCCACTGCCAACAGCTTGGGCATTGAAAAGGACCAGGATTTCGCGTTGCTCCACGGCGATCCTCGCTTCACAGCGCTAGTCACCTACACCAGAGAGCGGGCCGCTGCAGCCCAGAAGTCGAAATGACCCCATCCTGCTGCGCTCACAACTGTGGGTGGAGCTTGAAGAACTCCACGATGGCAGCGGAAGCCCACGGAGGATAAAAGTGACCGCCAGGATGGATCCGCGTGACCACGGGTGTTTGCGTGGAAGAGGGATAAAGCGTGCACATAGGACCGCAGGGCTGGCCCGATGCAGTAGCACCGTCGATTTGGCGATCGACCTCGATGCCTTGCTGCAGCGATGCAAGGGGAACCAGAGGATCACTCTCGCCCCCGATCACCACGACGGCGCGGGGGATGGTCAGCTGTTCCCCGGCCGCCAAAAGTCCGTTGCAGACTCCGACAGCCGCCAGGACTTTCCCGCGCTCCGCCCACAGCAGGTAGCTGAATATGGCGCCGTTGGAGAAGCCGGTGGAGTAGATGCGTGAATCGTCAACCGGGAATTGCTGGCGCAGGCCGGCCACCATGGCGTCAAAAAATTTCA
>Ga0066903_100004642_pt1 | contig 11674 bp, 15 predicted proteins | sample PanSoiMetaGPlot1_FD_67491 | JGI IMG/M metagenome (GOLD analysis project Ga0066903, IMG submission 67491) | Tropical forest soil microbial communities from Panama analyzed to predict greenhouse gas emissions - Panama Soil - Plot 1 (version 2) | ecosystem: Environmental > Terrestrial > Soil >...
CACCGGGGGCGCCGCATCCTGAAGCGGGAGCTGGCCGAGTCTGCCCTGGAGGAGGCGACATGAACGACCCCTGCGCGCACTGCGAGGAGATGATGCAGCCGTACCTCGACCATGTCCTCACCGACGAGGAGATGACCCAGGCGGAGGCGCATCTTTCCGAGTGCGTGGACTGCCGCAGGCGCTACCGGTTCGAGGAAAGCCTTCGGATCTATGTGCGCAAGGCGGTGACGGAAGAGATGCCGGCAGAGCTGCGGCAGAAGCTGGCCGCTCTCAGGATCCCGCTCGAGTAGGGGAGTCGACGTCTCCGGGCGGCCTCAGGTCGTCGCAGGGGACGAGGCGGGCCGGGAGCGACTTCGCGCCCTCGTCAGGCACGTCGTCCCAGAGTGCTCTCGCGAGCAGAACGGGGTGGAGCCGGACGCCGCCATAGCTCGCGGCGGCTGCATCGCCGCCGTTCGTGCGCCAGTCGTCGACTACGCGGTCGACCGCACGCGGGTCGAGGTCGGGCCCGTCGGCGAGTGCTACGACCGCGGCCTCCGCTTGTGGAGGAAGGGCGGCGAGGCCGCAGCGCAGCGATGCGCCCGGGCCGCGCTCCCAATCCGAGCAGCGAACACTCTCCACGGGAAGCGGGTGAGCACCGCTCACGACGATGACCGGATCGACGGCACTCTCCCGCAACGCCGCGAGCACGCTCGGGAGGAACTCGACCTGCTTCGGCGGCTGGGTCCCATAGCGGGACGAGGCGCCCGCCGCGAGGACGACCGCCGCGATCACGCGAGCTGTGCGAGCGCACGGCGCACGAGCGCCCGCGCGAGCGGCACCTTCCACTCCGTCCGCGGCAGCGGTGTCGCCGTATCGAGCTCGTCGGCGCTCTCGATCCGCCACGGGATCGGCGCGACGCCGGCCAGGGCGATCCGCGTCGACCCATCGGAGTGACGCGCGACCGCGACTCCCACCTGCGGGAAGGACCAGCGCTTTCGGTCCATCGCCTTGAGGTAGACGCTCGCCTCCACCGGCGGGAGCTCGACCTCGAGCAGCAGCTCGCCGTCCTCGAGCGTCGTCGTGCTCCGGTCGCCCTCGTCCGGAACCCGGTACAGCTCCTGGATCGAGAGCTCGCGTCGGCTCGTTCGCAGCTGTGCGCCGAGCGCGACGAGCGCGGTCGCCACGTCCGAGGGATGCGCCGAGGCGCAGAATCCGTTCGCGAAGATCGCATGCTCGCGATGCTCGCCTTCCTGCGCATGACAGCGGTCTCCGCCGTGCAGGCGGCACCGGTAGCCGAGCCGCCAGTACCAGCACCGTGTCGACTGGAGGAGGTTTCCGCCGAGCGAGCTCATGTTCCGCAGCTGCGGCGACGCCGCAAGCCGGCACGCCTCACGCAGCGCGTCCGGAATCACCGGTTCGACCTCGAGCTCCGCGAGCGTCGTCCCGGCACCGATCACCCCGTCCTGCACGCCGCGTGGCACGACTCCCCGCACGTCGACGAGGCGCTCGGCCTCCAGCAGTCCCTCCCGCAGCAGCGGCACGACCTCGGAGCCGCCGTGCAGGAAGACCCCGCCGTCGACTTCCTGGACGCTAGACGGCCGCAGGAGCTCCACGCTTCTCCGTCTCCCGCTCTCGCTGTTGGGCCTCGCGCAGCGCGCGCAGCATCTCCTCGCGGGTGATCGGCAGCTCGTGCACGTCGGCGCCGGTCGCGTCGCGGATCGCGTTGGCGATCGCGGCTGCGATCGGGACGATCGGCGGCTCGCCGAGGCCCTTCGAGCCGAGATTCGTCAGGTGTTCGTCGGGCCGGTCGACGAACTCGCACACGATCTCCGGCACATCAGCGATCGTGGGCATGCGGTAGGCGTCGAGCGAGGTGGTCAGGACTCGGCCCGTCTCGGGATCGAGCAGCCGGGCCTCCGAGAGCGTGTGGCCGATGCCCTGGATGATCCCGCCTTCCACCTGACTGGAAGCGCCCAGCGGATTGACGATACGCCCGACGTCGTGGATCGCGGCGACGCGCTCCACCTGCACCTCGCCGGTCTCGACGTCGACGGCGACCTCGACGACGTGCACGCCGAAGGTGAGGACACTCATCCCGGCGGGGTTCGGGCCCCGAGCGCCCTTGCCGAGGATCTGTGACTCCTCAAGCACCGCGACGATCTCCTGCAGCGGGGTGTCTTTGGGGAGGCCTCGCTGTTCGGCGATGTCTTCGACCTGCTCTCTCGCGTCGGCCGCAGCCGCCCGTACCGCCGGGCCCATCGAGGGCAGGGTCGACGAGCCGGCCGAGATCGAGGCGTATGCCCCGCGCGCCGAGTCGCCGAGCACGACATCGACCTGCTCGAGCGGTACCCCGAGCTCCTCGGCCGCGATCTGTGCCATCGCGGTCCGCGTCCCGGTACCGATGTCCTGCATCGCCGTGATCACCGTGGCGCGGCCGTCGGAGCCGAGTCGCACCCAGGCGTAGGAGGGAGGTCCGCCGCCCCCGTACCAGATCTGGCTCGCCATCCCCACGCCGCGCTTCCAGACCACGTCGGACCGCGCGCGCACCTCGTGCCGCCGCTCCCAGTGCGGCTCTGCCTGGCGGTAGCAGTCCTCGAGGTTCTTGGACGAGAACGGCGTCCCGTCGTTCGAGCTCGCATAGTTGCGGCGCCGCAGCTCGAGCGGGTCGACATCGAGCTTGGCCGCGAGCTCGTCGACCATGCACTCGAGCCCGAACGTCCCTTCGACGAAGCCCGGCGCGCGGAATGCCTTCATCGGCGGCGTGTTGAGCTGCGCGCCGTACGTGACCGTGCGGACGTTTTCGCAGTCGTAGAGCATCCGCATCGGACCCTCGGTCGAGGCGTTCCAGCCCGACCAGCCGACCGAGTTCGTGAACTCGCCCTCCAGCGCGATGATCGTCCCGTCACTGCGGGCGCCGGCCCGGAGCCGCTGGATGGTGGCATTGCGGTTGCCGGCGGAGGTGTGCTCCTCACGCCGCGTGAGCGCGCAGCGCACCGGCCGCCCCGTCCGCTTCGCGAGCTCCGCGGCGACGAACGTGTATTCGTCCGGACCGTTCTTCGAGCCGAAGCCGCCGCCCATGTACTCGCAGACGACGCGCACCTTGTCCTCGGGCAGGCCGAGCGTCTCGGCGACCGCCTGCCGGATGCCCCAGATGTACTGCGTCGAGATGTAGACGTGGAGTGCGTCGCCCTGCCACTCGCAGAGGGCCTGGTGGGTCTCGAGCGAGTTGTGGAGGACGGTCTGCGTGCGGTACGTGGCCTCGACGACGACGTCGGCCTCGGCGAGCGCCTTCTCGACATCGCCGCGCGCGTAGTGCCGCGGCTCCGCCATGAGGAGCTCTCGCCGAACGGCGTCGTCCGGATCGATCACGACTTCGAGCTCCTCCCACTCGATCTCGATCGCCTCGACAGCGGCGCGTGCCTGGCCGAAGGTGTCCGCGGCGACCGCGGCGACCGCGGCACCGGAGAAGCCCGGCTCTTCCGCGAGCCCAGGCGCCTCGCCAGGCCCGATCGCGCCCCGCACGCCCGGGAGCGCGAGCGCCGGCGCGAGATCGATCCGCCGAACCTTCGCGTGCGCATGCGGCGAGCGAAGAACGGCCGCATGGAGCATTCCGGGGAGCTTGAGGTCGGCCGTGTAGCGCGCCTCGCCCCGCACCCGCTCGTGGCCGTCCTTGCGCGGCGCGGGCCGGCCGACCACCGCGAGCGGCCCGGCGGGCCACTGCTCGAGCGGATCCTCCTCGACCACGATCCACACCTCCTCGAAGCGCCCCTCGACCTCTTTCTCGGTGCGGATCAGTCTTGCCACGAAAGGATCGCCTCCTCGATCTTGGGATACGTGCCGCAGCGGCAGATGTTCCCGGCCATCGCATGCCGGATCTCCTCACGCGTCGGATCCGGGTTCGCCGCGACGAGCGCCGCCGCCGAGACGACCTGACCCGGTGTGCAGAAGCCGCATTGGACGGCGTCGGAGCGAACGAAGGCTTCGACGAGTGGATGCTCGCGCAGGCCCTCGATCGTGGTCACCTCGCCTTCGACCGTGTGCGCAAGCGTGATGCACGACAGCCGCGGCACGCCGTCGATCTGGACGGTGCAGGCGCCGCAGTGTCCCTCGTTGCAGGCGATCTTCGTCCCGGTCAGCCCGAGCTCTTCACGGAGGACATGCGCGAGGCTCGTCCCGACCGGCGCCTCGAGGACGTGCTCGCCGCCGTTCACGGTCAGCCGCAATTCGCTCATGTGGAGGTCACTGCCACGGTGTCGGCAATCTGAATCAACCGGACGGCCGTGCGGGCCACCTGGCGGCGCTCGCTGTCGTCCTCCGCCTCGGGCAGCGTCCGCCACAGGTCGCGTGCAGCCTCGAGCAGCTCGCGGATCTGCCCCAGCTCTTCCCGGTGCGTGCCGTTCGGCTCTTCGGTTGCGTTGAGCGCGAGCCCGAGTGCGCCGAACGCGTCCGGCTGGCGGACGAAGAGGAGCGGCATCGCCATCGAGACGTACTGGTGGATGCGCGCCTGGGCGAGAGGCTGCTCGAGAACAGCCGGGCCGCAAGGCTCCGAGGGCTCGAGCGGTTCCTCGCCACCGGCGATCCGGTTCGCGTTGCCGGCGAACATGTCCCGCAGCTGCCGGTCGTCGAAGCCCGAGACCCTGGCGACGCGGGACGAGAGCAGAAGAGAGCCGGGCTGCCCGCCGTACGGGTAGTCCGAGGCGTAGACGATCTGCTCCGGCGGCACGAGCCGCAGCAGTCCGAGCAGGTCGATCGCGCTCCAGACCGAGCTGTCGAAGAAGACGCCGCGCTTGCCCGAAAACCGATACGCGAGGTTTGCGAGATCTGCGATGCCCGCGTGGGCGAGGATGAGCTGCGCACCGGGGTGCGCGTCGACGAGCCGCTCGAGGCCTTCCGCGATCGGCGGCAGGCCGCGGCCGGCGTGGATGAGGATCGGAACGCCGCGCTCGGCCGCCAGCTCGAAGACGGGCGCGAGCCGCTCGTCGTTGAGCAGGAACTTCTGGGCGCGCGGATGGAGCTTGATCCCGCGGGCGCCGAGATCGAGGCAGCGGCGCGCCTCTTCGATCGGCCCCTCGTCGAGCGCGAGACGTACGAACGGAATGAGGCGGCCCTCGGAGCGGGCCGCGAACTCGAGCGTCCGGTCGTTGCCGGCGCTGAAGCCGGGGTGGCGGTCGGGCTCGTCGAGGCAGAACATGAATGCCCGGGAGACCCCGTAGCGATTCATGGAGCCGGTCAGCTCCTCGTAACGTCCGACCATCCCGTCGATGTCCGTGCCGAGGTGTGTGTGGGCGTCGAAGATCTCGAGGTCGGCCGGGATCTCGGCGCGCAGCCGCTCGTCCCATGAGGCAGCGACCTGGCCTGCTCGCTCGAGCGCGTCCATCGAGCTGAATCTAGCCTCCCGTCGAGGGTTCGCGTCGCGGGCGGATGCGTGCCGGTTTCGTGCCGACTTCGCAAAGGACACTGTCGGCGAGACGCGGCGGGCGGTAGCAAGGGGCCGTTCACTTCCCCCGGATCGGAGGTTCCATGAAGCGCATCTACCTGCTCCTCCTGTTCTCGCTGCTCGCCCTCCCGCTCGCCGCCGCCTCGGCACGCGGCAGCGGTTCGGGCAGCATCGTCGTCGGTGAGCTCTACGCCGCCGGCGGCAACAGTGGCTCTGCCTACGCCAACGACTACGTCGAGCTGTTCAACCGGGGCGCGAGCCCCGTCGCCGTCGACGGCTGGACGGTGCAGTACTCGTCCGCCGCCAGCACGAGCTGGCAGTCGACCGCGCTCAGCGGCACGATCCCGGCGGGCGGCCGCTACCTCGTCCAGCTCGCCTCCGGTGGAGCCAACGGGGCAGCGTTGCCTTCGGCCGACGCGACAGGCACCGCGAACCTCGCGGCCACCGGCGGCAAGGTCGCGGTGGTGGACGATGCGAATGCGCTCTCCTGCGGCGCTTCCCCCGGTAGTTGCTCGGCCGCCTCCGGCCTGGAGGATCTGGTCGGCTACGGCGGCGCGGCCGACTACGAGGGAAGCGGTCCGGCGCCGACGGGCAGCGCCACGAACGCGCTGGCGCGTGCAGGCGGTGGTTGCACGGACACCGACGACAATGCCGCCGACTTCGCAACGGCGGCACCTGATCCGCAGAACTCCTCGGCGGCGGCGACCGCATGCTCGGCTACGCCGCCGCCGAACGGGCCCAGCGGGTCCGCCGGCGTCGACGTCGAAATCCAGCCGCTGCTCTCCATCGCGCTCGACCACCCGACGCTGAGCTTCCCGGCTGCGGCGCCGGGAACCACGCCGGGTCCGCTGCCGGAGCATGTCACGGTGACGAGCAACGACGCGAGCGGTTACACGCTCAGCGTCCACCGGACGGCGTTCTCCCCGCACGACCTGCCGCTCGGCATCGGCGTCGGAGCCGGCGGTCTCGTGGCGGTGCCGATCGCACCTGCGCCGGACCTGCCTCTCGCCAGCGCGAGCGGTCCGAGTGCGGGCGGGGGCGACACCGTGCCGACCAGCGTCGGGTTCGTCTCGCCGCTGCCCGTCGTCGCGGCCGGGCACTACACGGCGACGCTGACGTTCACGGTGATCGGCAAGTGAGACCGGCACTTGCGGTACTGGCTCTCGTTATGGCCGCGGCATCCATCCCGGGTGCCGCGGCCGGGCGCGGCATCGGGCTCAGCGCAAGCCCGCTCCGTGTGAAGTTGAGGGGAGCGTCGACAGCCGCAGTCGTCGTCCGGAACCCAGGACGCCGCGCCTTGCTCGTCGACGCATCGCGGGTCGGCCTTGCCCGCTCGCTGCGCGGGAAGCCGCGGATGCAGCGGGCTCGAGGCGTTGCGAAATGGCTCCGCGTGCGGCCGACGCGGGTCCGGCTCGCCCCCGGTGGGAAGGGCGTCTTCCGGGTCCGCGCCGTTCCACCACCGCGTGCGGCCTCCGGAGACCATCCGGCGCTGATGCTCCTGACGACGCGACCACTCGGCGTGCGTCACGTGCGAGTGCGACTACGGGTCGGCGTCATCGTCGACCTCCGCGTGCCGGGCCGGGTCCTGCGGCGCCTCGACGCCCGCACGCTGACCGTCCGCCGCAGCGGGGCGCTGCGCCTGCTCGAGCTGCGCCTGGTCAACCGCGGCAACGTGACGGAGCGGCTCGCCCGCGACGGGCTGCGAGTCTCGCTTCTTCGCGATGGACGGACGCTCGTGACGTTGCGGCCGCGACGCCGTGAGATCCTCCCGCATAGCGCCGCCATCGCGGTCTTCCCCTACCGCGGACGCCTTCGAGGGACTGTGGTTGCCCGGGTCGAGCTGCGGCCACCGGTAGAGGGGCCGTGGCGCTCATTCCGGGTCCGGCTGTGACCGATGGACCTGCCATGGACAGACGTGTCGTCTGGATCTTCGTCGGCGTCGGGATGACGGTGGGCGGGCTCCTGCCCCAAGCCTGGGGCGGCAGCGCCCTCGGCCTCGCCTCACTCGCGCTCGGATCACTCGGCGGTCTCGCCGGGCTTTGGCTCGCCGTCCGGCTGACGGGCTAGGCCGCCGCCAGGATCCGGCGGACGAACTCGGACTCGGAGACTGCTCCGTCCCACCGCGGCTCCCCGTCGACGACGATCCTCGGCACCGCCCGTACTCCGAGCTCTTGCGAGAGCTGCGGGAACTCGTTCGCCTCGATCGCGGTCGCCGCGACCCGCTCCGAGGCAAGGGCACATCGAAACGCCAGCAACACGGCCGGCGGGCAATGCGGTCAGGTCGGCGTGACGAAGACGTCGAGCGTGAGGTCGCGGTCGAGCTCCTCGAGAGCCGCGAGCGAGTCGGGACGCAAGGTGGGCTCTTTGCGGCCGGCCTCGACGATCGCGCCCACCAGCGAGCCGAGCTCGTAGCCCCAGGGCAGCCCGTCGTAGCGGACGCCTGCGTCGCGTCCGTCGGGGCGCACCGAGACGGCCGGGAAGCGCGGGAAGCCCTCCGGCTCCTTCTCCACCCGGCAGGTCACGCGTTCCCCGAGCTCCGCGAGCCCTTTGCACACCTCCACCATCTCCGCGCCGAAGTCGACGTCGCCCGAGCCCGCCCTCGGGGTCTCCTCCGGCCCGAGTGCGGCGAGAAGCTCGACCGGCCGCCCGAGCTCCGCGAACCACTCCCGGACCTTCGTCTCCTCCTCGGACCGAAGAAGGGGCATACGAGCGAGCCTATCGGCGTTTCGCAGGGTCATGGAGCGGCGGGGGCTCGGCCCGAGCGACATGGAGATCTCGCGCGTCGGCGTCGGCACCGCGCCCATCGGCTCGCGGCCCGGGGAGTGGTGGGTCAACTGGGGGCCGCAGGACGATGGCGACTCCGTGCGGGCCATCCATGCTGCCGTGGACGGCGGCGTGAACTGGGTCGATACGGCTCCCTTCTACGGGTGGGGGCACGCCGAGGAGGTCGTCGGCCGCGCGCTCGCCGGTCGGGACCACGTCCTGGTGTTCACGAAGTGCGGCACGTTGCGGCGCGACGACGGGGACGACTACATGGATCTCAGCCCGGAGTCGATCCGGCGCGGCTGCGAGCAGAGTCTGCGCCGGCTGCGGCGCGAGCGGATCGACCTGCTGCAATTCCACGACCCCGACCGCACCGTGCCGGTCGAGGAGTCGTGGGGCTCGCTTCAGGAGCTCGTGGCAGAGGGGAAGGTTCGCTACGGCGGGCTCTCGAACCATCCGCCGGAGCTCGTGGAGCGAGCGCTCTCGGTCGGACCGGTTGCCGCCCTGCAGTTCGAGTACTCGGCGCTGGCTCGAGCGCACGAGGAGCATCTGCTTCCCTACGCGCTCGACCGGGGCCTGGGCGTGATCGTCTGGTCCCCGCTCGCGAGCGGGTTCCTCACCGACGGGTTTGCGATCGACGCTCTCGCCGAGGACGACTTCCGGCGCACGCACCCCTTCTCCGAGCTGGACACGGTTTCGGTGCGCGACGAGCTACGTGTGCGCGGCGGCGGCAGCGTGGTGCGGGGAGCGCTCGACTTCGCGCTCTCCCCTCCGGCCGTGACCGGCGCGATCGTCGGGATGCGCAACGAGCGCGAGGGCCGCGAGCTCGCAGCGGTTTCCTAGCCGCGGCCGTACAGCTCGTCGATCGCCTGCTCGAGCTCGTCGAGCCGCGCGGCTCCGAACGCGCGGATCGTCCCGTCCGAGTCGACGACGACGTTGGTGGGCACGCCGCGCACGCCGAGCTCGCCAGCGAGCTCACCGCCCGGGTCGAGCAGGATCGGCCCCTTGATCCCCCACATCTCGCAAAATCGCTCGACCTCGGGACGCGGCTCGGTCCCTTCCCAGATGTCCACCAGCACGACCTCGAGACCCGACCGGACCCCCTCACGAACGCGCACATCCTCGAGGAACGGCGCCTCCGCGTTGCACGGTCCTCACCACGACGCGAAGAAGTTGAGGATGTACTTCTTCTCCGCCCAGTCGTGGTTCGTGCGGCGCTCGCCCGACCAGTAGTCCTCGAGCGCGAACGCGGGCAGCTTGTTGCCGATCCACGGGCTCGGCTCCTCGACGACGGGGGCCGGCGGCCGAGCTGCCAGCAGGTCCTCGACGATCGAAATCGTCTGGCTCCCGGCGTTGGCGACGAGAATCCGCCCGTCGTGCGGGTCGATGACCACTCCGCCCGGGCCGCCGCCGACCGGGATCTGCGACCACTCGGCTCCGTCGGCGACGCCGAGGACGCTGACCGAGCCGGCGCCGCGGTTCGTGACATAGACGCGGTCATGCGAGGGATGCATCGTGAGCCCGACGGGCGCCGACCCGGTGCGGATCTCCTCCTTGACTTCGATCGCATCGAGGTCGACACGGGAGACCGTGCCGGCGATCGAGTTGACGATGAACGCCTCGCCGCGCTCGGGGACGATCCCGATCGCGCACGTGCCGGTGCCGAGTTCGAGCCGCCCGACCTCCTCGAAGGAATCGGCGTCGTAGAAGTTGGCGGAGGCCGCGACGAAGTTGACGCAGATCACCACCCGGCGCGTGGGGTCGACGCCGATCGCTCCGGCACCCGGCTCCGCGTCCACGGTCGCCACCGTCTCGAGCGTGTCGAGGTCGATCACGCTCATCGTCGAGCCGAGCGAGTTGCCGACGTAGAGGCGCCGGTACTGCGGGACGTGGGTCAGCCCGGATGGATAGCCGCCCACGGGCACGGCGGTCTCGACCTGGAGCGTCGCCGAGTCGATGATCGTCACCTGGTCGGAATGCGCGTCGGCGGTGAAGACGCGGCCGGTCTGCTCGTCGAGACCGATGTCGATCGGCTCGTTGCCGGTGGAGATCTCGCGGATCACCTCGTGCGTCTCGAGGTCGACGACCGAGACGAAGTCGCTGCGCGAGCATGCGACGAACGCGCGCCTGCGCTTGACGTCCACCGCAATTCCCTCGGGGTCGAGACCGACCGGAATCTCTGCGATCTGCCGCCACGGCAAACGCGAGTCGATCCGGCACGCAGCTCCGACCGGGAACGCCGGGTCCTCTCTCTCGCCGGTCGCGGCCATGTGACCAGCGAGTATCGCCTCTTGCGGGTGGAGGCGCCAGGGGAACCCTTGCGCTGTCGCTAGCATCGCTCTCCTGTGGGCGAGGCGGTCCTCATCTACGCCGACTCTTTCCGGTCCGCCGAGATGCGACATGCGGTGCCGCTCGGCGTGCCCGATCCGTTCCTCTACGCAGAGGAGAACGGCAGCAAGCACGTCTTCGCCAGCGCGATGGAGGCCACCCGGCTGCGCGAGCTCGGGATCTTCGATGTCCACGTGCACGAAGAGCTCGGTCGCGACGAGCTGATCGAGTCCGGGATCGACCCGCGCGAGCTCGATGCGCAGCTGTCTCTCCGGGCCGTCGGCACTCTCGGACTGAAGCAGGCGAGCGTGCCGGCCAACTTCCCTGTCTGGCTTGCCGATCGCCTCCGTGCCGACGGCGTCGAGCTCGCTGTCGACCAGGACCTCTTCGACGACCGCCGGCGCGCGAAGACCGAGGCCCAGCTCGCCGGAATGAAGCGGGCACAGCGCGCGGCGGAAGCGGCAATGGACGCCTGCCGTGCGCTACTCCGGCGCGCGGAGATTCGCGGCGACGAGCTGCTGCTCGACGGCCAGCAACTCACCGTCGAGCGCGTCAAGGCGGACCTGAGCGTGGTCTTCGCGGCGCACGACACGACCGCCGACGAGTACATCGTCGCCCCCGGCGCCCAGGGCGCCGTCGGTCACGACATGGGCTCCGGCCCGATCCGTTCCGGCACGCCGCTGGTCGTCGACATCTTCCCGCGCGACAACGCCTCCGCGGTCTACACGGACATGACGCGCACCTTCGTCGTCGGTGACGTGCCCGAGGACGTGCGCGAGTGGCACCGGCTCTGCAAAGAGGCGCTGGACGCGGCGATCGGCATGATCCGCGCGGGCGTGGAGGCGCGAGCCGCCTTCGACCGCACGTGCGACATCTTCGAGGCCGCCGGAGAGCCGACGCAGCGCACGAAGCAGCCCGGTGAGACGCTCGGCGACGGCTTCTTCCACGGGCTCGGCCACGGCGTCGGACTCGAAGTGCATGAGGCGCCGAGCATGGGGCGGCTGGCGAACAAGACGCTGGTTGCCGGCGACGTCGTGACCGTCGAGCCCGGTCTCTACCGCGCCGGCTACGGCGGTGTCCGGCTCGAGGACATCGTGCTCGTCACCGAGACGGGCGCCGAGAACCTCACCGATTACCCGTACGATCTCGAACCTTGAGCGATCCGGG
>Ga0066903_100004643_pt1 | contig 11671 bp, 11 predicted proteins | sample PanSoiMetaGPlot1_FD_67491 | JGI IMG/M metagenome (GOLD analysis project Ga0066903, IMG submission 67491) | Tropical forest soil microbial communities from Panama analyzed to predict greenhouse gas emissions - Panama Soil - Plot 1 (version 2) | ecosystem: Environmental > Terrestrial > Soil >...
ACGAAGTCGCAGAAAGTGATCTGGAAAAGGATCGTCGACAGCGAACCGCCGGATTTTTTCTCCAGTGCCGCGACGCAGATGATGTTGAAAGCCGCAGTCTGTCATCTCGACACGGCGAACGGACTGACGGAGACGATCAACAAGTTCAAGCGTGAATGGATCAGATCGCAGAACGGCTCGAAGATGTACGACCGGCTGCTGAAGATGCGCGCGGACGAGTCGAAAGCTTACGGACTGCTGGCGACGAAGCTGCGACTGACGAATCAGTCGCGCTACACGCCGCAGCGCGCTGCGACGACAGGGCGCGAGCATTCGAAGCTGCGTCCATGGGAAGAAGCTGATGAAGCTGAGTCCGGATGAGCGAGCGCGGCGTAACATTAAATGGATCGAGGATTACTGCAGAGTCCCTGACGGTCCGCGCGTAGGACAGAAGATCAAGCTGCGTGAGTGGCAAAAGGATTGGATCAGACTGATCTATGCGAACCCGCACGGCACGCGACTAGCGATCATCAGTGTCGGACGGAAGAATGCGAAGACGACTTTCGCGGCATTCCTGCTGCTGCTGCATCTAGCAGGACGCGAGAGCAAGGCGAATGCACAGCTGTACTCCGCTGCACAGAGCAAGGATCAAGCGGCTGTCCTTTTCGAGCTCGCGGCGAAGATCGTGCGCATAAGCGCCGATCTGCGACGCAGCATCATCATCCGTGACACAAGGAAGGAATTGCTCTGTCAGGAGCGCGGCACGAAGTACAGAGCGCTGAGCGCGGACGTCGCGACGTCCTACGGATTGAGCCCCGCGTTCATCGTGCACGACGAGCTCCGCAGCGTGAAAGGCCCGAAGGGCGAGCTTTTCGACGCGCTGGAGACGGCGACGGGAGCGCATGACGAACCGCTGTCCGTGATCATCTCGACGCAAGCGCCGACAGATCACGATCTGCTGTCGATCCTGATCGACGATGCGCGAACGGGCAAAGACCCGCGTCGCGTCTGCAAAGTGCTGGAAGCGCCGAAGGATGCCGATCCGTTTGACGAGAAGACGATCCGGCTCGCGAATCCAGCGATGGGGGATTTTCTCAATCCTGACGAAGTGATGTCACAAGCGGAAGCGGCGCGTCGATTGCCGTCCGCTGAAGCGAGCTTTCGCAATCTGATCCTCAATCAGCGCGTCGAAGTCTCCAATCCGTTTTTGAGCAAGACGGTCTGGCGCGATTGCGGCGGCGAGATCGCGGAGGACTTCGACAAGCTCCCCGCATTCGGCGGACTCGATCTGTCCGCGTCGAATGACTTGACGTGTCTCGTGCGCGTCGTCGAGAAAAATAAAATCTGGAGCATCAAGCCGACATTCTGGCTCCCGGAGGACGGGCTGCGCGAGCGAGCTCGTGCGGATCGCGTCGAATATGATGTCTGGTGGAAGAACGGCTTCCTGCAGACGACGCCCGGAGCGGCCATCGAGTATGATTACGTGGCGAAGTACGTGATCAATCTGATCGAGACGACGAAGATCAAAAAGATCGCCTTCGACCGATGGAATTGGCAATTCTTCCGCGCGGCACTCGTGCGCCAGGGGATGCCGGAAAAGAAGATCGATGAGATATTCGTCGAGTTCGGGCAGGGATTTAAATCGATGTCTCCAGCGCTGCTGCAGACGGAAGCGCTGATTCTCGCGCGCAAGATGCGACACGGCAATCATCCGGTGCTGGAGATGTGCGCGCGCAATGCGGTCGTGACGATGGACCCGGCAGGATCGCGCAAGCTCGACAAGGCGAAAGCACGCGGACGGATCGATGGCATGATCGGGCTAATCATGGCGACGGGCATCGCGCTGGAGCAGCAGAAAGCTCCGCCGGAATACAAGATCATGGTGATGTGATGCCGACGCCGCGCAAGGGCGAGACGCACGACGACTTCATCGCGCGCTGCATTCCAATCGTGATCAACGACAATACGGCGAGCGACTCGAAGCAGGGCTATGCGATCTGTCAATCAATGTGGGACAACAAGGATAAAGCAGTCATGAACAAGCCAGTTTTTCTCAAAGCGACGGCGAGCGATCCAGTGCCGAGCGACAGCGAGACGCGCTCGCAATTCATGGCGCGCTGCGTGCCGAACGTGATGGCGTCCGGATTGTGCAGGACGGACGCGGAAGCGAATGCGCACTGCTCTGCTGTCTGGGAGGAAGAAGCGACGGAGAATCCAGCCGTCGAGGACGAGCCGCAGCGCGCATATTCGCTGCTCGACGTGAAAAGCGTGAGCACGGAGCTCCGCAAGATCGAAGGAATGGCGACGACGCCGACAACCGATCGCATGGGCGACATCGTCGAGCCGCTCGGCATCAGCTACAAGAATCCGCTGCCGCTGCTCTGGCAGCACAATCACGATCAGCCAATCGGCGAAGTGAAATTCGGCAAAGCAAGCGAGAACGGCGTTCCGTTCGTCGCGCAGATCGCCGATCCGGAAAAGACGAGCTCGCCGACATTGCGCAATCGACTGCTGGAAGCGTGGGACAGCGTGAAGATGGGGCTCGTCAAAGGCGTGTCCATCGGCTTTATCCCGAAGGAATATAATTTCATGAAAGGCGGCGGACTGCGCATCGAGAAGTCCGAAGTCTATGAGCTCTCGCTCGTGACGATCCCCGCCAACGCAGAAGCGACGATCTCGATGATCAAGAAGCTTGATCGAAAAGCAGCCGCGCCTGGCTCGACGCTCGACGATCAATTCGTGACGTGCCCCATGTGCGACGGGGCTGGAAAGCTCGACGGCAATACATGTCCGGAGTGCGGCGGAACGGGCATGATCAGAGACACGACGCCGATGACCGAAAGTCAAAAGCCCGCGACAGGGCGAAAAATTGTAACGATCAATGTCCCGGCGACTCGGGCTGTTTCAACAACGTCAACGGCGAAAGGAAAGATCATGCCGAGGACTATTGCGGAGCAAGTCTCCGCGTATGAAGCAAAACGCGCGGCGAACGCAGCGCGGATGCAAGCGATCATTGCTGTCTCTGACGAGAAGGGCTCGACGCTCGATCAGCCGCAGCAGGAGGAATTCGATACGCTCGACGGCGAGAACAAGACAATCGACGATCATCTCGTGCGTCTGAAACGTCTCGACGTGATCAACAAGCAGAGCTTGATCACGCTGGACGCAAAGGCGGAGGAGAAGCGCGTCGGCGACGGCGGCGAGTGGACGCCGAAAACGCAGCTGCCAATCGCGAAAGTGAAAGCGAATGTTCCTCCGGGCACGGGCTTCGTGCGGCTGGCAATGGCGCTCGCTGCAGGAAAAGGCGATCTGTATCGCTCGATCCGCTTCGCGAAGGAGAGCACGAAATTCGGCGGATGGGACAATACGCCGGAAGTGCTCAACATCCTCGATCAGTGCGATGATCTGCCGGGGATGATGCAGAAGGCGGCGGTCGGCGCTGGAACGACGACGGACGCGACATGGGCAAGTCCGCTCGTGCAATATCAGATACTCGCGTCCGAATACGTCGCGCTGCTGCGTCCGGCAACGATCATCGGCCGGATTCCCGGACTGCGCATGGTGCCGTTCAACGTGAAGATTCCCGTCGCCAACTCCGGAACGACAGTCGGGTGGGTCGGCGAGAACGCGCCAAAGCCAGTCAGTCAGATGAGCTTCTCATCGATCACGATGCTGTGGGCAAAAGCCGCAGGCATCGTCATCATCACGCAGGAATTGGCGCGCTTCTCCAATCCTGCAGCAGAGTCACTCGTGCGTGCGGACTTGATTGCGCAGATGGCGCAATTCCTCGACAAGGCATTCGTCGATCCGTCAGCGGCAGCAGTGCCGAACGTGTCGCCGGCGTCCATCACGAACGGCGTGTCGGCAATTCCGGCGAGCGGCACGAACTTCGCCGCGTTCCAGACGGATACGAAAGCGCTGTTCCAGACATTCCTGAATGCCAACTTGTCTGCAGCCGATGGCGTATGGATCGGCACGCAGCGACAAGCGCTGTCGTTCTCGATGATGCTGAATGCACTCGGACAGCCGTTGTTCCCCGGCATGACGGGCAATGGCGGAACGCTGATGGGATATCCTTACATCGCGTCGGAAAACATTCCGGCGTCTGGCGGATCGCCCGACAGCGGATCGCCGCTGATCTTCGCGAAAGCGTCCGAGATCATGATGGCGGACGATGGACAGACGGTCATCGATGCGAGCAATCAAGCATCGATCAACATGGATTCCGCTCCTGATTCGCCGCCAACAGGAACGACGACGCTCGTCTCCTTGTGGCAGATGAACTTGACCGGCATCCGCGCCGAGCGCTGGATCAACTGGCAGAAGCGCCGTCCGGCGTGCGTGTCCTATATCTCGGGCGCGTTCTACGGTTAAACTGATACGGATCGCGATTGCCGTTGCCTCAATTTCGCGATCCGCAGTCGAGCGGCGATGTCGGAAGCTTCCCAGCCCAAAGCACATCGTCGCTCGACACTTTTTGAAGGAGAGATCATGCGCGTGCGAGCTCTGAAGCCGATGATGTATGCGATGCGCGACTACGTCGCGGGCGATGAATTCGAAACGGAAGACGACATGCACGGCAAGCTGCTGATCGCCGCGCAGTCTGTCGAGCAAGTCCAGCAGCAGCCGACAGCCAAGCGCGGACAGTATCGGAGACGCGACATGCGAGCGGACGAATGAGATTATTCGGCTTCGAGATCACGATCTCGAAAGCGCTCGCCGTGCCGAATGCGGTCGGCGACGTGACGACGCTGCTGCCGCCATACGCGGGCTATGGCGGATGGTTCAACACGATCCGCGAGAGCTTCCCCGGAGCGTGGCAGCGCAATGTCGAGATCAGACTCGACAACGTGATGACGTTCTCGGCGGTCTATGCGTGCACGACGCTGATCGCGCAGGACATCGGCAAGCTCTGTCTCAATCTCGTGCAGAAGACGGAGGATGACGTCTGGGAGGAAACGACGAACGCGGCATTCTCTCCGGTGCTGCGCAAGCCGAATCACTTTCAGACGCGACAGAAGTTCATCGAGTCGTGGATCACGTCGAAGCTGATGCACGGCAACGCATACATCCTCAAGGAGCGCGATCAGCGCGGCGTCGTCACGCGTCTCTATGTGCTCGATCCGCAAGTCACGCGCGTGCTGATCGCTCCGGATGGCTCCGTTTATTATCAGCTGTCGAGCAATCGACTCGCGGGCATCGATGCGCTGCTCGGCGTCGAGCAGACGCAGATATCAGGAGCAGTCCCCGGCGTCGATCAATCGGAAGTCACGCGCGGCGACTTCTATGTTCCCGCATCCGAGATCATCCATGACGTCTATGTGCCGCTCTATCATCCGCTGGTCGGCGTTTCGCCGATCAGCGCGTGCGGGCTCGCTGCCGTGCAAGGGCTGGCGATGCAGAACAACTCCGTCAAATTCTTCCGCAACGGCGCGCAGCCAGGCGGCGTGCTGATCGCGCCGGGCGAGATCGGCGAGCGCAACGCGAAGGAGATCAAGGACTATTGGGAGCAGAATTTCACGGGCGTGAATGCCGGACGCGTCGCCGTGCTGTCGGACGGAATGAAATACGAGCCGATGACGATCACGGCGGCGGATGCGCAGCTGATCAATCAGCTGAAATGGACGAGCGAGACGGTGTGCACGGCGTTTAAAGTGCCGCCATACATGATCGGCGTCGGACAGATTCCGTCATACTCAAACGTCGAAGCGATCAATCTGCAGTATTACACGCAATGTCTTCAGCCGCTCATGGAAGCAATCGAAGCGCTGATGGACGAGGGGCTCGGGCTCGCGGTCGCCAATCAGGACTTGGGCGTCGAATTCGATCTCGATGATCTGCTGAAGATGGACACGAACACGCAGTATAGAACGTACGGCGAAGGCGTGAATCGCGGGATCTTAGCGCCGAACGAAGCGCGCAAGCTCGTCGGTTATGGTCCGGTCCCCGGCGGCGACACACCGTATCTGCAGCAGCAGCAATTCTCGCTCGCTGCGCTGGACAAGCGCGACAAAGCCGATCCGTTCGCAAAGCCCGCTCCCGCTCCTCCAGCATCACAGACGAGCGGAGCTCCTCCGCTGCCGTCGCAGCAGGATCAGCAAGCGACGAAGGAATTGCACACGGCAGAATGGCACGCAGCATTGAGAAAAGCGGTAGATCATGCTCGCACTATCTGAAAAGCAGATGCTCATTCAGGCGCTCGGGCTCGTCGTCGTCGACGAAGTGAAGCTGGCAGTCGCGCCGATCAAGGAACGGATCGCGCAATTCGAAAAGATGCTCGGCGATCTTCCGTTGGGCAGAGATGGCGCGGACGGCAAGGACGGCGTCGATGGAAAGGATGCCGATCTCGATGCTGTCGCGGAATTGATCCGCTTCGCGAAAGCGGAAGGCGAGACGTTCGTGCGCGAATACGTGCAAGGAGCTCTGCAAGGAGCTCTGCGTGCATTGCCGAAAGCGGAGCGCGGCGAGAAAGGCGACAAAGGCGACAAAGGCGACAAGGGCGATCCGGGCGAGAACGGAAAGGACGGTCGCGATGGTGTTGATGGCGCTGATGGGCGAAGCGTTTCGCTGGACGATCTTCATGCTCACGTTGCTGATGTTATCGCTAAGGCTCTTGGCGACATTCCTCGTCCTCGGAATTGCACTGGCGGGTATATTGATCGTGCTGGTCACTTGTTCCTTGCATTTTCTGATGGCAGCAGCAGCGACTTGGGCGAAGTGGTCGGCAAGGACGGCAAGGATTGCGATCTTGATGTGGCTAGATCGCAAGTTGCCGCGTTCCTCTCCGCACTCGACAAGCCGCGCGACGGACGCGACGGAAAAGACGGCGCGGACGGTCTAGGCTTCGACGATCTGCAGCTGGAATTCGACGGCGACAGATTGATCACGTTCAAATTCATCAAAGGCGACAGCGTCAAGCAATTCCACATCAGCTTCGCAATCCCGCTCTATCGCGGCATCTGGGCGCAGAACGAATATGAGCTCAGCGACGTCGTCACGCGCGACGGAGCGCTGTGGATCGCGATGCGCGACACGAAAACAATTCCCGGCTCGGCAGACAGCGATTGGAAGCTCTGCACGAAGCGCGGGCGCGATGGAAAACCCGGAGAGAGAGGGCCGTCCGGTCCTTCGGGCAAAGATGGTCGCGATGGACGCGATCTGACTCAACTTGGACCAGACGGCAGCAAATGGTGAAGGAGCATTAGCATGTCGATAGCAAACGTAACCGAGACTGCGATCCTCAAGCTCGTCTATCAAGCCGTCGCGTGGGCGAATTACGCGGACAACGCAGCGGCAACGCCGCAGACAGGAATCGGCGTCTCGCTGCACACTGCCGATCCGGGCGAAGCGGGAGACGCGACGACGAGCGAAGTGGCTTATACCGGCTATGGACGCGTGAACGTCGCACGCACGACGGCGGCCTGGACAGAGAGCTCGGGCACTGTCACGCCAGTGGCGAACATCGACTTCACGGCGGGCACTGGCGGAACGGGCATCGTCACGTTCTTCGCGACAGCCAAAGCGACAGCGGCAGTGCCGACCGGGACGATGGCGATCCTGTGGAGCGGCACGGTTTCCCCCTCGATTAATACGGGAAACGGTGTTACGCCACGACTGACAACGGCGAGCACGATCACACTTGATTAAAGCAAACGGAATGCCCGTGCGGCTGCGTCGCAGCACGCATGAGGAGGAGATGCGGCGATGTCTCATCGATTGCGACATCAACGGCATCCGCAAGCTGTGGGCGCACGTCGCGCCGCATCTCATCAGCGAAGCGCAGGACGACGAGCAGACGCTCATCTCGATTCACATGGCGCGCACGACAGCGGAAAGCATTCCATTCCGCTTTCGCGCTTACTCGCATCGCTGGCTGACGGAAAGAAGTCTGCCGTCGCAGCTGCCCGATGATATGAAACCGCGCGCGGAACGCATGTATCCGCGCGTGATTTCCGCTGTCGGCATCTGTGTCGCGACGCTCGGCAATAAAAAGACGGACTATCATCTCGCCGTCATGCGCGGCATGGGTGACGTCGTTGAGAATTATTACGCGGACGGCATCGAAGACCCGGCAACGATCAAGGCAGGAATGAAGGAAGTACACGACAGATTGAGGAAGCAGCGATGAGCTCGCAGATGATCGAGATGCTCGAAAACGCCTTGCGACTTGCGAAAGAACAAGGCTTCACGAGTCTGTCGCTTTGCGTGACGAGTCCGAACGGCAATTTTTACAACTACAGCGACAACGAACACGCGCAACAGCTGGAGCTCGTCTCGTCGCTGCACGATGTCCTGCGTGCGCAAGTCGAAAACTTCCGACCGTTCGATCACGACCCGAAGCTCGGCTTCGATTATGCTTGCTATCACTGCGCGATGGTGCCGAACGGCTTCGACTTTTTGACATGGCTGATCACGCAGGAAATGTATCGCCGAGACAATGAAGCTCCCGCGCCGCTCAAAGTCGCATTCTGGCAAGGGCGAGTTGCCCCGCCGATGCCGAATCCGTGGCTTAATTCCGTTTATCGCCCGCTGATCAAGATGATCGGCGCTGTCGAGGACGATGCAGCGATGCGACGTCTCGGCGCGGACATCCATGTCACGAAGGCGATGACGGAACTCTATCGCGCTGGCGCGAAGCTGCCGCCGCTCAGAGCAATCGGCGAATACGATGGACTGCCGAAAAACGTCGTCACGATCACGCTGCGCGAGAACGATGTTTTCCCGCATCGCAATTCCGATCTGATCGAGTGGTACAAGTTCGCCAAATATCTGCAGGACGTCCACGACGAGCGAGTCGTCTTCGTGCGCGACACGTCGAAAGCCGATCTGTCGCTCGGCGACTGCGAGACGTTTCCGCTTTGCGCGCGCGATCTCGACGCGCGGATGTATCTCTATCAGAATGCGAAGATGAATTTTTTCGTCAGCAACGGGCCGATGATGCTCGCCGTGCTTTCGCAAAGCTGTCCTTACATTGCGTTCGTTCCGCCGGAGGAAACGGATTCGAAATATGACGCGAACAAAGCGGTCTTCTGGAGACTGAAGATGGGCGTCGAGATCGGCGAGCAATTTCCGTGGGCGACGCAGGATCAGCGCATCGTGTGGGAGCAGCCAAACGAGATGCGCATGATCGACGCTTATTGGTCGTGGCGGGTGGACAAGGCTGTACAGGCGGCATGAGTCGTGTTCGTCTTCGAGGATCGCGTCCGCGATACGACGACGACGACGAGCACTGGCAACATCTCGATGAGCGGAGTGCCGCCGCTCAATTATCGCGCATTCTCCTCCGTCATGACGACGGGCGACACGTTCCCTTACACGATAGTCAGTCGCACGCTTGGCGAGTGGGAGACGGGGATCGGCACTTGCACGGCGGCGAATCAATTCTCGCGCGCGCCGATCCGCTCCAGTAATAGCAACGCGCTAGTGAATTTTTCGGCGGGCACGAAGGACGTCGTGCTGTGTCCGCTCGCCGATAAAGCGACGATGAGGAAATGGCTTCCGGGCTCCGGATTGCTCGTGCCGAACGTGCAGACATCGGTGCAGGGCAATCCGGCGAGCACGACAGAGACGACGCTGCTGTCCTACACGCTTCCGGCGAATGCGCTCAACACTGTCGGTCAAGGGCTCTGGATTTTCGCGGCGGGATATTGGGGCAACGCTGCCATCGCTGCGCAGATTTCACTCTATTTTGGTTCTAGTCAATGGATCATAACGCAGCCGAGCACGGACAATTCTCGCTGGAATTTGGAATTGTTCGTCGTGATGTCGGCGAGCAATCAAGTCACGCTGACGGGGAGAGGAGCGGCGAACTTTATTATTCCTCCAGTTGGCGACGATCCGACTGTGACGCTGTCGAGCTCAGTGCTGATCAAGATCACGGGAAAAGCTGTGACGTCCGGAATCTCGAATCAGGCGGTCGTCTATCAGCTGTTGATTGCTCCTCTGCTAAGCGACATCGGCAATTACATGGGATGACAATGAAACGCTTCTTGATCGGATGTCTGCTCGCACTTTTTCCTTCGCTGGCGTTTGCACAGCTTCCGAGTTTTCCCGGCGCACCGAGCACAGGGATCACGACGCTTCAATCGCTGACGAGTCCAACGACAGGCAACTGGTTCTCTACCGACACGCCGCGCGCGAACGAGCTCCGCTGGGGAGATCGCATTTTTGTCGGCGATACGGCGACGAATTACGCGAACACGAACGCTTGTCCTTCCGGCAACTGGTTCTCTGCGTTCGAAGCGACGACATCGAACGGACCGTGCGCCTATATCGGCTCGTTCCAGATGGTGATCGAGAGTCACGCCAGCAATTCGAATGCGAGCGGCGGTCTGCTCGCAGCTGGACAGACCAAGAATAACAATGCGAACGGCGCTTTCGGCTTGATGGGTTTTGCGCTCAACAATAACACGTCTGCGACAGGAGGAGCGTGGGCGGGATATTTCGAATGCAATCAGACAGTCCATGTCAATACTTCTGGTTGTTTGGGAATTGAAATTGATGTTGGCAATTTCGACAGCAGTGCACGAGCAGGCAATCCTGATCCGTTTCAGGGCAGTGACATCACTGATCTGCATCTTGCTTGCGGCTCTGGCTTGACTACACCGACTCGCTTTCCATGTGGCGTTGCGCTTCAGCTGACGCAGAATGATCAGCCGTTTAAAGTCGGCATCAACTTCCTTTCCGGCAGCATCGCAACGCAGACGATCTTCAGCGCGACTTTGTCTCCAGCCATTTCCTTGCCGACGAACTACGTGATCACTTGGTATTCCGCAGCTGGCGCGACACAGGGCGCGATCACGGTCGACAGCAGCGGAAATATGCTGCTCGCTGGCAATGGCGTTTTGAAATTCAACGGCGTTAATATAAACGTACCGTGATGTTGCGAATCCTTTTTATTTTGTCGCTGCTACTCGTGACGATGCGCGCGTCAGCACAGCAGCAGACGCTCGATCAATATTGGCAGACGCTTTATGGAAATGCTCTCGGACAGTGCGGAGCAAGTCTCGTCGCTCTTGCAAAACAGCTAGATGACGCGAAGGCGCGAATAAAAGAATTGGAAGCTAAGGAGCAGAAATAGGTGGCAAAGCTCGTCAATCTAGCGAGGATGACAACGGCGACGGCCGGCACCGGCACGATCACGCTCGGCTCGGCGGTCAGCGGCTATCTTTCCTTCGCAGCGGCGGGCGTGAATGACGGCGACATCATCGCTTATGGAATTCAGGACGGCGCGAACAGCGAAGTCGGAACTGGCACTTACACGGCATCCGGCACGACGCTGACACGTAACGTCGTCTCGTCGACGAATTCGAACACGGCGATCTCGCTGTCCGGCAGCGCGCAAGTCTTCGTCACGGCGCGAGCGCAGGACTTGATCTCCGCGCCGCTCAATCCTGGCGGGCGATTGACTTTGACATCCGGCGTGCCGGTCTTGCAGGCGACCGTCAGTTTGCCGACGACGCTGTACTATACGCCGTACAGGGGAAGTTATGTACCGATCTGGGACGGCAAGACGTGGAATCATATGCAATTTACGGAACTGTCGCAGCTATTCACGGACACGACGAAGTCTCCCGCCGCCGTCGCCGCTTCAAAAAATTATGACATCTTCGTCTGGAACGACGCGGGGACTCTGCGCGCGACGCGCGGTCCTGCTTGGAGCACGGACACTTCGCGCGGCTACACGCTCACA
>Ga0066903_100004644_pt1 | contig 11668 bp, 5 predicted proteins | sample PanSoiMetaGPlot1_FD_67491 | JGI IMG/M metagenome (GOLD analysis project Ga0066903, IMG submission 67491) | Tropical forest soil microbial communities from Panama analyzed to predict greenhouse gas emissions - Panama Soil - Plot 1 (version 2) | ecosystem: Environmental > Terrestrial > Soil >...
GCCGCTGCGCGTCGCAGCAGATTCAACCGCGCAGCTGGAGACGACGCTTCTGCTGCGAGTTCCCCCAAGAACCGCGCCGTGTAAGACGAGCGAGGAAATCGCCGTATAAATCGCTGCTTCGCGCCTCGCGGAGCCTTCTTCGCTGAGCAACCAAGCAACGCCGCGTGCAGAGCATCGCTGTTTGGATTGACGGCGAGTCCCTTGCGATAGATAGCCGTAGCAGCGCGGAAATCAGCACGCGCGAGAAAAGGGTTCGCCAGCATCTGATACGGAACATCGGACTTGGGACAGTCCGCAGCCAATTGCCAAAGTCCTGCTTCCCGCTTCTTCTTATCCGGAATTTGCATGATCGCGCGTAAGCGTTCGATCATCGCCTCCTTGCTCCCCGGTTTCGCCACTGTTTTCCCGGCGCCATTTCCTTTCGCCGACGGTTGCGCCTCAGCTTCAGCTGAAATCACTTCGATCGGCACGCGCAGTTGCTTCGTCTCGGGGATTAGGCAGGTGTGCTTATCGCAGAGCTGGTAGTGAATCTCGATGACAAGTTCGTGCGCGCCTGGCGCTGCATCAGTCTTTGCAGCCCCGTACAAGTCAAAGATCATTTTGCCGACGTGATATTCGACCTCCATTCCGAACTCGGGCGAGAAGGTCTTGACGGGCGCTGGCCAAGCGGCCGCAACATGCGGCCAAGGTTGCCAAAACAGCTGACCTGCGGGAAGAGTGATGCTCGTGGGAACCGGTCCTCCTGGAGCCTGCGAAGTGGAGTAGAGGTGATAACCGGACGCGATCTCTGCCTGCACGCGAACCTGAAAGGCGCCATTCGCGGTAATGCGAGTTGGCGAGGTCATTGCCGACCACTTCACCTTCTCCGGTTGTCCTGCGGCCTTAGTTCTTTCTCCCGGCTGCGAAATTACTGCTGTCTGGTTCATCAATATTTCCTTAGTGGATGTTAGAACGTCAGTCGCAGCGTGAATTGGGCCGAGCGCGGGCCGCCAACAGCGTACAGGGAATCCTGCCCTTGTTGACCGTCGGCAATTTGGGAAGGTGATGTGGCGTTATTACGGGTCTGTCCCGGAAGTACTAGACCAAATCCTGGGTCTGGGAACGTACACGAGTCCGGGGTGTTGCTGTCGCAATTGCCCCAGAATGTGGATGGCGCGGACGTTCCGCCGAAAATCGGGTGATTGAAGAGGTTAAAGAATTCGGCACGAATGTCGAGCTTCACGCGCTCAGTCAAGTTGAATCGACGCCGCAGGGCCAGATCGAGCTGGCTGATCCCGTATGGACTCCGGATCGAGTTTCTCAGGGCGTTATCCGAAAGACCGTTGGCCTGTAGGGTAAAAGCGGCGGGGTTGAGCGCTTTCCCTGCCGGTTGGGTGGCGTCTGGAATCCAGACCGGCTCTCCCGGAACTCTGGTCGGCCGGACGTCGAAGGTGCCGAGTATAGGATCGACTTCGCTGATCGTGACGTCGATCGGTGCACCGACCTGATAGCGGTAGAGGCCGTCCAAAGACCAGCCTTTGGTTATCTCCTCGCCAACCTTTCCGCCCCATTCCAGCTTGGGGATCTCATAAGAGATAGCGGCCGAAAACCTACGATGGATGTCGTAGTCCGAGGGTGTCAGCGGCGGAAGTTTGACCGCCGAAATGCTCGCGAACGAATCGTAGAGATCCCGGCCGCCGGAGTTCATGTCGCTGGAACGCGAATAGGTGTAGGACACCAGCGCCTGCAAGCCATGCGACATACGACGTATAAACTGCAGTTGCAGAGAATTGTAGTGCGAGATGCCCCCATTGAGTTGCGCGCTGGCGTAGGTGTCAGGAAGGATAAGTCGGGCGTTGTAGAGAAGCCTGCGCCCGCTTGCGCCTACGTAAGTCGCGGTTATGGACTGCCGAGTGCCCAGTCCGCGTTCAACCGCAACATTCCACTGGTACGTGAACGGCAGCCTAAGCTTGGGATCGATGGCTTGGACTCCGGTTGCCTCGGGGCCGATCTCGGTCGTAAACGGTAGTGGCTGGTAAGGGTGCAGATTTGTGTCGGGATCCTGATAGCTGAAGTCGAGGGGAATGCCAAACCAAGAGCCTGATCTAAGGGACGGGAAAGTCCTTCCCACCAAACCACTGCCTCCCCACCCATAACCAAGATCGTAGAAAAGGCCAAAACCTCCGCGGAGCACAGTGCCTGGGGTCAACTGGAAGGCAGCCCCGAACCGTGGCGCAAATGCATCGAGTTGCGTATTCCACAGGGTTCCTCCCGGTGTGCCCAAGGCCAGCGGCGCCGAGTTGAAGATACCTTCAACAGGATAGAGCGGCTTGCCGGGAGTGTCGGAGACTGGCGGTGTGTTGATCTCCCACCGCAGGCCGTAGGTAAGTGTCAGGCGGGGCGATACCTGCCACGTGTCTTGCCCGAACAGTGACAAGTTATTTATATGCCCGGTGAATGTATCCGCAGTGTGGTTAATCAGAAAGTCGGTTTGGCCGTTGAGGACCGAATCCCAGCCGAAGGCAAGTATATCCAGTTCCGATAGAGATAATTGGGTTGGCCTCAATCGGCGATAGTCCACGCCGAACTTGAGCTGATGCGAGCCCACGGTTTTGGACAGCGTGTCCACGAAATTGAGCTGCCGCAGGGTTTGTATTTGGGACTGGCCCCATCTGGGACCCTCACCTATATCGAAGGTAGGAGCGTAAAACACTGTGAAACTCCCAGTATTGATCCCCGGCGGAATGACAGCGGGGAGGGGAGGACTGACGGCCCCGTAACGGTTTTGCATAAAGTTGGCGCTTCCGCCGGTTTGACGGCTCCAGTTGCCTCGAAAGTCGTTCAGCAGGGTTGGGGAAAGAGTCGCGGTCAAGCCAAAGGTCGCGGTATCAAGGTTCGCCTCGGCGGAAAGCCCTGCACTATAACCGTAGGAGGTTGAATTGGAAGGCGTGTGATCATAACGCGCAAACAGCGAAATCTTGCTTGTAAGCCTGTGATCCAGACGCAGGCTGTACGCGTCGAAATTAGACGGGTTCGAAAAAGCGGCCGACAGTTCCCTCAGACATCCGTTGGTGACGTTGTCGCAGGTTGGGTCGAGCAGGTCTCCCGTTCCCGTAGGAGTCGCGGCTACGACGGCCTTCCAGATGCCGGCAGTAGGAGAATTGGCGATAGCCGCTTTGGCAGCTGCGTCGAAGAAGAACAACCCGCTTTCGGTTTGAGGAAGGCGGGTCCGGAGTCCCTCGTAGGAAAAGAAAAAGAAGGTGCGGTTTTTCCAGAGGGGGCCACTGAAGGTGCCGCCAAAATTATTCTGTCGGGTGGGCGGCTTGGGAAGCGGAGGATTGTCAAACCAGTTTCGGGCATCGAAGATGTCGTTGCGGAGGGAATCGAAAACGGTGCCGTGCCATTGATTGGTGCCGCCCTTGGTGACAATGGAGATCTGCGCGCCCGGAGTGCGGCCGAATTCCGGCGCATAGGTTGAGGTCTGGACCCGGAATTCCTGCATGGCGTCCACCGAGACCAAGCCGTTGGTGCCGCCGCCGACGGTCAACCCTGGTAGATTGCCGCTGATACCAATCCCGCTCACGTTCGCGCTCACGCCGTCCACGGTGAAGTAGTTCGCGTCGGTGCGCTGACCGTTCACACTTAACGTTCCCGGGCCTGAAAAGGAAGCGTCGAGCACCACTCCTGGCGTCAGTTCGATCAGCGACTGGAAGCTGCGGCCGTTTAGCGGCATGTTGTCGACAAACTGCGAGTCCACCACTGTGCTCACTGCGGCCGACTCAGTATTAATCTTGGCGATGTCGGCGCCGACTGTCACCGACTCCGATACGGCGCCGACCTGCAAGCTGAAGTTCTGCTCAATGTGTGCCTGCACATTGGCGGTCAGGCCCACGACATCCACCTGCTGAAATCCCTGCTTGTGCACGGTGACGTGGTAAACGCCCGGCCGCACCGCCGGAAAGACATAGATACCAACATCGTTGGTCGTAGTTTGAGTGAGTGTTCCCCGCTCGGCACTTTGCAGTTGCACCGATACGCCGGCAACAACGGCGCCCGAAGAATCGGTGATGCGGCCAGAAATAGTGGCGTCTTCGGTCTGTCCAAAGCAAGGAAGGGCCGTCAGGGCACAGAGCAACAGGGTTGGAGTGAGCCGATAGGCAAGTCGGGTCATGGACGCGGGTTTCCTCTCTTATCTTCGTTTGCCCTCGAAAAGAGGAAAATTTGCCAAAATAATTTTTGAGAAGCCCATGCGCAGCGGGAGCGATCAATGAGACACCATCATTCACTGCATGGATCCTATGGCATCAGGCTCGTATAACCGAACAGAGAATCCTTCGACTCGGCGCTCCTGCGCTTTGCTTCACAGCCATGCTCAGGTTGACAGCGGAAAGGAGGAGTCTCGCCCAAACTCAGGGATGGTTCGGGCTGCCGAGGAAAGCGTACATCATCTTCTCACCACGCGGCTCGGACGTGTGCCGCGAATCGGAGTCGGGAGAGATGTAAACAGCGTTGATGCGGTTGAGGACCTTCGGGTCGTCACAGGTCAGCACCCAGCGCCGCTGGGCCGTATCGTCGCTATGCATAACACCCAGATTGACGCTGACCGATTTCACGCCCGCCTGCTCGCCCCATACCCGGAACTCCAGATTATTGGTGGGGTGTTTGGAGTTGGGCAAGTCATAGGCATAGAAGACCAGGGAGCGGCCTTCGACATAGAACACACGACCAAAAGCTTTCTTAGGGGAACCGTTGCTCTGCGTGTCGTAGACGTCCACGATGTGAAGGTTACGCGCCGCAATCATCTCTCCCGCCGACTCCTTCACGGAATTCAACTCGCGCGAGCGATCCAGTTGTGCTTGAAGCGTGGCTAACTTCGAGATCACTTCTTCTGTGGCGTTCTGTTGCGCGACCAGGACGGCGTCGGCATTCGCGGCCTTGTTGCGCTCAGCGTCGAGATCGGCTTGCAGAGCTCGAATGCGGTCATCAGCGGTCTGGAGTTGCTGCGCCGCGGCTTTGAATTGCTGCTCGAACGGCTCATTGTCAGACGCGAGCTTCGATGCGGAAGCCAGCTTCTGCTCTAGGTCCTTCTTTTCGATTTGCGCCTGTGCTAGAGCAGCGGACATGGTTTCAAGCTTCTCCCGTTTGTCGGCGTTCATCTGTTTCAGCGCGGCGATCTCGGCAGCGTGTTCGGATGCGACGGGCGTGGGGGCCGCGGGCGCGACAGAACTAGGCTGCGTTACTGCAAATGTCACAGGATTTCGTTTGACTTGATGTTGCGCCACGAGATAACCGACAACTCCGCAGAGGAGTGCGGCAGTAACCGGCACGGCGTACCGAAGAACGGAATGGTAACAGTCTTCGATCCCGACAAGCCGAAATCTCGATGTCTCGGCGAAAGTCAGGCGACCCACCGGTGGCGATGGAAGGCATTCCGCCGCCGGCAACGCAGGGCCCGGATTCAGCTTCAGACCCGCTGCGGAAGCCTTCTCCAGAAACCGCTCACGAATTCCGACGGGCGCCTCTAGCGTGCGGGCATGGCTGCCAGCCACAACCGGCGCGACATGCGCTTTCAGAGAGACCATGTCCTGCAGGAATGCACGACAGACGTCGCATTCCTTCACGTGCTGATCGAGCACGGACATAGCATCACCAGTAATCTGACCGGTGGCAGCGAGCGCGCACAGTTCTTCAAAGCTCTTGTGCATTGGGTTTTAACGCTCCCTTCCCGTTGGACAGTTTCTTCTCCGCGGCGGCCTGCGATTCCTGCGTGACGACTTCGCGTAGTTTCGCCAGAGCCCGATACAGTTCGTGACGCACGATATTCACCGACACACTCAACCGCACCGCAATTTCTTCAGCCGTCAGCCCGTCGAAGTAGGTCAACTCCAGAATCTCGCGCCGACGCGGAGTGAGGCCGCTGATCAGTTGATCGACCTGCCGCGCAACCTCGGGGACATCGCCCGGATTCCAGGCAAGCGGTGGCTCTGACGCCGCGCTATTGAGGTCCACCCACTGATAGAAGCGGCTCGCTGCGAGGTGACGACGGCGATTCAGTGCGCGATGGTACGCATACTGCAAGAGCCACACTTTGAGTATGCCCTTGCTGGGATCAAAGCTCGCCAATCCGCGGAAGAAATCGAGAAAGACGGTCTGGACAACCTCTTCGGCTTCGCCCGGATCGTTGACGATGCGCACCGCCACGCTGAACACAAGTTGGTGATAACGATCGAAAAGAACACTTAAAGCATCCTGTTCGCCCGCCAACAGACACGTCACCAGTTGCTCATCGGACAATGAGTTGAGAGTGCGCCAGCAATCCTGCGACTTTGACTGCTCCGGGTCCAATCAAAGTTGTCCTGTGGACCGTAGCGATACACGATCTCTGCCGTACGGAGTCCAGTGGCACGAATCTAGCATAGAAGCTGCCAAACCGAGCCGACATGAAAGGGAAATATTATTGTCGGGAGGTGGCAAAATCGGCGATTTTGGGGTGTAGCACAAACTATCGGTGCGCGGCGACGCCATGGGCTCACCGCGACTTATATGAATTCAAGCCTTGCGAAACAAGACCAGAAAAGGCCGGCTTGTGAATTACACGGCATCTGCGGAATGTGCCTTGCACTAGGCGAGTGGAGCAAAGAACTTGATTTGGCACTTTGTGCAAAGACTTGGGCTGGCGGCTGCGCTAGCCCAGGAGTTATTGGACTTCAAAAAATCGTAGTTGGCGATCTCATAGTGCTCAAGCTAGCTCCGAATTTACGAGACTAGGAGGCTTCCCTACGCCTAGCAAGAGAGCAAGTCCCTCCGTGCTGACCGGCAAAAACAGACGAGAGTCCGGATGCCGCTCAAGAATTGCGCCTAGCTGTGCAGTCCGCCGTGAATCCAGCTACGGCAGGAAGCGTCATACGGGCTCGACGCCACGCGCTGGCGAGTTCGTCGGGTTCGGCTCTATCTCGTTAAATCGAGTTTCGCCACGGCGTTCTCGGTTGCCATGGCCGCAAGCGAGGAGCAGCTATAGACAGCGCCGGTATTTGTTATGTTTGCCATTAAAGGTGAATTTCTCCGTGCGGCCGCATCTATCTTGGAAGGATTGACACCGCGCGAGCGTTCTCCAGACTCAATTCACAAAATGGTCCGTCGCTTCGACGCAATTGAAGCGCAGCCTTATCATGAACCCGGGATGCCTAAAGCGTCCTTCCGCGTCGTAGGAAGGCCCACACGACGGATCAGGTCCTTATATCTGGGGTCGGAGTGTAACCTGTCGAACATGGGCCAAGCGTTCGCAAAGGCCAGGTCGTGCTCTCGCCCCTCGTAGGCCTTCTCGAGCCAGGCAAATGCTTGCTCCTTGTCCCCGAGGCCACTGTAAATTACTGAGAACCACCAGGGCGAAACATAGCTGCGCCGAGAAAGTCGCTGAAAGTCCTGCAGAATCCTCTGAGCACCAGCCCGATCACCGGCAAGGGCCTGTGTGCGTGCGACGAAACCAATCCACATCTTGTTGTTGGAAAGTTCGGCTGCCTTCTTCAATTCCGCAACGGCGTTCGGAAAATCACCTTTCTGCTCCAGCGCCAATCCCAGCCAGAGGTGCGCTCCGTCATTGTTCGGATTCTGAACCAGCACTTTGCGGGCTTGTGCGATTGCCTCATCGTAGCGCCTGGCAAAGTACAATTCACTCGCCATCTGCGATGGCACGTCAAGATCGAGCGGGTCGATAGCACCCAATTTTTCCATTTCCGCGACCGCTTCATCGGGACGCCCCATAGCATTGAGAAAATCGGCATAGCACCGGTGCGCGTAAGAGGAGTTCGGATTGAGTTTCAGGGCCCGCTGCATCTCCTCAGCCGCACCCGCGAAATCCCATTCATAGAGAAACTTCACATTGCCGGCGATGATATGCCCGTGGTGCAACATGGGGTCAATCTCCAGCAACTTGGAAGCCGCCGCCTGCGCCTTGGGAAAAGCTTCCTGGGGTGGAATGGCAAGCATGTGCCCGAGGCGATTGTAGGAGTAGCCGATCTCGGCGTACGCCTCCGCGTAGTCCGGTTGCAGCCGAACAGCCTCCTCGAAATACCGAATCCTTGTCTGAGCTCCGTCAGTCGTAAGCGGGAGGGAAGCTCCATGCAAAAAGGCCTCGTAGGCTGCCATGCTTACCGATCTTGATGGGGTGGCTGCTGCCCTTTCGTCACGAATGAGCTTTTTTTTGACCTGCAATGCAATCGCGGCGGCAACCTGATTTTGCAATCCTAGGATGTCGCGCATATCGCCATCGTAGCTCTGTGCCCAGAGATGCCGATCAGTGTCAGGTTTAACCAGCTGAGCGGTGATGCGCACCTGATTGCCGGACCGGAGTACCGTTCCCTCTACGATCGCGTCCACACTGAGTTCGCGCGCGATCTGCTGCAACGGCTTGCGGGTCCCTTTGTATTGCATGATCGATGTGCGTGAGATCACGCGCAGTTCAGTTATTTGACCTAGATCCGTGATTAGCTGGTCGGTCATCCCATCAGTAAAGTACGCCTGCGTTGAATCCCCGGAGAGACTTTCCAGAGGTAGCACGGCAAGGGAATGGATCCACGACGCGTCCGTCGGCGCCTGTTGCCTCGTGAACCTCCACGCTAGCATGGCGATTAGAACGATGGCGAGGGCGGGTACCGTCCACAGCGCTGGGACGCTCGACCATCGCATCGGTTTTGCCGAATTGGTGAAGGCGCCGGCCACAGCAGTATCGGTAGCTGAGGTAGCCCCCGATTCAGTTGGCAACAAAATGGGAGCAATCCAACGATAGCCCCGGCGAGGCAAAGTCTCGATGAAGCGCGGGTGTTCGGCGGAATCTTCCAGGACCTCGCGCAGTCGATTGACTGCCTTGTTCAGGCTATGCTCGAAATCTACGAAGACGTCGGAGGGCCATAGCCGGTTTCTGAGTTCGTCCCTGGTAACCAACTCTCCGGGACGCTCTAGAAGAGCCGATAGAATTTGGAAGGGCTGTTCCTGGAGACTTACTTTACGAATCCGATTGCTGAGTTCGCGGGTACGCAAGTCCAGCACGAACTCCGCGAAACGAACAGACGAGGGTGTTTCGGCTGGCGCTGCCATGGGGTCGCCCCACCTACCCCTGAAATAACGAGGGTAGTGTAGCACTCGGTTCTTGCCGCGGCGATCGGATAAGCGGACTCGGCTGACCATGCCCGGAAAAGGCCTTTCTAGGACATCGATAGGACATCTTCATGTCACCTGCATTCCCTTGAAGTCTGACTGGGATTACTCCAGAGTGCGAGACGACCGGGTCGGCGCATCGCCCTTAGCGCAATCGGAGGCGCAGATCTAAGCTCAAAGGAGATTTCGCATATGACTCGCCGTTACTTCACAATCGTAAAAGATGTTGTGCTGTCCGGCATCGGAGTTCTCGTACTCGCGACCGTCGCGATGTCTGCCCAAGACCGGGGGAATGACGGGGGCTCGGTCGGGTCCTACCTGGCGGGCCACACCAGTTTCATCGCTACTGAGGATGCGGGGCGACCGGTTGCAGTCGAGGTCTGGTATCCCGCCGATGACAATGCCGTTAACCGATCCGTTCCTGAAGCCGTTTATAAGATGGACGCCTACTACGGGAAGTTTCCCCAGTCGAGCTCAGCCGATTGGGAAGCCATGGGCTATGACCGGTCTTACCAAGAGCCACCTGTCTCGCATAACAAGAAGTTCCCGCTGGTGATGTTCTCTTCGGGCTTCTCCATGCCGGCGTGGTCCTATTTATACGCGGGAACCCGGCTGGCGAGCCATGGTTTCATCGTTGCGGCGGTCCAACATTTTTCAGAGTCAGTGTGGCCGTGGGACGGCTATGACGGACTCGCGTTCATCGCCTACAACCGTCCGCGGGATGTCACCTTCGCCTTGAGCCAACTCCTCAGGAGAAGTGGCACGCCGGGCGATCTCCTTCATGGTGCAATCGATGATCGGCATCTGATATCGTCGGGTCATTCCTACGGAGGCTATGCCGCCTTGGTCGAGGCGGGCGGGGACAACCAGGTCTGCGACTCCCGAGAAATCCTAGATTCCGGTGAAGAGTTGCCGCCCGAGGCCTGTCAGCCTAGTCCTCCGGACCCTCGCTTCAGCGCTCTCATTACGCTCGACGCCTCCGCATACGTGCTACGTTTCGGGGAGATGGCCAGGATCAGGGTACCGAGCTTGATCATGGGCGAGGAGTCCTTCGAGCGGTTCGGGGGACCATATCTCACCTTCGTGGCTCGTCCGCACGCCACGATTTCACGAGATACGCCCGCGGTGCGCGTAGATGTGGTGGACAGTGATCACTTCTCCTTCAGTAACGAATGCGAGGGGGTACGATGGTTGTTTCGACAAGGCGCAATTTCGCAGGAGGAGATGGACAACTACTACGAGCCAATCTTCTGCCAGGCTGTGCTGCCGTTCGCTGAGGGACATCGCATCGTCACCAAGTACATGGTTGCCTTCCTTAAGACCATGGTGCTCCACGAGAAAGGCGAGGCGCGAATTCTCACTCCGGCGGACGTGATTGCGCACGAACCGAAAGTCGAACTCTACTGGAACGAGCGCTGTAGAGTACCAGAGCCTGTGGAGAGGTCCCAATTCACTTATCGGACGGACATGTTAGGCGGTTGCGCAACAGGTGACAAGAATCCCATCGAGTTCTTCTATCCCTAGCCGAATTTCGAGCGTTGCGGCACATTAATCCTGCTAGGTTGCCGTGACCTTCGCGAGCTTTAACGCTGGTGATTTTGAGCGTGTTCCTCCAGGGTCCTATATATGTCCTATATATAAAGATGAGTCCTAATTTCGGACAATGGTGGCGACGGTTCGGAGACGATACCGTTGTCGGGAAAGGTTGTCTCATGCCATGAGTGCTGTCTCTAGCGGTCAACGTCCATGAGGTCGATACCCAAGAACATGACGTCGCCGTTGTTGGTACGACCTTTCCCTTCAACCGGGGTTGTCCTGGTCACTTAAACATGTAGTTCCATGACATTGAGAAGAGCCGTTTGTGCTGACCCGAACGAGCACGCAACGACTTGACGAATTCCTTTCCGGCATGGTGACCCTTTACTGTCCTTGCAAGTGGCGGGGCTGTCGGGGAAGAGGTGGCCTCGCATTCTCGACCCTTCCCCGCACTGCAAGGAACCAACAGGAATACGTGCCCGCACGCATCGACATCATCGCAACCGGGAGGCAAACCCCGTCCAACAATCTCTCCGCGCTCATTGATGTTGTCTGGTTCTACCAAGAACAGACTTGAATTTGCGGGAATACCCGCATTTAGATCAATGATTGAGCCATTTTCCCCAAAGAACGGTTGCGAAGTACCCGGTATCGCAATTAAGCGTATTCCCGATAATCTGATGTCGGGAATGAATCGCATCCGCAACGCTGAAGCAAGCGGCTATCAGCGTTCAGATCGGCAATTCGACCGTTTTTCCAGCAGCATTAGCGGCCTAGCTCCCAACTCTTGAAGGATTTCAAAGAGAACGAATTTGCGGTGTGCTCTTTTCCCAGATCCGCAGACTCCGAACCGATGAGAGCTTCAAATAGAGGCACCGGCTCGCAGTAGTTGCCGGACCGGTGCGTGTCACACAGGATCCACCTTAGCCTTCCTCAAGCGGCGCGTTCTGCCGCCTTACGCTCGGCAATCCTGCTCTCGATGATGTGGTGGATCAGGCGA
>Ga0066903_100004645_pt1 | contig 11668 bp, 9 predicted proteins | sample PanSoiMetaGPlot1_FD_67491 | JGI IMG/M metagenome (GOLD analysis project Ga0066903, IMG submission 67491) | Tropical forest soil microbial communities from Panama analyzed to predict greenhouse gas emissions - Panama Soil - Plot 1 (version 2) | ecosystem: Environmental > Terrestrial > Soil >...
CCCCCGGGCTTTTTTCTTTTGGTGACACCTATGCCTGCCGTCGTGAGAGCGTTCGAGAAAACGGCCGCCCCGGTCCTGCGCCTCGACCATCTCCGGGCGCTCGAAGCGGAAAGCATCCACATCATCCGCGAGGTGGTGGCCGAATTCGAACGCCCGGTGATGCTCTACTCCATCGGCAAAGACTCGTCGGTGCTGCTCCGCCTCGCGCAGAAGGCCTTCTACCCCGGACCGATCCCGTTTCCGCTGCTGCACATCGACACGACCTACAAATTCAGGGAGATGATCGAGTTCCGCGACTGGTACGCCAAGCAGGTCGGGGCGCGGCTGATCGTCCACACCAACGAAGAGGCGATCGCCGACGGCACTCAGCCGTTTCTCGTCGGGACCCAGCGCTGCTGCGGCCTCCTCAAGACCAAGTCGCTCCTCGACGCGCTCGAGGCCGGCAATTTCGACGCGGCCTTCGGCGGGGCCCGACGCGACGAGGAACGGTCGCGCGCCAAGGAGCGGATCTTCTCGCTGCGCGACGGCAAGGGTCAGTGGGATCCGAAGAACCAGCGGCCCGAGTTGTGGCACCTGCTCAACAGCCGCCTGCGCCCCGGCGAAAGCATCCGCGTCTTCCCGCTCTCGAACTGGACGGAGCTGGATGTCTGGCAGTACATCGACCTCGAGCAGATTCCGATCGTGCCGCTGTACTTCGCGAAGGAGCGCGAGGTGGTCGTGCGCGGCGATGCGCTGCTCATGCTCGAGCAGCCCTTTGTGCCGCTCCTGCCCGGCGAGCGCACGCAGATGGTGAAGTGCCGGATGCGGTCGCTCGGCTGCTCGCCGTGCACAGGGGCCATCCGGTCGACCGCCGACACGGTGCCGAAGATCATCGAGGAGCTCGTCGTCACCAAGCACTCCGAACGCCAGCTGCGCGTCATCGATCACGATCAGGACGGATCGATGGAGCTCAAAAAGCGCGAAGGCTACTTCTGATGTCGGGGCTGCTTCGCATCTGCACGGCCGGGAGCGTCGACGACGGGAAGAGCACGCTGATTGGCAGGCTGCTCTACGATTCGCGGGGCGTCTACGAGGATCAGATCGCGTCGGTCGAAAAGGCGTCGAAGAACCGCACGGCCGGACCGATCGACTTCTCGCTGTTCACCGACGGCCTGAAGGCCGAGCGGGAGCAGGGGATCACCATCGACGTCGCCTACCGGTACTTCGCGACAGCCAGGCGCAAGTTCATCCTGGCGGACACACCGGGGCACGAGCAGTACACCCGCAACATGGCGACGGGCGCCTCGACGGCCGACGTCGCCATCCTGCTCGTCGACGCGCGCAACGGCGTGCGCACGCAGTCGCGCCGCCACGCGCGCATCGCCAAGCTCCTCGGCATCAACGACTTCGTGATCGCCGTCAACAAGATGGACCTGGTCGACTTCGATCAGAGCGTGTTCGACGGCATCGCCGACGAGTTCGCGGAGTTGCTCCAGGGCGCCAACCTCCATCCCATCCCGATCAGCGCGCTGCACGGCGACAACGTCATCACTCGAAGCGAGCGCACACCCTGGTTCGACGGCGCCAGCCTGCTGCCGTACCTCGAATCGCTGGAAGTGGATCGGAACCTCGTGTCGAAGCCGTTCCGCTTCCCTATCCAGCTCGTTTCGCGGCCGAACGACGCGTTCCGCGGTTACGCCGGACAGATCGTGTCGGGCGTCGTGCGGCCGGGCGACCAGGTGACCGTGCTGCCGTCGGGCCGGTCGACGCACGTCAAGGACATCGTGACCTGGGACGGGCAGCTCGACGTCGCCCACGCGCCGATGTCGGTCACGCTGACGCTCGACGAGGAAATCGACATCAGCCGCGGCGACACGCTCGTCACCGGTCCCGCCCCGTTCACGGGCCAGAAGTTCGAAGCCGAAATCGTCTGGATGGACGAGAAGCCGCTCGATCCGGCTCGCGTCTATCTGCTCAAGCACTCCACGCGCGTCGTCTCGGCTGAAGTCAATCGCGGGCTCGTGTTGAACCAGATTGGCGCGGTGACGGTCACGGCCTCACGCCCGCTGGTCTTCGATCGCTACGCTGAGAACCGGGGGACCGGCAGCTTCATCCTCATCGATCCGTCGACCAATTTCACCGCGGGCGCGGGCATGATCACCGCGCCGATCAACGAGCGGAGCGCAGCGGCCCGGCCCAGCGCGGCCGAACGCATCGTGCAACTCGCGCGGTCGGCCGCAACTGAGGCCGAGGCCATCGAAGCCGTGCGGCGTGCGCTCGAGGAGATACTCACATGAGCGAGGTCGCGGATCTGACATCGCAGGCGACCGACCTGATAGCGGCAAACCTGACAGGCGCGCGCACGCCCTGCGTCACGTCGAGCTTCCAGGCCGAATGCGTCGTCCTCGTCGACATGCTGCGCCGGATGCGGCCCGACATCCCGGTGCTGTTCCTCGACACGTTCCACCACTTCACGCAGACGCTCGAGTACCGCGATCAGATGGCCGACCGCTGGAAGCTGAATCTCGTGAACCTTCGCGCGGACGAGCCCTCGGTGGGCTTGTGGCAGGTCGAGAGCACCGACGCCTGCTGCGCGCGCCACAAAGTGGGCCCGCTGTTCCGCGCGCTCGAACAGCACGACGTGTGGTTCACGGCGCTCCGCCGCGATCAGTCGCGCAGCCGCGCCGCGCTGCAGGACGTCGAGCCGTTCCGCCTGCCGAGCGGCAACTCGATCCGCAAGGTGAGCCCGCTGGCGGCGTGGACCGCGCGCGACGTGTGGCGCTACGCGAAGGAGCACGAGATCCCGCTGCTGCCGTTGTACGAATTGGGTTACACGAGCATCGGCTGCGAGCCCTGCACGGTGCTGCCGCCCGATCCGAACGATCCGCGCTCCGGCCGCTGGCAGGGACAGAAGCTCGAATGCGGGATTCACATCCAAGCCAAGTGAATGGCAGGATTACAGGATGGCAGGATGGCAGGACGTCATTGCGGACGTTCGATCCTGCCATTCTGCCATCCTGCAATTCTGCAATCGGGCTTCAGTCTGTCGCGATCGCGTCGACGATTTCCTTGGCGCGCGGCAGGCTGACCGGGCACTTGGGATCGTCCACGCGGCAGCGCGCCACCGTCAGATTGCACCCGCAAGTGCAGCCTTCGTCGTTCAGCTTCTGAATCGCTTCGACGCGCTTGGTCTTGGAAAGCTTCGAGAGGTCGACGCCTGGAATGTCGGTCGCCTGGGCGGCGTTGGCGAGCTTGGTCGGCCGATCCTTCTCGACCCGCTCGATAGACGCGTTGACCGGAAGCCCGGCCAGCGATCGCGTCTCGGCCTCGGTGATGCGCGCGTTGAGCATGCCCACGTGCCGCTGCATGATGCGCCCCTCGGTGTCGACGATGAACGAGGTGGGCAGCGCCGAGACGCCCGGAAACACCTTGCGAATTTCCGGAGTCGTCATGACGATCGGGTAGTTCATCTTGTACTGCGCCGCGAATTTCCGGACGACCTCCGTCGATTCCTCGTCTTCGGACACGCCGATGACCTGCACCTTGCCGCGATACTTTTCCTGAAGCGCGACGAGGTCGGGGATTTCGGCGCGGCACGGCGGGCACCAGGTGGCCCAGAAATTGACGATTGTCACCTTGCCCCGCCACGTCGCAGGCGAGACGTCGCGGCCGTCGAGGTCGCGCGCGGAAAACGACGCCACCGGCGACGGATCCTTGTAGAACTGCAGCGCCACCTTCTCGCCGCCCGCTCCCTCGTCGGTCGACGCGGCCCGCTCGCGTGCGCAGCCGGCCGTGAACGTCAGCACGAGCACGAGACCGCTCAGCAGATAGCGCGACTTCATAAAAACATTGTATCGCACGAGTTTGGCGTCAGGGCCGCTCGAAGAGAGCGGCGCCGCCCTGTCCCCCGCTGACGCACATCGTGACGATGCCATGCCGGGCTGTGCGGCGGCGCATCTCGTAGGCCAGCGTCCCGACCATCCGCGAGCCGGTCATCCCGAATGGATGCCCGATCGCAATGGAGCCCCCGTTGACGTTCAGCCGTTCGGCGGGAATGCCCAGTTGATCCCGGCAGTACACGACCTGGCACGCAAACGCTTCATTCAGCTCCCACAGATCGATATCGGCCGCAGATAGACCTGTGCGCTGCAACAGCTTCGGAACGGCGAACACCGGCGCGATCCCCATCTCGTCGGGCTCGCAGCCGGCCGTCGCATATCCGCGAAACACCAGAAGCGGCGCGATGCCCAACGCGCGGGCGCGCTCGTCCGACATCACGAGCGTGGCCGATGCACCGTCGGACAGCTGCGAAGCGTTGCCGGCGGTCACCGTCCCTGTTCCGCTCGATGTGTCGAACGCGGGCGGCAGCCGGCCGAGCCCCTCGAGCGTCGTATCGGGCCGGTTGCACTCGTCGCACGCGATTGTGTACGGCTCTTCGCCAGCGGCCTCGCCGCTCCGTGTGTCGATGACGGCGCGCACCACCGCCATCGGCGCGATCTCGTCGTCGAACAGCCCCTCCCGCTGCGCGCGTGCGGTGCGCTGCTGGCTGAGGAGCGCATATGCGTCCTGCGCGCGTCGCGTGACGCCGTACCGCTTGGCCACCACTTCCGCGGTGTCGCCCATCACCATGTAGATTCCAGGAAACCGCTCCCTGACCCACGCATTCGGCGCGTTGTCGCGCTGCATCATGGTGATCGACTCGACGCCGCCGCCGATCGCCGCGTCGACTCCCTCGTGGAGCACCATGTGTGCCGCCTGCACCACGGCCTGGAGTCCCGAGTTGCAGAAGCGGTTGACGGTGACCGCCGCCGTCGTGACCGGCAGGCCCGCAAGAAGCGCGGCGACGCGGGCGACGTTGTGCCCCGCCGGCCCGTGGGGCTGGCCGCAGCCGAGCACCACCTCTTCCACCTCGCGCGGCTCGAGCTGCGGAACCTTCCCAAGCACATGACGAATCGCGTGCGCGGCCAGATCGTCCGGCCTCGTGCGGTTGAACGACCCGCGAAACGACTTTGCCAGCGGCGTTCGGCTGCTGGCGACGATGACGGCCTGGCGCATGGATGGAATCCTGGGACGCGTCTACAAATCGTCGGCCATCGAGGCCACCTCGCCGATGGCGTCGACGGTGACATCGGCGGGCGGATGTGTGGCCACCAGCGCCGCGTCGTGCGCGTAGTGGCCCTGCCGCACGAAGACGGTGGTCAGACGCGTTCGCCACACGCGCTTCATGGCCGCGAGAATGTGAATCTTATCGTCGATCATCACGTAGCGTCTCGACGGATAGCGGCGCTCCACGTCATCGAGCATCAGCTCCTTGTGCACGTAGATCAGCACCTCGCCCGAGACCGCGTTCCAGATGCCCGAGCGTTCCACTTTGCGCGGCTGAAAGACGACGTCGCCATCGGACAGGATGGCAGCGGGCCCGCGGCGGCGTACGGCTTCGATCGCTCTCAAGGCGCCGGCGAACACGCGGTCGGCGAACGGATACCGCAGCAGGTAGAGCGAGACGTGCAGCAGCTGCGGATCCCGCGGGTTCTCCAGCCGGTACTGCTGCAGCGCGCCGAGGTAGTCCGCGTACCCCAGCTCCTGCCGCAGATCTTCGAACAGCTCCCAGTAGCGGCGCTCGCGTTCGACACCAAAGGCGTCGACCAGGTGACGTTTCAGGTCTTCGATGATCGCATCGTTGTCGAGCAACGTGTTGTCGACATCGAAGAGAAAGACGACGTCATGCGCAGCGGCGGCGTCACTCACCCAATCACTCAACTTCAATGACCAAATCACCAAACTACCAAACTACCAAATTACCAACTCCCCTTTGTTTGATGTTACTCTCCGCCGCATGAAAACGCTGGTCACTGCCACCGCCATGATCCTGACGGCCGCCGGGGCCGCTGCGCAGGACGGCGGTGCGCTGTACTCGCGCCGCTGCGCCTCGTGCCACGAAGGCGGGCTGGACCGCGCGCCCGATCGCGAGCTGCTCAAGACGATGTCGCCCGAGCGTGTCGTGGCGGCGATGGAAACCGGACCGATGATCTCGATGGCGACCGGCCTCGCCGCCGACGACCGCCGGGCGCTCGCGGAGTTCGTCACCGGCAAGCGGCTGGGCACGACGCTCGACTCGCGGCCCCCGGCGCGGGCGATGTGCGCGGCGCGGACGCCGTTCGATCCCGGCGCAGGCCCGAGGTGGAACGGCTGGGGCGTGACCACGAACAACACGCGTTTTCAGGAAGCGGCCCAGGCGTCGCTCAAGGCGGAGGACGTTCCCCGCCTGAAATTGAAATGGTCGTTCGCATTCCCGGGCGATCTCCAGTCGAACGCCCAGGCAACGCTCGCCGGCGGGCGTGTCTTCGTCGGCAGCGCCGGAGGCACCGTCTACTCGCTCGACGCGGCCACCGGCTGCGTGCACTGGTTCTACGACAGCGGCGCGGCGATGCGCGCCGCCATCAGCATCGCCCGAATTGGCAGCGGCGCCAGCGCGCGGGACGCGGCGATGTTTTCCAACGGCAGCGCCACCGTGTATGCGCTCGATGCCGCCACCGGCGCACTGCTCTGGAAGACAAAGATTGAGGAAGACAAGAACGCGCGCGCCACCGGCTCGCCCACGTTCTACAACGGCCGGCTGTACGTGCCGCTCGCGTCGGGCGAAGAAGGCGCGGCCGCGACGCCGACCTATGAATGCTGCCGCTTCCGCGGATCCGTCACCGCGCTCGAGGCGGCCACAGGCAAGGTGATCTGGCAGACGTACACGATTCCGGAGAAGCCGTTCCCGACGAGCAAGAACAAGGTCGGCACGCAGCTGTGGGGACCGTCGGGCGCGCCCGTCTGGAGCAGCCCGGCGATCGACCCGCGACGCAACGCGCTCTACGTCACGACCGGCAACAACTACAGCGACCCGCCGACCAAGACGAGCGATGCGTTCATGGCGCTCGATCTCGATACAGGGAAGATGCTGTGGACGCGGCAGTTCACCGCCTCAGATGCGTACACCTCGGCGTGCCGGCTGCCCGACAAGACCAACTGCGCGGACTCGAACGGGCCCGACTTCGACTTCAGCGCCTCACCGATGCTCGTGACGCTTGCCGGCGGACGGCGTGCGCTGGTGGCCGGACAGAAATCGGGCATCGTGCACGCCGTCGACCCCGATCGCGACGGCGAGCCGATCTGGGAGACGCGCGTCGGTCTCGGCGGCACGATGGGCGGCGTTCAGTGGGGATCGGCGACCGACGGCACCAACGTCTACGTCGCGCTGTCGGACATCGGCCGCATCATGCTCACCTACAGCACGTTCACCGACGCCGATCCGAAACGCGGCGGAGGCATGTTCGCGCTGCGTCTCGACACCGGCGAGCGCGTCTGGTACACGCCGCCGCCCGGATGCGGCGAACGCAAGCGCTGCAGCCCGGCGCAGTCGGCCGCCGTGAGCGCCATTCCCGGTGTCGCGTTCTCGGGCTCGGTCGACGGCCACATGCGCGCCTATGCCATGGCCGACGGCGCCATCATCTGGGACTTCGACACGATCCGCTCCTACGACACGGTCAACGGCGTTCCCGGCCGCGGCGGATCGATCGATGGCCCCGGCGCCGCCATCGGCGGCGGCATGGTCTTCTTCAACTCCGGCTACCACACCGCCGGCGGCATGCCCGGGAACGTGCTGCTCGCCTTCTCGGTCGACGGCAAGTAAACGTCACGGCTTCGCGATCCGGTACGCGGTCGCCAGCACCTCGAACATGATGCTGACGCGCGTGACCACTTCGCGGCGGCTGTCGAACGTCGTCCTGGTGTTCCCGAGATCCGCGCCGACGATGTGATTCGGCAGCCAGGCGCCTTCCACGCGAATCTTCAGCAGGCGCCGGATCGGGCTGTACTTCACGGCAGCGAGCGGCGCAAAGTCGACGCGCGCCGGCACGAGCCCGACGCGCCACGTCGTGAAGCTTTCGCTGGCGTCGCTCAGCCGCATGAACCAGATGCCGCCGCCGACATCGACGACGCGATTGGCGCGGTACATCGCGGCGACGTCGATGGTGCGCATCAGGATGTTGCGGACGTCGGTCGGATCGTCTTGAAACACCTGCTGCGTGCCGGTCTCGCCCGACGCGATGCCAGCGCGCAGGATGAACCGGATGTCCTCGTCGTCACGCAGGTAACAGCCTTCAGCCTTCTTGCTGGCGCTGGCGCCGGCCAGCGTGCCGACGTAGCCGGCGCAATACACACGAAAGTCGAAGGCGGGCCAGTACTGGTGAAAGGGACCCGGTCCGCTGAGCGATTCGAGCCAGGCCAGCACGTCCGACTCCGCGCGCGCCGTTGACGCCCAGCCGGACACCAACACTACGACCAACAGCACCGTGCGTGCTCTCATCGTCGAATCCTTTCGTCAGCGCGTTTCCGAAGCCGTGAAGATGCTCTCGATGACACCCGACCGCCGGATCGATGCGTCGTCGCGCCTGATGACACGGTTTCTGGGCGGACGCCGATCGGGACAGTGCACCAGCCACTCGTCGCCGCTCGCGCCGATGACATAGCAGCGCTCGTCGTCGATGCTGATTCGCTCGAACTGGCTGCGCCAGATCGTGCGGTATGGCAGCTCGGCCAGGCAGACGGTCAGGCCGAGCACCACGACGACAACCGCGAGCGCCGCGCGGCCGCGCGCCGACGGATGCACGGCTCGCAGGCGCCTGATGCGGAAGATCGCCGCAATGAGAATGAAGACCAGCACCGTCAGAGCAAACCGATATTGCTGTGCGTCCGATCGGTTGCCGGGACTGAGCGGTCGGAGCTCGGAGATGGGCGCGGTGTCGATAAAGGCGGTCGAGCTATGCACCACGTCCCAGAAGCGCCACAGCACGAGGCTCAGCGCCACCAGGCCGACCAGGGCGACGGCTGGCGCGACCACGCCGGGATCGTCGAGGCCGAGGCGGGTCGTCAGCCGTCTGGTGTGCGCGCTGGTCGTCGTCAGGAGGTGATCCACGCGCCGTGAAAGCGACAGCACGCGCCCTGCGAAACGCGCGGCCCAGACGGCCATCAGCATGGCCGTAAGGTAGACGACCGGCGCGACGAGCGACCGCACACCGTTTTCGATCCAGACCGTGAACGGCTCGGCGTCGAACGGCGCCACGCGACCGAAGGTGTGGTTGAAAGCGGCCGTGGTCACGAATCCGAGAAGAGCGACGGTTAGGACGCTCACCAGAAGGACGCCGGCGTAATGGAGCACGAAGCGCGTCGCCAACGCGTCGTCGCGGGCGACGCCGATGCGCGGGGCGATCGGGCCGCGTGCCTGCTCCGCGGCTGCCAACGCTGCTTCGAGCTCGGCGGCCGTCTGAAACCGCTCGTCGAGGCTCGTGGCCAGCGCCTTCGTGATGACGTCGCTCACGTCGCGCGGCACCGTCGGATCGGCCTGTTCCGGACGCATGATGCGCCGGCCGAGCGCGAGCAGCAGATCGAGCGGATCGATGCCGGTATACGGACGCCGGCCGGTCGCCATCTCGTACAGGATCACGCCGAGGCTGTAGATGTCCGTGCGCTGGTCGACCGTCCGTCCGAGCATTTGCTCGGGCGACATGTACGCCGGCGTCCCCGCCTGCGGGGCTACGCGCACGGCCGCGGCGGTCGTCGCCGGCACTGTGGTGGACGTGGTCACGAGCGACATCGCCTGAGCGACGCCGAAGTCGAGCACCTTGACGTTGCCGTCGCGCGCCACCTGCACGTTGCCCGGTTTCAGATCGCGGTGCACGATGCCGCGCACGTGCGCGGCGGTCAACGCAGACGCGAGCTGCCGGCCGATCGAAAGGTAGCGCTGAACGGGCAGCCTCTCGCGGCGCAGCAGCTCGGCGAGTGTCTCGCCGTCGACGTACTCCATGACGAGAAACGCACGGCCGTCGTGCTCCACCACGTCGTGAACGGTCGCGATGTTGGGGTGGCTGATGCGCGCGGCGGCGCGCGCCTCGGAGAGCAGCTTCACGCGGAGCTCCGCCTCGGACGCCGACGAGATGAGGCACTTGAGCGCCACCTTGCGATGCAGCCGTGTGTCGCTGCCGAGGAACACCTGTCCCATGCCGCCGGCGCCCAGGCGTTCGAGCACGATGTACGGGCCGATGCACGTGCCGGGCGGGACCTCCAGCAGCTCCCGCGGCTCTTCGGCAGGACGATTCGAGCTGGTCAACGCCGTTTCCAGCGTGCGGTCGTCGTACAGGCGCAGGTACGACTTCACTTCGTCGCGCACGGCCGGATCGGGACAGCGCGCGAGCCACGCGTCGCGCTCCTGACTCGGCCGTGTCAGGACTTCAGCCAGCAACGCCCTCGTCGCGCGCCACGGGCCGTCGTCCATCGTCAACCGCCGTGCGTAGTACGGCACCATGCCCACGGCTTTGCAGTACTCCACCTACGCTTAACGGTGGGGGGCACGCGGGCTAACAAAGAGGAGTGGTCGATGGCGGATCTCTGAGTGGCGCCAGCGTAGAGCGGGCGCGGCTGAAAAGCCAGCGCAAAGGTCAGACGCGGGCCCGGTTCGCGGTCACTGAAGCGGTGCGCCTCTCCCGAGCTGCGCCATGCGTTGATTCGGATCAACCGATCGGGCAGCCGCTGCCGAACGCAGCGCTGCCTGTTCGTCGCGCGACCACTGCCAGTCGGCCGGACGGCGGCGTTGCAAGTCGGCTGCGGTCCAGTGGGCGCGCATCAAACCGGCGCGCGCGTGCTCGGCGCGGCCGAGCAGCAAATGACCCACTTCGTGCGCCATCGCAAGCCCGAGCAGCTCACCGTTGTCGACCGCTGCCAGGCGGGCGAGGTCGGCCACTCGATCGCCGAACACCGTCGCCAGCGTGCCAACGCGGTGCCCGACGTCGACGAGGGAATATCCGAGCACATTCGTGTCGCGGCTCTCGCCGCCCGCGAGGAGGCGGATGACGACTTCCGGCTGGCGCAGCGTGTCGACGCACGACCCGGCGTCGGTGCAGTCGCGCCAGCGCAGATCGACGCCGGCTTCGTTCAGGATCGCGGCGGCTGTCGCCTTCGCAGCGTCGCGATCGACAGGCGCCACACCGTACATGTCGTACAGTCGCACGATCAACATCGCCGCGGCAACCATCATGCGCGCATGGTCGCGGCGTCCGCACCCGCGGCCAACGGGAATGTGACCAGGCGCCTCGCGCGGGGGACGAGCACCAGAAACCGAGGGACGACATGGCGCGTCTAACAAGACGCCGACGGAGGTTCAGGAGCGCAGAATGACCATATTTGATGGGATGAATGACACGCAGCCTGTGATGAACGGCATGCCCACGAGTCCGGATCGCTCGTACGGCTTGACCGGCCGCCGCGATCCCCGGATAGTGCGAGTATGAGCACACGCGAGCGCATCCCGGCGCCGCTGCTGTTCGTCATCGCCACCGCGTTCGGCTTCTCGTCGACGCTGCAGGCGTACTGGCTCGATCGATTGAGCCATGAGCATCCGCTCGCCCACCCGATCCCCAGCCTGCTGGTGCTGAACCTGGTGTACTGGTACATCCCCGCGCTCGCGGCGCCGTTCATCATGGACTTTGCCCTGCGATCGCAGGGGCGCGGCCGCTGGCCGCGGCAAGTCGCGGTCCATGTGGCCGGAGCACTGTCGTACTCGGTCGTCCACACGGTCATCCTGCTCAGCGCCCGCGCGCTTCTTATTCCCGAGCTGCCGCCTTCCGTCTCGTCGTGGCGCGACTTCGCG
>Ga0066903_100004646_pt1 | contig 11667 bp, 8 predicted proteins | sample PanSoiMetaGPlot1_FD_67491 | JGI IMG/M metagenome (GOLD analysis project Ga0066903, IMG submission 67491) | Tropical forest soil microbial communities from Panama analyzed to predict greenhouse gas emissions - Panama Soil - Plot 1 (version 2) | ecosystem: Environmental > Terrestrial > Soil >...
CGCGACTCACCGCCGAGCGGATGTCCCGGCGGCAGCACGAGTACGAGGTCCTCGTCGAAGAGCTGGGCCGCCATGATCTCGTCGCCGCTCAACGGGAAGGTGACGACCGCCAGGTCGAGCTGCCCCGACGCGAGCTGCCGCTCGAGCTGCACACTCGAGCCCTCGGCCACGTTGAGATGGACGTGGGGGTGGCGAACCCGGAGGAGGTCGAACAGCTGGGGCACCAGCCAGCGCCCGGTCGTCCCGATCATGCCGAGGCGGACCGTCCCCACGACCTCCTGGCGCAGCGCGGTGACGTCGGCGACGAGCGCCTCGAGCTCGTTCATGACCTGTCGGGCCCGGGCGACGACCACGTCTCCTTCGTCGGTCAGGCGGCCGGACGCTCGGTCGACCAGCTGCACGTCGAGCTCTCGCTCGAGCCGCGCCACGTGAGCGGAGACATTGGACTGCACCGTGCCGATCGAGGCCGCCGCGGCCGAGAAGCTGCCGGTGTCCGCGATGCCCAAAAGTGCTTGCAGATGTTTTAATTCCACTGGGCCATTTCCGTTCGGGGTGCTTGCCAGAGTTCCATTACTCATCAGTATAAAAGATATGAAGTATCTGTCAAAGCTGGTTGACAGATCACTGAGACATCGCCAGAATGAAGTACAGACCCCAGGGAAACCGGAAGCCCCCCCTCCCAAGCCCTGGCGAGTCTCGAGAAGGGATCGCCCTCCCCCCCGGCGATCCCTTCTCCTAATTCCGGGCCAGGTTCGGTGTCGGTGTGTGGCGTGCTCCGGGGCGTACGGCAGCGGTCGACGGTGTCGCCGGGGACCGCATGTGGCTCCTCCAGGCAATGCCCCCGCGCCGTATAGGGGCTTGTCCTTCTGAGATCCGCCCGAATCTGGTAACCCCACTCCTTGCCACTTCGCCACGGATGTGGGAAGGCCGACCCCCTATACAGTCGACCGGCTCTCGGCGAACTCACGGGTCGTGTGCGCCTTGCCGTGCAACTCGGGATCCGTCAGTGTCGGGGCCGCGGCCGAGGCGTCTCCGACACCCCCGGATCGGGGATCCAACTGCTTTAGTCTTGCGCCGTGGCGAAGAGCGCCGTCTTCATCGACCTCGATCGCACACTCCTCTGTCACGCCTCGGGCCAGGTGCTCAACCGGGCCCTGATGGAGGAGGGCGTGCTGCCCCAGGGCCGCTCGCTGCCGGGCGACAGGCTCCTCTACTCGGTCAACGACCGGTTCGGCGAAAACCTGTTCGCGATGGGCCTCGTGCGGGCGGCCGCCCGAGTCGCGCGGGGCTGGTCGCAGGAGCAGGTCCAGGCGGCCGGCCGGCGCGCCGTGCCCGCGCTCAGTGCTCTCGTGGCGCCGTTCGCCCCCCAGCGGCTCGCTGCCTTCCGTTCAGAGGGGCTCCTGCTGGTCCTGTCGACGACGACGCCCGTCGACATGATCGCTCCTTTTGCCGAGGCGCTCGGCTTCGACGACCTGGTCGCGACCGCCTACGAGGCCCGCGACGGTCGTTACACCGGTCGGCTCTACGAGGGCTTCGTGTGGGGGACGGGCAAGTTGCGAGCGGTCCGGGAGTGGGCGGACGACAACGGCATCGACCTTGCCGATTGCCACGCCTGCAGCGACAGCATCTTCGACGTGCCACTCCTCTCGAGCGTCGGCTCACCACACGCCGTCAACCCGGATCCTTCGCTCACGGTGGTCGCCGCGGCCCGCCGCTGGCCGGTAGAGCACTGGGATCGGCCGCCGGGCGTCCCCAGCGTCCTCGGCCTCGAGCCCTACCACATGCTGCGGCCGTTCGTCCGCAGGCTCAGCTTCCCCTACGCCCGCTTCGACATCGCCGGTGTCGAAAACGTGCCGTCCCGCGGGCCCGTCTTGCTGGCGTCCAACCACCGGAGTTACTTCGACGTTGCCGCGTTGGCGCTGGTGGCCCGCGAGATTGGCCGTCCGGTGCGCTTCCTCGGCAAGAAGGAGATCTTCGACGCTCCAGTGGTGGGCCAGATCGCCCGTGCCGTCGGCGGCATCGCGGTCGACCGTGGCAGTGGCTCGGGGCAGCCGTTGCGCGACGCGGAAGCGGCCCTCAAGGCGGGCGAGGTCGTCATCGTGCTCCCCCAGGGCACGATCCCGCGCGGCTACGACTTCTTCGATCCCGTGCTGCACGGGAGGACCGGGACCGCGCGGCTGGCCGCGTCCACCGGTGCGCCGGTGGTGCCTGTCGGACTGTGGGGGACCGAGAAGGTCTGGCCCCGCTCGGCGCGCCTGCCCGATTTCACGTTGGTTCGTCACCCGCCCACCGTGACGGTGCGGATCGGGAAGCCCGTTCCGTTGTCGCTCACGGACGCCAAGGCGGACACCGAGGCGATCATGCAGGCGATCAGTGCGCTGCTGCCGTCCGAGTCGCGGGTGCGGCACGAGCCGACTGCGGAAGAGCTGGCCCGCACGAAACCCCCTCGGTGAGGGAACAGCTCGCCAGCGCGACGACGCGAGTCATCAACGCAGCCTCGCGGCGCCTGGGACGCGGCCAAGGCACGGTCGCCGGGGGCCGAGCCGGCCTGCGAATCGATTCGCGCTTGTTGGAGCATCTCAGCGCGGGACGCCAAGTGGTTCTGGTCACCGGGACCAACGGCAAGACCACGACCACGCGGCTGGTGACCGTGGCATTGGGCGCGCACCACGACGAGGTGGTCAGCAACGAGACGGGCTCGAATATGCCGCCGGGGCACGTGGCCGCGCTGGTCGGCAACCACGCGCCGAAGGCGGTGCTCGAGGTGGATGAGTCCTATCTCCCCCGCGTGCTCACCGCGACGTCGGCGGAGGCGGTCGTCCTCTTGAACCTGTCGCGCGACCAGCTCGACCGCACGAACGAGGTTCGCATGGTGGCTGGGCGATGGCGCGCCGCGCTTGCGGCTGCGCCGCGGGCGCAGGTGATCGCGAACGCCGACGATCCGCTGGTGGTCTGGGGTGCCGGTGCCGCACGCTCCGTGCACTGGGTGGGGGCGGGCCTGCGCTGGCGCCTCGACGCCGTGGGCTGTCCGTCGTGCGAGGGTCGGATTGCATTCGCAGAGGGCACCTGGTCGTGTCAGGACTGTGGCTTCACCCGGCCCGAGCCAGAGGCAAGTCTGGTGCTCCACGGCACCGGTTCCGCCCTCGGCGTCTGGTCCGACGGTCGCACTCTTCCGATCCGTCTCGTCTTGCCCGGTCGCTTCAACGAGGCCAACGCGCTGATGGCGGCCGTAGCTGCCGAAGCGTGCGGGGTCACCGCAGCGGATGCCCTGGCAGCCATGGGAGAGGTGGACCACGTCGCGGGGCGCTTCACCGTCCGCGCCTTCGGCGACACCCGCGCCCGTCTCATGCTGGCCAAGAACCCGGCCGGTTGGGACGAGCTGCTCGAGCTCGTGTCGATGGGCGACGCGCCGCTGGTGGTGAGCATCAACGCGCGGACGGCCGACGGCACTGATCCGAGCTGGCTCTGGGACGTGCCCTACGAGCGCCTCGACGGTCGTTCGGTGGTGGCGACAGGAGACCGCTTCCGAGATCTGTCGGAGCGGCTGCGCTACGCCGGCGTCGCCCACCGCACGGAGCCCGACCCGCAGCGGGCCGTCCTGGTCGCGGCCGACGGCTCGGAGGCCGTGGTCGACGTCATTGGCAATTACACCGCGTTCCACGACCTGCTGGCGGCGCCCTCGTGAACGGCCCGTTGCGCATCGCGGTGGTCTACCCCGACCTCCTCGGTACCTACGGCGACGGTGGCAACGGGCTGATCCTGGCGCGTCGGGCCGGATGGCGAGGCCGGCCCACCGAGCTCTTGCAGGCCTCCTCGGACGGGGCGCTCCCGGATGCGGACGTCTATTGCCTGGGCGGGGGGGAGGACGGACCGCAAGTTCGCGCGGCCCGCGCCCTCGCCGCGGACGGCACCTTGGCCAAGCGCGTGGCCGGCGGAGCGGTGGTGCTGGCGGTGTGCGCGGGGTTCCAGATTGTCGGCCGCACCTTCCCCGGAGCGGACGGGACGGCCCATGAGGGCCTTGGGCTGCTCGACGTAGACACGGTGAAGGGAACTGGTCCACGCGCCGTCGGGGAGGTGGTCGCCGACTTCGTCGGGCTGCAGGGCTTGCCGGTGCTGACCGGCTTCGAGAACCACGGCGGCCGCACCACCTTGGCCGAGGGGACCGCCCCCCTCGGCACGGTCAGCGTCGGCGTCGGGAACGGGGATGGCTCGGGGCACGAAGGCGCCGTCTGCGGCCGGGTCGTCGGGACGTACCTGCACGGTCCGGTGCTGGCCCGCAACCCCGCGCTGGCTGACCTGCTGCTCCGGTGGGCGCTCGGCGAGCAGCAGCTGGAGCCGCTCGACGACGCGGGTGCCGAAGACCTCCGCGCCGAGCGGCTGGGGAACGCGAAGCGGCACCGCCGCCTGCTGCGCCGCGCCTCGTGAGCGAGACGCTCGGGGTTACGAGAGCCTGACGCGGGGCTCCGGACGTCCGCGCACGCCCAGGCCGTCGACGACCAAGAGCGCCCCGTCCAATTCGGTGGCGCCCGGCAACAGTTGGACGCTGACGATGTAGAGCCGGTCCAACTGCCTGCCACCGAACGTGACATCGGCCGGGTTGGTCACCGGGAGCGGCAGCACCCGGTCGAGCCCCGCCGTGGTGAAGCGGGCGAGCTGGCGACCGCCGATGAGCGCACACCAGAGTCCGTCGTCGGCGTCGAGCGTGGCGCCGTCGGCCACACCGTCGAGGGTCTGGACGTCACCGTAGACACGGCGCGGCCCCACCGTCCCCGCCTCGGCGTCGTAGTCATAGGCGAAGTAGTCGGCGGAGGTGTCACCGATGATCAAGGTCGGCTCGCCCGAGAGGTGACAGGCGGTCGGACCGTTCGTGTTCGCGATGTCCGGGTCGAGCAGCTTCCAGCCGCGCTGGGCGGAGAACCACCATGCGGAGCCCTCCGCCGGAGCCAGGTTCAACGTCCCCGTGATCAGGTTGCCCGCCCAGTCGGCACAGGCGTCGTTGGCGCGAGCCCCGAGCCCCGGGGGGTACGTGGACAACAGCGACGTCGAGCCCGCATCGGGGTCGATCACGTGCAGGCCGTCGTCCATGGCGCCGACCAGCGTGCCGTCCTCGGCTGGCACGATGCCGGCCGCCATCGACGGCAACTCCATCGTCTCGAGACGCCTGCGTCCGTCGCCCTCCTCGAGCCAATGCAGCGTCTGCGCCGCGCAGTCGACGAAGTAGAGCCGTGCCCGACGCTCGTCCCACACGAGGCTCTCGCCCCAGCCGAGCGTGAACGAACCGACTCGTTCGATGTTCACAATGCCCTCACGGTAGCGGGGTGGTCGGCGGACTGGCTGGGTGGACGCCTGGCTATCATCAGCGCCCGGGCAAGCTCGGGCTGGCCGACTCGGGGACTGGGTGGAGAGGGCGTGTCTGAGGGACATCATTTGGCCTCGATCAGGGTGCTGATCGTCGACGACAGCGAAGTGGTCGCAAGCGTTCTGGAGCGTGTGCTGGCGCGCGAGGCGGATATCGAGGTGATCGGCGTCGCCCGGACCGAGCGGGACGCGCTGACCATCTCCGCGGATGAGATGACCGATGTGCTCGTGATGGACTACCGCCTCGGCGAGACCGACGGCATCCGGGCGGCCGAACGCGTGCGGCGGATCCAGCCTGCGGTCCGCGTCGTCCTCTTGACCGGTGACGTCACGGATTCGTACATGCAAGGCCGCGCGCGCACCGCTCGCCTCGACGGCATCCTGGCCAAGACCGGCGATCTCACCGAGGCATTGCCCCGGGCCATCCGGCAGGCCTATGCCGGCACCCTCGGCCCTCTGGGTGACGGTACCCCAGCGAGTTGAGCGCCCATCGGGCGAAACGGTCGGGGGGCGCCACGTCGAACAACGCCGCCTGACGCGAACCCCGGCCACACCCTCAGACGTCGGGCCACTCCTGGCGACGGGCCCGTGCCGGCGGATCGTCGAGCGCCCACGCCCGGCGCCAGGCGGCCGCTTCGGGCCCGCGGTGTGCACGCTCGGCGCCCGGTCGTGGCGACACCGGGCTGACCGAGCGCCTGGCCTGCCACCAATCGGTGTGCACTTCGCGGGCCAAGGTGGCCACCGCAGCCTCGACGCGTTCTGAGAACCGGTGTGCGTTCTCACCCTCGTCCGGCGTCATCGGCGCGCCGAACAGGACGGCGATGGGAGAACGTCGCAGACGCCCGGCCCGCCGGGACTCGGTCCCGGACCCTCCCGGGGCCGGCCCGCCGTCGGGCTTCTTCGGGAGCACGTGGCGGGTTCCGTGGAGATAGACGGGCACGACCGGTCGACCGGTTCGCCGGGCCAGGTAGGCCGCCCCGCCCCGGAAGGGCTGGGTCCAGCCGTCCGGCGAGCGCCCGCCTTCCGGGAAGATGACGAGGCTCCAGCCGTCCTCGATGAGTTCGGCGGCCGTGTCGGCGGACCGCCGGTTCACCTTGCTCCGTTCGATCGGAATGGCGGCCAAGGCGAAGGACCAGAGCACGGACTTCCATGTCCGGTCGAAGAAGTAGTCCGATGCCGCGGCGACCACGGTGCGATGGCGGAATTCCACCGGCAGGGTGGTGAGCAGCAGCGGGGTGTCGATGTGGCTCGCGTGGTTGGCTGCGAAGATCACCGGCCCGTCGACGTGTTCGAGGTGTTCGATGCCGCGGACGGTGGCGGGCGCCAGGAGCCGGGCCGCGGGCCGGGTGATGTTGTCCATGACCATGGCCCGTGCCAGCCGCACCGGGTAGCGGCGCGACCACTCGTGGTCGTAGTCGAGCCCGACCTTGCGCTCGGGATCGGGCCGCTCCACCGTGGTCGGCCACGGAGGCGACGCCAGGGGGAAGCGTGCTGCCCGCATGCGGGCGCGGATCCCGGTGCCGGCCATCAGTGGACGTCCGACATGAAGATGGGTGGGTTGTGCACGTGCGTGATCGTGGGCGAGGGACCGACGACGTCGGAGGCGATCTCGAGGGCGTCGTCGAGCGAACTCGCGGGGGAGAACCCCAGCCGCCGCACCGCCTTGGGGTCGCCGCCCACCACGATGACCCGTCCCAGGTGCGCCAACGCGTGGGCGCACCAGTACCACATGTAGAACGGGTGGACGCCGTGGTAGGCGTGCCCGGTGCGGTAGAGGTGGATGTACCACGGGTCGGTGGCGAAGGACTCCTCGAACTCCTTGTGGATCCGGAGCGGGTCGACCGTCTGGCTCAGCACCTGCTCGTAGAAGTCGATGTAGCTGGGGTGGTGCCCGGGATGGAACTCGGGCCTGGTGGGATGGCGCATGATCACGACTCCGCCCTCCCGCACGAGGGGCTTGCCCCGGTACATGTTGAAGAAGTAGCCGAGCCCGAGGCAGGCGACCAGGATCGGGTTCATGATGGAGTTCACGTTGTAGGGGCAGATGTAGGGCAGCCCCATGGTGAGGATGTCGGTCTGCCCCTCGACGTCGACGCCCTGCTGGGCCCAGACGTTCTCGGTCGTGCGGGCGTGGACGGCCTCCACCTCGCCGGCTTGGACCGACGTCAGCTTGTGCGGCGCGCGCATGCCGTGGAGGATCTGGCGGGACACGCGCGGCGGAGCCGCGTTCAGCGCACCGGAGGTGCCGAGGTAGGTCGCCCGGTCGCGAACCGACCATTCCCACTCACGCTTCTGGAGGAACGCGAAGTTGGACGGGAAGGCCCGGTTGTTGAGCGTGGTCTCGATCTGGAACACCTTCACGCCGGATTGCGCGATGTGGCGCCCCATGCGCCAGTTGGACGAGTGGAGTTCCGAGCGGTGCTGGTCCATGAAGGACGTCGACTGGCGCATGGTCTGGGGATTGTGGTGGTAGCGCAGGCTCCGATAGCTCGCCAGCCCCGTCGCCACGCTCTTGTGGCCGCCGTCCATGGCCACGAGGTTGATGTTGACGTAGACGAGGAGGTCAGACGTGGCGGCCCGCTTGTTGATCTCCACCTCCTCGCCCTGTTCCGTCTGGCCCAGGTGGACGAGGTTGGCGGGGTCTTCGGCGTCGTGCTGGGTGAGCAAGCCGTTGGGCGCGAAGGCGTCATAGATGCGGTCGCCCAGCGCATGGCGCAGCTCGTCCTCGGTCATGCGTCGGTGCAACGCCAGAGCGGCGACCAGCACGACGTCGTCGACGCCGGCCTCGGCTGCCATGTCGAGCACCGTCTCGATCACCATCTGGCGCGCGTCGGGCGCCTCCATCGGGGGCAGGGGGAGCGAGACGTCGTCGAAGCAGATGGTCAGCTTCATGCCGGGCCGGAGCAGCGCGGGCAGCGGATCGCGCTCGCCGAGCGGGTGCAACAATGCGTGGCGGATGGCGCGATACGGGTCGTCGATCGGCTTCACCGGTTCCGGCGCGTAGATCACGCGACTGCCCTCCGGCAGCGTTTCGAGCGAGAACCCTTCGCCGTGCCAGAACAGGGTGGGTGGCGTCGACTTGTCGACCTCCAGCACGAAGCCGGGCCGTCGGCTCATCGGGTGCGTCCTTTCGTCACGTCGAATGCGATCTTGACGGCGCCGCGCCGACCCGCCGCGCCTGCGTGCGCAACCGCGTCCTCGAAGCGGGTCAACGGATAGGTGGCTGTCACGAGCCGTCCGGTCTGCAGCGCCTGCGCGACCTCGAAGGCCAGGGCAAAGGTCGGCGTGCCCTCCGCACCGTCCCCGTGACCGTTGTGTGCGGCTCCGGGCCGCTCGGTGCCGTAGGCGTAGGCGCCGGCCAGCCGCACCTCGCGGTGCCAGAGGGGGGCCAGGTCCACGCTGACCTTGCCGGGCATGCCGACCAGCGCGACGGTGCCCCGCGGCCGCACCATGGCGAGCGACTGCGCGATCGACTCCGGCGACCCGACGCAGTCGAAGACCACGTCGGCGCCGCCCGAAAGGGTCGCCGTGACACCCGCGGCACCCCCGAAGGAAAGCGAGCGCGAATGGCGGCGCACGGCCCGCGGCAGCTGGTCCGGGGGCATCGCCTCCGTGGCGCCGAGTTCCCGGGCCAGCCGCTGTTGATGGGCGTAGCGTGCCCCGACCAGCAGGGCCCCGGGCTCCGGGCAGCGCCCGCTGGTGGACAGGTGTGACAGCGCGGCGGTGACCAGCAGCCCGACGGTGCCTGCGCCGAGGACGGAGACGACGTCGTCGGCGGCCAACGGCGCCGACAGGACGGCGTGCACCGCACAGGCGACGGGCTCGACCGTCACGGCATCGGCGTCGCTCAGCGCGTCGGGCACCGCATAGAGCTGGCTCGAGTGCGCGACCAGGCCGGCCGTCGACCAGCCACCACCGGTGTCGGCGCAGAACCCGGTCTGCAGGCCCGCGCGGAGGTGTCCGAAGGCGAGATAGCCGCAGTTGCCCACCTGCCCGGCACTGCACGCGGGACACGGCGGGTCGATCCCGCGCGCGGCGCAGCCGAGCACCGGCTGGAGCACCACGCGGCTCCCCGCGGCCAATGCCGAGCCGTCGGCCGCGACCGCGTCGGCCGCCACCATGCCCACGACCTCGTGCCCGGGGACGAAGGGGAAGGACACGATGTCCTCGAAGTAGCGCGAGCTCCGGCCGTCGAGCGTGGCCAGGTCGGAGCCGCAGATGCCCGACAGCACCGGGTCGACACGCACCCAGCCCTCCGCCGGCACCTCGGGCGCGTCCTGCTCGACGAGCCGCAGGGGCCCAATGCCCGCCGCCCGTCCGGAGCCGAACGAGGAGACGAGGCGCGCCGCGGCGAAACGCGGCAGCGACCGCTCGAAGAGCAACGTCGTCATGGCGTCACCGGCCCATCACTGCATTGGGCGACTTCACGTCGAACGGGCCCAGGGGCAGCGGCCGCGCCGAGCCGCCCTCGGCCCTGGACCAGTGCTCGACGTGCCAGCCGCGGCGCCGGGCGATGGCCGAGAGCCTGGACTCGGGGTTGACGGCGACGGGGAAGCCGACGGCCTCGAGCATGGCGAGGTCGGAGGCCGAATCGGCGTAGGCCACCGACTCATCGAGCGAGAGGTCGTGCTCGGCGGCGTAGTCGGCGAGCAGCAGGGCGCGTGCCTCACCGATGGGCGGCAGCGTGGTCAGATGCCCGGTCAGCCTGCCGTCGCGCACTTCCATCTCGGCGCACACGATGTCGTCGAAGAGCGGCCGGATCGGCTCGATGATGAAGCCCAGCGCGCCCGTGATGAGCAGCGTCCGATGTCCGAGCGCGCGGTGGGCACGCACTCGGGCGAATCCGTCGGGGAACGACTTCGTGAGGAGTTGCTGGTGGAACAGCTCCCAGGAGTCGGCGCGCAACCGCTCCAGCGGTGCGTCCTCGAAGCGCAAGTAGAACGAGCGCAGGAAGTCCCCGCGGTCCCTCCGGTCCAGCGCCAGCAGCGACGGGCCCTGTCGCACCAGGTCGGCCACGAACCGCGCCCGGCGCGCCGGCGACAGATGCCGGCTGGCCAGCCAGGCGTAGGTGTCGACGACGTTCGACGCCATGAGCGTGTGCTCGAGGTCGAACACGGCGAGATGCCGGTCTGGCGACAGGATGGCACGCCGCTGCCGCTCGGGCCGCTTGTCCACGACCGACTTTCCCGGCTTGGTGCGCACCCGGGTGTGCTCGAGCACCGACGGGAGGTGCACGTCGTAGACGTAATGGTCCCAGTCGATCGCGATCGGGTCGAAGCCGAAACGTTCGTGATCCGACTCGTCGCAGCTGTCCCACAATGCGAGCAAGTTGTCCACGCGGTAGCGCGCGTCGGTCTCCGTGTAGGCGCCGTAGAGCGTGACGTAGCCGAGGGCCCGTTTCGCCATCGTGTGCCGGTCTTCGATCCGGGCGGCCAGCTGCGCCTGCCGTCCTCGAATCGGCAAGGCAGTGATCATCCGCTCGACAACGGTCATGACCGCATCCGCGCGCTTGAGCTGTCGCTGCACGCGGCCCCGGCCGGGGAACGACCACTCGGGAACGTTGATCGGCTGGCCGCGCTCGTCGTAGAGCGGATTGCGTCCGAAGAACGCCTCACCGAGCTCCACCAGGCGGCCGTAGCGCAATGGGTTGCGTACTCCAGAGGCGACGTGAACGACGCGCGGCCGGCCGGGCTCGGGCCCCCGCGCCGCCACGGCGAGGATCGCCGCCACCACCATGTCCACCGGGATGACGTCGACGATCCCTTCGGGAACGCCGGGGAACTCCCGCAGCAGGCCTCGTGCGTACGAGATGATGATCGGCTCGGCCATGCGGAAGCCCCGGATCCAGCCGGCTCGCGGCTCGGACAGCGCCGACTCGATGATCGACGGTCGCACGAAGGTGATGGGGACGCGTCCCTCGAACTGCTCCACGAGCGCCCGTTCGCCGAGGGCCTTGGTGAAGGGGTAGGCGTCGGGCCATCCGAGGGAGAGGGCGCGGGCGGTGCCCGCGGCCACGAGTTCATCGCTCACCCATTCCTCGCGAAACTTCTCGGCGCGTGCGGCGATCAGGTGGTCGCCGGCGGCACCCACCTCGGCGCGGGCCTTTTTCGTGAATTCCTTCAGCTTCTCCGGCTTGCGCGAGTCCGCTTGCAGGTCGTCACGCAGCCGACGGGCGAAGGCGACCTCGTCCTCCCACGGGACGTCGAGCGTGAAGCGATTCTCGGTCAGGAGCTCCTCCTTGGCCTCGCCCTGGTGGGTGCTCGCCACGTAGGCCGTCGACACCGAGATCAGGTGTCCCGCCGACTCCAC
>Ga0066903_100004647_pt1 | contig 11667 bp, 17 predicted proteins | sample PanSoiMetaGPlot1_FD_67491 | JGI IMG/M metagenome (GOLD analysis project Ga0066903, IMG submission 67491) | Tropical forest soil microbial communities from Panama analyzed to predict greenhouse gas emissions - Panama Soil - Plot 1 (version 2) | ecosystem: Environmental > Terrestrial > Soil >...
GGCACCGGGGTGATGACTTCGCCTGCACGCGCCCAGGACTGGCTGATGGTATGCGTCGGCATCTGTTCAGATCGCCTTCCTCCACCCAGGGGAGGATTAGAGCAGATCCGCGCGCTGGTGTCCAGAGCGCTGGCAGCGGGCACAGAGTGGGTAGCTGCTCACCGGAGCACCTCCGCGATGGTATCGAGGTCGTCGGGGGTCCAGACGTGGACCGAGACGTCGCCCCCGCCCGAACAATCGCCCAGCTCCGAGATCCAAACAAGCTGAGCGGCGGTCAGATCCTTCGGGGGGATCTTGAGCTCCGCGAAGACAATGCGGCCACGGCGAACGAGGACGAGGTCAGGAAAGCCCGGCTCGCTCTTGCGGCTGTTGTGGGTATGGTAAGAGATCCAGCCCAGCGCCTGCGCCAACCGGCGGACCTGGGCGAGGAATTCCTTCTCGCGCATGCGGCGTCTCCTGAGCCGGCGGTAGCTGACGACGCGGATGGCATAGCCTCGCAGCATGCGTTTGAGGGCACGGGCCAGGCGCCGGCGCCAGGGCGGATCGTCCTGGCGGCCGGCATCCTTCACGTGGATCAGCCATTGCTCGCGCATGGCACCTCAGAACGGCAAGGGACTCTCGAAGCCGTAGGCGCTAGCGGGCTGCCAGGCCGAGGTCCCGAGCGGGGCGATATAGAGCGTGGCCGGGTCGCGGCGGTGCTCCTGGAGCCAGTGTCGCAGCGACGGGTCATCCATCTCCTTCGCCTCGGCGTTGGGGTCCACAGCGACCCACCAGCGCCGGCCCGTGGCCACCGGCAGGGCCTGCGAGGGCGGCAGCGGCAGCGGCAGCGGCGCCGCCGGCGCCTGGGGCGGCTGGGGCGGGCGGGGGGGGTTACCGGGGCCGTTCCCGCCACCCCCGAGGGCCTCGACGCGGACCACCTGGGTGCGGTCGGGGTTCATCGTGCTGGGGTCGATCCAGACCTCGTAGAGCCGGCCGACGCACCCGGAGACGTCCACCTCCTCGCCCAGGGCCAGGTCGCGCCCGAGCACGCCAGCGAGGAGCCGCCCGCAGCTATTCTGGGCGGTGGGGATCTGCGCCGTGATCCGCGACACCTCCCGGCCGGCGTACTCGCCGTTGTGCTGGGGGTCCTGGGTGATGGTGAACTTCCACTCTAGCCCCGGCGGCAGGGGCTCGCCCTTCTTGTTCAGCAACGGCTGCTCACGCTTCGCCATCGCCGCCACCCCGTCGAACCGCGCCACGTAGCGGCCCTTCGGCGCCCCGTACGGGCTCTCGGACATCTTGAAACGCATGACTGCAAACTCCACTGAAGAAAAGGTAACTACTGAACGCAAAACTACTGAACATTCTACCCCGATTCATTTCCCTTCCCAAACCTCTCCCCCCTACGGGGGGAGGAGCCCGGGAAGGGAAACGATTAGGTCCACGGGTCGGGGGCGTCATGGGCTCCCCAGTAAGTGTACGGGTTACCACGCCGGCCCTCGCCCTGGCGCGACCAGCGCCCCTCCTCGACCCCTTTGCTCAGGGCCGCGTGGAAGCGCTCGTTCTTCGGCCGGGTGGGCTCCGGCCAGGCTTCGAGGATCTGGACAGTTGTCCACCCGGGCGGCTCGTGGGGGAGGAGTCCGGCAATCTCCGCCATCAGCTCGAGCCGCCTGACCTCGGCGCGGGCGCCGCAGGTGCGGTAGCCCTCCTCGCTCAGCTCGATCACCAGCTCGTGGGGCGTCTCCTCGCGGCGGCCGTAGCCCCTGAGGACCCGGCGGCGGTCCTCCTGGTCGCCCGGGGTGAGCCGCCGGAACTCCACGATGGTATCGACGAAGGACGTCAGGGCCCCGCTGCCCCGACTGGCGGTGGCCTCGTCGCCGTCTGACTTCCGGACATGATGGACCAGATTAACCGCGGCGTCGGCCAGCAAGCCCCTCAGCGGCATGAGGCACTCCTGCACATGGGCGGCGTCGTTCTCGTCCTTGACGGGCCAGAGGTCCGTCAGGGGGTCGATGACCACGGCGTCGTAGCGGCGCTCCTGCTGCAAGCCCAGGAGGTGACGAAGGAAGGCCGTCCAGCCGGCGAAGTCCGGCTTCACCGTGAAGGGCCGGATCAGAAACTCCAGGTGATCCCGGAGCCCCAGGGCGTCCCGCCTCTCGGCCCAGCGGCTTTCGCATTCCTCGGTCACGTACAGTACCCGCGCAGGCGTTACCAGATGCCCCAGGAAGTCACCCCCGGCCTCGAAGGCCCGTAGCAGGTGGGCGAGTAAAGTGGTCTTCCCGGCCTTCCACAGAGCGCAGAACAGGGTGATCTCGCCGCGGGCCAGGAAACCCTTCCACAGCCACAGCCGGGCGGGGTCGAGGACCCGAAGCTGGCTGGAGGGGATGGTCTCGGGCCAGCGGGCGGGCGCCGGCACCGGCGCCGGCGCCGGCGCCCCCCCGTTGCGGCTGGGTGGGTCGCGGTCAAGGAAGAGAGCCTTCGCCCCGGCGAGCACCTCGCGCCAGCGGGCGGGGAAGCCGGCCGGGTCGGCCGTGTACAGGTCGGAGAGGTCCGGGGCGGGCAGCCCGGCGACATGAAGCGTCCCGTGATAGCCGAGGCGGGGCAGGTGGTTGCGGATCCCTTCGATCATCTCCCGGCCGCTCTTGTCGGAATGCGGGAGGATGCAGAGGTCCTTCACGCCCGCCAGGTCGGCCGGCTGGAGCTTGGTGAACATCGTAGCGCCGGGCAGGCCCAGGGCGGGGAGGCCCTGATACCAGGCCGTCCACGTATCCGACTCGCCCTCGGTCAGGTAAAGGATCGTCTCGATGGTGCCGCGGTCGCCCAGGCGCCAGCGCCCGTAGGGAACTTGCTCGGTCCCCCCGGGGACCCAGAAGCGGAGGCGAGCGCCGTCGCCGTCGCAGCGGCGGGGGTTGTCGCGCTCCTTCGTATACAGCTTCGTCCCGCCGTCCTCGGACCAGTAGGGAATGCCGACTCCCCCGCCCGGCAGGTCGTGCACCCCCAGGTCCAGCAGGAACTGTTCAGGGAGACGCTTGTTCATCGCCAGCCCCGCCAGTGTGGTCGGGGCCTCCGGGGTCGTGGCCGGCATCGGTGAAAGTCCTTTCACGGGCGCTAGGCAGACACGGGGCGGGGGCCGTCTCGACCTCCGCAAGGAGGGCGGCAATCATCTCGCCGCGCGGGGTTTCGTCGATCCATCTCAGCAGGTAGCGGCAGGCGGCGACCTCCCCCAGGCGCTCGTCGATGGCGGCGCAGAGCCGGGCGAAGAACTCCTCGACCTCGGCCACCGTCACCAGGCCGGCGCGCCAGCCGCAATAGGACAGGGGGCAAGCGGCCTCGACGGGCCAGTCCTGGAAAACCAGCAGCGGGGGGGGGCTCGTCGTCCCGCCCTGGATGATCCGCGGGTCGTCCACGCGCAGCCCGGCCGCAAGGGCCAGGACCTCGTTGGGGGCCAGGACAGCCGCCGCGGCCCGCCAGGCGCGGCGCCAGGGCTCCAGAGGGTTGTGACTCTCAAGGTTGCTCAAGGCTCACTCCTCACGAAGTCCAATTGGACCGGCTGCTCGTAGGCCTGGGCCAGGTCGAGCAGGGCGTCCTTGAAACAAGGGTAACGCCGCTCGGCGTAGTCGTCTGGAAGCGGACGGTGGCGCAGATCCCACCAAGGGCCCTGGAGCAGATCCGACCAAGGGCCCTGGAGCAGCTCTCCCCCCTTCAGGCGCGCGAAAAGGCCCCGGGGCAGAGAGCGCTGCTCGGCTCGGCCCGCCGAATCCCAGCTCCAGAGCTCGTCGGGCCTCTTGCCGGGCCGGGCACCGATCTCCCCGATGGCGCGCAGGCCGCGCTCCAGGCCGAGTCCCATCTCCTCGCGCTCGTCGGCCCACGCCCAGAGCGCCAGCAGGTAGCGCTTGCCGTCGAGGTCCACCAGGATGTCGGCCCACTGATCCGCGGTCATTCCTCGTCCTCATTGGCCACGTGGTAGTTGCTCTCGCCCATCCCTGGGCCCTCCCGCAGCGTCATGGCTGCCGCGGCGGACAGGCGCTTCGGAGGTGACTCTCCTACCCGCGGGCGCCGTTAACTGCGTGCCGCGTGCGGTTCCCGGACTTCTTCGACCTCTTGCGCATGTTGCTCAAGGTGCGCAGGATGAGGTGGTCCGGGATACCCATGCACTGGCAGCGCGAACGCACCGCGTTGACGAAAGCACGCGCGTCGTCGAGGTGGTTCTTCAACTCCTCATCGGTCCAGTCGGGGTACATGACGCGGTGAAGCTCCGCGACGATCTCCCGAAACTCGGCGGGATTGAGGACACAGCCGAAGGTGGGGAGGTCGGTTTCGATCAGGATCGGCATGATTTACTCCTGGCAGGGCTAAGTCAAGGGATGGTTGGGGGCGGGGCGGTCGAACTTCACGGCGATATGACAGGCCAGGCGCTGGACCGTGGCCAGCGCATGCAGAAGATCCTCACCCGCCACCGGGCCGCGGAGGATCTTGAAGACGCGCAGGGTGTTTTCAGCGACCACGTCGAGCGGGGCATTGCAGTTGGGGCAAAGGGGCGCCTCAAAGTGTCCGGCGAGAACGTTAGGAGCGGTTAACCCTTCCAGGTGAATCGGCCCCTCTGATTCGCAGGCAGGACACCAGCAAACAAGGTTGTAGCCGCCAGCATCTCCGGGCAACGGATCGCGCGTGACCCGCAGGCCTTCGGGCCTCTGGGCTCCCAGCCAGGGTTCGCAAGGTTTCATAGCACGGGTCCTTTCAACGAGATTGCCGGCGTGATTCTTTATCAAGCCTTCGCGCGGCACGGGTATAGAAACGCTTGACGATCTCGATCCCGAGATATTCCCGGCCGTGACGGAGCGCTGCCACGCCGCTAGTCGCACTGCCGGCGTAGGGGTCGAGGACCAGGCCACCTTTGCGGGAACAGGCAAGGATGATGGGTTCAACCAGTTCCAGGGGAAGCTGAGTCGGGAAGCCGATTACCCGTTCCTTGCTCGTGCCCATCACCCGGCGAATCATCCAGACATCGTCCCAGACCTTCCCCCCCGGATTAGCCCGCTTATCGGCGTACTTGTCCTGCCGGGCGCTGGAGCGGTTGACCGCCCGGAAGTCAAAGGTGAACCGCTTCGGGTCCTTCACGCAGTAGAACAGATGCCGCGAACAGCGGCTGAAGTTGTTCATGGCGCTGTTGCAGACGCCGAACGTCTCGTACCACTTGACCCAGGCCCGGCGGTGAAAGCCGCATCCCCGGAGGATTAGGCCGAGGTGGTCTGCGTACTCGTCCGCCATGACGACCCAGAGCGTACCATTGGGTTTTAGAATCCGGCTACATTCCGCCATCGAATGGCGGAGGCCAGCGAGGAAGATATCATCGGGCAGACGGTCGGCCCCCGGCCCGTCGCCGTAGTTAGTCCCGTTGTTGTAAGGCGGGTCGGTCAGCACGAGGTCGGCCGACTCGGCCGGGAAAGTAGGAAGGAGGTCGAGGCAGTTGCCCAGGACGAGTCCCCGGGGCATCTCCGGCGGCTCTTCTTCCGGAGACTCGCCGTTGCTCTCGGGAGCTTCGCCCTCCTCACCCTCCGGGTCATCTTCCTCGTAAGACCGGGCGAGCCGGAGGAAGAAGGCCGTCGTGGCTTCCTTTACCCGCTCGACATGGGAGGCGACGTGCTCCTCGAACTCCAGGTTAGGGATGCGGGCGATGGCCTGCCAGCGGGAGGAGTCGTTCTTGGTCAGGCCAAGGTCCAGCAGGCGAGGCGGTAAATCGGTCCCATCGTGGGACCGATTCCTGGGGGGCCTCCCGGCAGGCCGCTTCTCCATCCCCAGCAGCAACTCCCCCAGCCGCCGCTCCGTCCTGATGGCGCAGGCGGCGGCCTCGACCAGCTCCTCCTTGCTTCCCCGGCCGTGCACTCGCAGGGCATCGCGGATTCTTTGCGCCACGTCGCGCACGTCCAAGAGATCAGGGACCGTGCGGGCCTCTGCCAGCATCTGCCCCAGCCGGCTGACGGGCACCGGAAGGTTGCCGTTTTGCTCCATTTCCGCCCTCCCTCCTTCTGAACCTCCACCGACTAACGAATCAGTCCGAATGCACATGTACTCGCCTACCCTGGCGTGTCGTAAGGAGGGTCGGCAAAGGCGAGCCGCACACTACCGGCCTCAACCTTCGCCAGTTCTGCCAGACAATCCCCCTGGCGGATTTCCCAGGTGACAGATTGCCCATTGTCGGCAGCCAGAGCTGCCTTTTCCAGAAGCGCCGCCCGCTTCTCGCGCCGCTTAACTTCAGTCCGGGCCTGAGCGTGCGTGATCTCCCGGTTCTTGACCTTCTCGTGCAAGACCGGGTCGGCCTTCTTGATGGCCTTCTGCGCCTGCACCTTCCTCGCCTTCACCTTGAGCAGGCGGGCCGCCTTCTCGCTGGATTCGTTCTCCTTGCGGTCCCTGGAAAACCCTTCCCGCAAATTTGCGGGAAGGGTTTTCTTCTTCCCTCTCCCCCCTTCCTTGCCCCGGCCGGCCTGCGTCTTCTGCCGCTCCTTCGCCTCCGGCGCGATCTTCTCCTCCAGATCGACAGCCAGGGCGGCGCGCTGGTCTGCCGTGAGGTGCCGGCGGTGAAGGTTGGTCGAGACGACGTAGGCCCAGGGGTCGGTATCCTTCGGCAGCGTCTCGTACAGAACTTCCCGCCCCAGTTCGGAACAGGCCCGGGAACGGGTACGGCCGTCGAGAATCTTGCCCGCCAGAAGACGAATCGGCTCTTGCTGACCACGGCGTTCAAGGTCGGCCTTGAACTCCAGATAATCCCCCTCATCCATGAGGGGGAAAAAGGCGGCGGCAGGATGGACAGGATACTCTTTCACGTTTCTGATCCCTCGGTTGGTAATTCCGCCCGCCCCGCCCTTGCCGCCACGAGCGGCCGGGCCTCGGCCCTCGCCAGAGCTCCAGAGGAGAGACGCGCCCTTCCCTGGGCGGGGCGGGCGGTGAAGATGGTGGCCGGCGCCCGCTGTCCACCAAGAAGAGCCCCTTTCGGCTCACGGGCGCCGGCCGTGTCTGGGCTCAGCCGGGCCGCCTGGGCAGGGCATCCCCGAGGGCCCGCGAGTACAGCTCCGCCGACCGTGCCAGCTTCTCCGACGCCAGGAGAGCCAGAGCTCGCCGCAGGCGCCGGCGGCAAGGCGTAGATGGCCTTCCTCCGCCCCCGCGCCAGCCGAATCAGCAGGCCCTCCTTGCAGGCGTTGGAAATGGCCTGGGACACGATCCTGTTCCGGCCGAGGCGCTCCACCTCCTCATGAGTGTAAACCTTGGAGCTACGAGCTCTGGTGGGATATCGCGCGCGGTAGCTCTCGGAGAAGCAGCGCCGCCGTTGAACCTCGACAGTCTCCCGACCACGACCCATCGCCCAGGCGGTGTCAATATGCCGATCAACGGCAGCGCCAATCTCGTAGGTGGTCGCCCGTCCAAGGCTACCGACGGCCGCGACGCAAAGCCGCATCAGGGGGGGATGGTTGGTGCCTTCGGAGCTCCTGGGCACTTCATCGGTGGAAGCGTACATACCCCTGTCCAGCCGTTTGATCCGGCCTCCGCGGACTAGCTTGACCAGGCAGTTGCCGACAACCCATCGGCGGCCGACGTACTCCAAATGTGCGGGCGAGAGCAAACCCCTTTCACCTTCCGCCCCTTTCTTTCCCCATCTTCTGGACTCGTCTTCCGTGCGTTTCTTGCCGCACCTTCTGGCAACTTCGGCATCCACGAGATGGTTTACTGCCGCAAAAACCTCCCCTATCCGCGCCTGCCCTTTGAGGCGGACAAAATCAAGGCAAGCCTGGGAAAGAGGAGACAGCGACATTAGCCGGCCTCCGAGTTGCTGCCCGGGAGCGGGCCAAACATCCCGTTGAGGCGGCTACGGATCATGTCCGCCATCCTGGCCCCCTCTTCCCAATCCTCCTCGGAGGGCTGGATGAGGACGTCCGTGTGATGCTTCGCATAGAGCCGGTACAACTTATTCAGGGCCTTCCAGTGCTGCTGCCGCGCACTGCCGGCCCGGAAACTAACCTTCCCCCCCTTCGTCTGGGCACGCCGTTTCTTGGCACCGTCCGAGTGGGCGTAATCGTGGAGGATCTGTTCCTTGGCAGCGGCAGTCTCGGCGAGCCGAATGCGCTGGAGCAAATCGTCGAGGTCCGCCGCATTCAACCCGTACTCCGCGATGAGACGGCAGGCTTTGACAAAGAGGTCCTCGCCCATCGCTCGCAGCGCGGCCGCACGGAGGATCATGTCAGGGGTCAAAGCCTTGGTGATCTTGACCCTCTTGCCCTCCAGAATCCGGTAGAGGCAGCGCAGGTCGAGGTGCCGCCTCAACGTACGAACCCCCACCTTCCACTCGGCCGCCGCGTCCGCCAGTTTGCAGTTGAACTGCTCGACGAAAGAGGCGGCATGCTCCAGGCACTCCTCCGGGGTGAGTCGCTCACCGTTCAAGTTGTTGAGCGTCCAGGTGAGGCGGGCGATCGTGCTCGGGTCGTCACTTTTGACCCAGTATAGATCAGTGGTCTTCTCCCCCGCCTCTTCGCTCGCCAGCAAGCGCTGGTTGCCGTCCATGAGGATATACTTGGAGCCCTCTCGCGGCATCCGGCCGACCAGGGCGGGGAACCGGCAACCCGCCTTCTTATCGACGACGTAGCTGTCCACCAAATCCTTGATGATGCCCACCGCCGCATCCGGCATCCTCGTCCTCGCCTGATTCTGAAGACTGCTCCTCTTGTCGATCTGGGCGAGGGGCACAGATTCGAGGTACTCGAATTCCACTTGGCCCTGCCGCAAACACTGCTCGACAATTTCGCTTTTCATACCGATGATCCCCTCGGTTGGTAATTCCGCCCGCCCCGCCCTTGCCGCCACGAGCGGCCGGGCCTCGGCCCTCGCCAGAGCTCCAGAGGTGTCTGGGCTCAGCCGGGCCGCCTGGGCAGGGCATCCCCGAGGGCCCGCGAGTACAGCTCCGCCGACCGTGCCAGCTTCTCCGACGCCAGGAGAGCCAGAGCTCGCCGCAGGCGCCGGCCGGCGGATTCGACGTGCTGGGCGACTACTTCCTGGGTGTTCGGGGAGAGGCCGTGGACGCCCATGCGCACCTGCTCGGCCTCACAGACGCCGGCCACGAGCTCCAGCGTCTCCTTGAGCCGGGCCAGCGAGTCGGCCCGGGGCGGGTCGGGGCTGGGGTCGATGAGACAGTGCGACATGCTCAGAGCTCCTTCCGTTGGCTCAGGATACGGTTGTGCTCCCGGGCGGCATCCTCGCGGCTGTAGAAGGCGCTATCCTTGCCGGCGTGACATTCACAACACAGATAGATCTCCCCATAAGCATGCGTCGCCGGGCCTCCACAGATGGCGCAGACGTGGCCGGCCACCTCTTCCCATGTGCTCATGGGCATCTCAGGGTTCCTTCCGTTGGGGGGGCACGGCCGGCGGCATGTCTTCCAACTCACCGCGGAGGATGACAACCTCGGGGTCGGCAATGATGCGAAGCCGCAAGTTGGGCCGCGTCTCCATCTCGATCGTGATGCGCCGCGCCTCGCCCGCGGGGGTGAGGATGATGACCTTCTGCCCGTGGTGACGGGCCAGCACCAGTCCTGGCATACCGGCCTCCTTTCTCAGCCCCGCATCCCCGCCCCGACCCCGCGGGAACATGGCGGCCACGACCAGCCAGACTGCCACGGCCGCGGTCATGGTCAGGGGAGCCCAGTAAACACCGAGGTGCTCCTCAAGGGTCATTTCACCACTCGCATGTGTCGCCTGATCCAGGCATCGCAGTCGGACTTCTTCCAGCGCACGATGCCGCCCCACTTGCGGCGGCGGAGATACCCCAGCCGCCCAAGCTTGTACAGAGTCGTCTTGCCCACCCCGAGGTAAGCGAGCGTCTCGGTCAGGTTCAGGTACTTGCCGTCGCCCACCGCGTAAGCCCCCGCGCCGGCGTTCGACCGCGAACGTTCGCGACGCGGTGGCAAGATTACTGCGCGGCCCAGGCCCGCGGCGACAGCTATCTGGATTGCCAGGATTGCCAGGAATGCCTAGCCAGAGTGCGCCTGACCGGGGTTGATTCCCTCCACGAGACGGATGCCGTAGCGCTTGCTCAATTCGACGATGCCCCGATCGCGGAGGTTGCGCAGGAGGACCCGGAACTCGGAGGTGTTCGCCTGCTGAACCTCCCGGGCCAAATCCGCCGTCTTCTGCCAGCCCCTGCCCCTGAGCCACGTCACGACCCGCGCTTCCTTCCTGCCAAGGATCTTCCAGCCGTCTGCGGCAACCGGCCGGGGCACCTCCGGGGGCGGCAGGCCCACCACGATGAAGTGCGGCCCCCCCGGCAGCGAGACGTCAACTTTGATCTCGTTGCCCTCCACCTCCTGCCCGTGCTCCCTGAGGTACCCCATCGCGTCGTGCAGCAGCTCGCGCCACAGCGAGCCGCGCTCCCGCTCGCACATGATGACCTGCTCCCTGTAGCCTCCACTTCGCCCGCCGCCGGCACCCGCACCGGCGGCCGCTGGCGCCCGCCCTCGATGGCAGTGTACGCGCGTCAATGGGCGACGTCGCCCGGGGGTCCTCAGGGACACCCAAAGAGACTGATTTTGTAGGATATTGCTCGCTGGCACGTCCGGCGCCGATCTGAGGAGGCTCCGCCTCTCCCCTGCCGAAGAGATTACGGCATTGTAGCCAGCTAGTGCCCGGGTGCCACCTACCCGGGCAGATTTGCTAGTCTGACTAGCTCTGCAAGATACTCTTTGCACGACAGACAGAGCTTGCCCTGGTAGGCGGCGGCCGCCCGCAAGCCGTTTCGCTTTACTGAGTAGCAGCCAGCGTCAGAGGAGTCCCGAGGAAGACCAAGCCGTGACCAGAAAAAAGCGGGAAGAAACCGAGCCGCTCAACGTCCGCCTCCCCAGGACGCTCATGGACCGCTTCCGGCGGGCACTGTACTGGAGCGCGCCGCGGCGAACCCAGGTGCAGGTCGTGCGCGCCTGCATCCGCGAGATCGTCGGGAAGCTGGAGAAGGAACAGAACAAAGGGAAGACGTTCCCGCCCATTCCGGCGCGGGAGGACTGAGACAGCTGCTATCTGATAGCCGGCGACGGGCGGGCCGCGCTGGGGTAGGGTGGGAGGAGCCCGCGAGGAACCCGCCGTGAGGAAGAAACCCCGCCGCAACGGTGCTGGAAAAACGCCTCCAGCCCCGGTACAATCGCAACCTCCCGTGAAGCGGTCACGCATCACGGTAACGGTCAGGGCGACCCGGGATCCGGCCGTCGAGGCGCGTGCCATCGACGCGCTGCGGTTCGTCCTGGACAGGCACAGGGCGAGGGCCGAGCATGGGGGAGCAGAGGCAGTTAGCGACGGCGCTCTACGGGCGGACGTCGAAGGACGACCCGCGGAGGGTCACGATTGAGATTCAGCAGCGGGGGCTGCGAGACTGGGCCGGCCGCGACGCGCTGGTCGGCGCCGTCGAGGAGTATTGGGACGACGGCGTGACCGGGAAAACCCCACTCTGGGAAAGGCCCCAGGGGCGGAGGCTCTTCGAGTCGGTGAAGGCCGGGCGCTTGCGTTGCATGGCCGTGATGTACTCCGACCGATTCGGCCGCACGCTCCTCGACGGGCTGCTGGCCGTGAGGGAGCTGGAGACGCTGGGCGTGAAACTGGTGGCTGTCCACGACGGCTGGGACTCCCGCCGCGAGGACAGCCCGGTCTATTTTCAGTTCCG
>Ga0066903_100004650_pt1 | contig 11663 bp, 12 predicted proteins | sample PanSoiMetaGPlot1_FD_67491 | JGI IMG/M metagenome (GOLD analysis project Ga0066903, IMG submission 67491) | Tropical forest soil microbial communities from Panama analyzed to predict greenhouse gas emissions - Panama Soil - Plot 1 (version 2) | ecosystem: Environmental > Terrestrial > Soil >...
CGTTTCGCACGTCGAGCGCATCCACATATCAGGATCGTTTGGATGGCCGCGGGCAGTCACCGCGGGGTCGGGCGGACACGGCAGACGCGGCGGACAGACCGGCTCGTCGCGCGCCATCGTCCACCAGCCGCCTGGATGCGCGTCGCTGAAATCGCCGGCGTAGCGCATGACCAGGTCGGCGCCCATGCGCTTGCCGAGCTCGACCAAAAAATCCCACGTCACCGGCTCGTCCCGGCTGCGGAGTTGGGTAATCAAGCAAATTAGAAATGCGAGGATGTAATCCGACCACCCCGGGCCGCAGGGGTCCGGGTGCTTGATCCCCATGCGCTCAGCCCATTGGCGAATCAATTGCCTGGCGGTGCATGGGTCGAGCTCGCGCAGCATGTCGCAGAGTGCGCGGAGCACGCGATAAGCCGCAGCGCCGAATGCATCGACGACAGCGAGTTGCGGCGCGACCGGATCGACCTGGCAGGGGATAATGTCGAGGCTACAGCAACTCCCCATGACTAACTGCTCGCAACCGACGCGCGCGCAACCGACCGTGACAGCGCCATATGTCGGCGTCGGGGTGGCGATCGGCTCGGCCGTGTTGTTGTAAGGATCGCCCTCGGGCAGGAGCGAGCGGACCTGACAAATCAGATCAAACTCGCCGATGTCGCATGGGCTCGGGCCACAACAACCATCGGGGATATAACAATAGATGCCCGGCACGTCGGGGCCGGACATACTTTTCACATGCGGGGGCGGCGGACAGGGGAAAGGTTCGACCGTAGTCATGCGCTTCATTACAGATCGTTAACTTGATAGTCAGGACAATCGTACAAACATACGTAGCGCCCTCGACCCATCGTGCGGATGGGCCGAGGACTTGACACCAAAGCCGATGGAGCGGCGATGATGCCCAATGCTGCCCTACCATTAAAACTTGTCTCTGTGAACGGTCGGCGAAGGGCCGCCCTTGTCGGCTGCCGCTTCGACCGCTGGCTTGTAGTGCGGTATGAAGGGAATCGCCGTTGGCTGTGCCGCTGCGACTGCGGAAACGAAAGAGTTGTGTTTGCGGGCAATCTAAACCGTGGCAGCAAAAGTTGCGGCTGTCACCGAAGCGAAACTTCTACAGCGCTCTCCACGGTGAGAAGGAAAAATCTTGCGGGCCGTCGTTTCGGCCGGCTGCTTGTGCTACGGTTTGAAAAAACGGACGGTAGAAAGGCATATTGGCTGTGCCGCTGCGACTGCGGGAAAGAAAAGGCTATTGCCGCAGGCAATCTAATGTGCGGTGGCACCAAAAGCTGCGGTTGTCATCGAAGAGGACCGTTTGTTGATCGCATGGGTCAGCGCTACGGTCGATTAACGGTCATCGGTTTTGCAGGAGTAGAAAGGTCAAAGGCGTGTCGACATGCAAAGTGGATTGTTCGATGTGACTGCGGCAATGAAAAAACGGTGCTCGGTCATGCTCTCCATAGTGGCAATACCCAAAGCTGTGGCTGCCTATGGTTAGATCATCAGCACAGCAGACGCGGAAAAGCGATAACGCACGGCTATACCGTTAATGGCAAGAAGACACCGGAATACCAGAGTTGGCACGCGATGCTAGGACGATGCCGAGACCTCAAGAATGTACGCTACGGCGGCCGCGGCATCAAAGTGTGCGAGCGATGGAATAGCTTTGAAAATTTTCTCGCTGATATGGGACCGCGCCCCGAAAAAACAAGCATCCATCGCCTGGATGAAGATGGAGACTACGAGCTCAGCAATTGCGTGTGGGCAACGAGCCGCGAGCAGGCCAAATATAAGGCGCGAATTTTTATGTCGCTGAAGCCGACGCTGCCACCGGAAACGCCAGATGGACGACATTGCGTCACTCTGGAAAGCGACTATGGCAGCATGAGCAGTAAATTCGCCAACCTGGCCAGAGCACAGACCCAAGCCGAGCAATGGCGCACGGAATTTCCGGCGGCAAAAATCACAATCGAGCTTGCTTAGTTTGCTTCATCACTTACGGAAAACTCGCCGAGCACCGGCAAGTAACCACACTCAGTTACGATGTAGGCATCGTCAACGCGCCGAATGCCCTGCGGCGGGTTGAAGCTAAAGCTCACGCCGCTGAAGCACGGATCGCCAGCCGCCATGTAGATTACATTTGTCAGATGGGCTTTGCAGATCGGCGAGCCAACACATAGCATTATCCGGAGCCAAGTGTTGAGCGATTTCACAACACGTTCAACCGTAATGTTGGCACAATGCCGGAAGCAATGCCCAACGATGTTGATCTTGACCGGCTTGGCGCAGGCGTAACGGCCAGTAATCCCGACCGGAGCGATGCCTTCGCCCTTGCCCGGATTGCTACCGAACATCCAACGGTTCATCTCCTCGATGACCTCGGCGGGCGGCACGCCATAAGGCGCAGTGACCGCGTCCCCATAGACGCCTTCCATGAACGGGTAGATCACCACGTTGTTGGGATCACAGCAGCCTTCGCATTCGTCTATGCAGGCGCGAGTCACCCCGGGATAGCGAAGCGTCTCAGTGACATACCATCGCTCGTTGGTCGAGAGCACGCCGGAGGCCTCGGCGGCCAGCACGCGCGCGCGTAGCTGCTCGCAAGTTTCATTCGAGGTGCCGCCGATCAGGCCGTTGCCGATCACGATAGCATCGCCGTCGATGCCCGGTGTCGTGCTTGAGACCGTGAGCGGAGAGCCGGGCGTGAGATTGAATTCGGCGCCGCCAACGGCGGCAACAACGCGCAGTGCAGCGCGGCCCGTATCGTCGAGGATTATCGGATTGAAGGTGACGCCGGGGTCGAGCTTATATTCGCGCGAGGCCGCGCCAACGAAACGGAGGTTTGGTGGAATCGGTGCACGCGGTTCACCGCTGATTGCGACGTAACCCTTGGCGCGCGTGGCAGCTCGCAGATTGATGCCGTGGCGCGCGGCGTACTTGACCAGGTTGTCGCAGCACATCGACGCCGGGTCGTTCTCGCGCAGCGCTTGCGAGACCCAGCCATGCATGAGGTTGGTCGTGCCCGCCATGACGAAGGCGAGCACGTCCTCGGTGGTCATGGGCAACACGGGCGCGCCGCCGAGGAGGCGCTTTGAGAGCTCGGTCGTGAGTTGGTCGTGGAGTTCGGCAATGTCCGGCCGCGGTAAAGTACAGCCGATGTCCGTCATCACGGCCATTATGCTGTCTCCGGGGGATCGAGCTCTTCGTGCTCGGTTTCAATCCAATTGTCGACCGCGTCTTGGATGATCTGTGCGAGCTCGCCGGCGCGATCGCGCAGCGCTTTCGGCTCGTCGATCAGGAAGTGTTGCGCCAATTCTAGCGCAGCGATGTCGTAGCTCATGCTGCATTGGCCTCGATGGTTGGGACCGAGCGCGGATAGCGCTGGCCGAGTGAGTCGATGTTGGGCGTACGCTTGTACTCCTCCCAAAGGTAGCGCGAGTCGGGCATGGCCGAGCCCTGCACGGTGATATTCACGTCGCCGACGCCGGGGCCGTGGATGGTGATGTCCAAGCGCATCACCCGCCGCGAGATATACCACGGCACAATGTCGATCTTTGTGGCGATGCCCCACGACACAAGGTAGCTGATTGCTTCGAACGCGAACTCCTTGGCCTGCATCAGCGTTTGGTTGGTGACGTGGTTCCATTGCAGCGTCCACAGTTTCGAGCCGCTACGGAAGGCCGCACCGCGCGCGGTGGTGACGCGATCGCCGCGGAAGGAATCAGCCCACCACCCACCGAGGCGCGGGTGGCCTTTGGGAATGTATGGGGGCTCGGTATACGGCGGATTGTTGCCGCATTCGACCTGGCCGCGGGTGAATAGCTGCACCGCCACCCATCCGCGCAACCAATCGACGCGGTCGAGCGTGCCCATTCTATTGACGTTGAGATTAGGATCGCCCTCTTGAATGCCTTCGCAATAGACCGGCCGGCAAAGCGGAATGCGGCGCGAGGCAATCGGCGGTGAGAACAGCGGATAGTTGCGCGTCCGGCAGCGCGCCGGCGGTGGCTGGCAGAGGTGATGCGGCGGATTGTATTGAACGCTGGTCATGGCGGCCACGTTAACCCGAGGTGTTCCTCAATTCGGATAATACGCTGCAGGAGCTCGTCGGCCTTTTCCTCCTGCTGTTGCTGCTGTTGCTGCATCTGTGCCATTTCGGCCTTCATGCCGCCGCCCGTGGGCGGGCCTTCGCCGCTTGAGCTCACCGAGGCCATCCCCATCGCCGCGGCCATACCCTTTAGCGAGATGTTGCCGGGCTGGCCGCTCGCGCTCATGCTTTGCGATCCATCTGGCGTGTTCTGTGGCAAGCCGCTTCCTCCTCCCATGTTGTAGGGAACGAAACGCGCTGTAGGTAACGAACCAACACTCGCGCCGCCGCCAGCGATATGGTCGCTAGCGTGCTCGATGCCTTGCGTGAACGTGTCGCCGTCTCTGTACGTCGTCCCTTTGCGGACATGCTTGCCGGCCTCGAATTGCGTTGCGTTCTGCGCTTTGATGTCAAAGTTTGCGTCCGTGGCACAGCCGATGCCCTTTTCGCCCTTTAGCTGGAATGTTTCCTTGTTCTGGCCGCTGACCTTTTGATCGTCTCCGTCCCAATGCATCCCTGCAACCCGCCCGCTGTCTTTAGTGCGGCCCTCAGATTGTCCCTCGCCAGCTCGCAAGCCGGGCATGCTTTGTCCCGCGCCGCCTCCTCCTCCGCCGCCGCCTTGATCGGATTTTTTCTTGTGCCGGATAAATTGCTTCTTATTGCCTGGCGCATAGTGAAACGCCTCGCCTTCATCGGGTTGTGGATGCTCCTCGCGATCGCCCATGACCATGAGGATGATGCGCCGCGAGGCGTCGGCGCCGACGTCACAGCTTAACGTCTCGCACTTGTCGCCCGGCTTGACATGGCTCACGTAGCCGACCGGGTGCACGATGTCGATGTCGTCCGACTCGATTTCTTCACCGAGGATCGTGCGCCCCTTCAACATCTTTTTGTCGTTGTAGGTCTTCTTGAGGTAGCCACGGCGGATCACATTGCGCACCTTGTTCGAGAGGTGCTCCATGTGCTCCCAAGCACGGCCAGGAATCGTGACGGTCATGAACCGCTTCCTACGCTCGGCGAGAACGCGCCTTTGGTTTGGCCGGCGCTGCCGCCGGTGTCCGCCCCACCACCGCCCGAATCGCCGAAGCCTTCCTTCGGGCAGAGCGTGAGCTCGGCGTGGCGCTTGTCGTCCTCGAGCACGAACTTGACCTGCTTAATCATTAGCATGTCGTTGACTTGGTCAACCGGGATCACAACCATATGCTGATTGCCGACCTTCCACAGCTTGCCGCCCTCGTCGCTCCACGTCGAGGTGGTGAGGTCGACGGTGAGCCCGTCCGCCTGGCGCCGGCGCGCCTCCTGCTTGGCGCGGCTTTTCAATGTCTCTTTGTCGTGGTCGGTATCGATCAGGAGATGCATTTCCTTTTTGAACTTCACATAGCTGTCGATCGCATCGCCCATTAGCTGCTCGGCGTCCTTGCCGTATTTGTCATCGGTCGGGATGGAGTTGCCCTTGGCTTTGATCTTTGAGTGCCGCGGGCTGATGTCGCGTTTGACCGACCAGAGGAGGAAATGACGGCCAAGAATGAGCGGACCTCCGCCGCCTCCGCCCTCCGATTCTTTTTTTGCAAGTACAACATCGCCCTCCTCGTTCTCGCTCGCAGTAAGGCCAAACTCCCGGCAGGCTCGCCGTAAAGCACGCTCAACACTTTCGCCCTCTTGAATGATAAAGCGCTCGATCTGTCGTCCTTCACCGCTTTCATCCTTTAGCTGTGGCTCGTAGCCTTCCATTAGCTTCTTGGCGACTTGTCCTGGCTTTTTCTTATTCTCCTGTCCCGTCTTGTGGTCGGGGACGCCGTCGACGATCGAGCTCGAGAGGCCGCGAAACTTGAGGTCAAGCGTAAACGAATTCGGTGATCCGTGTGACGTGCGGCTATCGATTCTAAAAGTGCCGGCAAGTTGGCCGTCGAGCATAGCAGTGCCGCGCGCACCATCGATTAGCTCCTGTGCTGGGGGTGAAGTGGCGTTGAACATCTCAGCGCCAGGCCAGGACAGCGTGATCGTGCCCTCGCAACTCATCTCGTCTTTTGCTCGGCGCAGCTCGAGCTTGATCATGTTGTCGTAATTGACGCCACCGCAAGCGATGTAGCAGGAGCCGCGTTCCTCGAAGGCCATGACTCACCCCATCAACGGGTACTCGTTGGTGGGCATGTTCTTGCAGCGCTCGATATACATGCGCGCCTTTGCCGGGCTGTGGTGGCTCCAATAGCCGCGCCTGACATCGCGATCGACCTGCGCAGGCCCGCCAGGCGCGCGCGTGTCGGTTCTGATTTCGCATCCAATCCACGTCCGGCCAGGCGGAAGTATCTCTGACGGCCCATCCCAAATCCGCTCTAGCCGTGGCGTGTAGGGGTGGACCTTCCGATCGCATGGCACACACTTTGCGTTGGGGTTTTCCCTTACCGAGGATTGCCAGCCGATGCCGTCCGGCGTCCAAAACGGGAGCTCACCCATCTCAAACGCCTTGTTCATCAGCAACCACAGGTCAAACACCGCACTGTCGAATTGCTGGAAGTAATGATCACGGGTTTTGATGGTGGCAAAGCACGTCACCCGCCAACCGTAATAGCGGAACGGCCTAATCTGACCGAACGACTCCTCGCCGGTCCAGCCCCCGTATGCAAAGCCGGGAATGTTCATGACGCATGGATGATTTGGCCAGCGCTTGAGCGGGTGGTGATAAACCTTGAGCTTGGGAATCATCGTGCCGGCACCGTGGCTTCGCGGCCGATAAAGAACGGCGGCATTGCGGGATTGTAGCGCTCGACCTCCTCGTAGCGGGTCCCGTCGCCATAGAATTTATGGGAAGCGACCAGCGAGGGCCACACGCCTTGCACCGAATACTCGACGACGCCGGGCAAGCGGATGTTGGCGGCAAGTATTGCCTGCGCGGCCTCGGCGCGAGCCGCGCGGATTGCATGCACGAGCTTGTCGTCGCAGCGCCGCGTCGCCGCCTGCTCCTCCTCGTCATACACCGCCATAATGAAATCGAGGTCCTGCAGCGCCTCGCTGACCGTGCGGTAAACGGTGTTGATGGCGGTGAGCGCATAGTCCCGTGCCATCGCCAGGCGCGCGGCGATTACCAGCGTCTCGACCGAGAGATTGCCGGAAATACCGGCATCGACGATACGCTGATTGAACTCGCGCAGCCGTTCGAGCGCATCGGCGTGCACCAGACGCACGATGGCGGTGCCGTGGTCGATCGGCTCGATGACATCCTTGAACTCGGTATAGATCGCGCCGGGTCGAGCGACCGGGAAGCCCATGCCTATAAGCGGCTCCGGTAGGCCCGGAATCTCGGGAATTTCTCCGAGCGGTTGCACGCCCCGCTCAAGTGCCGAGATGGCGTCGAAACTTTCCTCGTCCACTGCCGGCTCGAGCAACCGTGCCAAGGCTAGGCTGATGGCGGTGGCGACCTCGGCTGCCGAAGGACTCGAGCGCTCCTCGGGATTCCAGGTGCCAAGGGCTGCCGCTGCGATCGCCGCCGTGGCGGCCGTGTAAACCACCGCCGTCGACGACCCTCGGCGGAACGGCGCCATGCTGTCGGCCGCCTCGACAAACTCAAAGTCGAGTCTGGTGCGGCGCACATCCTTGAAATAGTCGAGGTGGGTGGTGAGCTTGATACACGCGCAACGCTGCGAGCCGTAGGCCGGGTGCACGAGCATGCCGGGCTCGGGGCTCTCCGCCGCCGCAGCCATGGCGTTGGTCTGCGAGATTTGGTCGCCGCCGATCAGGTAGCCGCTGACCTTGAACCGACGGGCTTTGCGCCCGAGGTCTTTCCACGCCACCCGCTCCGACAGCGGGTATTCGTACAGATGTCCGCGCCGGCCAAATTCATCATCGGTATCGGTGCAGAAAAAAGGAACGCCCTTCCACGAGGCTGGCAAATACGTCGGGACGGCCAGGCTAAGCCCGGTCCCCGGCACGACGGTCGACGGGGTCGGTGGGCGTGGGTAACCAGGGTCAATGCAGTCGGCCATTTAGAAGTCCGCCCAGCGCGCGTGTGTTTGTATGGCGTGGATTTGTCCGCCGATAGCGATGCCGTCGAGGCATAGGAGCTGCCAGTACCACAATCCCCACTTCGGGCGTTTCATGTCGCGCTATCCTTGCCGGTCGAGGCGCCGCCACCGCCGGCGCCGGCCACGTTCACGTTGACATTGACTTTTGCCGCGCTGATAGCTGCCGCAGCAGCCGAGCCGATCGCGCTGCCGATGGCGCCAGGGTTGATGGCAGCCGCGAAAGCGGCACCGCCAGCCGAGCCCGCGGCTGTGATGCCGGCCTGCGCTGCGCTGGAAAACGCCGCACCACCTGACGCGCCTGCCGCGTTGATGCCAGCCTCTGCCGCGCTGCCGAAAGCCTGGCCGCCGCTCGAGCCGGCCTCGGTGATACCAGCCGCGGCCGTGGTGCCGAGCTCCGAACCAGCGGCTGAGATTTGTGCGGCGACGCTTGACAGATCGATCGCCTGTAGGGACTCCATTGCAGATTGCAACGCCGAGATGTCCGGCATTTTGATTTCGGATTCCTGCACCGCGGCTTGAAGCTCGCTCACATCGGGCTTGAGCGGCACTTGCTCGACCGCGGATTTGACTTCGCTGAGGTCGGGCTTGATCGGGATCGGCTCGGGCGGAGGTGGTGCTGCGGCGACGGCCTCGGCAGCGGCCGCCGGCGTTGGCGTGACCAGGCCGATGGCGCCTTTCACGCCCTCCATGATGCCGCTGGCAACATCCTGGTACGCTTGCCACTGCGCAGCCTTGCCTTGGAGGTATTCGCCGGTCTTGCCAGCAAACCAGCCCGCGAATTTGCCAGCGGCTTGGGCCGCAGACGGGCCGCCCTCGACCAAGCCTTGGGTGACCGCCTCGTTATACTTTGTCAGCCCTGGCGTTGCCGCTTCACCGACTTGGTCCCAAAAGCCTTTTGTCGCTTGTGTCTGCTCGGCCTGCGATTTTTCGAAAGCAACCGATTGGTCGCGTAGTTGTTTGGGTGCAATGTCGCTCGTGAAAGCGTCCGAGATTTTCTGTGCGCCCGCTGCCCGGTCGGAAATCTCCTGCTCGGTTAGCTCCCCGACTACCTTTTGCATCGCCGGGCCGGCACGCCGTAGCAATGCGCTGTCGAATGCGTTCATGGCCGCTTGCGCGCCCTCGTCCCCTCTCGTGATCGCCTCTTGGAGTTGGGCACGCCGTGCCGCCGCTCGCCTGGCGAATTCGACCGGCGTCGGTGGCGCTTCCTCCGGCTTAAGGCCGATCGCCTCGAGGTCCGCCTGTAATTGCTTGCCGCCTTCGCGGAGGTTTCTGGCGAAGCGCTTTTGAATATCCGCCATGCCTTTCTCGCCGAACAAGCCAGCACCAGCCGCGCGCTCCGCAGCAGCTTGCTCGTATTCAATACCGGCCTTTTGTGCCATCGCGGCCGTTTCGATAACCTTGCGCGAGGCTTCGGCAGCGACCACGTTTGCTTGGCTGAAAACCTCCATTGCGCCCTTTGCTACGCCCGCCGCCACACCGAGCCCGGCGATCGCTATAGCTGCAGCCGCGGCCGCGTCCTTGAGTCCGGGCATTTCGGCGGCGGCCGCCGGTGGCGCGGCTCCTGCACGGAGCTCCTCGGCGGTCGGCAAGCCCGGAATGCCTTTCCTTGCTTCCGCCGGCGTCGGTAGCGCCGCCTGCTGCTCCGATATCTGCCGGCCGATCTCGCGCCTTGCGTCCCTTTCGGCGCGGACCACCGTGTTGTAGGCCTCGCCCGCGTCCTTGACGCCCTTCATCGCGGTTTCTACATCGCCGCCTGCCGCTTCAACCTCCTGCAAATTCTTTTGTGCTCCGACGAAAGCTTGTTGCGCTTGCTTCATCGCGTCGGATCGGCCAAACGACTCTAAGGCCCTTTGTGCGTTGGCGGCCTCGTCGCCGAACCCGCGCGCCGCAAATTCTGCCTCGCGCGTCGTCCTGATTTGCGCGTTCATGTTCTCGCGCAACGCTGCCGGGTCCAGAAATTGCGCGCTGCGGAGCTCCTCGCCCGTCGACTTCAACGAGTCGAGCTGAGACTTGAGAGCGTCGATGCTCTCTTGGCCTCTTACGTTGACGGTTAGGGTGGCAGTCGATTGAACGTCGGCCATGGCTTACTCGAGGTCTTCTGCGTCAATCACCGGGCCTCTTAACCCTTCGTGTCGCTTCTCGAGCGCTGCCCACAATCGGCCGGCCCGCTCCAACGTCAAATGATCCCACGAGCCTGGCGGCCAACGATACTGCAATGCGATCAGAGTAAAGTTTTCCTCCACCTGCCGCCCGACCTCGCGAGCTTTCCCATGATTTTGCTCCTTATGATCAGGTAATCGGTGTAATCCAAGGTTTGAATGACAACAGTCGACATCGGCAGCCGTGTGCCCATGAGGTGGCCGAATGTCCGCATGAACGCATAAAACTCATCGGCGCTTCCTGCGCGCGTGTCCAAGAATTCCGAAATCTCGGCGAGCCTGCGCGCTTGGAATTCGATTTGCCGAATCGTTTCCGGCTCGGGGTCCTCCGCCCCGCGGTTAAGCGTGATCGGCGTGCGCAAGGTATAGACAATCGGCGCAGTCACGCCGTTGCCCGCCTCCTCGGGAAGCTCATAGTCGGCCCCCTCGCGATAAATCGTTGCGGCTAGCTGAGAGAGTTCTGCCGCATCGGCTGCGTCGAGTTCATTGGCGTTGAACCCGACGGTGTCACCACCATTCACCGCGCGGCAACACGTCTTGGCAAAGTAGCGGACCTGATCAGCGGGCTTGATAATATCGGCGAGCTCGAGCAGGTCCTTGGCAGAGGGGCGGCGAATAACAAGCTCTTTGCTCGTTCCCCCGCTCTCGGTCTTGACGTCTTGGCGGAGCTCTAGCCGGGCGAACTCCTTATCGGGCATCGGATCACCTTACGCCGCAGCCTGCAGCGGCAGGAGCTCGGTCATCTCGTCCATGATCATCTCAACCGCCTGCAGGTTGGTCTTGGTGTCGTAAGTATCCTGCGAGATGTTGGACGCATGCTCGGTCGAGAACGTGCGGCCGTCGCAGAGCTCGACCACCATGGCCACATCGCAAAGCTCTTGTATTTGCCGCACATACATGTCGACCGGCACGAGCAGCGTGGCATTCACCTTTGGATTTCTCTTTTCCATGGTGAACTCGCCATAGTGCGCCTCGCTGCGGTTCTGATCCGACACCAAGACCGTCACGTCGCCATCCGATTGCAGCCGCATCGTGCGGCCGTTGATGACGAAATTCAGAACGCCCTTACACTTGATGCAAAAGGCCATGGCTTACCTCTGGAACGTGCCACCGCCCGGCACGTAGGAGCCCGGTAACAGCACCGGCGGGATGCATGCAAACTCCGGCGACGAGTCGATGGTCGTCGCGATACGCGCCAACTGATTCACCAAATCTATATCCAGAAGCACATTCACGCGATTCGGGTCGCAGAAATTCGGCGTGTTCGTGCGCTCGACGCGAACCATGCGCTCGAGGTAGCCGGGGTCCTCCACCGTCCACCCGAGTTGCGTGCCGCGCAGCCACGCCAGAATGCTCGCCTGCAGGATGCGCGGAGACACCGCACGTTTCCCGGGAGGGATC
>Ga0066903_100004651_pt1 | contig 11663 bp, 16 predicted proteins | sample PanSoiMetaGPlot1_FD_67491 | JGI IMG/M metagenome (GOLD analysis project Ga0066903, IMG submission 67491) | Tropical forest soil microbial communities from Panama analyzed to predict greenhouse gas emissions - Panama Soil - Plot 1 (version 2) | ecosystem: Environmental > Terrestrial > Soil >...
ATCTCAGTCCTTCTTTACACGACGACGATGTGCCAACTTCGGCATTGCTTTCATCTGCTTGACGAAGCGCTCTGCCTCTTCACGGGTCTTGAAAGTACCCAGAGTGAAGTTGGCGTTAGTCCACCCGGTATCGGTGTTGATCACCAGAAACTCAAAGCCATATATGGCAGGCTCGCCGTAGCGCTCGGTATGAGTGAAAATTTCAAGCTTCATGTTCATCTCCATTAGCTGCAGGATTGCAGCGTGACCGCCTCCATTTGAGGAGGCGGCTGCGCAACAATCACTTTACTCGCTCGGCAGTGTAGCTGTAAGTTGCTTCATCGAAGGACGTGAACCGTGTGATCGCTGCGTTTTGATTCAAGTTTAAACTGGCATGCAATTATGAGCAGCCATCGTGGCGCTGTCAAGATCATCGAACAGCTGTTGGAAGCAGCGATGATGACGCTTGTCAGCATTTGGGCTCAACCAAGTCACAATCCACTTGCCGTGACCATTAGATTGGACCACTACTACATCGTTGCGGCTGATGAAGACATCGTTACCTGTGGGACCAGTTCGCTTCAACATGTCTCATTCTCCATGATGTGTGATTTGTGTGATTAGCTCCGATCCGGCTGCGCAACAATCAGAAGCCCAACTTGGCCGCGCAATCTGGGCCGAAGCCACGGGCCACGCTCTCGGGCACGGTCAGCTTCAGACCGCAGCGACCGCAGCGGCCTTCATGCCAGACTTCCAGCTGGTCAGGCAACTGGCCTTGAAGTAGCTTGCGCCAGGTCCACTCGAACGCTTTCGCGCTCGGCGCGTCCCGGCTGATCTCACCTGGCTTCGGGTTCTTGCGGCCCACCCAAAAGACATCGCGGGCAATACGGCCCAGCCAGGTGTAGCTGGAGTTGTTATCAGAGCCGGTGAGTACGCTGACCATCAGCGTGCCATCCGTTGCCGGTTGGCCCGTCTCACGGTCTGTGGGTGTGTTCACCCGATAGGTGAAACGAGCGCCAGTCTTCTTAGAAACCAGCGTCACCGTCGCGCGACCGGCTCGCAGATACTGGCGAGCGGCGATTGCATCGGTGAACTGGCCACGGAAGTCTTGTTCATGATCATGAGTGTGCCCGGCCAACTCGCGGTCGAAGTCACCCTGATCCAAATCGGCGAATACGTTCATGTTCATCTCCAAATTCGGCAGGATTGCCGTTTCAGCCGCCCGCGAGCGGCTGAGGCTGCAATCAGTCTTGTCGTTTCCAAATAACCTCATTGCCCTCAACGTCGATGGCGGCAATCTCCTTGCCATCGGGGCTGAGTACGAAAATCTCATCGTCAGTCTCGGCAATCCAGCTACCAGGCTCGGCGCCAGCCAAGCCCATATAGTCGTCTTCGGTCATCAAACGAAACTTGTGTCCGAGTACAGTCATGTTCATCTCCATAATCGGCGGGATTGCCGTTTCAGCCGCCCGTGAGCGGCTGAGGCTGCAATCATGTATAAAGACGTGTACCGCCGATAGCGTTCCAAGCCGCTATCAACTGGCAGTCTTTGGTCTTATAGGGGTGAGCGCCGTGGGTCTTGACCACTTGGAAATCAAAGTGGGCGCTCTTGCCGTACTCCAGCGCCGCTTTTAGCGTCGCGAAAACTTTCTCGGCATAGTAGCCGTGGTTGGTGAAGAAAACGTAGAACGCAGCGTTAGTCATGTTCATCTCCATTTGTTTGAGTGGCGGCCTCGCAGCCGCCGTGGCCTAAATTTAACTACACACCCAGGCTGGTGCGCTTTGCCCATAACGCTGAACCCAAGGGCGAGGGCGAAAACTGCTTTGATTGCCCCGTCGTGTCGGGGTCTTTAGGTCTGGGCCGGTTGTTTTCAGGCAACCCACGATTAGGCAATCAAAGCAGTCAACCAGCCGTTTCGGTCGCTCGCGTTACCTAGACGGTCGCTTGCGTTACCTACTTTGGCTGGTTATCTGCTTTTTGAACTACGCGCCTGCCTACTCTGCGTCGTGCTATTCGGGTTAGCGCCCGATATTTCGATAGCCGTGTCGTGCCCTCGGTGGCTGGCGCGGTTTTCCCTGCGCCCTTGCTCTACCCGCTATCTCGCCTATTGAGTCTTGTTTTTGCTAGACTTCCTCGGTTTGGTTGCCCAAACTTTTTGTTGTTTGCGAGGCGGCAGTTCCTATCGGGTGCGGCTGTCCATCAGCGAGCGATTAGCGTAAGTCGTTTCAGCTAACCCGCGCCGGTCTGGGTCTGCATGTCCACCAGCCATTTGCGGCTCGGCACGTCTTCAGTATCAGTAGCATACTCTACCCGTAGATTGAAGTCAAGTGTAAAAGCAAAATAATGCATCTGTAAAACGCTGGGCTGCTATTTGATAACAGTGTCACTCAAATCACTTCATAATCTTTGTCCACAAATCCCAGATCAATCTTGCCTCGGGTATGCATGCGCCACCAAAACAGGCCTGATCGTCGGTGCTTCCAATGACCACGCACAAAATGCATGCGAACATCATGATGTTGGGCGCTATCGCTTGCGCGCATCGAGCGGTAGATCGCAGGCCGAATTTTGAGTATTTTGTGGCTGAATAGCGGTCGCTGCCCCTTGCGCTCGCGCTTAGCGTTCCACTCGGTGTGGTCAACTGATTCAAGCTCAACCACATTGCGGGCATTGAGCAGACCCAACACCGAGACTAGGAAGCGGGTCTCACCGCCCCAATCTTCCACGGTGTACTCAAGCAGCCGGTTAACTACAGCCGGTAATCTATGACCTAAATCTTGCATCAACTGCTGTCCAAACTGTGCGGGGGCTGGTATCACAACATCTATCAGGGCATCATCAGAGCGGCCGATGCGGCGCAGATCGAAGCGAATGCTGCCCAAGCTACCGTTGTGTTTGGTGACGCCTCCGGGCGGCAGCACTTTTGCAGACCAGAAGAGATGAGTCAGCCAGACCTTGGCTTCATCATCCTCTTGCTCCAAGAGGAAACCAACCCGCTGTGGTGGCAGCTGATGGCGCGAGGGGTCAACCGCTCGCGCCTTATAAGGGCCAGTGCAATCCCAATGCGGCCGTTCGTCGTGAAGGAACTCAATCCAGGTTAGCGGATGGGGGGTGCGGCAGTAGGGCACGATGCGGCGCAACTCGGCGTGGTTGTCAACCAGACCATCGGCAGCGGCGGCGAAGTCTTTCGAGAGCATGAATTTCTGGGCGCGTGCGATCTTAGCGCAGACCGCATCCAAGCCATCATAATCGGCCTGTAGAATCTCATCAGCTATAATATCATCGCAGAGCATCTTAGTGCGTCTTGTGTCGTCTCATGTTCTCAAATTGTTCTCGCTCTTCCTTGGTGAGTTCGCGGAATCCGTTCCAACTCAAGGCTTGAATATGCCCACATTCATTGCAACACAAGAAATCACCCGGCTCTGGCCCTCGTGGGGCGTCTGGATCCCAAGGCGATGGAACTACGAAGCCAATAGTGTGGTTACAGTTCAGACATCGGGTCATATCAACTCTCTCCATTTTGTATGACGGGCAGGTCGTGTACACGTGTACACGGGTTGTGCGTCATCAAACCTTTGATGCGCTCTTGGCGGACCAGTGCGCCCTCAATTCTTTAACGCGCTCTTGACGCATCTGTTTGATTGTAATGCCTCTTGTGCGAGCTTCATTTCGGAGATACGCCTCAAGACAGCGATAATCAATCCACATAGCTACGTCCATACAGGCTTGATCAGTCTTATTGTCACCTTGACGACAACGTAGACGATTCATGGCTATAGAGCATTGTTCTTGGGAAGGCAGTTTCATTTTATCACCTTCAGATAGTGTTTGAATGCGGTCTCGAACCAGGCTTCATTATAGCCGCGTTGTTGCACCTTATCGACAACAACAAAATCGGGCTGAATGCCGAACGGCTTCAAAAGCCGTGCGACCTGGTGGGCGGTGATTGGACCCTGACCGCGATAATGAGCCCATTCACCCTCTTCGTCAGCGATGAGCAGCGTAACAAGTTGCTTGGAATGGATGCGCTTGCCGTGCTGCTTGAACAGACGACGCATATCGGCCAATAGCAACCGTCCAAGACTAGGTTCTGTGGTGTGGCTGAGCGCTCGTGCAGAATCACGCATCTTTTTACCCCAATCGCCACCGGCCAGGTCAGCGATGGCAAACAGCAACACAAAGTTCTCTTCTTGCCGGTTTGTAAAACCGTCTGGCATTTCAGGGTTGGCCTTCTTTACGATTTGCTTGTAGTCGATTGCCCAACGCATCAGCTTGCGCTGGAGCATGAAGAAGTCTGCATCGTCATCGGCGTGACGATAATTGGCTACCTTTTCATCGTCTAACTTGGGCAAGAGGTTGATGGTGATACAGCGTGTGCGTGTGGCCGGTCTGAGATGGGCGGCCAAATCGATGCCGCTCAGAATCTTAGGACAGAACGGGTCGAAGCGGTGAATGTCACCGTTGGAGCCCACGCGCTGGATGAATGTGCCCTTTGTCCATGACACGTTGATCAAATGCGCGAGGTCTGTGCGTCGCGCGAGCAGCTGGTCAGCCTCATCGATGATCAGTGTGGGTTGGGTGCGGTCCACGAAACGATAGAACGACGGCCCTGTAGGCTCAGCGATCACGAAGGCGCGAGGCGTGAGCTTGGCGATCACCTTACAAGCGGTGGTCTTGGCTGCATCAGCGTCGGCGCTCTGAATCACCAACATAGGCGAGAAGGTCGCGATGTCGTGAACCCAGGCGAACATCGCCCACAGCGCCATAGCCGTCGCCGCGTGTTGGTCGTGTACAATGAGATATTTTGCGAGTTGAGCCGATAGCTGCTCCAGAGCCTCTGGGGTCTTTACCTGCTCAGGCCAGGGCTCAACCCCACCGCTGGTCTTCTTTTTCTCTTCGGCGAGTAGGATCTCAAACTCGGCTTTAAGCGAACCGATGTCGGCCCCAAGCTGCTTAGCAATGCGATTCAACTCTGATTCGTGCTCGCTGGCAGGCAATTTGAATATTGCGCGCAGTGCCCGGTCGCGCTGACTTGTTTCGCGCTTTTGAATCGTCTCTTGGCGCTCTGTCTCACGCTTTTGTTGGGTTGCTCGGCGCTCTAGATCGCGGGTTTCGGTGCGCTGCTCGCGCTCTTGCCGCTCGCGCTCTCTGACCACCGCCTCGATCATCTGTTTGAGTGCGGTCGGTTCGAGGCTGAATTTCTTTGCGTCCTCTTCGAGGTAAAAGAGCCATTCAACGACAGGTTGAGCGGCGCGACGCGAGACTAACTCACGCAAGCCTCGATTGCGCTTTTCAGCGGCCATGTCATAGACTTGAGCACCCGGCTTTTGCTCAGGCGGCTTATCTTGATCGTCAGACACGCGAACTCTCCTATGTTTGACCTTACAGTATATTTGATATCTACCGGCAGGGCAAGCCCAAAGACAAAAGAAAACCCCCGGTGGTTGAAACCGAGGGTTGAGTTTCACTTCTTCAAATTTTTGAAGATGTCTTCCCAAGAATCGCCTTGGGCCTTGACGTGGAAGAACAGATTATTGACTGTGCCCACGGTGATCTTGTAGCTATGGATGATGTTTGTCTCATCGACGGCTTTGCGTGCCGCTTTATACTCTTCAGTCAGACGCTGATATTCAGCATCAGCCGCCAACACCGCAACCCGTCGCGCATCCATCGCCTTGGAAGCCGCATCTTTTGCGGCCACGAGCGCCGGTCGCTGTTGCTTGGCAGCTTCGCGCTCCTCGGCTGTGGGGGCTTTTGGGTTGAACTGATAGCCGAACTCTTTACCAAACATCTTGCGCAAGCGCGCAATTGCTACTGCACGTTCCATTTTTAGCTCCTATGTTTCACTTGTCAAATAGCCCAGGCCACTCTGACTAGCCTACGGGTAGTATAGCTAACATTTGATACAAAGTCAAATTGCAGTTTTGCAAGTTCAAGTGGTGATCAATAGGTTAGCTGCAATTTGGGAACATAATCGTTGAAGAAAAAATTATTTTTTGCGCCGCTCGCGTTCAATCTCAGAACCAGAGTGGCGTTGTTTTTTCTCATTCCATTCTGCTGGGCTTTCAGCCTCTTGATCTGCGCTGCCCCAAGTCCATCCGATCTCAGAATCTACTTTCATCGGAACACTGAGTTCAATAACGTCGCGCCCAAGCTCACATATATGTTCAACTTGCTTAGGCTCTGAAACACTGAAGCAAAGCTCATCATGCATCTGTATGAGGGGCAAATAACCCTCTTGCCAACAGGCGCGCATCCACATTTTGGTTTGGCGCGCAGCTGAACCTTGAATCAATCGATTGAGAGCCTTATGGAGATGGGCGCGGCGCAGACGCACATTTGGCCATTTTGCTCGCGCTGCCTCCAGTGATGGTTCTGCACCCTCGAACCCTACACCGCGCTCGTACCAAGCACGTTCATATGCATCAAAATGCGACCGCGCGCCGTCCAACAACATCAGCCAGCCAGCATTTTCGGCTTTGTTCATACACATCTTGTTGAGCGCTGAGACGAATGGAAGTTTCTGATCATACAGAACCATGATTGCTTTAGCCTCTTCCTCAGACTTGCCGATCATCTCAGCAAACCGGGAGATACCAGCCCCGTAAGCTTTGGCAAAGTTTGAATCCTTAGCAGGTTTGCGCGGCAGACCAGTCCACTCAGCCACGAGCGCATGAAAGTCGGTGTCTGGGTTGTCGAGATAGAGTTGTGCTGCTTCTGCGGCTTTGGGCAACCCTAACTTGTTAGCATAATGAACGATGAGCCGATACTCTTGCTGACTGTAATCACAAGATGCCCAAAACTCACCTTGCTCAGGCTTGAATGCACCGCGAAATGCTTTGGCGAATTCCTCATCGCGGTGTGGAGCCTGTTGGAGCGGCGGGTTAGCATAGCTGAAACGATAGCTGCGTGTGCCACCTTCCTCGCCACGAAACTGGTTGATTGCGGCGTGGATGCGTCCTTTGTGAAGATAATCCAGAATGAAACCTTGTATGAATTTCTCAGCTGCTTCAGTCAGCTGCTCGGCTCGTGCCACCAGCCGGGGCAACCAGTGTGGGTGCTTGCGCATCCAAACGGCCTTGAATGATGGTCTGCCCTTTTTCTCTGTACGATAAGGAACATCGATTCTACATTGATTGAATAAATCTTCGAGCGTACCTGGTGAACGGCAATCCTCAATACTCACGCTTTTGCCCAAGTGATCTCCCAACTCCTTTAGCACATGATCACGCTCTTGAAGCAACTGTATCTTACGATTGGTCGCGGCCTCTTCATCGACGGCGACTCCGCGCAATCTCATCTCTAACACCATAGGCATGAGATCATGTTCAAGCTGGAGCGCTGCGCCCAACTCTTGTTTGTTGATTTCCTCGGTTAGATTCTCAGCCAGACACAATGTTGCAATCGCATCCTGCTCGGCGTATGGCCCGACATATTTAGCTGGCAGTTGCCATAAGTCTGCCTTGGGATTGATGTGGTAAAGCTCCGCTGCTTCAGTGAGTAATCGCTCGTCCTTGCCTGGAATCTTGCGCCACGTGCAGAGCCGATCTAGCGCATAGCTGAGTCGGTTCTCATCCACCAACATAGCCATGGCCTCGGTGTCTGCGATCTTAGCACCATTACAATTCAACTTCCAATCAGCACGCAGCCAGCCCAGATCGTGAGCCCCATGGTGCATGATCATCTGGATGCCAGCGTCCATATGATCTTTGAGCCAGCCTGCCATCTTCTCTACAAACATACACTCGGTGTCGGGGTGGCGCACCGGCGCATAGAAGCTGCGCGTTACTGTGCCCTCCCGCCACGCGACGGCTAACCCTGATATGAAGCCCTCCTTCGTGGGCCATCCTGATCCACGTTTCTTAGTCAAACCATCATCGCGACCCTCGGTATCGACGGCCATCTGCTTCACCCGGCCACGCAGGTCAGGTAGCTCTGTGGGCGGCTTCCAATTGCTCTCGGGCGGGAACAGCGAGAATTGAGCCGGGTTGTGTTTGCGCTTAGATGCCATTGTGATTGTTCTCGTGATTTGAATGAAAAAGGGCAGCAATTACGAATCCAAGGCATGCCCCGAATGATACTCCAAGATAGATGTACAGAGCGCACATCGGTCATCACTCCTTGCCCCAATGCTCGCGATATTGTGAACGCATAACCCACTTGTTTCCTGCTCCATCCCAAGCATACAGCCCTTTGTACTCGCTGGGAGCCTCTTCGTGTTCCTTATTGTTCAACTCTCTGGCTAGTCGGGGCAGATGCTCCCAGAGCTCCTTTTGGGCCTTATTGCGGTTGACGATATTCAGCCCTTTGCCGTCGCCCACCGCAACCATGTAATACGAGCGATGCTCAGGTTCTATATCTCGGGTTGGTAGACCGTCTTGGAGCCTTGGGGGCCAACACGCATGATGACTGCCGTTCTCAGGTGTGCCTGGATAATTTGGCTCAACCTCGATGGGGAAATATTTTGTGATGTCAGACGGTGATTTGAATTGTTCATCGGAACCAAATCGAGTTCCTTCTGGCGTAATGCGTGAAATCATCTCGGCCTCGATCAACAACAGATAACAACGTAGATCGCGGAGCTCAGAGAGTGCTGTGCCGTCGTCGCCCGACATGTCTTCTGCTATGGCAGCAAATATATCATAACCATGCTCTTTGACTATGCCCTCCAGCCGGTCTGCCTTGCGTATAGTAACCATGTAGGCACCGACACCGCCGCGCTTCTTCCAGCTGCCTTTGTAGGTCGCCTCCTTACGTTGCAAGGCCAAGATGTCCTGTTCGACAACTGTGCGCAAGAACTCCATATGTTTCATGCTCGGCTTCCCCTATCCATCAGCCATCGGTTCACTTTCTCAGAGCAGCAAAGTTCAGCTGCGAGATTCTGGGCTGCAAGCATTGTGTCACGCATCACCGCTTCGGCGTACTTGTTGCCCAGGTTAAACTCCATCTCACCGAACTCGTGCATCTCTAACAGGTCGCAGATTTTGATTTTGTCTTCCTCCAATTTTGATATCTCGGGCAGCTTGATGTCAAGATCGCGCAGGCCGATTTTCTCAGCCTCCTTGATCTTCTCGCGCAAACCTGGAACCAAACCCTTTGACAGATACGGCGGGTCGCCTGAGCGCAACTCTCCGCTATCGTGGTGTAATGCCCAATAGATTATATCGAGCTTGTCTGGTGGTCCGAAGATTTCAAAATAAATGGAGACCACGCGCCAGCAATGAGCAGCGACGGTCTGCGTCGTAATCGTAGGCCATGCATGATAGCGTTTGACTTGCCCGGCTAGATACCTACTGCGATAAACCTGGTCCCTTGTTATCATGAATCGCCGCTTTCTGTCTGCGTTGAAGCCACTCCACGCACGCAACGCGCCAATCAGATGCTGCAATTTGCTCCGCCACCGCGAGCGCTGCATTAATGTTTCCCATCTTGTATGTGTGATGTGCTAGCATCGCCCAGACAAGCACTTTCTGAAACCATATGTTAGCAAATGGGGTGTTCTCAGGAATTTGCCGGTCCTCATAACAACGCATAAACAAATGCACGTCGTGGTCGATTCGCTCGGGTACGTCAAACATAACGAGCGGCGCGACCGCCCCAGAGGTGTAACGGTCATCCTGCAATTCATGCTCTATGAGCTTGTCCATCTCTCTGAGATAGCCGTGGTAATTGTTTGATAGCTGATACATGTAGCCGACATTGACACCGATGCGCGCCGCGAGATACTCCTGCAAGATGGAGAAGTGGACCGCATTCGCTCCGTGCGCGCCCCAGATCGCATCGTTGGAGCGGCAGCATGCTGTTAAATCGAGCGAATTGTGATTGATTCTCAGATAGATGTGAGTGTTGCATGGTTTGTCTTTCCAACCTCCGTTTAGATCGCTGCTGACAGGTGAACTATCCCACATCTGCAAGACGCATTGGCGGGAATCCGGCTCCTTGCGCAGCCGCTCCACCACATAATCGAGTTGATCAATCTGGAAGGCAGAGCGCCAACGCCAGCCGTAAGCACCGTGCATGGTGCCGTCTTCCTCGCCATAGCGTCGGCCGAAGTCTTTCACAAATGCGTTGAGCGTGGCGCAATCGTCGCGACCGGCCAACATCCAAATGGCCTCGAAGAGATGAAAGAATGGGTTTGCGTTACGCCACTGTGTAAACAGTACGCGCTCGGTTGGCTGCTGGGTCACGGTCATAACCGGGAATGGGGCGACCCAAGCTGGACCGTTGCGGGTATCTTGCTGTTCGCCCCAACTGAGCAGCAGATTGACCCCGGAGGTCAAAGCCTGGCAGACGTTTCTGACTGTGGTGACCCTCATCGCAGTGCACTCTTCCAAGTTAAGTTCAACACCCGAATACAATGAAAGTATGCTTCCTCGCGTCCCAGGCTGACGAAGTTCTCTTTGGGCATGTTGACTGATTGCGAGTACTTCAGCCGCTCGCATGCTCGCTTTATTGCCTCAACCCGGCTCACGGTGTTCCTCTCAGACAACGGCTTCACGTTGCCCTTCGCCTCGCGGCGCGCTCGTATATCAGCTAGACACTGCTCGATAGGGGTAGACAGGAAGATTATATGCGTGTCGGTGAGCCGGGACAAGAGAAGAGTGCGGTTTACTTCATCGCTATAGATAACCCCTTCCCATATCAAATCACAGCCTATCCGCGCACCCTCCGTGAGCAGTTTAAAACCTTCATCCCGGTTGCTGACGTTGTCGGCACCGCCACCGTAATCGGCTTCATAATGCCCAAGCACAAATAGAGGGCGCAAGCCTGGACCAGTGCATATGTAACTGGTCGGTGGCTTACGCCCCGCTGCATAGTTGGGTGTGCGATCTGGATAGAAGGCTAGGATACGCCGAACAAGATGTGATTTGCCGCTACCCGATGTGCCCCGGATGTTTACCGCAGTCATTGAAAAGCCCCACCAGTTTCTCTGCTGCGGCCGCTCGATCTAGCTTGTAAACGGTCGCCCCGATTTGTTTCAGCTTGAAGGCGAAGTTGTTTGCCCTGACTACGTTGCCCTCCACATTACGCCAGCTGCGGTCGAATGCACCTTGGCCACGCCGCGCGCGGCGCTCGTTGATGCTTACCTTACATTGCTCTAACGGGGTTGTCAAGCTGATCACGTGAAATGGCTTGCCTGCATCTAGGCTTTTGCGTGCCAGCCCTAATCCACGTGTGTGGTTCATTACGAACAGACCCTCGAATACCACGTCATGGGTCTGGGCCTGCTCCCAGAACGTATCAAACCAAAAGCTAATATCGTGGATGGTATCGCAGCCGCCGCTGTCGAGGTCTTCGTCATATCGACCGGCGATAAAGATGGAGCGTTCACCTAGATGGACAACACGCCCAACCTCGCGCTCCTCGGTTTGTTCTCCAACCGTAGCCCACATCGTCGCAGCATGGGTGCTGTTGGCGATAAGGTGACGCACCACCGCCGTCTTGCCCGCGCCGCTCGTTCCTGCGATGTTAACGATGATGGTCATGGCGATTGTTACAGTTGTTAGTACGGCCGGAAGTGATGTTGGGGTGTTCGCTTCATGTTGGGGTTGGGGCCACGATGAGCTACAAAGTGCACGCCCTCTTTGATATCTTTCCGGCGCTTGCGCGAGTATTCCCAGCTGTGGGCTTTGCGCGGAGGCTCAAGCACGAACTCGTCCCCCTCCTCCATATCGTCGAACAT
>Ga0066903_100004652_pt1 | contig 11662 bp, 5 predicted proteins | sample PanSoiMetaGPlot1_FD_67491 | JGI IMG/M metagenome (GOLD analysis project Ga0066903, IMG submission 67491) | Tropical forest soil microbial communities from Panama analyzed to predict greenhouse gas emissions - Panama Soil - Plot 1 (version 2) | ecosystem: Environmental > Terrestrial > Soil >...
AACCCAGGTGTCGGTCGCCGGATTGTAGCGCCCACCCGAGACGAACAGAGCGCTGGCGTTGTCCTTCGTTCCACCCCAGACGATCATCTCGGTCCCGGTCCAGACCGCCGAGTGCTGCGCGCGAGCGGAAGGAGCATTGACCGTCGAGGTGGGTGACCAGACATCGGTGAGCGGATCGTAGAGCCACCCGGTGTTGAAGAACTCAAATATCGGGTTTGGATTGCCGGATCGACCGGCGCGTCCTCCCCAGATGATCATCACGCTGCCGGTCCAGACCGCCGAATGGTAAGAGCGCGGGCTGGGCAGATTTTCCAGCGATCCGTTGTCCCAGTGGGCCTGTAGGCAATCGGGAGCGAGCGGCGCGACGTTTTCCGTCGGCGCGCCGGAGACGGACCCGCTCTTCACCGCGCCGCTTCCGGGGAACCAAGGCAAGGGATCGTCTTTCGAGCCGACGGCATGGACGCTGTCGATGCCAAAGCTGCCGCGATTCTCTTCCCACCAGGCCGACCAGCTCTGCTTCAGCACCGTATAGGTGGCGACCTGCACCCGCCCCTGGCTCTCCGACAAAACGACCTGAATGAGGAAAGCCTCATCGCGATCGAGCAAAGGCCCGATCGCCCCGACCTCCTCGGGGAGCGTGGCCCGCCAGCGCACGAACTCGTCGTGCGGGAGGCTTGCGGCGGAGTCTCGTGTCGCGAGGGGCACGCCAGTGCCGGGCGCGTCGGTGCTCGGAGGATGATGGTCCTCGTCGGCTCTCGAAGCTGTGGCCGCAGCGGGCTGAGAGCGATACGCATCGGGCGCCGGCGCTTCGGCGCCATCGACGGACGGCACTTCGGCGATCTCGCGCACCGACCGATGAGAATCCGGCGCGTCGACCGACAGATCGCCGCTCAGCAGGTGGCTGCGCAAGTCCTCGGCCTGCGCGCGCTCCGCGGCATGGACGCGCTGGTCGGTGGTAAAGAAATTGTGCACGAGACGGTCGACCAGTGCGGGACGCGCGAAGCACTCTTCGACGAGGAGCGGATCGTTGTCGAGCGCCGCGTAGATCTCCTGCAGCCTGTCCGGGAAGCGCGAATTGCGGGCGATGCGCTCCAGCTCGGCGCGCAGGGCGTCGTGCGTCACCGGCGACTTCCAGAAAACCTCGAGCGCGGCCGATTTCTGCAGGTAATCCCCCACTTGCTTCTCGAGCACCTTGCGCGGGAAAGCCTTGTCGAAAGGAAGTGTCGTGCTCAGCTGATGGGCATAGTAGACGCGCTGGATGGCCTCCTGCGCGCTGACGCGCTGCTCGAAGCTCAGGTCGGCGTCCCGGGCGGCGGGCGCGCCGCCCAATAAGGTTACCGATCCGAGTACGAGGGCGGCCAGACAGGCCGGCTGCCAGGACAATCGCTGAGTGATGAGGCGAAAAAGAGAAATCCTGCGGTTTAAAGAGAGACTGCCGGCGGACGGAATCCTGCTCATGGCTTCCCCCTCTGGATGACACCCCGGCGGCTGCTGTTTTAAATAGAGCATACTCCCGTGAAATGTATCCTGTAAATAGTTGTGGATTCGGGCTTCCGGAGTTCCCGTTATTCCGCCTCCCCTGGAAAAAAGGCGGCGTCACGAATCCGGGGTTGAAAAGGGCAGACTCCAGGCGGACTTAAGGATGGAGAACGGGACGTGTGAGATTCGCGGCAGGTCGCGTATAATCGGCGCAATCTGCCGGGGTAGGAACAGCGCCTGGTCCCCGATTCGATGGGGCAAGGCGCTGAAAGCAAGCTAATTAGTTGATCTCGAGGAGATGATTTGCCCTCCGAGCTGCGCAAGGATCCTGTGATGGGACGCTGGGTCATCATCTCAGGAGAGCGAAGCCGCCGACCGAACCCCTTCCGCCATTACACCACGGCCATCGAGACGGCCGGAGCCTGCCCGTTCTGCCCGGGCAACGAGTCGATGACCCCGCCCGAGGTCCTGAGCTACCGCTCGTCGTGCGAGGAGGGGGGGTGGAAGCTGCGGGTCGTCCCCAACCTCTTCCCGGCCCTGCGCATCGAAGGGGATCTGGACAAGCGCGGGGAGGGGCTGTACGACGTGATGCGCGGGGTCGGGGCGCACGAGGTGGTGATCGAGACGCCGGATCACGAATCGACGCCGGCCACCTATGCGCAGGACCAGATGGTCGCGGTCATCGGCGCCTATCGCGATCGCATGCTCGACCTCCTGCGCGACGGACGCTTCCGCTACGTCATGGCCTTCAAGAACCACGGCGCGCCGGCCGGCGCGACCCTGGCGCACGCGCACTCGCAGATCATCGCCCTGCCGGTCGTGCCGGTGCGCGTCGGCTGGGCGATGGAGGGCTGCGACAAGTACTTCGAGTATCGCGGGCGCTGCATCTACTGCGACATCCTGTCGCAGGAGCTGAGCGATCCGAGGCGCGTGGTGGTGCAGAACCATCACTTCGTGGCGATCGCCCCCTTCGCCTCGCGCTTCCCCTTCGAGATCAGCATCCTGCCGCGGCGCCACGAAGCCTTCTTCTGGGGACTGAGCCACGACCACGTCGTAGCGCTGGCCGAGATCCTGCAGGACATCCTGCGGCGCTACCGCCTGGCGCTGAAGGATCCGCCCTACAACTACATCCTGCACACCGCGCCGCCCGGCTATCCCTCGCCGGATCGCTATCACTGGCAGGTGGAGGTGATCCCGAAGCTCACCGAGGCGGCCGGCTTCGAGTGGGGCAGCGGCTTCTTCATCAACCCGATGCCCCCCGAGGAAGCGGCCGAGCGTCTCAGGGATCTGGAGCGGGTGATGGACGTTCCGGAAGGACACCTCCTCACCGCCGGCTCCTCGGGAACCCGTGGCGGCTGAAATCTGGATGGCCTCCGCCGAGGCGCGGCCCCTGGCGCAGACCGGCGGCCTGGCGGATGTCCTGCGCGCCCTGCCCGATGCGCTCTCCCGGCGCGGTCTCATCGTCCGCCGGTTCCTGCCCGCCTACGGATTCATCCCCCGGGAAGGCTTCGAGCCGGAAGGCGCCGGCCTTTCCATTCCGCTGGGCGCCACCCATACTCCCGTCCGCTTCCTGAGCCGGCGCGAGGCGAGCGGCGTGGTGACGACGCTGGTCGAGAACCAGGAGCTGCTGGGCCGCGACGGGCTGTACGGCCCGCCCGGCGGCGAGTACCCGGACAACGCGCGGCGCTTCACGTTGTTCGCGCGCACCGTCTTCGAGCTGTCCCGCGCCACCTCCCGCCCGCCCGATCTGATCCACGTGCACGACTGGCACGCGGCGCTCGTGCCGCTGTTTTCCCGGCTGCTCGCCGGCGGCCGGCCGCACACCGTGCTGACCATCCACAATCTCGGCTACCAGGGGCAGTTCGCCGCCGCGGAGCTGGACCACCTGGCACTGCCCCCGGCCCTGCGCGCGCAAGCCTTCCGGGTCGATGGGCTCGAGTACTACGGCGGCATCAACTTCCTGAAGGCCGGCATCGTCTACGGCGACGCGCTGACCACCGTCAGCCCCACCTACGCCCGGGAGATCCTGACTCCCGAGCTCGGCTGCGGCCTCGACGGCCTGCTGCGCTGGCAGACTCCCAAGCTGCGCGGCATCCTGAACGGGGCGGATTACGATCTCTGGGATCCGGCGCACGATGCGCTGCTGCCCGCGCGCTACGATGCCGGCTCGCTCGAGCGGAAAGCGCCCGCGGCGGCGGCCCTGCGCGAGCGCTTCGGCCTGCCCGCATCGGACAGGCCCATCGTGGGAGTCGTGAGCCGGCTGGTCGCCCAGAAGGGGATCGATCTGATCGCGGACGGGGCGGAGGGGATCGTGCGCGACGGGGCGGATCTGGTGGTGCTGGGATCGGGCGAGCAGGCGATCGTGGATCGCCTCGAGGCGAGGCGCGCGCGGCATCCGGAGCACATCGCCGTCTACATCGGCTATCACGAGGAGCTGTCGCACCTCGTCATGGCGGGCAGCGATCTGCTGCTGATTCCGTCGCGCTACGAGCCGTGCGGCCTGACGCAGATGTACGCCATGCGCTACGGCGCGCTGCCGGTGGTGACGCGCACCGGCGGGCTGGCCGACACGGTGCGCGCGGCGCGCGACGGCGACGGAACGGGCTTCTTTCTCGCCGGCTTCGCCCCGGCCGATCTGGTCGATGCCGTCCGCGGCGCGCTGGCCCTGCGCCGCTCCAATCCCGACGCCTGGCGACGCCTGCAGCGCAACGCCATGGCCGCCGATTTCTCCTGGAACGCCGCCGCCGCGCACTACGCGGACCTGTACGAGCAGGTCCTGCGCTAATCCTTCAGCGATCTCTCCAGAACCCAGGCCGCCGCTTCAAGTGGGCGATGGGCGGGTGTCTTGACGGGCGCGGGGCGGCACGCTAGCATCGAAGCGTCACTCCATCTGGATCGGTGCAGGCATGAAGCGCGCGCTCGCGGCGCTCCTCACAGCTTCTTTCATCACGGCGGCGTCCGCCAAACCGGACCCTCCCACCCTCGTCAAGGAACCGTCGAGACAGCCGGTCCACCGCATCGAGCTGCGGGGCGATCCAAACGCTCCCGACGCGGCCGGGCCCACGATCGAGCTCCAGCGCGTGGCGGAGCCGCCGAAGGCGCCCGGCGCGACCGAGCCGGACCTGGCGATCGACCCGGCCGACCCGGCGCGGATGGTCGTCGGCGCCGTCATGGGCGCGATGAAGCTGGACGGGCAGTCCGCCTATCCGGTCTTCGCGTCGAGCGACGGAGGATTGACGTGGACCCGGGCCACGGGGCCGGCGCCCTCGCACGCGGGGGATCCGGGAGTGGAGTTCGCCCTCGACGGCACGGTCTATCTGAGCTCGCTCGACCCGACTACGCGGGACGGAACGCCCGTCGGCATCACGGTGGCCCGCTCGACCGACGGCGGGAAGACCTTCCATCAACCGACCTACGCCATGGACACCTCCACCGCCTTCGCCTTTCCGGACGGCCAGGCGCGCAAGCTGTGCGGCGAGGAGGGGAATTTCTTCGACTTCCCGAAGCTGGCGGTGGATCGCGGCGATGCCTCGCCGTATCGTAACCATCTCTATCTCATCGCCAACGGCATCAGCTTCGATGCGGACGGGGACGGGATCTGCGAGTCGGCCGCGCACCTCTTCGTGCGCTCCATCGACGGCGGGCTGCACTGGGACGCGGCGCAGTCGATTCCGGCCATGAAGCAATACACCGGCAGTCTGGCGGTGGGGACGGACGGAACGATCTACATCGCGGATCCGACCCTGGGGACGCCGCTGTGCCCGGGCGGCGCGGGCCTCTCGACGCGGCGATCGATAGACGGCGGGCGCAGCTTCCTCGCCGGCTGCGCGCCCACTCCGGGCGTGAAGGTTTCCGGGGATCCGACCTGGACGGCCGCCGACCCGGGCGATCCCGGCAAGGTGGCCATCGCCTTCGCGGGCGCGATTCCCGGGAGCGCCGGGGTGCACGTCTTCGTCGTCCGCTCGTCCGACGCGGGGCAGACCTGGAGCGAGCCGGTGCGGGTCGACGACCTGCTCTCGCGCGACGCGGTGGACCGCTTTCGGCCGGCCCTGTCGATCTCCGAGAGCGGCAGGCTGGATTTGATCTGGGCCGATTACCGGAACTCGAAGGGGGGACGATACCGGGAGAACCGCCAGCCGGGCGACGTCTACTATGCCTACTCCCGGGACGGCGGCATCAGCTGGTCGCGCAACATCCGCCTGACCGCCTCGGCCGCGCCGCTGCTCTACGGCGCCGGCAACGACTCGCTCGGCATCGTCTCATCGGAGGACAAGGCCTTCGCGGTCTTTGCGCAGGACCGCGACGGCAACGTCCTCTACGAGACCTACCTCGCCACCATCACGTTTCCCTGACCTTCAGGAGTTGACGGCTTTCTTGAAGTGGCAGCCTTCGGCGTCGCAGAAGTGGGTGACGCCGTCGCGCTTGGTCACCTTCTCCAGCAGATAAGGCTTGCCGCACGAGGGGCACTTCTGCGAGAGGGGGCGGTACCAGGTGACGAAATCGCAGTCGGGGTAGCGGTTGCAGCCGAAGAAAGTCTTGCCGCGGCGTGACTTGCGCTCCACGATCTTGCCGCCGCATCCCGGCTTGGGGCACTCGACGCCGACTTCCTTGAGCTTGATGTAGCGGCAGGTGGGGTAGTCGCTGCAGGCGGTGAATTCGCCGAAGCGGCCGTCCTTCACGACCAAGTGCTTGCCGCAGTTGGGGCACTTCTCGTCCAGGATGCGATCCGGCTTGCGCGTGATGTTGCCTTCCTTGTCGACCTGGATCTTCTTGGTGTTTCGGCAGGCCGGGTAGTTGCTGCAGGCGATGAAGGGGCCGAAGCGCCCTTTGCGCAGGACCATGGCGCCGCCGCACTTCTCGCAGGTCTCCTTGATCTCGGGCACCTCGGCCGGCTCGCTCGTCTTCTCGCCGGTCTCGTTGGTGGCCAGCTCCTGCGTGTTCTTGCACTCCGGATAGCCGGAGCAGGCGAGGAAGCGCCCGTAGCGCCCCCACTTGATCACCATCGGCTTGCCGCACTTGTTGCACACTTCGTCGGTGGGCGTCTCCTCGCGCTTGACGTTACGCATCTGGGTGGAGGCGCGCTTGAGGTCCTTGGCGAACTTCCCGTTGAACTCGCTGAGCGCCTCGGTCCACTTCAGCTTGCCGTCCTCGATCTCGTCGAGCTCCTCCTCCATGCGCGCCGTGTACTTCACGTCGATCAGATCGCCGAAGTGCTCGACCAGCAGGTCGGTCACCAGCAAGCCCAGCTCGCTGGGGACGAACTTGCCCTCCTCCTTCACGGCGTACTCGCGATTCTGCAGCGTGGCCAGGATGGTGGCGTAGGTGCTGGGCCGGCCGATGCCGTCCTCTTCCAGCTCCTTCACCAGCGAGGCCTCGGTGAAGCGGGGCGGGGGCTGGGTGAAGTGCTGTTTGGGATCGAGGTTCTGCAGCTTCAGCACCTGCCCCTGGGTCAGAGGCGGCAGGGTGCGATCGTCGTCGGAGTCGGGCGCGGCGCCGCCGGGCGCGTCGGGCCGGTTTTCCGCCGACTCGTGATAGACGGCGAAATAGCCCGGGAAGCGCAGCACCTGCCCGTTGGCGCGGAAGGTGTTGCCCGCCGCCTGGATGTCCACCGAGGTGACGTCGAACACCGCCGGGTTCATCTGCGAGGCGACGAAGCGGTTCCAGACGAGCGAGTAGAGGCGCAGATCGTCGCGCGTGAGATAGGGCTCGAGCGATTCGGGCGTGTTGGCGAGCGAGGTGGGCCGGATCGCCTCGTGCGCCCCCTGCGACATGCGGCCCGCCTTGTAGTAGCGCGGCTCGTCGGGCAGGAAATCCTGGCCGTGCGTCTTGAGGATGTGCTCGCGCACCTCGGTGAGCGCCTCGGGGGCGACGCGCGTCGAGTCGGTGCGCATGTAGGTGATGAGTCCCACCGGACCGGCGTCGCCCAGCTCGATCCCTTCGTACAGGCGCTGGGCGAGGGTCATCGTCTTCTTCACCGTGTAGCCCAGCTTGCGGGCCGCCTCCTGCTGCAGCTTGCTGGTGGTGAAGGGCGGCGGCGGATTCTTCTTCTTCTCCTTGGCTTCGACCTCGGCGACGACCCACTGCGCGCCGCGCACGGCGTCGGCGATCTTGTTGGTCGTGTCGCCATCCTTGAGGTCCGCCTTCTCCTCGCCGATGCGGGCGAGCTTGGCCTCGAAGACGGGAGGCTGATCGCCCTCGAGCGTGGCGGTCAGCGACCAGTACTCTTCCGGCTTGAAGGCCTGGATCTCGCGCTCGCGCTCCACGATGATGCGCAGCGCCACCGACTGCACGCGCCCGGCCGACAGTCCTCGCCGCACCTTCTCCCACAGCAGCGGGCTGATCTTGTAGCCCACCAGGCGATCGAGGATGCGGCGCGCCTGCTGCGCGTCCACCTTGTGCAGATCGATCTTCTCGGGGTTCTCGATGCCGTGCAGCACCGCGCGCTTGGTGATCTCGTTGAACATCACGCGGTGCAGCTTCTTGTTGACCTTCTTCAGCTCCTCGGAGAGGTGCCAGCAGATCGCCTCGCCCTCGCGATCGGGGTCGGGGGCCAGGTAGATGGCGTCGGCGTCGGCCGCCGCCTTCTTGAGATCGTCCAGCACCTTCTTGCGGCCCGGCAGGACCTCGTAGGTGGGCTTGAAGTTCTTCTTCTCGTCCACGCCCAGCGTGCGCTTGGGTAGATCGCGGACGTGGCCCATGGAGGCCTTCACGGCGTATCCCCGGCCGAGAAATTTATTGATGGTCTTCGCCTTGGCCGGCGATTCCACGATGACGAGCGATTTGGCCAACTTCCCTTCTCCTTTTACGGGTGAACCGGCAGCCCGGAAGCTGCCTGACGCGGTCCTCGATCTCCAGCTTCAGCAGCGCGGCCTGCAAAGGCCCCGCCTCCATTCCCACTCTTGTCGCCAGCTCGTCCAGGCTCACCGGATCGGCGGGCGACAGCGCCCGCAGGACGGCTTCCTCTTCCTCGCTTGCGGCGCGCTCTTCTTCGGATGCCGCATCCATGGGAAGCGGTGCGCCGGGAATCTCCTCCAGCACGTCCCGCCCGCGCATCGTCAGCTTGGCGCCGGCGCGAATCAGCTCGTTGGGCCCCAGCGCGTTGGGCTCGGTGGCATTCCCCGGCACCGCGAACACCTCGCGGCCCTGCTCGAGCGCGAGGCGCGCCGTGATGAGCGAGCCGCTGCGCGCCGCCGCTTCCACCACCAACGTACCTCTCGTCACCCCGCTGATCAACCGGTTGCGCACAGGAAAATTCCCCGGCAGCGGTGCGGTGCCCAGCGGAAACTCGCTCAAGATGGCGCCGCTGCTGGAGATACGCTCCGCCAGCCGGGCGCATTCCCGAGGATAAATCCGATCCATCCCGGAGCCCAGAAAGGCCAGCGTGCGGCCACCGGCATCGAGCGCGGAGTGGTGCGCCGCGGAGTCGATCCCGCGCGCCAGCCCGCTCACCACCGTGACGCCGGCGCCGGCGATCTCCGCGGCCAGCAGCCGCGCCATCTCCAGGCCGTACGGCGTGGCGCGCCGCGATCCCACGACCGCCACGGCCAGCTCGTCCGCCTCGACCAGCTCCCCCTTCGTATATAGAAGCGCCGGCGGGTCGGGAAGCTGATGGAGGAGCGCGGGGAAATCGGGATCGTCCCGGATCAGGATCCGCACCGAGCGCCGCTTGGCGCGCTCGATCTCGGCGGCGGCCGCGGAACGCAGCTGCGGATTCTTCAAGCGCCCGAGCAGCCGCCGGGTGACGCCGCGCACCTGCGCCAGCTCGCGCGCCGGCGCCGCGAGAATGGCCTCGGGAGATCCGAGGCGCTCGAGCAGGCGGTGCACAACCAGCGCGTTGGGGGCCAGCGCCAGATTCAGCGCGACCCAGGACAATCTCTTCTTCCCCAACGGACACCTCCGTCGGGGCGCGGAAGCGCGGGATAAAATATAGAAAGGGTCGGATCGTGTCAAGAAATCGGATCGCGCGGCAGCCCTCTCGCGCGCCGCCGGCCGGGCCGCGCCCCGCCTCGATTTCCACCCCGTCGCGGTCCTGTTTTGCGGGTCTGCAAGGCCGGCGAAGCTATTGAAGCGGTTGCATTACCGGGCAGGAATCCTATATTTGAGCCCCGGCATGGTGTGTCGGCGCGGGGGGGGAGCGGTGTGTGCTCCAGGCTCCGCCCCCAAAAAATCGCCGCGCGGCCCAGCCCCGGGAAGGTCATGAAGGAGCCGGCGTGCTTGCAGGGAAGCTTCCGTCGCGCGGCGCGGGGATGATCCTCGCCCTGCTCCTTCCGCTCGTGACGCTGCCGGCGGCGGATGCGCGCGATGCGCACACCCGCGCGCCGTCGCCCGAGGAAGCGGCCTACCAGCAGGCGCTCACGCTCTACCGCGACGGCAAATTCCCGCAGGCGGTGCAATCTCTCGAGAAGGCGGTCAAGCGCTTCCCGAAAAGCTCCGGCCTGCTCGCTCTGCTCGGCTGGTCGCACCTGCGCCTGGCGAACCTGCCCGCGGCGCGCGCGGCCTTCGAAGCGTCCGCCCACCTCGACCCGCGCTCGTCGGACGCCGCCTCGGGACTGGGCTACGTCAGCCTGCGGCAGAAGCGCACCGACGAAGCGGCGGAGCATTTCGATCTCGCCACCCGGCTCGATCCGCGCAACGCTGAAGCCTGGAAGGGGCTCGGCATGGCGCGGCGCAACCAGGACGATCGGACCGCGGCGCTCTCTGCCTTCCGCCAGGCGCTCACCCTGACGCCGGCCGACGAAGAAGCGAAGACCCTGCTCGAGCAGGTGAGCAGCAGAGGTCCCATCACGCAGGAGACGCGGCCGCGCGCGGCCGAGCCGGCCAGCCAGCCGCTGCGATGGGTCTCGCGCGCCGGCCGCGGGCGGCTCGAGGTCAAGATGGGCGACACCTTCCGCCCGTTCTTCATCAAGGGCGTCAACCTGGGCACCGCGCTGCCCGGCAAGTTCCCCGCCGAGTTTCCCGATGATGCGACGCTCTACCGGCGCTGGTTCGATCAGATGGGGGAGATGGGATTGAACGTCGTGCGCCTCTACACCCTGCATCCCCCCTCGCTCTATCGCGCGCTGAAAGAGCACAACGATCAAAGGCCCGCCCAGAAGCTGTGGCTCGTGCAGGGGGTGTGGACGGAGCTGCCCGAGGACGACGATTACGACTCCGACAAGTTCTTCCCGGGGCTGCGCGACGAGATCGCGCGGGTGATCGACGCCGTGCACGGCAACCTCGAGCTGCCCGCTCATCCGGGGCATGCGCACGGCAAGTACGACGTGGACCTGTCGGAGGACGTGCTGGCTTACCTTCTGGGACGCGAATGGGAGCCCTATTCGGTCATCGCTTATGAGAAAATGCGCCCCGGCGCCGCGCGCTTCGACGGCGCCTACGTGAGCGCGGCGGGCGGCGGCGCCTTCGAGGCGTGGCTGGCGAAAATCTGCGATCTCGCCGCGCGGCACGAGACCGAGCGCTACCGCTGGCAGCACCCCGTCGGCTACGTCTCGTGGCCCACGCTCGATCCGCTGCACCATCCGACCGAGGCGACGGCCGCCGAGGAGACGGAGCTGCGGCGCCGCAAGGGCGAGAAGCTCGCCGAGCCGATTCTGGAGTACGACAACGATGCGGTCGGCATCGACGCGATGAACCTTTCCGCCACCGATCGATTTCCCGCCGGCTTCTTCGCCTCCTATCACGCCTATCCTTACTACCCCGAGTTCATGGTCCTCGATCCCGGCTATTCCAAGGCCAGGGATGCCGAGGGGCCCAGCAACTACTTCGGCTATCTCAGCGATCTGAAGGCGCACCACAAAGACCAGCCGGTCGTCATCGCCGAGTTCGGCGTGCCGTCGTCGCGCGGCATTGCCCATCTGCAGCCGCAGGGGCAGAATCACGGCGGGCACAGCAGCGTCCAGCAGGGGACGATCGACGCGCGGCTGTTCCGGGACATTCATGATGCGGGACTGGCCGGCGGGATTCTTTTTTCCTGGATGGACGAATGGTTCAAGCGCAACTGGCTGGTCATGGCCTACGAGGTGCCGGCTGATCGCAACTCCCTGTGGCTCAACGCCCTGGACCCGGAGCAGAACTTCGGGATCGTAGCCGCCGCGCCGGGGGCCGAAAAGCTGAAGATTGTGGTGGATGGGAAGGGGGAGGACTGGGAGGGGGTGCGGCCGCTATATATAGATGATACGGCTTCCCC
>Ga0066903_100004655_pt1 | contig 11661 bp, 7 predicted proteins | sample PanSoiMetaGPlot1_FD_67491 | JGI IMG/M metagenome (GOLD analysis project Ga0066903, IMG submission 67491) | Tropical forest soil microbial communities from Panama analyzed to predict greenhouse gas emissions - Panama Soil - Plot 1 (version 2) | ecosystem: Environmental > Terrestrial > Soil >...
CCGGCGAGCGTCGACTCTGGACCGTCGACGGCATCGTGGACCCGGAGCGATCCCTGGTTCACGCCGACGTCGCCGCGGGTGATCCGCAACCCGCGCGCGCGGATGCCGTCGCTGCCGAAGAGCACATAGCCGGAGAGATCGTGGCTCGGGCCGGCCGCGGCGGCCACGCCGCCGACGAAGAGGATCAGGCCGGTTCCGATAGTGAGCGCCAGGCGCGTGCGATGTGTCGTCATGGTCAGTGTGGAAGCGTCAGCTTGCAGTCGGGCTGCGCATCGGTGGAGATCTCGCCGCCCACCTGGTTGATCATCCCGTTGATGATGCACTTGAACCCGGCCCCCGGGATGTCCGTGCCCGCAGGGCAGTCGAACCGGATGCGCTCGAACGGGATCTCCGGGAAGTTGAAGATCAGGAAGCCGTTGTTGCCGTTGCTCGGCAGGGTCCCGCCGCTCACCACCGTTCTGATGTAGGTGTCGTAGTCGAAGAGCGTGATCAGAGCCCCGACGCTGTAGAGATCGTACGGCCCGCCCAGCAGGACGATGCGCGACGCCGGGTCGGTCGGATCCTCCAGCGGGAGGAACTGCGATCCCGGGAAGCTCACAGGCGCGGGGTAGTCGACGCTGATGTCGATGCCCGCGACGTTACCCGAGCTGAACGTGCTCGAGCTGGTCTCGAACCTAACCGTGACGTCCATGGTGCCGCTGGCGGGACAGGTCACGCTCTCGATCTGGCACGTCGGGGAGCACCCATCGCCCGCGACGGTGTTGCCGTCGTCGCACTGCTCGGGGGGCCGGGTGGTCGGGTTCTCCTGTTTGGTGCCGTCGCCGCACCTGGTGAGCTTGCAGTCCGAGTTGCAGTCGGGATCGTCCGTGACCGGGCTGCTCGAGCCTGGCTGACTTCCGGGATCGCACTCCTCGACACCGGCCTCGACCTTGCTATCGCCGCACTGGGCTTTCTCGCACGCGTCCGTGCACGCGCCCGTCGGGTTGTTCGCCGGTCCCTCATCGCAGCTCTCGCCAGGATCCACCACGCCGTTGCCGCAGAGCTGTCCCTGCTGATCCGGACGCGCTCCGTAGGTTGCGACCGCCAGATCGTGTCCGGTCTGGGTCGCGCTCGCGATCACACAATCCGGTAGCGGCGTGCAGCTCCCGACGTCGGCACCGGTGAGACCGCGACACGCCCGGGCAACCGTCCGCGAGCGCTTGCTCGCCTTCGGTGCCGGGCCGAGACAGGTCGGCGAGATGATGCCGAAGCTCGTGGCGTTGCGGTCGATCGCTCGCTGGCACGACACCGCCTGGGCAAGGACCTGTCGCGCGATCTTCGTCCGCACCTTGCCGATGGTTCGGATGCAACGCCGCCTCGCTCCACGGCCCGGCAGCGAGGACCCCTGGAGGGCGGTCGTACTGCCGTTGATCAGCAGCTGCACCTGTGGGCCCACCAGGTTGATCGTCCCGCTGCCCTTCCTGGCCGCCGGATAGTTCGCGAGGATGTCCGGCTGCTGCACGCACCACGCGTTCTGGATTCCCGCCGCGAACGTCTGGGCGAGCGAGAACCCCGTGGCTGCACCGGAGAACGGGCCGGGTCGGAGCACCTGCACCTGGTTGCAAGGCAGCGGCGACGAGGGCTTCGCAAAGCACTCATCGACGAACGTCAACCCGCGCTTGACCAGGACCTGCGCGCTGCTGCCGATGTGATTGCGGCACTTCACGTTGCTCGACCTGGGGGGCATCTGCGCACGGCTCGACGACCCGAAGGGCGCGGCGCTCACGAGACAGGTCACTGCGAGGATGGCTGCGGCGCGCTTCATCGGGAGCGGACAGAAATCAGGGCCGGCTCCGAGGAGCCGGCCCCACGGGGAATCTCGTTCACGGAACGGTGACGGCGCAGGTGACAAGGCTCGGATCGACGACGTTGCCAACGTCGTCCGACGCGTCCGTGACCGTGCAGCTGAAGTCGCCGGCGACCGCCGCGGGCGCGCCCTGACAGGTCTTGAAGCCCAGGGTCAGCATGGGCGACGGCAGCCCGCCGATCTTGACTGCATTGGCGGTGAAGCCGTAGCCGAGGTTGTTGACGTCGACGCCCACGCCGAACGCCGGGGTCGTGGTCAGGCTGCCAACCTTCCCCTCGGGATAGTCGACGAAGAAGCCGAGACCCGAGATCGTGGTGCCGGAGTTGTTCGTGAACGCGACGTGCGCCCCGAAGCTGGTCAACGTGATGGTGCAGCTGTCGACGTGGCAGCTTGCCGGGCAGCCGTCACCGTTCTTCGTGTTGCCGTCGTCGCAGGTCTCGCCGAGATACCCCTCGACGACCCCATTGCCGCATCCCGGGGCCTTGGGCGGGAGCTGTCCGTTCACCGGCAGCACGCAGCCATTGTTGATCTCGTTGTTGACCACCGACGGGTCACCCGCGCACGCACCCTTCAGGTCCGCCTTGCCGAAGGAGGTCGTCACCCCGGTGCTGGCCTTCGACAGGCAGAGGGGGTCGACGGCTATCGCCTTGCCCGCGGCCTTGGAATAGCAGTTCAGCCCGCCACCCGCGCCCTTTCCGACCGCCTTCAGCTTGGCGGACGTGCACTTGGGCAGGCTGCAATCGGCGTCCACCTTGCAGGGCCTCGTCGTCGCCGCGACGCAGAGGTGGGTACCCAGGTCACAGGTGTCGGTGCCGGGAGGAATGAGAGCCGCGACGTTCTGGACACACAGGTCCGCGGTCGCCTCGAGGTCCTGGGTCCGGCCGGCGCACGGAACCTTCGCGTCTGCCTTCGTGAACGCGAGACCGAACGCCGTCTCCACCTTGGAGATGCATGCGTCGAACGCGACCTGATCCGGCTTCGTCGCGTTCTTCGACAGGCAGTTGAACTTCCCGGCCTCCTTCTTGGAGGCCGCCTTCAGCTTGGAGCTGGCGCACTTGAGCAGCGGATCGGTGGCCCCCGCTGCGCGCTGCGGTGCAGCCGCGATCAGGCTACACAGCGCGATCGGCAACACGAGTAACTTCATCATCGATGTCCTTTCGTAGCGGGTTGAGTTTCGTCAGTCCCGAACGTACGAGATGAACTTGTACTGACCGTTGATCTCCGCGATGGAGCCGATCTTCATCTCCTCGGGAGGCTGGCCGCTTCCGTCGTCGATGGTGAGCATCAGCTGCTTGTACGCGGTGTAGTCCCGGTACCGCTTGATGCCCTTGCGATACTCCACGGCGGTCACTTTCAGCGGCTTCCCGCCGTAGCTGCTGAGCAGGTTCGCCTCGACGTAGATGCTCTTGCCGTTCAGGATCCCCCAGAAGTAGTTCTTCGCGGTGGCGTCGTAGGTCGCCCGTGGCTGCCCCTCGTCCACGCTTCCGGGCATGATGATGTCGAGGTACTCGGCACGCGTGACCCGGAGCTCCCGGAGGAGTTGCTTGTCCTTCGCTTCGAGCGCGTGGCGGAACTTCTCGAGCAACCCATCGATCGAGGACTCGCCGTCTGCCAGGTGGTAGGCGCTCGGGGTGTTGCTGGATGGCGTCTCACGCGTCGAGGCTCCGCTCACCGAGATGGCGAGGAGACCCGCGATGAGTGCCCACGTGAAGCTGCGCATGGTGTCGTTCTCCCGAGAACCGGGGCCGGAGCGATCGACGATCGCCCCGGCCCCTGTCGTCACGCGATCACTGCAGGCGGAAGCTGATCCACGGCGCGGTGAGCCAGTTGCCCGCCGTGTCGCCGGGCCGGAAGGCCCCGACGTAGTTCGTGCTTTCGAAGAACGGGTCGATGGTCTTGCAGTCCATCGCCAGCGAGTTGACCAGCGGCTGGGTCGCGGTGCCGGCGGCGCCCGCGGGGATGAACTGGTTCAGATCCGTCTGTGCGGTCGGCACGCCGGTGCCGTAGACGATCGGCGTCAGCGGATCCGTTCCATTGCTGCTCGGACTCGCCGGGTTGACCGCCGTCAGCGAGCCGTACCACGTGGTCGGGTTGCAGGGCGCCGTCCAGTTGCCGGTCACCTGCACCGGACCGCCGGTGTCGTTGCCGTTGTTGAACAGCAGGCTGTGCTCGACCACGAGACCCGTGGCCGGCGGGCAGGCCTGCGCCGCGGTGGCGTTGTCGGTCACGAGCAGGCCGGCATCGCGGAAGTGCTCGATGATGGCGTTCGAGATGATTCCCGCCGTGCCGCGCCGGAGGTTCGATCCGCGCTCCTGGTTCTCCCCCCTCGTGTTCGTCTGCAGCTGGGAGCCGACCATGGTGACGTTGCAGATCTCCGGTGCGTTGCGCGGCAGGAGGTCGAAGCCGTTCTCGTTGTCGTCCCACTCGAAGCCGTGGTTGCCGGCGTTCTGCTCGACGGGGTTGTAGTAGACGCCGAGGTAGAACTGGAACTTGCCGGTGGTCCCGAGCTGGGTGTCGTGCAGGTCGTCGCCGCAGCCGGACGACACGAGGAACTTCGCGTTCAACGTCCCGCCGAACCACTCGTGGCAGTCGTCGAAGCCGACGTTGGCCTGGGTGTGATCCCAGATGGTGCCCGCGCCGAGGCCGTTCATCGTGATGACGTTCAGCTCGTTGTCCGGCGTCAACTCGCGGCCCGAGAACTCGACGCGCACGAACTCGACCTGACCGCTGCTGTCGTTCGGGTCGCTGCCGCCGAACGGCACGCCCACGAGGCCCTCGGCCAGGCATTCACCGCTCGGGCAGTTGACCGGGGCCGCGCCGTTGACGGTCAGGCCACCCCAGTCGCCGGGCTGGCCGTTGTTGTTGTCGACGTGCGTCGAGCTGGTCATCAGGATCGGACTGCCCTGCGTTCCCGGGGCGTTGATCTTCGAGCCGCGCAGGAAGATCAGCGCCGAGACGTTGGTCGGACCGCCGGCGCCCGTGCTGGGCGGGTTCTTGCCGACCACCAGCGCGCCGGGATCGATCGTGATGGTGACGCCGGCCGGGACGAACACGAGGCCGTCGACGTCGACGCGGCAGCCGGCCTCCCACTCCTGGTTGGCCCCGAGTGTGCCCGAGACGGTGGTGCGCTTGGTCCAGCTCTCACCGCCCAGCCCGGTGCCCGCGTTGGGCTGGCAGGGCTTGTTTCCGGTGCCCGTGCACAGCGCGAACAGGGTCGGCTTGTTGTTCAGGGCCGCCTGCAGGACGACGGAGTCGTCCACCCCGAGACCGGGGTTCGAAGGGTTGACGTCCCCGCACGACGCGCTTCCCGTGCCGCCGCAGTCGTTGGGGTTGGGGACGAAGAGCGCCCGCTGAAGTTTGACCGCGTCGGCGATCGTCCGGTTGCCGTCGCCATTGAGATCACCGCAGATTGCCGCGCCGGCGGTGCGGGCGGGACCCGCCAGGGCAGCCAGCGCGGCCGCCCCGAGGAGCGCCGCTTTCCATTTGAATCCGCACGTATCCATCCGCTTCTCCTTCTCGAGATTGTCTTTCGATCCGTTGAAAGCGTGAGGCCGCATCACGGGGCCTCGGTGATGGTGACGGAGCAGCTCACGCCGGCCACCGCCTGACCGTTCTTGTCGACCGGCTGCGAGACCGTGCAGGATGCTGCGGTCAGCTGGGTCTGGTCGACGCAGGTGTTGTTCGTCGGGCAGGACCCCGGCAGGGCGGGCGGAATGTTCGGAGGTCCGACCGGCCCGGGGTTCCCGAAGCTGCCGTTCGGCGCGTTGGGAGGATTGAAGATGGATGCACAGCCGTAGGTGCCGTTGGTCTGGTCGCCGAGCCGCGAGCAGGCGTGGTTGGTCTTGCAGGTTGCCTCATCCACCGCCACGCCAGAGCAGGTGTGGGTCTCGTTCGCAGTGGTGCACGCCTTGCCGGGGTTCGGGCTGCCGGGGCTGCACTTGCCGGAGACGCACGAGCCGGCAGGGGCATCCGGGATCCCGACGCAGACACCGTCGGTGCAGCCGGCCGTGGTGCAGTCGGTCTGGCTGACGATTCCGTTCGCGCCGCAGAAGCAGGCGACCTGGTCGTCCGGCGCGGCGTTGCACGCGACGATGTCGGTGGTCGGGCAGCAGCCGGTCACCTGCTGGTTGCGGTTGCAGATGTTCTTCGACAGCGGCGTGCACTCGTTCAGGGTGACCTGCAGGAAGGCTCCCCCCGCCGAGTCGAGGAACTCCTCAGACGACGAGATGATGAAGCCCACCTCCGTGTCGGTGTCCTGCGCGAGACTGAGGAACCCGGTCGGCGGCGCGGGGATCAGCACCTGGAAGGCGCTCTGCACCACGCTCGACAGGCCCGTGCCCGTGATGCTCGCCTCGAGCTGCGGGTAGTCGAAGCCGACGCGCACGCCGGCAAGCTGCTTCCCGGCGGGGACGTCGAGGGTCACCTTGACGATGCGGTGCCCGGTGATGGTGCCGCCGGCGACCGTGCCCGGGCCGCAGGTCTCGGCCAGGCTCTCGCACTGGGCGCTGCAGGTATCGCCCGGCGTGCCGTTGCTCGCACCGTGGTCGCACTGCTCGGTGCCGTTGACGATGCCGTCGCCGCAGGTGATCGGCGTCGCCTTCTGGTAGATCGCCTTCGCGATCCCCTGCGCCGACGCGACGGCCGCATCGGTCACGCAGGTGGGCAGCGGGTCACAGCTCCCGACATCGGCGCCCGTCAGGCTCCCGCAGAAGACGGGAATCCTCATGGTGGCCTTGGCAACCGACTTCGCACCGGGGTCGACGCACGACGCGTCGAGCGCTCCGAACGTCGACGCGCTCTTGTCGAGGTTGCCCTGGCACTTGGTCGAATTCTTCACGATCTCCTTCTGGATCCCGGTCCGCAACTTGCCGATCGCTTCGATGCACTTGATCTTCGCCTTGTCGCCGCCCTGGTTCTGGTTGCCGACGACGGCCGCCGAATTCCCTTCCACGGAGTCGTCGATGACGGGCTCGACGGCGGTCTCCGGATCCATGCCGTCGTAGTTGTTCAGGACGGGATCGCCGGGGATGCACTTCTTCGCGATCAACTTTGCCGATTTCGTCTTCGCACCGACGTAGCTGCCGGTCGGATCGAACAGGGAGTTGGCGACGTCGTTGCAGCCGCCGGTGTCGAGCGCCAGCTTGTCCTGGCCCTTGTGACACTTGTCGTTCAGCTTGAAACCGGCCTTCGGTATTCCGCTCAGGCCCTTCGCGATGGCGCCTCGACAGGCGACCGACGCCTGCGTGTCCGCCCTGGCCGGGCCAGCGAGCGCGAGAGCCGAGGTGCCGAGCGCGACGACCATCGCCACGCGTACTCTCCTCGGGTGCAGCCCTTGTTTCCTCATGGACATCCCTCCGGTTTCCGTGTTTGCAGCTCCACCCGTTGGAGCCGCGACTGCGTGCGTTGTACCGTGTCGAATAGCCGAGCCGCGTGACAGGAACTTGGAGCCGAGACGATGCTTCGGCTACAGGTAGCTGCTCGCCGGAGTCGCTGATCGATACGTGTTCGCCTCTAGCGAATCGACGTTACGCGAGCGTTGCGCTGTCGTGACGACTCTCGATCCGTCGACTCCACTTCGCCGATTCGTAACCTTCCCGAAACTTCGTCCGCATAAGAGCGACGGCTCGCGGGAAGAGTGTCGGGATGGTCGGTCGATGTGCTGTGGCGCTGGTGTGCCTGGCGATGGTGCTGCCTGCCGCTCTGTGGGCTCAGGAGCCGCCCGCCCCTCCGGCCGCGGCACCTCCCGCGGAGGTCGGGACCGTCGTGGGGACGGTGGTGGACAAGAGCACCGGCGATCCGCTCATCCAGGCCGGCGTGGAAGTGATCGGGCAGGGGAAACGGCTCGAAACGGACATGGACGGCCACTTCACGGTGAAGCTGCCGCCCGGCACCTACGAGCTCCGCATCTCGGCCCCGCTCTACCAGCCGGTCCGGCTTCAGGGCGTCAAAGTGAAGGGGAATCAGGTCACGAAGCAGAGCGTCAGCCTGGGCGCGGCGACGGCGAACGTCGAGGTGGTCGAGGTGGTCGCGAAGGCGAACAAGGCCGCCGAATCGGTGCAGCTCCTGGAGCGCAAGAAGTCGGCTGTCGTCAGCGAGACGGTCAGCGCCGAGACCATCAAGAAGACGCCCGACAAGGACGTGGCCTCCATCGTCAAGCGCGTGCCCGCCGTGACGATCAAGGACGATCGCTTCGTCTTCATCCGGGGGCTCGGCGAGCGCTACAGCGGCGCCATGCTGAACGAGAGCCGGTTGCCCAGCACCGATCCGTCGCGACGCGTCGTCCCGCTGGACCTCTTCCCAGCCGAGTTCGTCCAGTCGCTCGCGATCATCAAGACGAACACGCCCGATCTCCCGGGGGACTTCTCCGGCGGCCTCGTCGACATCAGACTGCTGGAGTTCCCCGAGAAACCCACCTTCAGCTACGGTCAATATTTTGGCGGGAACACCCAGACCACCTTTCAGCCATTTCGCACGTATCAGGGCGGTCCGCTCGACTACTTCGGCTTTGGCAACAGCTTTCGCGCGCTACCCAGGTCCGTCCCCAGCACCCCGGGCCTGCTGAACACCTTCCCGACGAACGAGTCCGACGCGATCGGGCGTGACTTCAAGAACATCTGGAGCTCACAGCTGGTCGACGCGTCACCCAACATCGGGGTCAACTTCTCGGCCGGTGACACCGTGGGGCCGTTCGGGTTCGCCTTCGGCACCAACTTTCGCACCGAGTATCAGACCGTGAACGACGCCCTGGTGGCGCAATTCGTGAGCGGCGGCACGAACAAGCCGCTGACCCCGTCCGCTCGTTTCCTGCGCAGCAATAGCCTCTTCACGACCCGGCTGGGGAGCATCTTCACCGCCGCGTACCGAATCAATGACGCCAACAAGCTCTTTTTCCGCTCACTCATCGATCGCAACACGTACGACAACACGCAGTTCGCCAATGGCAGCACGAACCAACCCTATGCCCAAAAGCAGACGATCCTCGACTACACCCAGGAGCAACTCGGTTTCGGGCAGCTCGGAGGCGAGCATCACTGGCAGCGTGTGTGGATCGATTGGCGGACCGCATTGGCGCGCACGAGCCAGCAAGAGCCCGACACGAGGTACACGACCTACCAAGCTCCGTTCACGACGCCGCCGCCCTCTTCACTTCCGTTGAGCGCCCTGCAGTCGACGGGACCGTACGCATTCACGAACGACTCACTCGGTGGAACGCGTATCTTCAATGATCTGACCGAGGATTCGTCGGATTCGGCAGTCGACTTCACCATTCCGTTCCTCACGGGACTCCCGGGGACGGATACGTGGTCCGGCCTGCCCGCGAAGTTCAAGTTCGGGCCTGCCTATTCCTTCAGGCGACGCCTTTTCGAGCAGCGCCTGTTCACCTTCAACCTCGACCAGCCTGGCGCCGTGAACATCTACGCGCCGCCCGAGGTGATCCTGCAGCCGTCTCACGTCGTTCCCGGCGTGGTCGACTTCAGCGAGGGGACGACGCAGGGTGACGAGTACCAGGTATCGGAGCAGATCGCCGCGGGTTACGGCATGTTCGATCTGCCGATCGTGCGCGACCGGGTTCGCTTCGTGGGCGGCGTCCGCCTCGAGTATTCGAACATCTCGCTCCGCACGACGGCCATCGGTGCCACGGCGCCGGTCGGGGTGCACAAGAACAACGTCGATCCGTTGCCATCGATGAACCTCATCTACAGCCCTCGCTACGACATGAACGTTCGCGGAGCCTACAGCTGGTCGGTCTCGCGGCCGGAGTTCCGCGAGCTCTCCCCGACCGTCTTCCCCGCCCCGCGCGGGCTCCGTCCCTTCGCGGGCAATCCCGGCCTCGTCGAATCCCACATCCGGAATTACGACCTGCGCTGGGAGTGGTTCTTCTCACCGCTCGAGCTCGTGTCCCTCAGCTTCTTCCACAAGAGCATCGACCAGCCCATCGAGGCGACGCTCATCGCCAGCAGCGGCTCCGACTACATCAACTCGTTCGCGAACGCGACCAGCGCAACCCTCACCGGCTTCGAGTTCGAGCTCCGCAAGAACTTCGGCTTCATCCGCCCCATCCTGCAGAACCTCAGCCTCAGCGCGAACGTTGCGTACATCAACTCGGTCGTGCAGACGCCGCCGCCGACCGCGACCGGCGTCCCGCTCGAGAAGACCCGTCCGCTCCAGGGCCAGGCCCCTTACATCGCCAATGCGTCGCTGGAATACGCGGACCCGCGCTGGGGCACGATCCGGATCCTCTACCAGACCGCCGGCCAGACCCTCAGCTTCGCGGCACTCACGAAGCCGCCGGTGCCGGGCATCTTCCTCCAGCCGAGGAACCAGCTCGACGTGGTCGCCATCATGCCGATCAACTACTTCGGCACGCCGCTGACCTTGAAGCTGGGCGCCGAGAACCTCCTCAACGATTCCTACGTCCAGACCCAGGGTAGCTTCGTGCAGACGCGCTACGAGCGTGGGATCAAGGTGGGGATGACGCTCACGTACTCGTACTGAGCCGCCGATGAGGACACCAGCGCGCGGAAAGTGGCTTCTCCTGCCGCTCGTGGCCGCAATGGCTTGCTCTCCCGCCGCCAGCCCGAAGGTGCAGGCGCCCCTCCACCCGGGACAATGGGTGCTCGTGCAGTCGCCGCCCAAGGGCGAGATGGCGGAAAACACGTTCCCACCCATCTCTACGTGGAAGCGCGTACGGACGTTCGACGACGCCGAGAGCTGCTCGAACTTCCGCGTCGACATGCTGTGGGATGCCGAAAGCATGGCGTCGCGGGCGATGCTCGAAGAAGTGTCGAATCTGCACTGCGTCCCGGCCGCAAAGCTCGCGGGGCCGTCGAAGAAGGCGGCCCCTCCCCAGGCTCGATGACAGCCGTTCGGGCACGCGCGGAGCACCGGCGGCTCCGGATGGCACGTCCATCTTTCCATCACCTGTCGCATACCGGAGCGGGAGCGGTGCTGGCGTCACCCAACGTTTACTCGCCCGTAACGTTCACGCCCTAGTTCGCTGCCATACTGCGGTGCGGCAGCTGTCGGCGATGTCGACGACGAATAGGGAAGAGTTCCGGGCATTTGGTGCCTACGGAGCGGCCCAGCGGAAGAGCGGGAGCTGGTACTCCTCCCTGGCGGCATCCTCCGTCATCTACATCGTGATCGGGCTCATCGTGATGAGCATCCCGGTCACCAAGCACATCATCCAGAGCAAGCCGATCCAGCTCACCTTCGTCGAGAAGGTAGTCCGGCAGCCGCCGCCGCCCCCACCCCCGGCCCCCAAGCTCGAGGTCAAGCCGCTGGCGCCGCCCCAGCCGCACAAGCCGCAGCTGGTGGCGCCGGCGGCGGCGGCCGCGCCGGTCATCCGCCCCGACCAGAAGATCCGGCGTCTCGACAAGCCGCCGCCACCGAAGAAGTTCGAGGCGCCCAAGGAGATGCCGAAGGAGATCCCCAAGGAGGTCGACGCCGCGCTCGACAAGGGCATAGCGGTCTACGGCGATACCAACAAGGGCGACACCGCGGGCCTCGAAGGCGGGGTGGACGGCGGCGTCGCCGGCGGCCAGGTCGGTGGCGTCGTCGGTGGCGCCATGGTGCTCCCCGAGGATGCCGAGCCGCCGGCGCCCAGAACCACCAACCAGAAGCCCGACTATCCGCAGGAGGCCAAGGCTGCCGGTCGCGAGAGCATGGTGGTGCTCAAGATCGTCGTCCAGGCCGACGGCACCGTTGGCAAGGTCGACGTCGTCAAAGGGGAGGAGCCGTTCGTGAGCGCCGCGGTCCAGGCCGTGAAGGCGTGGACCTACGAGCCCGCAAAGTACCAGGGAAAGCCCATCGCC
>Ga0066903_100004656_pt1 | contig 11660 bp, 13 predicted proteins | sample PanSoiMetaGPlot1_FD_67491 | JGI IMG/M metagenome (GOLD analysis project Ga0066903, IMG submission 67491) | Tropical forest soil microbial communities from Panama analyzed to predict greenhouse gas emissions - Panama Soil - Plot 1 (version 2) | ecosystem: Environmental > Terrestrial > Soil >...
CCGATAGCCGATAGCCGATAGCCGGAGGCTGGCAGCTGGCAGCCGGCAGCCGGCAGCTGCAGCTACTGTCGTACGAACTTCACGTCCACAGGCGCGCCGACGGTGACGCTGGTGCCGGTGGGCGTCAGGGTGCCGTTCGCGCGGTCGATCCTGAAGACCACCACTGAATCGGAATCCTGGTTGCCGGCGAGCAGATAGCCGCCGCCGGGCTCGATGCCGAAGCCTCGTGGGGTCTTACCGCCGGTCGGCGTGTTCCCGGCGAACGTGAGCCGGCCGGACGCCTTGTCCACCGCAAACACTGTGATGCTGTTGTGGCCGCGGTTCGAACCGTAGAGAAACGCGCCGGTCGGCGACAACGCGATCTCGGCGGTGCTGTAGCCGCGCTGCATCGTCTCGCCCGGGGCCAGCGTCGAGACGGTCTGGATCTCGGTCAACGCGCCCGTGGCCGTGTCGCGGCTGAACGCCGTCACGGTGCAGTTCAGCTCGTTGATCACGTACGCGAACCGGCCGGACGCGGCGATCGCCATGTGCCGCGGACCCGAGCCCGGCTTCAATTCCGCCGACGGCGGCGCGGCGGCGGTCAGCGCGCGCGTCGCGGCGTCGAACTTGTAGATCATGACCTTGTCGATGCCGAGATCGACGGCGTAGACGAAGTGGTTCGAGGGATCCGTCAGGATGTGGTGCGCGTGCGGCTCTTTCTGTCGATCGGGGTTCACGCTGCTGCCCCTGTGCTGAATGAACTGCATGGCCCCCTCGAGCGTGCCGTCGGCCGCGATCGGCAGCACGGCGATGCTGCCGCCGCCGTAGTTGGCCACCAGCGCGGTCTTGCCGTCTTCGTCGAGGCTGAGATGGGCCGGCCCGGGCCCGACCGAGCTGCGCTGGTTGAGTGCCGTCAACAGCCCGGTGTCCTTCTTGATGGCAAAGGCGCTCACGGATCCGGCCGGTTTACCTTCGAACGTATTGACTTCGTTGACGGCGTACAGGAAATCGCCCTGCGCGCGCACGGCCAGGAAGCTCGGACTCGGCGTCTCGGCCGCGAGCTGCGGCGCGGAGAGCACGCCGGTCGAGGGATTCAGCCGTGACACGTAAATCCCCCTGCTCGCGCCGCGCGTATACGTGCCGAAGTACACGAGCAGATCGCCGGGCGCCGCGGGCCGCTCCGCGCCGGCGCCGAGCAGAACGAACGCCGCAAGCGCGACGGTGAGACGTCTGGTGACGGTCATCGATTCCTCCGCTATTTGAAGACGACCCGCAGGTTCACGACGTGTGTGCCGCGGTCGATGTCGCGCTCGATTTGCGCGCGCGCGTTGTTGGACGTCCGCAACGGCGCCAGCTCCTGCGCGTAGAACTCGCGCTCGTAGGCATCGTCGAAGACGTCGCCCGGCTTGAGGCGCCACTTCTTCGTGAGCGCGGCGGCGTCCGCGTCGCGCAGGTTGGGAAATCCGATCGTTCCCATGTGGAACTGAGGTCCCTCGGTGACCGCCATCGCAAAGGTCGCCCGATGGGTTTGATCGTCCAGGCGCGGTTCGAACCCGGCGGACGCGGTGAGGTAGCCGAGATGGCCGTACGCCCCGGCGACGTCCCGCAGTCCGGACTGGATCTTCGAGGCGTCCGCCACCTCGCCTGCCTTCATCCCGAGCGTCTTGTCGAGCGCATCGGGCGCGAGCGCCGCGTTGCCGGTCCACGTCGCGCGATCCCAGGCGTACGACGCGCCTTCGGTGACGTTCAACGTCACGGCAACGCCGTCGCATTCCTTCAGGTTCGTCGCGGGCGTCGCAAATGCCGCGCGCCAGAATCCCTTGCGCCGGTACATGTCGACGAGCGTGCCGTCGGACGCGGCGGACACGAAGTAACGCGAGTACTCGCCGCCGAGCGCGCCCGCGAGCGCCACGAGCAGTTCCTTCTCCGGAATGGCCGACGCCGCCGGCGCGTGAAACGCGCAGACCTTCGGCGTCGGATCCTTGACGATGAACAGGTAGCGCGGAGGCACCGTTCCGCCGGAACGCAGTTCGACCTGCGCCGAGAAGGTGGCGTGGCCGGGGATCTGTTTCGCGTCCAGGATCGCCTGCAGCTCGCGCGTGATGAACTCCCCGGCGCCGACGTTGATCGGCGCCGTGCCGTCGAACGACGGCACCCGCTCGCGCAGCGCGGCGGTGAGCTCCGCGTCGGCCATCCACACGAAGTTGTCAAAGACGACCGGAACCGTCCAGGCCGCCTCCTGGACGTCGAACGTCACCGTCATCTGCCCCGGTCCCGTGGTGTAGCTGTACTTCACCTCATTGAACAGACCGGTCGCCGCCAGCTGGTTTGCGGCCGCGGTGAGATCGGCAGCGGTGGCCGGCTTGCCAATCTCCAGGCCGCTGAGCCTCGAGACTTCCTGCGCCGTGTACCGCCGGTTGCCCTTCACCTGAATACTGGCGACACGCGCGGCGGACGGCGCCTGCGCCAGCAGTAAGCCGACGGTCACCGCCGTGGCTCTGAATCCGATCACGCTGACCGTGCCTCCCTAGATGCCAAGGTCGATGCGATACCGCAAACCCGGGGTCCCACCCATCGAAGCCGTTTTCGTGAACGTTTCGACGAGCACGCCGCCGTTGGCCTCGATGACGCGCTGCGACGGCATGTTATCCGGATCCGTCGTGATCTCCACATACCGCAGTCCTTCGGCGGCAAGATCGGGCAGCATCAGCCGCAGCGCGGCGGTCGCGTATCCGCGCCGGCGCTTCCACGGGACCACCGCATAGCCGACGTGTCCGAGACAGTGCGGCGGCAGCGCCTCGGTACCCGGCTGCCACCGCGCGCCGACGGCGCCGCAGAACTCGCCGTCCCAGATCCATTTGTGGAAGCCCGGCAGCCGGGGCACGGTCGTGCCGTCCTTGAGCACGATGGGACCGCCCCTCGCCTCGCGATCGACCAGGCTCGCGAGGAACGCGTCGGGATCGGCCGCAATCGTCTCGAGCTGTTCCCGCGCAACGTCGGCGCGCACGTTATCGGGCGACCAGCCGCGCTCGAGCGCCGCCTGGTAGCTGGCGAGATACTCGCGCGCCGGCCAGACCAACTGCATCGGCGCGCTCAGGTCGTCTGGCGGCGATCCGCCAGCGCCGCCCACGGCACGATGAGCCATCCGATCAGGGCGAACCACGCGAGCGCCCTCTCGGAGGGCGGCAGCGGCCCCCACGGACCCGATGCCCACATGACGGTGCAGACCGCGACGAACGACCAAAACGCAATCCCGGCGCCCGTCGTTCGGCGCGCCGGCATCCGGAGGTAGACGGCGAGGCCGACGATCCACATCGTCCCTTCGACGATCAGCGTCGCTGGAATCGAATACCACAGGCCGAGGCCGAGCCTCGGCGACGGGCCGGGCCACAACGGCATGTCGGGCGCGTGGCTGGCGAAGTCGAGGACCCAGTGGCTGATGACGAGCACGACGAGCAGTCCCGACACCGGCACGGCGGTCCGCCGGCGCGCGATGGCCGCCAGCGCGACGCCCCAGACGGCCGACATGACGAGACTGTGCGACCAGGGATAGGAATCGAAGACAAGCGGCGTGAACGCCGTCGCACCCGGCGCGATCGTCACGTGCTCGAGGCCCGCGAGCAGGAAGATCGGCCACACGAGATCCAGCGCGGTTACGCCGGCCATCAGCCAGCCCAGGTTCACCGCGGGCGCGGTCCGCTTCGCCGCGAGGGCGACCGCCAGATGACCGACGAACATGCAGACTCCTCGTCGAACTGTATCGCGGGAGCCGGTTCAGTAGCGAGCGCCCGGCGGTTCGGCGGCACGCCGCTCTGCCCTCTCCAGCGCGTCGGCGAGTCTCTTCATGCCGTCGGCGAGGGTCGCACCAAAGCTGTCCTGCACCTCCCTCACGTAGGCGTTGGCATTGTCGCCCCACAAGAGAATGCGCTGCGTGAGCCGCGTTCGGTGGCTCGACACGGCGTCAAACACCCACTCGAACGACATGACGGCCCCATCGAGCGGCATCTCGATGGTGAAGGCCGCGCCGGCCCGCACATCACGGATGTGCCAGAGCAGAGGCTCTCGTCCGGGAAGCCGCGTCGATCCCGATGAGCCGCTGGCGAACGGACCATCGAGTTGAAACTGGGCGGGCGGGTCGTCCCAGGTCGTGATATCGGTCCGCCAGTTCCAGGCGAACGAGGGGCTCACCTCGGCCTCGACCGAATGTTCACGCTGCCAGACGATGTTCTTCATGGTCCAGTGACCGAATGCTGTCTTGCCGTCACGACACCGCCAGCTCGATCCCTTCCCCCAGGACGAGCGCCGTCACGTACTCGATGTGCAGCACGCGCCGCGGCTGGTCGCTGGCCGACTTCGAAGACGCGTGAATGGTGAGCGGCCGCATCGCCACGACTCCGCCAGCGGAGGTAACACAGTCGACAGCGGGCATCCGGCTCGCCAGGGCCGCCCGCTTTCGTACGCGGCACGTCCGCGCGCGCGAGCGCGCCGGCGACTCGCTCGCCCTCCGTCGATCGAACACGTCGTCGTGAACCGCATAGCCGGAATCGGAAGCCATTGATGACATCACTGCGGCAACCGAGCATGGTTCGAGAATCGTGCCAACAACGCCCAGGCGCAGTTGGCACGGGCTGTGCGCACAGATGTCAACCGTCGGCGACGTCGCGACGCAATCGCCAACGAGTTAGGGACATCGTAGCCGACCACTTCAAAACAGCACACAACGCACATGGGAGAAACGTCAACGCCGGTTGTCACTCGACCGCGCGCAGCGACACGATCCGGACCGTGTTGCGGCGCGTCGCGAGAAAGCGCTCCAGGTCCGCCCATGAAACGACCACGCTCGCCGTGTTGATGTTCGGATGGAAGATCAGCCGTTCGGCGCCGCGCAGGTCCTGATCGATCAGCACGCGGACGGAACCGTCGTTGTCATGGATCAACCCGAACGGCGACACCGATCCCGGCGTCAGGCCCAACTCCGCCATCAGCCGCTCCGGCGACCCGAAACTGAGCCGGTCGTCGCCCACGATCCTGACCAGATCCTTCAGATCGACGCGCTTGCCAATCTCGACGACGACCAGATAGTGCCGGTCGCCTTTCTTGTTGCGCAGGAACAGGTTCTTGCACTGCGTGCCGGCGATCGGATCCCAGTACTTCGACGCGTCCTCGGCCGTGAACACGGCGGGATGCTGGTGGCGATCGTACTGGATGCCGAGCGCGTCGAGCGCGGCATACACCGGCGGGGCGGGGTCCATCTCCGTATTCTGATCCACAATACGTCCGGGAGCACATCCCCGATGGCGCCCCTGACGACCCGCTTCGACGAAGCCGTGGCCTACGCCCACGCCGTTCACGCCATGCAGGCGCGCAAGGTCACCGGCACGCCCTACGTCGGCCACCTGCTCGGCGTCTCGTCGATCGTCATCGACGACGGCGGCACCGAGGACGAGGCGATCGCGGCGCTGCTCCACGACGCCGCGGAAGACTTCGGCGGCCGCGACCGCCTCGAGGACATCCGCGCGAGATTCGGCGACAGGGTGGCGAAGATCGTCGAAGACTGCACCGACGCCTGGACGACGCCGAAGGCGCCGTGGGCGGAACGCAAGGCGCAGTACGTCGAGCACGCACGCACGCTGGAACCAGCCAGCCTGCGGGTCTCCTCGGCCGACAAGGTCCACAACGCGTACGCGATCCTGCGCGGCCTCCGGACGAGAGGCGAGCAGATCTGGGGACGGTTCGGCGCGAAGCCCGACGACATCCTCGCCTACTACCAGGCCCTCGTGCGCGCCTACCGCGAAGCGGGCGGCGGAACGCTCGTGGACGAACTGGAGCGCATCGTCAGGGGCATCGAGCGGGAAATGGGGTACTAGCGTGGAGCGCAACAGGCTGGGGTGCCTCGTCGCGATCCTGCTCTTCCTGGGCGCCGCGTTCGTCGGGAGCCAGGCGGCGGCGCCCGGCGGCGGTGCGAGTGGCGGCGGCGGCGCCGCCGCGGGTGGTGGCGGGTCAGGAGCGGGATAAAGAGATGAAGGCGGAATCGCGGCGCCTCCAGGAGAGCGCCGAACGGCACGTCCTCTGGAAGCGATGGGGTCCCTACGTCAGCGAGCGCGGATGGGGCACGGTGCGCGAGGACTACAGCGCGAACGGCGACGCCTGGCGCTATTTCCCGTTCGAGCAGGCGCGGTCGCGCGCGTTCCGATGGAACGAAGACGGCCTCGCGGGGCTCTGCGACCGCGAACAGCGCATCTGTTTCGCCATCGCGCTCTGGAACGGGCGCGATCCCATCCTGAAGGAACGGCTGTTCGGCCTCTCGGGCCTGGAGGGCAACCACGGCGAAGACGTCAAGGAGTACTACTTCTACCTCGACGCGACGCCGACCTACTCGTACGCGAAGTGCCTCTACAAGTATCCGCAGGCCGCATTTCCGTACTCGGGGCTGCGCGAAGAGAACGCCCGGCGCAACCGCGACTCACCGGAGTTCGAGCTCCTCGACACGGGCGTGTTCGACGGCGATCGGTACTTCGACGTCTTCGTCGAGTATGCGAAGGCGGCGCCCGACGACGTGCTCGTCCGGATCACGGTCGAGAACCGCGGCGATGCCGCCGCCGAACTTCAGGTCCTGCCGACGATCTGGTTCCGGAACACCTGGTCGTGGAACGGCGCCACGCCGCGCCCGTCGATGACCCGCGCCGCCGCGGCCGATGGCGTGCAGACCATCGCGCTCGCCGAACCGCTCTACGGACGACGCTTTCTGTATTGCGAAGGCGCGCCGGCGCTCTTGTTCACCGAGAACGACACCAATGCCGTGCGTCTGTTCGGCGCGCCGAACGCGTCGCCGTTCGTGAAGGACGGCATCGGCGACTTCGTCGTCGAGGCCTGCGTGGACGCGATCAACCCGCTCCAGACGGGGACGAAGTGCAGCGCGCAGTACCGCGCGACGATTCCGGCCCGCGGCTCTGCGGTCTTTCAGCTTCGCCTCGCCGACACCGAGATGGCGTCCCCCTTCGGCGACGCGTTCACGCAGGTGTTCCGCGATCGACTGGCCGAGGCGGACGAGTTCTACGCGGACGTCATTCCGGCGGGGCGTTCCGAAGATGCGAAGGCCGTGATGCGGCAGGCGTTCGCGGGACTGCTCTGGAGCAAGCAGTTCTACCACTACGACGTGCGCGCCTGGCTCGACGGCGATCCCGCGCAGCCGCCGCCGCCCGCCGAACGGAAGCTCGGACGCAATCGCGACTGGTGTCAACTGAACAACGCCGACGTGATCTCGATGCCCGACAAGTGGGAGTACCCCTGGTACGCCGCGTGGGACCTCGCGTTCCACACGATCCCGCTCGCGCTGGTCGACGCGACGTCCGCGAAGCAGCAGCTGATCCTCCTGCTCCGCGAGTGGTACATGCACCCCAACGGCCAGCTGCCGGCCTACGAATGGAACTTCGGCGACGTGAACCCGCCGGTCCATGCGTGGGCCGCGCTGCGCGTGTTCCGGATCGACCGCCGCGTGAACGGCCGCGGCGATCGCGCGTTCCTCGCGCGCGTCTTCCAGAAGCTGCTGCTGAACTTCACGTGGTGGGTCAACCGGGCCGACGCCGAGGGCAACAACATCTTCGAGGGCGGCTTCCTGGGCCTGGACAACATCGGCGTCTTCGATCGCAGCCGTCCGCTCGGGCCGGGACGCGTCCTCGAGCAATCGGACGGCACGAGCTGGATGGCGATGTTCACGCTGAACATGCTCGCGATCGCGATCGAGCTGGCGGCCGAAGACACGGTGTACGAGGACATCGCCACGAAGTTCCTCGAGCACTTCCTCTACATCGCCCACGCCATGACGAATCGCGGCGATCGCTCGCTCTGCCTCTGGCACGACGAGGACGGGTTCTTCTACGACGTCCTGCGGACGGGAGACGCGCGCATCCCGCTTCGCATCCGTTCGATGGTCGGCCTGATGCCGCTGTTCGCCGTCGAGACGCTGGAAACGGACGTGCTGCAGCGGCTCAGCGGGTTCTCGAAACGGATGGACTGGTTCCTCCACAACCGCCCCGACCTCACCGGCAACGTCGCGTCGATCGCGGCGCCCGGCCTGGCAGACCGCCGCCTGCTCTCGCTCGTCGACGCCGAACGCCTCAAGCGCATGCTGTCGGTCATGCTCGACGAGCGCGAGTTCCTGTCGCCGTTCGGCATCCGGGCGCTGTCGCGCGCGCACAAGGAGGCGCCGTTCGTGCTCCGCCTCGACGACTGCGATCACGTCGTCGACTACGAGCCCGGCGAGTCCACGAACGCGCTGTTCGGGGGGAACTCGAACTGGCGCGGCCCCGTCTGGTTTCCGGTCAACTACCTGCTCATCGAGGCGATCCAGCGCTTTCACTATTACTTCGGCGACGATTTCAAGGTGGAGTGCCCGACGGGATCGGGGCGGTTGATGACACTGTGGGAGGTCGCGACGGAGTTGTCGCGGCGGCTGTCGTCGATCTTCCTGCGCGGCCCGCGCGGCCGCCCGGTGTACGGCGAGTGCGACCGGTTCCAGACGGATCCGCACTGGCGCGATCTGATCCTCTTCCACGAGTACTTCCACGGCGACACGGGGCGCGGTCTCGGAGCGAGCCACCAGACCGGGTGGACCGCGGTCGTCGCCAAGCTGCTCGAGCAGAGCGGCGAGCCGCCGCACCGGAGCGACCCGGCATGACGCGAACGATCGTGCTTCTGGCAGCGCTGGCGGCCGGTGCCGGCGCGCAGGAACTGCGCAAGCCGGACATCTTCTACGTGCCGACGCCGCAGCCGGTCGTCGACGCGATGCTGGCGATGGCGAAGGTGACCGCGGCGGACGTCGTCTACGACCTCGGCTCGGGCGACGGGCGGATTCCGATCACGGCGGCGCAGCGGTACGGCGCGCGCGGCGTGGGCATCGACATCGATCCCGTGCGCGTCGCGGAGGCCAACGAGAACGCCAAGGCGGCGGGCGTGACCGGCAAGGTGACGTTCCTCAACCAGGATCTCTTCACCGCCGACGTCGGCGACGCGACCGTCGTGACGCTCTACCTGTCGCCCTCGCTGAACGAAAAGCTGATCCCGAAGCTCAAGGCGCTCAAGCCCGGCACCCGCATCGTGTCGCACGCATTCGACATGGGACCGACCTGGCCGTGGGAGGACCGGCAGGAAGTCGCGGGGAAGACGATCTACTTCTGGGTGGTGCGGTGATCGGATCCTGAATGCCAGATTGACGATGAGCGATTCACGATCAGCGATGAGGGATCAAGGATCGACGGCTGTCGATGCGCTCTCCATCCCAATTCGTATGAGGGGCCTGGTTCTCCACGAGCCAGCCGTACACGAGCTCGCCGTACGTGCGCCAGCGCATTTTCTTGCGCTCGTAGAACGGCAGGAGCGCGCGCTGGACGCGGGGCAGCCGGTAGAAGGGCACGCCCGGGAAGTAGTGGTGCTCGAGGTGATAGTTGGAGTTGAGGTAGACGAAATCCCAGAACCAGTTCCCGCGCATCAGCGTGCCCCATTTCGCGGGATCCGTCGGGTCGATGTCGTAGTGCTGCCCGAGGCGGTTGAGCGTGAACGCGATCGGGAAGATGAAGAAGACCGGAATGATGCTCGTCCTCAGCGCGGCGTAGAACCCGAAGACGTACCAGATCACGGCGAGCGCCGAGAGATGGAACAGCAGCGATCCCTGGCGCTCGAGCGCGATGGCCTTCTGCAGCGGCGCCGGGTACGTCGACGACTCGCGCCGCGCGGCGCGGAAATAGATCGGGAACAGCGCCGGCGTGCAGTACAGCAGCTTGTACCAGCGCGCGTTGACCTTCGGCGACAGGTGATGGCGCTTGGGATCGTCCTCGTCCGACCCGAGCTCGGCGTGGTGGTCGAGATGCCAGCGCGTGAACTGGCTGGCCGAGATGCCGCTCGGAATCGCGTAGAGCAGGCCGAGCAGCCGTTCGGCGCCGGGATGCCGGCGGTCGAACACCGCGTGGTGCACCACCTCGTGGAGCAGCACGGTGAAATTGAACACCGTGAACCCCTGGACGAACGCCAGCGGAATCCAGATCAGCGGGTGGTCGAATCGGATCAGCGCCCACGTCGCCAGGCCGAGGATCGCGAACTGGCGGATGGCGACGACGAAGTGCCGAACCGGCCGCTTCCTGTGCAGCTCGCGCATCTCGTCGCGCGAGATGGCGGCGCCGAGCTCCGCTCGCAACGCGCCCGCGTGCTGCGAGTAGTAGTGCGACTTCACGGTGCTTCCATTGTACGGCCGAAGCGGCCCACGCGGGCAACCGCCACGCCCGCGAGCACGGCCATAGCGCCGAGCACTTTCGCGGGTCCGATCGGCTCGTGCAGCCACGCCCACGCCGTGATCATCGCGACGATCGGCAGCAGGTTGGAGTAGACCGCCGTCCGCGCGCTCCCGATCTCGCGGACCGCCGCATACCAGATCGTGTACGCGACGCAGATCGAGAAGATCGCGGAGTAGCCGAGCTTGATCCACGTCGCGGGCCCGACCGCCGTCCACTGCACGCGCGCGAACGCGGGTGCGGCGACCGGCAGGTACATCACCGTCCCGATGAGCATCGACAGCGCGGTGACGCCGACCGGCGAGTGGCGCGCCATCAACGGCCGCGCGCCCATCGTGTAGAGCGCCCAGCAGAGCACCGCGCCCATCAGCATCAGATCGCCGCGCATCGACGCGGCGCTGACGTGCGCGCCGAGCCCGACCACGACGTACGTGCCGGCGAGCGAGAGGAGCGTGCCGGCCCAGTGGAGCGGCCCGGGGCGTTCGTGTGTCGCGATCGCGGAGAAGATCGTGATGACGATCGGCGTCAGCGAGACGAGCAGCGCGCCGTTGGCGACGCTCGTGCGCGCGAGGCCGCCGACGAAGAGGTACTGATACAGGCAGTGGCCGACGAGGCCGAGCCACACCAGCCGCCGCCAGTCGTCGCGCGTGACCGGGGCGGGCGTGTGGAAGATGTCGTGGAGGGTCGTGCGGCGCGCAACGTGGCTGGTGGCGGCCATCACCACGGATGCCAGCACCAGCCGCAACGCGTTGAACGCCTGCGGGTCGAGCTCCGCGAATGCAGACTTGATGATCGCGTAGTTCGTGCCCCAGATGAGCGTCATCAGGAGCAGGAGGCCGTCGATCTTAATGCCCCGCTTTCGCCTGCATCTCGCGGATGGTGTCGTCGACGAGCCGATCGTTGTCGGCCTTCGAGATGTCGCGCCGGAGGATCTTCGTCGCGACCGCCACCGACAGGTCGATCGCCTCGCGGCGGATCGTCTCGACGGCGCGGTTGGTCTGCGTGTCGATCTCGCGCTGCGCGTGCTTGACGAGCGCCTCGGCGTCGGCGCGCGCCTTCTGCTTCATCTCGTCGGCGAACCGGGCGGCGTCGGAGCGCGTGCTCGAGATGATGTTGGCCGCCTCGGTCCGCGCCTCCGCCAGGATGCGGGCGGACTCCGCCTGCAGCCGCGCCAGTTCCTCCTTCGCCTTTCGCGCGTCGTCGAGCGATGTGCGGATCGCGTCCTGCCGCTTCTCGAGCGCATCGAGCAGCGGCCGCCACGCGAAGCGTGCCAGCAGTGCCAGCAGGATCAGGAACGTGACGATGGTCCAGATGAAAAGCCCGGGATCGGGCTGGACCAGCGGGTTGTTCATCGTGCCGCTCCTACTTCATCAGCACGATCAGCAGCGCGAACACTTC
>Ga0066903_100004657_pt1 | contig 11659 bp, 4 predicted proteins | sample PanSoiMetaGPlot1_FD_67491 | JGI IMG/M metagenome (GOLD analysis project Ga0066903, IMG submission 67491) | Tropical forest soil microbial communities from Panama analyzed to predict greenhouse gas emissions - Panama Soil - Plot 1 (version 2) | ecosystem: Environmental > Terrestrial > Soil >...
GCCGATAGCCGATAGCCGATAGCCGGGCAGCGGCGCTGCGGGTTACTGGCGCCGGAACAGACTGCGCACGCGCCAGAACAGGCTGCGTTCCATGTGCGCGATGCGATCGCGGGCTTGCGCGAGGGCGGTGGTCGCGTCTGCCAGTTCGCGGCGCGCCTGGGCCAGCGCGGGCCGCGCGTCCTGCATTTCCTGGACCTCGCGCTGCAGCCCGCTGGCGTGCTCGCGCCTGTGGGCGTTCTCGAGCGCCAGTTCCCAGAACCGCCGCTCGTAGTCGCGCACGATCCGGTGGGCCGGCTCGGTGCGCCGGCGGAACCGCGCGGCCCAGGGCGTGATGTGCGAGAGGTCGACGTCGACGTCGCGATAGAACCCGTGCCGCGCGAACGCTTCCGCCCAGTACTCCGGCGGGTGCACGTTGATGTGCGTCGGTTCCTTGTAATCCAGCGGCGACGACGAGAACAGCACGTCGTCGGCATGGCGGCAGAAGTTGGAGATCGCGGCCTCTGCCTCGCGCGCGGGCATGTGCTCGACGACTTCGAGCGAGACGATCAGATCGTAGCGCGCGGGGAACTCGTCGGCGATCGATCCGTGCCGGCAATAGGCGCGCACGGACTCGGGAACCTGTCCGATGGCGTACGACGACAGATCGATCCCGGTCGCATCCACGCCGCGCGCGCGCAGCGCTTCGACGAGCAGCCCGATCGCGCAGCCGGCGTCGAGCGCCGTCTTCGGGTTGATGTCGGCGACGATCCGATCCGCGATGCCGGCAAAGAAGCGCAGCAGCGTCTCGCTGCGCGTATACGGGTCGCCGCAGCAGTGCGCGTAGTAGTACGCGTCGAACGACGCGTCGCCGACGGCCGGCGGCCGCAGCGCGCTCGTGGGATCGCTCACGCGGGTAGTGTATCTGAGGCGTCCGCGGGACCGCGCCCGTTCACGGGAACGCGGGAAGCGCCGTGTAGGCCGATCCGCCCCACACCTGATGGAGCGAGGTCGTGAAGTTGGCGCCCGAGAGCAGGACGTACCAGTCGCCGGTCGACGCCTTGTAGACGGCCAGGTCGGCGCGGCCGTCGCCGTCGAAGTCGCCATTGACCGGTGTGTAGCTCGAGCCGCCGCCCCACGCTGTCGACAGCGTCGTCGTGTAATTCGTCGACGACTTCAGCGCGTACCACAAGCCCGTCGTCGTGTTGTAGACCGCGAAGTCGGTCTTGTGATCGCCGTCGAAGTCGGCCTGGACCGGCACGTATCCCGCGCCGCCGGCAGCCTTCGACAGCGACGTGGTGTAGTTCTTCGCCGAGAGCAGCACGAACCACGTGCCCGTGGACGGCTGATAGAGACCGAGATCGGTGCGGCCGTCGCCGTCGTAGTCGCCGGGCGTCGCGGTATAGCCCGTGCCGCCCCAGCTCACGTTGAAGGAATCCGTATTGCCCGTGCTCGATTTCAGGCCGAACCAGACGCCGGTCGTCGTGTTGTAGACGGCAACGTCCGTCTTGCCGTCGCCGTCGTAGTCGCCCGGCACCGGCACCCATCCGGCTCCGCCGGCGCTGGCCGACAGCGTGGTGGTGAAGTTCGAGCTCGACAGGAGCACGCTCCAGGCTCCGGTCGACGGCTGATAGAGCGCGCGGTCGGCGCGGCCGTCGCCGTCGTAGTCGCCCGGCACCGGCGTGGCGCCAGCGCTGCCGAACGGCGTGTTGAGCGCGGTCGTGAAGCCCGTGCCGGAGTTCAGCGTGTACCACGTCGTGGTCGAGCCGTTGTAGACCGTGACGTCGGTCTTGCCGTCGCCGTCCACGTCACCAGCCTGGATCGCCACGTCGCCCCTCAACGTGATGGCGCCGCTCACCGCGGTGACGGGGCCGGCGCCGAATCCGGTGACGGTGAACGACGTCGTGAAGCCGCTCGACGAGCGCAGGACCGCCCACGTTCCGGTCGATCGCGTGTAGGTCGCGAAATCGAGCTTCCCGTCGCCGTCGTAGTCGCCTGGCACGGGCACGTCGCCGGGCGTGCCCCATGTCTTCGTGATCGTCGACGTGTAGCCGCCCGACGACTTGAGCACGCTCCACTGCGCGGTCGCGCGGTTGTAGACGCCGAGATCGGCGCGTCCGTCGCCGTCGTAGTCGCCGGGCACGAGCGCGTACCCGCGGCCGCCCCACGCGAAGGACCGCGCCGTGTTGTATCCCGTGCCGGACAGCAGGACGTTCCACGCCCCGGTGCTCTCCGTGTAGACGGTCGCGTCGGCCTTGCCGTCGCCGTCGAAGTCCAGGCCGGGCACGGGCGTGTAGCCGGGTCCGCCCCAGTTGATCGTCATCGACGATGTGTAGTTGGAGCTCGACGTCAGCACGTACCACGCGCCGGTTGCCACCGAGTAGACGGCGACGTCCGTCCGTTTGTCGCCGTCGTAGTCGCCGGGCACCGGGATGTAGCCGGGTCCGCCCCAGCTCGCGCTGAACGACGTGGTGTAGCCCGCGTTGGATTTCAGGATGAACCAGTCAGCGGTGGCGGCGCGATAGACGGCGAAATCCTGCTTGCCGTCGCCGTCATAGTCCCCCGGCACCACCGTGTAGCCGGGGCCGCCCCAGCTCTTCGCGAGCGTCGAGACGTAATTGCTCGACGACGTGCGGATCGCCCAGTCGCCGGTGGGGGAATACAGCGTGAGATCGGCGCGCGCGTCGCCGTCGAAGTCGCCGGCGGGAACGGGCCCGCCGACCACCGTCGAGGCTTCCGTGGACGGGTCGCTCTCGCCCCCGGGCGACGTCGCCGTGACGATGAAGTAATACGTCGTCGTGACCGCCGGGCTGAGCGTGAGCGTGTAGGTCGTCACGTTGCCCACGTTGACGCGCGTGTCATAGACGCCGCTGCGGGTCCCGTACGACACCGTGTAGCTGGTCACGTCCGGTTCGGTGTTGCGATCCCATTGCAGCGTAATGGTGGCGGCGTCGGCGCGAACCGCGAGCACCACGAGCGCGAGCGTCAAGAGGGGGCGCAGTAGCCGGGCGGACATGACTGGTCAGTTCGATGGGGTAGCAACCGGAGTGCCAGGGCAAATGTCCCCAGTACAAGAGGGACTGCAGCAGAGCCTGTTGGCCCCGCCGCAGTTTCGTGCATGCCGTTACGAAGTTGGGCGCTCTTACCGAACCCCCGCGCCGTTACGAAGTTCGGATCGCCCGCCGCATCCGGGGTTTACGGGTATGTCCCCAGCACGGTGTAGGCCGTGCCGCCCCAGAAGTGGGTCACTGCCGTGGTGTAGTTCGACGCCGATAGCAGCACATACCAGGCGCCCGACGACTTCTGGTAGACGGCAATGTCGGCGCGGCCGTCGCCATCGAAGTCGCCCCTGACGGGCGTGAAGCCCGAGCCGCCCCACGCCGCCGACAACGTCGTCGTGTAATTCGTACCGGACATCGGTCCGGACCACACCGCGGTGGAGGGGTTGTAGACCACGAAGTCGGTCAGGCCGTCCCCGTCGTAGTCGGCCTGCACCGGGACGTACCCCGGACCACCCGAGTGCTGCGACAGGGAGGTTGTGTAGCCGGCGGCCGCGAGCAGCACGTACCAGTTGCCTGACGCCGCCTGGTAGACGCCGAGATCGGCCTTGCCGTCGCCGTCGTAGTCTCCCGGTGTCACCGTGTAGCCGGGGCCGCCCCAGAACACGTTCACCGTCGTCGTGTAATTGGTGCTGGACTTCAAGCCGTACCACTGGCCGGTCGACGCGTTGTAGACGACGAAGTCCGTCTTGCCGTCGCCGTCGTAGTCGCCGACGACCGGCGTCCAGTCCGGTCCGCCGACCGCCACAGAGAGACTGGTGGTGAAGTTCGTGCTCGACAGCAGCACGTACCAGTTGCCGGTCGACGCCTGATACACGGCGCGATCGGCCCTGCCGTCGCCGTCGAAGTCGCCGGGCACCGGGGTATATCCCGATCCACCCCAGGCGGTATTCGTAGTGGTGGTGAACCCTGTGCTCGACTGCAGCGTGTACCAGAACGCCGTCGACGGGTTGTACACCGTGAGATCGGCGCGGCTGTCACCGTCGACGTCGGTCGCGCGCCCCGTCTCGTCCGCGAGATAGATCGGCACCGCGCCGCCCATCGCCTTGTCGCCGGGACTCCCGAAGCCGTTGACGACCATCGACGCCGTGAAGCCCGACGAAGACGTGAGGATCGACCATGTTCCGGTCGCCGCGGAGAATGCAGCGGGATCGAGGATGCCGTCGCCGTCGTAGTCGGCCGGCGCGGCCGCGGCGCCGGCGCCGCCAAGCATGAGGGTGATTGTCGACGTATAGCCGGTGCTCGACGTCGCGATCGACCAGCGGCCGCTCGACCGGTTGTAGAAACCGACGTCGGCCTTGCCGTCGCCGTCGAAGTCGCCGCCGACGAGTACGGTACCGGTCGCGGGGAAGTGCACGGTCATCGCGGTCGTGTAGTTCGCGCCGGACAGCAGCACGTACCAGATGCCGCTGATCGGGTTGTAGACGGTGATGTCCGCCTTGCCGTCGCCGTCGAAGTCCAGCTTCGGCACGGGCACGTAGCCCGAGCCGCCCCAGTACGCGTTGATCGTTGAGGTGAAGCCGGACCCTGACGTCAGGATGAACCAGCCGGCGTCGGAGGCGCGGTAGACGGCGAGATCCTCCCTGCCGTCGCCGTCATAGTCGCCCTGGACCACCTGGTAGGCGGGCCCGCCCCATGCCTTCCCGAGCGTCGAGTTGTACCCGGAACTCGAGAGCAGCACGAACCAGTCGCCCGTCGACCTGCGATACACGCCGAAGTCGAGTTTGCCGTCGCCGTCGAAGTCGCCGCGCAGCGGCGTGAAGCCCTGGCCGCCCCAGCTCTTCGCGATCGTCGACGCGTAGCCCGACGACGAGGTGCGCACCGCCCAGTCGCCGTTGGCTTTGTAGAGCGTCAGATCGGCCCTGAAGTCGCCGTCCACGTCGGCGCCGGACGTGAGCACGGGCGCGATCGTCACGGTCGTCTGCATGCCGTAGGGAAAGGTCGCCGTTGCGGGATTGCGCGGGTACGCGACGAGCCGGTACGGACCGGGCGCCAGGCCGCCGATGCGCTTGCTGAAGCCGCTGTTCGTGAACTGCGTGCCGAAGGTCGCGCCGATGTCGCTCCGCGCCGAGCCGTACGCGGCGATCCCGAGGTTGACGCCGGGCGCGCCCGATCCGTCGTTGCGAAACGCCCAGACTTGTACCTGATCCACGCCCGTTCCCGACGCGGATGAGGGATCGATCGCCCAGCCGGTCATCATGAACGGCTGCCTGACGATCGCGCCCGCCGCCGGGGCATTCACCCCGCCCCGAATATCCGTGACGGTGAGGGTGATCGCGATCGGCTCCGTCATCTCGAGATGCTTGCTCGTGGACGACACGTTCAGCGTTCCGCTGTAGCTGCCGGCCGCGAGGCTCGTCGCGTCGATCACCGCCACGAGCTGACCGGGCGTCGAAGACGTCGTCGATCCGCTCGCAGGAGATGGCGAAATCCATGGCTGCACGCCCGCGGCCGACCATGTCACCGCGACGATGCTGCGGTTCGTGACCGCGATCGGCGCCGATGCCGCCGTGCTGCCGCGGTTGACGACGGCGGGGATCGCGCCGGCGCCCGGCACGAGAGAGGGAGAGAGCGTGAAGTACACGGCGCCGGCGCCGCCGTTCCGCGATGGGATCGTCCCCACGATGTCGCGCGCGCCTTCGCCGGTGACTTCGAACACCTGCGTGAAGCCGATCGAGCCGACGGCGGGATCGCCGACGATCTTTCGATCGATCTGCGTCTGGTCGGCGAAGTCCACGACGCGTCGGCCGCCGCCGGCGTCGACGCCGTATTGCGTGCGCACGCTGCGGCCGTAGTAGACGTCGAGCTCGCCGGCGCTGCCGCCCAGGCCCGGCGCCATCATGACGATGTCGGACGGCGTGTCACGGTTGATGTCGCCGGCGGAGATGTGTGTGCCGAGCTGCATGCCAGCCGCGGCGCCGTAGAAGGTGACGTCCGAGTTCGCGAGCGGTCGCGAGACGAGGGACGGCGTTCCCCAGATCAGATAGACCGCGCCGCTGTCGGTCCGGCCACCCGGACCTTCGGTGCCGGGAGCGCCGACGATGATGTCGCGGATGCCGTCGTGATCGATGTCGAGCAGGCGCAGGCTGGCGCCCGCACGATCGCCCGCCACGATACCGCCAAACGCCGCGTCGGGCGTCGTGGGGATGCCGCCCGTCGCCTTGCCCTTGAAGAGATAGACGATGCCCCGCGAACTGTCCGTCTCGGCCGAGCCGACGAGGAGATCGGAGATGCCGTCCCCGGTGACGTCGCCGGCCGCCAGGACGTCGCCGATGCCGACGCCGGCGATCTCGAGATCGGGCGCGGTCGTCGACAGGTCGCGGGTGCCGCTGAGGGATGGCCCTCCCTTGATCACGTACATCCGATCGTTGCCGGGACCGCCGATGATGATTTCGCGGTAGCCGTCGTTGTCGAGATCCGCCGTGGCGAGCGCGCTGCCGAGCTGGTCGCCGGCGCGGCCCACGACGGTGAACGAGGCGTCGGCGGTCGTCAGATTCGAGCCGAGCGTGAAGCCGCCAAGGAACACGTAGACGGCGCCCTTTCCCCCGAACGCGCCGGGCGCGCCGACGACGAGGTTGCGCGTCTGCGACCCTTCCGGCGTGATGACGTTGCCGGCGGCGGTCGTCGTGCCGAACCGATCGCCCGACGCCGCGCCGGTGAGGATCGCGTCGGCGTTCGACAGACTCAGATCGCCGCTGCGCACCGGACCGCCGAAGACGATGTAGACGTTGCCCGGCATCGACGGCGATCCCGGCGCTCCAATGATTAGATCCGACCGGCTGTCGCCGGAGCCGACCGCGCCGAGATCCAGCCATTGACCTGCGCTCGCGCCTGCGGCGGTGCCGTGCCAGACCTGTCCGGCGTTTCCGCTCAGACTCTCCGTCTGCGGCTGCGCGTTCGCGCTGCTGATTCCAAGCAGCGCGCAGGCGACGGTGTGAACCCACATTCTCTTCATCGCATCTCCTCCAGGACCCGACTCGCCTGTCAGGCAAGCGCCGTACCCTGCCGTACGTGCGGGAGTGAGAACGTCGAGGACGGAGAAGTGGAAACCGTGACGGCTCAGCCGTGCACGATCGCGTCGACGAAAGGAGAGACGATGACACGCCGGCCGGCGTCGCGCGCGCGCGCGGCGAGCGCGGACGCGAACGTGTCGCGATCGATCGCGTCGTATGGAGCCGGATCGATCGTGAGCAGCCACGCCGAGTCGAGCATGACGAGCGAGAGGGGAACCGAAACGGCGGATCGCTGCTTCAGCGCCATGCCGAAGTAGCCGGGATCGTCGGCCGCGCGTCCGCTGCCGGCGAGGCGGCCGCCGGCGTCGAGCAGCCGCCCGCCGATGACGGCGGCGTCGGGGAACGACTCCTTCAGGCCCGCCATCTCCCAGATCCATTCGTCGGAGGCGGGCGTCATACGTGTGTCGAACGCGACGACGGACGGCGCGAGCGCAGCCGCCCGCTGCCACGCACGCAGCGGCGGCTCGCCAGGTTCTGCGCGGACGACGTGCGCAAACGGATACGGCAGCTCGACCGCGGTGTCGCCGTGAAGGACGATGGCGACGGGCGGCGGCGAGATGCGACGTCGCCTGATCCACCAGTCGGGTGACGCGGGGAAGAACGGGCTGCCTTCGATGACGAAGCGATCCGCAAGCCCCGTCTGCGCGAGATGCCTCTCCAGCACGTGGCGCTGTGACGCGACGACATAGTTCTTCGCGTCTACGTTCGCGGCCGTGGAGCCGCCGTGCATCCGCCAGCTGTACAGGATCTCGGGAATGTGCACCGGCGCGAGTCCCGCGCGCCAGAAGCGGAGGAACGTGTCCCAGTCGTGCGTCCCCTCGGCGCCAGGATCCGTGTACACGCCGAGCCGCAGCGCGTCGTCGCGACGGATGGCGCAGAGATGCGCGATGTAGGGGCTGTTGCGCAGGAGCACGGGATCCCAGCCGGGCTTCTCGAACGGATCGACGTGGCGTCCGTCGCGCAGTTTGTCTTCGTTCGAGTAGGCGAGCGGCGGATGTCCCTCGCGCTGGAGCGCCGCGGCGACGATCGCGAGCGCGTCAGGGAAGAGGTAGTCGTCGGAGTCCACCGGCAGGACGTAGCGGCCGCCAGCGCGTTCGAGCACGCGGCGCATGCCCCCGATGATCCCGAGGTTCTCGTCGGCGCGCAGGAACGTGACGCGCGGATCCTCCGCGATCCGGCGGAGCGCGGCGCGCGTGTCGCCGGATCGGCTGCCATTGTCGAGCAGGATCCATTCGTAGTCGCGCCACGTCTGTGCCGCGAGGCTGTCGGCGAGTTCGCGCAGATATGGCGTCGGCGTGTCGTAGACCGTCGTCAGGATCGACAGGAGGCCTGTCTCCGGCGCGGCGCTGTACTTCGACGCGCGGGCGGCGACGGTCGCTGCGACGGCGGCGGCTGGCCCGGGTCCCGCGTCGCTCGTGACGAGCTGGAGGAGACGCACGCGCAGCGCCGTGCCGCCGGTTCGAGCCGCCTCGGACAGTTGGCGCAGCCACGCGAGCACGCCGCCCGCCCCCTCGCGCGCGAACTGTCGTGTGAAGGCGCGGACCACGGCGGCGAGCCGTCCTCGTCGCCTCGCCATCACGTCGCCGAGCACGAGCGTGCCCGGCGCGTCGGCGGGATCGAACCGCAGCACGGGGGCGTCGTAAGGCAGCCAGAAGGCCAGGACGCGATCGGCCGGTTCCCGCGGCAGCGGTTCGAATCTGACGCAGCCGGCTTCGCTGAAGCGGCCGTCCGGCGCGTGGTAGATCTGGAGCGCGGGTCCGGGCGCGTCGGTTCGTGCGCCGGCGCGCAGCTCCCACTCCCACACCCCGCGCGCAAACGGTCCGGTGACCAGGAATTGCGGATCGCTCCCCGTCATCCGCCAGGTGCCGTCGCCGAGACGCTCGAGATGCCGGCCGGCTTCGAGCTGGAGTCGTCGAGGCGCCATCACAGCCGCAGACTGTAATCGAGCGCGGTGCGGGTGAGGTTGGGATTGTAGTACGGGTCGTTCGCGATCACGCCGGCCCAGCGCTCGCTCATGAGCCGCACTTCCTGCGGGCTCACCTTGCGCTCGCGGCTGCCGAACGACGCGCCTTCGAAGTGCGTCAGCGTGGCGAACGGCGTCACCACGATCCGGTAGCCCGCCTCGCGGACGCGCAGGCAGTAGTCGACGTCGTTGAAGTCGGTCGCGAACCGCTCGTCGAAGCCGCCGAGCGCGTCGAAGACGTCGCGCCGCGTCATCAGGCACGCCGCGGTCACGGCCGAGTAGTTCCGGATGATCCACGTCCCGCCGAAGTAGCCCGGCGTGTCGCCCGGAAAGCCGGAGAACACGTGGCAGGCGCCGCCGCCGATGCCCACGATCACGCCGGCATGCTGGAGCCGGCCGTCGGGGAAGAGCAGCTTGGCGCCGACGGCGCCGATCGCGCGCTGCTGCGAGAACTCGAGCATGGCGCGCATCCATTCCGCCGACACGATCTCGGTGTCGTCGTTCAGCAGCAGGAGGTGCTCGCCGGTCGCGTGGCGCGCGGCGGCGTTGATCGTCGCGGCGAAGTTGAACGGGCCGGCCGCCTCGGCGTCGATCCGGCGGATGCGGGGTTCCGCCTCGACGAACCGCGTCAGCTCATCGGACAGGCGGCCGTTCACCGCGAGCACGACCTCGTAGTGCGCGTAGTCGGTCCGTTCGACGACCGACCGGAGGCAGGCGAGCGGCATGTCGCGCCGCCCCGACGTCGTTTCACGGACGGTCCCCGCCGTCGGGACGATCACGCTCACCTTCGGCGTGCCGGCGATCTCGTAGCGGACGCGCCAGAACCCGTCGCCCGGCTGATCTTCGACCGTCGCCGGCACCGGCAGACGCGCGACGTGATCGACCAGCGCGCGCCGCGCCGCCTGCAGCCCCCACGGCTTCGCTTCCGCGCTGGCCGCCGCCGATCCCTGGATCTTGCGCCAGTGGTAGAGCACCTGAGGCACGTGGTGGATGCGATCGGTGCGCTCGGTCACGCGCAGCGCGAGATCGTAGTCCTGCGATCCGTCGAACGCGGATCGGAACCGGCCGGCCTGCTCGACGATGGTCCGGCGATAGACGACGAGATGGCCGAGGAACATCGACGAGTTGAGGTATTCGGGCGACCAGTCCGGCTTGAAGAACGGCTCGACGTGCGTGCCGTCGAAGTCGAGCTTGTCCTCGTCGGTGTAGACGACGTCGGCGTCGCGATGCCGGTTGAGCAGCTCGACCACTTCGAGCAGCGCGCCCGGCGCGAGCTCGTCGTCGTGATCCAGGAGCGCGACGAATTCGCCGTCCGCCGCGTCGAGCGCCGCATTGGTCGCCGCCGAGATCCCGCCGTTGGCGGGCTGCCGGATCACGCGGATGCGCGCGTCGCTGCCGTCGATCTCGTCCAGCGCGGCTCGCGTCTCGGGCTTCGCGGACGCATCGTCGGCCAGGCACAGCTGCCAGTCGGGATACCACTGCGCGCGGACCGAGTCCACCATCAGCCGGAGCACGTTGGCGTCCGTGTTGTAGACCGGCGTCAGAATCGAGATGCGCGGGCGGTAGGCGAGGCGGGCCAGATCGGCCGGAATGTCGCGCGACTCGCGGGCCGTGACCGCCTGGTTGCGGAACCAGGCGTCGTACATGACGAACGGGTTCGCCGGACGGCCGCGGAGCACGCTGAGGACGCGCCGGGCGGCGGTGCGCCAGCCGAGACGGCGGACGATCTGGATCTGCCGTCCGACGGCCGCACGCAACGGCCGGCGCTCGACGAGGAGCGGCTGACCCCACACGGCCCACGCGTACTCCGCCGCGCCGCCGGGCGGAATCTCGGTCGACAGCGTCAGGTCGACCGTCGTGCCGGGCGGGACGCGGAACGGGACCGTGATCGGCATCCACGCGCGATGGACGCGGCGGCGCGTGGGATCGACGTGCCAGGCGTGGCTGCGCGACGATCCGTCCGGCGTCGTCACCGTCACGCGAAAGCGCACGCCCCCCATATTCTGCATCCAGACGTCGGGCATGAGCGCGATCCACGCCTGGAGGCGCGCGCCGCGCGGGGCGGGCACGCGCCAGGTGCGCGTGGCCGGCGGGTGCATGAACAACGCGGGCCGGATCTGGCCGTCGATCTCCACGCGATCGATCCAGCGGATATGCTCCTCGCCGGACCCGCCGGCGAGCGGACGAATGCCGAGCAGCGGCCGCGGGTGGGCCCCGGCGGATCGGAGCGCCGCCCAGCCGCGCGACCACGCGTGCACGCCGCGCATGAGCGTCCGCCCCGGGCCGGTGTCGAGCGTCCAGCGCGCGGTGCCCCGCTCTTCGGCGCGCGGGCAGTAGGGATCGTCCCAGAGAATCGATCCGCACACGTCGCGCAGATGGCGTCCTTCGCCCGCCGCCACACCGCGCGGACGGCTCGCCGATTCGTGATGGTGCAGGACGGCGTACGGCGTGTAGACGTGCCGGAGGCCCCGTTTCAGCAGGCGCACGCACAGCTCGACGTCGTTGTAGTTGACGGGAAACGTCTCGTCGAGGCCGCCCGCGTCGAGGAACCGCTGGCGGTGGATCATCAGGCAGGCGGCGGTGACGGCGCTCGTGTCGCGGACGAGCTCGACCCACGGCCACAGCGCGCCGGACGGATCCAGATCGTA
>Ga0066903_100004658_pt1 | contig 11658 bp, 13 predicted proteins | sample PanSoiMetaGPlot1_FD_67491 | JGI IMG/M metagenome (GOLD analysis project Ga0066903, IMG submission 67491) | Tropical forest soil microbial communities from Panama analyzed to predict greenhouse gas emissions - Panama Soil - Plot 1 (version 2) | ecosystem: Environmental > Terrestrial > Soil >...
TTCTCTTCGCGACGGACATGGGCTGGATCATGGGGCCCTGGACCGTGGTCGGCGCGGGCGCAGTCGGCGCGACGGCGGTGTTCACGGAAGGCGCGCCGGACTGGCCCGCCGATCGGATCTGGAGGCTCGTCGAGTCGGAGCGCGTCACGATGCTCGGGATCTCGCCCACGCTCGTGCGGGCGCTCATCCCGCACGGCGAGCCGACCGCGGACCTCTCCTCGCTGCGTGCCGTCACCACCACGGGCGAGCCCTGGAACCGCGGTCCGTACGACTGGCTCGACGAGCACGTCTGCGGGCGCGGCCGGATCCCGATCGTGAACATCTCGGGGGGAACCGAGGTCGGCGCCTGCTTCCTCTCCGTCTCGCCGATGGCGCCGACGAAGCCGTGCTCCCTCGGCTTCCCCGCGCTCGGACAGGACATGGATGTCTTCGACGACGCGGGGCAACCCGTCCGGGGTGCGGTCGGAGAGCTCGTCTGCAAGCGGCCGTGGCCGGGGATGACGCGCGGCCTCTGGCGCGACCCCGAGCGCTACCTCGACGCGTACTGGCGCCGCTTCCCCGGCGTGTGGACGCACGGGGACTGGGCGTCCGTCGACGAGGACGGATACTGGTACCTGCACGGTCGCTCGGACGACACCCTCAACATCGCGGGGAAGCGCATCGGGCCGGCGGAGCTCGAGTCGGCTGCCGTCAACCACCCGGCTGTCGCCGAGGCCGCTGCGATCGGCGTCCCGCACGAGGTGAAGGGCGAGGTGCCGTGGCTCTTCGTCGTCGCCAAGCCGGGCGCGAAGCCGGACGCGAGCGAGGTCTCGCGCGCCGTGACGAACGAGCTCGGCAAGGCGTTCAAGCCGGAACGGATCGTGTTCGTCTCCGCGCTCCCGAAGACGCGCAGCGCGAAGGTGGTGCGGCGTGCCGTCCGGGCCAAGGTGCTGGGCGAGGATCCCGGCGACCTCTCGACGCTCGAGAATCCCGATTCGCTGGAGGAGATCGGGCATGCCGTCTGACCGCCTGCAAGGAGTCGCGCTCGTCACCGGGGGCGGACGCGGGATCGGCGCGTCGATCGCGCGCGAGCTCGCGGAGGCGGGAATGCGGGTCGCGCTCTCCGCGCGGACCGCCGAGCAGGTCGAGGCGGTCGCGCGCGAGATCGACGGTCTCGCGCTCGTCGGCGACGTGTCCCGCGCCGACGACGTGGAGCGCTGGGTGCGGGAGACGGAAGAGCAGCTCGGGCCAATCGACCTGCTCGCTGCGAACGCGGGAACGAGCGGCCAGGGCGGCGCGACGTGGGAGCCGCCGGTCGAATCCTGGTGGCGGATCTTCGAGGTGAACGTCCTCGGCGTCCACCTCTGCTGTCGCGCAGTCGTCCCGCACATGCTCGAGCGAGGGAGTGGGCGGATCGTGATCACCGGCAGCGGCGCCTCCTACCTCCCCGGATCGAGGAACACCGCGTACTCCGCGAGCAAGGCGGCCGTCTGCCGCTACGGCGAGACGCTCGCGAACGAGCTGCGCGGACGCGTCCCGGTCTTCTTCTTCAGCCCAGGGCTCGTGCGTACCGAGATGAGCGGGAGCGACTTCGGCGACGACGCTCCCTGGACGCCGCCCGAGCTGGCGCCGCGCCTCGTCCGCGTCCTCGCCTCGGGTCGCGCCGACCGCCTCGCCGGCCGCTACCTGCACGCGGAGCACGACGACATCGAGGACCTCATCCGGCGTGCGGACGAGATCGAGGAGCAGGACCTGAACGCGATCCGGCTCCGGCGCTGACCTTGTAACCACGCCTGAACACGGCACGCGCGGGCAGGTCCGTACCATCGACGCGTGCCGATCTTCATCTGCCCCAACTGCAAGCGCCGGTCGGTCGACCTCGACGGCTACGAGGGCTTCTCGACCCAGGCGGTGCAGTGCCGCGAGTGTGGATTCGGCTTCCTGTTCCAGCTTCTCGAGGACTACTACCCGGCGCCGGGCACCGGGTTCGTCGTCTGCGACGCCGAGGGCAGGATCCTCGCGGCAGGGCGCGGCGTCTTCGAGCTCACGGGCTTCGAGGACATCGACCTGCTGGGTCAGGACGTCGCCGAAGCGTTCACCCTCTCCGATCCCGCTCCGATCGCGGTCGTGCGCGAGTGGGGTGTGCGCAAGCTCGGTCAGAAGATCGAGATCCGCACGAAGGCCGGGCGCGACAAGGCCGTCACGGCCGACTTCTTCCCCGCCTACGACGACGACGGCGGGATGCTGCTGGCCCTCACCCCTCGCTGACGCGGGGTCCGATCCAGGTCTGACGGGAGGACGCCAGGGCGTTGCGCCGAAGAGCGCTGTGCCCGCGTACAGCTTGCGGCCCTCCTCGCCGAGCGGCCAGGCGACGACGACGCACCGATCGCCCACCGCGGGGACGCGGAGCACCCGGGCGGTCATGCGGCCGAGCACGACGTCACCGCGACCCGCCGCCCCCACGGCGTATGCGCCGGAGCAGTCGATGGCGGCCCAGACGATCCCCCGTCCGGTCTCCGCGACCTCCCACACCGCCGCGTGCAGCGGCTCGCGTCCTGCGACCGGTCCCGCGTAGATCTGCAGGCCGTCGCCTCCCGGCCGGATGCCGCAGGAGAAGCACCCGCCGAAGGCGGCATCGCCGGCGCGGACGTGGCGAGCTGTCGCTGCTCCGGCCACGGCGAGCGACACCGGAGGCGGGAGCTCGAGGTCGAGCGCGGCCGGGCGGGCCTCGGCGACGAGCGCCTCGCCGTCGAGGAGCCGCACGTCGTCGGCCTCGCGGCGAACCTCGAGCCGCCGGTCGAGCGGCGGCGGCCGGCGCAGCGTGACCTCGACCGCGTCCGCAGCGACGAACTCGGCCAGCCGACCGCAGGCGTAGCCCCCGTTCGCCGAGTCGACGGGCCCACGGAAGCGACTCGGCAGCACGAGCTCCACGGGCGGACACTAGTTAGACTGGGGTTTGTGACTGTGAGGCGAAAACTGTGAGACTCGCCCTCTCGCAGCTGAACGTCGTCGTCGGAGATCTCGAGGGCAACAGGCACCGCATCCTGACCTCGCTCGAGGAGGCCCGCGCCGCCGGCGCTGATCTCGTCCTCTTCCCCGAGCTCGCCGTCACGGGCTACCCGCCCGAGGATCTGCTCCTCCGGCCCGGGTTCGTGAACGCCGCGAGGCGGACGGTGGAGGAGATCGCGCGCGAGACGGAGGGCGTCGTCGCCCTCGTCGGCGCTCCCTGGTTCGACCGCGATCTGGCCAACGCCTGCGTGGTCTGCGCGGACGGAGCCGTGCGCGCGATCTACCGCAAGCACTTCCTCCCCAACTACGGCGTCTTCGACGAGCACCGCTACTTCGCGCCGGGTGGTGACCTCCTGCTCCTCCGGCTCGGCGACGTGCTCGCAGGGCCGACGATCTGTGAGGACGTCTGGCAGCCCGGACCCCCTGCGACCGACCTCGCGCTCGCGGGCGCGCAGCTCATCCTCAACCTCTCCGCCTCGCCGTTCCACGTCGGCAAGGCGGAGGAGCGCGAGGAGATGCTCGTGACGCGGGCCCGCGACTCGAGCTCCTATCTCGCCTTCTGCAACCTCGTCGGCGGCCAGGACGAGCTCGTCTTCGACGGGCACTCGGTCGTCCTCGACGACGGGGGCGAGGTGGTGGCCCGCGCGCATGGCTTCGCCGAGGAGCTGCTCGTCGTGAACGTCGAGCCCGCGTTCGCTATGGGTCGGCGGTTGAGCGACGTGCGCCGACGCGAGCTCGAGCGCTCGCGCGGTTCGCTTCCCGAGGTCGAGGTCGTCGAGCTCGGCGACCTCGCCGAGCTGGACGACGAGCGTCCCACAAGCGTCGCGCCCTTCGAGGCCCCGCTCGAGCAGATGCGGCTCGCGCTCGAGCTCGGGCTGCGCGACTACGTGGACAAGAACGGCTTCGACGAGGTCGTGGTCGCGGTCTCCGGAGGAATCGACTCGGCCGTGACGGCGACCCTGTGCGCAGAGGCACTCGGGCCGGAGCGCGTCCATTGCGTCTCCATGCCGTCACGGTTCAGCTCCGAGGGCACGCGCGACGACGCCCGCCGCGTTGCGGAGAACCTCGGGTGCAGCTTCCGCGAGCTCCCGATCGAGGACGTGGTGGGCGCGTTCCGCTCCGTTTTCGAGGGGGCGACCGGCGACGAGCTCGCCGGGCTCCCCGCGGAGAACCTGCAGGCGAGGGTGCGGGGCGTGCTCCTGATGGGGCTCTCGAACACGCACGGCTGGCTCGTCGTCTCAACCGGGAACAAGTCCGAGCTCGCGGTCGGGTACTCGACGCTGTACGGCGACATGGTCGGCGGCTTCGCGGTCCTGAAGGACGTCCTCAAGACGGACGTCTTCCGCCTTGCGAACCATCTGAACGCACGCGCAGGACGAGAGCTCGTCCCCGAGTCGACGATCGCGCGCGAGCCGAGCGCCGAGCTGCGCGAGGACCAGCGGGACGAAGACTCGCTCCCGGCCTACGCCGCCCTCGACCCGGTGCTCGAGGCATACGTGGAGCTCGACCGCTCGCGGGAGGAGCTGCTCGAGGAGTTCGACGCCGACGTCGTCGAGCGCGCCCTCGCGCTCGTCGACCGCGCGGAGTACAAGCGCCGCCAGGCGCCTCCCGGGATCAAGCTCCGCCCGAAGGCGTTCGGCCGCGACCGGCGGACGCCGATCACGAACCGCTTCGCCGGCTGACGAACGCATTCAGCTCGCGGAACCAGCGCAGGCGCTCCTGCCAGGAAACAGCCGCGTTCGCGGGTGATGTCGAGGGCAGCACGAAGAGCGCCGAGCCTTCGAGGCTCTCCTGCTGGAGGCCGTGCTCGGCACGGCCGCCGAAGACTCCGGTGTAGGCGATCTTCCCGACGAAGCCGATCGCCCGCGGCCCGAACGTGCCCGCGATCTCCTCGAGCCGCTCGCGCGCCCCGGCGAAATCGGTCTTGCGGAGGTCGCCGGAGCCGCGGGTCGTGCGGCGAACCGCGTTCGTCAGCCCGACGCCGTAGCGCAGGAGCTCGTGCTGCTCCTGTGGCTCGAGCTCGATCGGGGTGAAGCCGGCGGCATGCAGCAGGCGCCAGAAGTCGTTCCGCGGGTTTGCGAATGCCGCTCCTGCAGCGGCACTCCAGTAGCCAGGGTTGATCCCGCAGAAGACGACCCGCATGCCCGGGCCGAGAACGTCCGGGACGGCCCCCTTCCCCGAGCTCACCCGACGAGCTCGAGAACCTGTGGAATCGAGGTGACGCGCGGGCCCGTCCAGCTCGCGAGCCCGTCCCACGGCGGCTGCTCTCCGGGCGGGTGGATCAGCACCGGGCGCATCCCGATCCGCTCGGCGCCGCCGAGCTCGTCGTTGGCGCCGTCGCCGACGAAGAGGCACTCGGACGGCACGACTCCGAGCGGGCCGTAGGCGAGCTCGTAGATCTCCGGGTCGGGCTTCGCGCAACCCGCGGTCGCGGAGAGGACGGCGACGTCGACGAGCGCCGGGAACGGCGTCTCGTCCCAGACGAGCGCGACCTCCTCGGTGCAGTTCGAGATCACCGCCGTACCGATGCCGCGGCGGCGCAGCTCTGCGAGCGACTCGGGAACCCCCGGATCGGGAACGAGCGCGCGCCGCGTCACGTCCAGCCTCCACGCTAGGACCTCGTCGAGATCGGCGCTGACTCCGAGCCTCGCCTGCAGTTCTTCGAGCGCCGTCCGGATCGGCCCCGTCTCGCGGCGGCGGTAGAACCCCGGCTCGTTCCACTCCTCCTCGATGCGCTCACCGGGTAGGCCGAGGCTCTCGGACCAGCGCCGACGCACTTCGCGCGCCTCCTCGTCGGGCCACCGCACGAGCGTCTGCCAGAGGTCGAATACGACGGCACGCGTCTTCATGCGGGAATCTTGCCCGTCGGGCGTCAGGCAGCTTCGGCAGGCTCGCGCGCGTCCAGCCGGAGCTCGAGCAGCCGTCGCAGGCGCTCGCCGGTCTCGGTCCGCTCGAGGCGGAGGTCGGCGCGGCTCGGGGGACGGAGCACCCGCACCGAGTCGTCGGTTCCGCGCCAGCCGTAGCAGCGGAGGTAGCACTCGTCCTCGCTGAGCGTCCGCAGCCGCTCCATCGCCCGCACCGTAGGACGGGAACCGGATGTCGCGGCTAGGCTCATGCGAGTGCCGGGCGAGCCGAGGATTCTCAGCTTCGACGTCTCGGTCGACTCCGACCGCACGGCGCACAGCGGGCTCGGGGGCGCCGCGATTCCGGCCGACGACGCCTGGTGGGCAGAGCATCTCGTCCTCGCCGGGCTCGCGCGGTGCACGCTCACGAGCTTCGACTACCACGCTCACCGCGCCAACCTCGAGAGCGCCGGCTCCGCCACGGCTCGCGGGGTCGTCACGAAGCGCGAGAGCGACGAGCGCTACGCGTTCGTGGAGGTCGAGGTGGAGCTCGACGTCGACGTCGGCCCCGGGCTGGACGCGGAGGCCGTCCTCGACCTCGTCGCGAAGGCGGAGCGCGACTGCTTCGTCGGCTCTTCACTGACCGCAGAGCCGCGCTACTCGTGGATCGTCAACGGGGAGGCGATCCGGTGAGCGACGGCGTCTTCTTCCGTCCCGGTGAGGGCGAGCTCGTTTGGCGGGGTGAGCGCTTCCACCGCGTCCTCGCCGAGCTCCCCGAGCTCGAGGCGTTCGAGCTCCGGTTCGGAACCGATTTCGAGGGCGTCGACCCGCACACCCATTCGGACCACGTCGATTCGTTCTACGTGCTCGAGGGCGAGGCCGAGTTCGTCGTCGGCGAGGAGGTCGTTCGCGCAGGCCCGGGCGACTACGTCGCAGCTCCGATCGGCGTCACCCACGGGTTCCGCAACGTGGGCGAGGGCGAGCTCCGCATGCTCAACATCCACGCTCCGAACACAGGGTTCGGCCGACGCCTGCGGCGCGGCTAGGCATGGCGACAGCCACGCTCGACCTCGCAGCCGTCCGCGCCCGATTCTCGGCGCTCGACCGAGACCTCGCGTTCTTCGACGGGCCGGGCGGCACGCAGTGCCCGGACGAGGTGATCGAGGCCGTGGCCGGGTACCTGCGCGAGTCGAACGCGAACATCGGCGGCCCCTTCGAGACTTCCGAGCTGACGAACGCGCTCGTGGAGCGGGCACACGAGCGCGCGTCCGTCTTCCTCGGCTGCTCCTCCGGCGAGGTCGCGTTCGGCCCGAGCATGACGGCGCTCAACTTCCTGCTCACCCGGGCATTCGCGCGCACGCTCGCTCCCGGAGACGAGATCGTCTGCACGAAGCTCGACCACGACGCGAACGTCGCGCCGTGGCTCGAGCTCGCGCACGACCACGGCGTCGTCGTCCGCATCGCCGGCGTGACGGAGGAGCTCGAGCTCGACTACGAGGACCTCGAGCGGCAGCTCTCGGAGCGAACGCGCGTGGTCGCGTTCCCGCTCGCAGCCAACTCGGTCGGGACGGCGCCGGACATCCGGCGAGTCGTCGCGCTCGCGCATTCCGTCGGCGCGCTGGCGTGGGCAGACGCCGTGCACTACGCGCCGCACGGCCCGATCGACGTGGCCGCCTGGGACGTCGACGTGCTCATCTGCTCGCCGTACAAGTTCTTCGGCCCGCACCTCGGCCTGGCATGCGGCCGCGCCGGGCTGCTCGAGTCCTGGCGTCCGTACAAGGTGCGGCCGGCTGCAGACGATCCCGTTGGTCGCCGCTTCGAGCTCGGGACGCTCCAGCACGAACTCCTCGCAGGCTTCGTCGCATGCGTCGACTACGTCGACTCGCTCGACTGGGACGCGATCCACGCACACGAACGCGCGCTGGGCGAGCGCTTGCTCGCGGGCCTGCCGCCGGGAATCGAGCTCTACGGGCTCCGCACGCTGGACGGTCGCGTGCCGACGTTCTGCTTCAACGTCCACGGCAGGTCGCCCGAGGAGGTCGCCGGCTTCCTCGCGAAGCGCGACCTCGCCGTCTGGCACGGCGACTACTACGCCGTCGAGACCATGCGCCACCTCGGGCTCGAGAAGGGCGCGGTCCGCGTGGGGATCGTCCACTACAACACGGAGGACGAGGTCGACCGCCTGCTACGCGCGCTCCATGAGCTCGTGTGAGCGTGGGCTCGACGGAGCTCAACACCGGCGTAGGCTCGACGGAGCCGGGCAGGAGCGGAGGCGCCGGCTCCGCCGGTGCCGGAGCGGGAAGCGAGCGGAGGCGCCGGCTCCGCCGGTGCCGTGAGCGGGCAGAGCCGTGACGCAGAAGGACTACTCGCAGACGCCGCTCTCGAGGAAGCTCGGCGCGAAGCCCTCTGCCGGCGTCGTCGTCTTCTTCACGACGAGCCGGGCCGAGCTCGAGCGGCGCTTCGAGGCGCTGAAGACGACGCTCGACCCGGCCGACGGGCTCTGGATCGCATGGCCGAAGAAGGCCGCGAAGCTGGAGAGCGACCTCACCTTCGAAGCGGTGCAGGAGGTCGGACTCGGGCACGGGCTCGTCGACAACAAGTCGTGCTCGATCGACGAGAGCTGGCAGGCGCTGCGCTTCGTCTTCCGGCTGAGCGACCGCCCCTCCTAGCTGTAGGACTGCCGCGCGCGGTCCCACGGCTCCTCGTCCCAGCGGATGAGGTCCGGATCGATTCCGCGCGCGTCCGCGAGGTCGGCCGCCAGCCGCTGGAAGCGGACGACGTCGACCACCGGGTGGACGGACGGCACGACTGTCGTGTCGCACCCGAGCTCGCCGAGCGCACGGACGACGTCCGGCGCTCGCTCCGCAGTCCTCCCCGTCCCCTCGAGCACGAAGCAGCGGACCGAGGCGTCGACCGCGGCCAGGTGGCCGTGGAGGAGCTGCTCCGTTTGGTGGGACTCGGCCGCCACATGGGCGCCCTCGCGGAGTTTGAGCACGGCCTCGAGCACGGTCGCCCGCTCGGCAGGGCCGCCCACGACGAGGAAGCGCTCGTGCTCGGAGGCGCCGAGAGGCTGCGCCTCGAGCTCTCGCTCGACGAGCTCGGGCAGGGCGCTCGCGTCCTCGCCCAGGAGCGCCAGGCCGGCCGCGACGGCGCACGTGTAGCTGACCGTGTGGCAGTAGCTCTGCTCGATCTCCGGGGTCGCGACCACCACGTGGTCGACGGCCTGCGCGATCTTCCCCTCGGCGGCGCCCGTGATCGTCCACGTCTCGCCGGCGAACGCCTCGACCGCCTCGAGCGTGAGCCGCGTGCCGCCCTCGTGGCTCAGCGCGACGAGCACGTCCGCGTCCGGCGCGAGGCCCTGGACGACGTCGAGCGCCTGCGCCGCCGGACCGCAGGCGAGGGCGGCGTGGAAGGACGTGCCGCAGCCCGTGAAGAGAACACGCGCACCGTCCGGAAGCCGGCGGTCGCCGACTCGCTCCGGCACTTGCCGGAGCCACTCCGGCTGAGCGGCGATCGCCATTCTCGTGAGACCTCCGGGCACGAGGCGTGTCTATACCATCGCGTCCCGTGTCCGTGTTCGAGCAGACGACTCTCGGCAACGGCATCCGCGTCCTGACGGCCGACATGCCGCAGGTCCCCTCCGTCGCCTGCTTCGTCATGCTCGCCGCGGGGTCACGGTACGAGACACCCGAGTCGAAGGGCATCGCGCACTTCGCCGAGCACATGTTCTTCAAGGGCACGGAGCGGCGCCCGACGGCGCGCACGATCTCGGCCGAGATCGACGGCATCGGCGGCGAGTTCAACGCCTTCACCGGCAAGGAGCTCACGGGCTACTACGTCAAGTCGTCGTCGGAGACGCGCGACGTCGCGCTCGACGTCCTCGTCGACATGCTCCTCAACTCACGCTTCGATGCCGACGAGATCGCGAAGGAGAAGGGCGTGATCCTCGAGGAGATGAACGTCTACCTGGACACGCCCGCCCGCTACGTGGGCAGCGTCTACGAGCGGCTCCTGTACGGCGACCAGCCGCTCGGCTGGGACATCCTCGGCACGAAGGAGACGGTCGAGGCCGCGACCCGCGACACGTTCGTCTCCTACCTGGACGCCTGGTACAAGCCGGAGCGGATCGTGATCGGCGTCGCCGGCCGGCTCGGTGATGGCCTGCACGACCGGCTCGAGGAGCTCCTCGGCGGCGTCGAGGCGCGCGACACAGGCAAGCCGCTGCCGGCCGAGATCCCGTCGAACGGCGCCCCCGTGCTGCTGCACACGAAGGCCTCGGAGCAGGCACACCTCCACTTGGGCGTGCGCGGCTACGCGCTCGGCCACCCGGACCGGTACGCGTTGCAGCTCCTGGCCGTCGTCCTCGGCGGCGGCATGTCCTCGCGGCTCTTCACCGAGGTCCGCGAACGGCGCGGCCTCGCCTACTACGTCCACGCCGCCAACGGGACGTTCACCGACGCGGGGACGCTCTACACCGGCGCCGGGGTCGACGTGGGGCGGATCGACGAGGCGATCGAGACGATCGTGCGCGAGCTCAGGAAGCTGGCGGCCGAGCCGGTGCCGGGCGAGGAGCTCGAGAAGGCGCGTGGCTATGCAAAGGGCAGGTTCGTCCTCCGGCTCGAGAGCCCGCAGGGCGTCATCCAGTTCGGGCTCCGCCGGGAGCTCCTCGAGCACGAGCTGGAAGAGCCCGACGACGTCCTCCGCGAGCTCGACGCGGTCACGGCGGACGACGTCCAGCGGGTCGCCATGGACCTGTTCGAGGACACGCAGCTGTACCTCGCAGTGGTCGGGCCGTTCGACGACCCGGCGCGCTTCGAGCAGCTCGTCGCGGCGTGACCGACGAGCGCCGCCTGCTCGCGCGGACGGCCGAGCTCGCGGCCGATTTCCTCGAGTCGCTCGAGAGCCGACCCGTGGGCGTACGGGCGAGTGTCGAGGAGCTGCGCGCTGCGCTCGTGCAACCGCTCCCGGCGGAGCCGGTCGCTCCCGAGGTCGTCGTCGGCGAGCTCGCCACCGCCGCAGAGCTCGGCGTCGTCGGGATCCCGGGCGGGCGCTACTTCGGGTTCGTCATCGGAGGGTCGGTGCCGGCCGCCCTCGCCGCCGACTGGCTCGCCTCCACCTGGGACCAGAATGCGGGCCTCTACGCGTGCGGGCCGTCGGCGGCGATCGTCGAGGAGGTCGTCGGCGAGTGGTTGAAGGAGCTGCTCGGAATCCCGGCAGGCGCCTCGTTCGCGCTCGCGACCGGCTGCCAGATGGCGCACGCCACCTGCCTCGCAGCCGCCCGCAATGCCGTCCTCGGCGACGCGGGCTGGGACGTGGAGGAGCGGGGACTGGTCGGAGCGCCCACGATCAGGGTGCTCGCGGGGGCCAGACGCCATGCGACGATCGAGCGCGCGCTTCGGCTCCTCGGCCTCGGCACCCACTCTCTGAGGCCGATCGCAGTCGACGAACAGGGACGCATGGACGTGGACGAGTTCCGCGGCGCGCTCGAGCCCGGGCCGACCATCGTGTGCGCCCAGCTCGGCGAGGTCAACACGGGGTCGTGCGACGCGATCGGAGAGATCGCGGACGCGCTCGAAGGCACGGGCGCATGGCTGCACGTGGACGGCGCGTTCGGGCTCTGGGCGGCGGCGAGCCCGCGGCACGCCCACCTGGTCTCGGGCCACGAGCGCGCGAGCTCCTGGACGACGGACGCGCACAAGTGGCTGAACGTCCCCTACGACTGCGGGCTCGCATTCGTCGCGCGTCCAGAGCCGCATCGGGCGGCGATGTCGGTCCGGGCCGAGTATCTCGTTCAGGATCCGGACGCGGCGCGCGACGAAGTCGACTG
>Ga0066903_100004659_pt1 | contig 11657 bp, 9 predicted proteins | sample PanSoiMetaGPlot1_FD_67491 | JGI IMG/M metagenome (GOLD analysis project Ga0066903, IMG submission 67491) | Tropical forest soil microbial communities from Panama analyzed to predict greenhouse gas emissions - Panama Soil - Plot 1 (version 2) | ecosystem: Environmental > Terrestrial > Soil >...
CGGCGACGGCCGGAGCGAGTACTGCATGGTGACCGACGCCATGTTGCCCCGCGACAGGAACTCCGCGGCCTCGACGGCCACGTAGTTGACGTAGCCGGTCCCCGTCGGCGAGATCACCATGAGTAGCGGGCGGTCGAACGCGCCGGTCCGCTCGATCTCCTTCATCGCGAGCTCGATGCGCTCCGCCTGGGTCGGCGCGCTCTCGAGGCCCACGAAGATCCGGATGGGCTCCGCGACGGCGGGCTCTCCCATCACGCCCTCGATCATCTCGGTCGAGAGCGCCGTCGAGACGTTGCGGCGTCCCTGCCGGCTGAGGCTCTCCCACGGAACGTCGCTCCCCGGGCCGCCGCTCACCAGCGACGACGTCGGCGCGACGCCGAACGCGTCCTCCATGGTCTCGGCGCCCTGCTCGATCTTGCGGTCGGCGCGACGGATGAGCTCGTAGATCGCGACGCCGACGACCGACAGCGCGACCGCGTGGCCCACCGGGCGGAACAGCCGCTCCGAGCCGGCGAACGCCTTGGCGAGCACCCGGCTGACGCCGGTCGCGAGGACCCGCTCGCCTGCCGCCGCGACGTTCAGAGCGATCCCGACTCCGAGCCCCATCGCGAGCGACTTGGCGGCGGACGTCTGTGGATCCTCCTCGCCGAAGAGCCCCTCGTCCGCGGCCTCCCACCGCCGGCGGCGGAACTCGTTGGCGGCCGCCAGGGCCACGCCGACGGGGAGGCCGACGGGCAGCGACCGATCCTCGCCCCGGCTCGGAACGATCTCCTGGGCAACGGCGACGAGGGCACCCGCGAGCCCGGTCGCGGCGAGCCACCACGACGCGGCCCTCATGCCACCGCGCGGCAGACGCTCACCCGCGCGCTGCGCGTAGAACCGCTGGCCGGCGAGCCCGATCGCCATGGCACCCAGGTCGACCGCGAAGCTCGCCCGCCGCCACGTGTTCAGGTCGACGTCCTCGGGTGTCGCGGCGCCGGAGAGACGAAGCGCGACCGCCTCGACGGTGTCCTGGACCAGGGCCGGGATCCCGTAGTTGAGCGCCCCGGAGATGCCCGTGATCAGCGCCTGGTCCACCGTGCTCTTGGGCATCAGCGTGCGCTGGAACGTGAGCGGCATCATCGTCGCCGCCACAGCGGTCCCCGCCTGCTGGGTCCGCCCTCCGATTCCCGCGCCCGGCGAACTGCGCCTCATATCCCCCCCGTTCGGGTCGATTCCGCTGTCCACGATGGTGGATCGCCCACGCCGTCCGGCCATCACCCTATCCGAGTGAAATCTGCCGGCGAAGCCCCCCGCCGGCCGCTTTCCGCGTGATTCGGACGCATAGCCGAGCGGCGCCTCGGGCGCTACCCTCCTTGCCGAGGGGTGGTCTCACCGTCGAAGGAGCCCGGGGGGCGACGGATCCGAGGAAGGAAGGAGACGAGGGTGGCCGACGACAAGACGACGACGAAGGCGGCGCGAAACACGTCGCGTGCCGGGTCGGATGGTGGCGGCTCGAAGCCCGCGCGGGGCCGCCGGTACGCACACGCCACGGTGGTCGCGCACCTTACGCCCGAGGAACGAGTGGCTCGAGGCAAGATGGCGCGCACCGAGGTCCCGCGGTCGAGCCACGGATTCTTCGAGGCGGTCCGGGATCGTCCCGATCCGGTGGCACTGCTCGAGGAGCAGGGGAAGACCCGCGTGCCCGAGCTCGTCCCGATCCGCTACGGACGGATGCTGGTGTCGCCGTTCACGTTCTACCGGGGCGCGGCGCTCATCATGGCCAGCGACCTCGCCACCACGCCGACGTCCGGGTTGCACGTCCAGGCGTGCGGTGACGCGCACCTCTCCAACTTCGGGGTGTACGGATCGCCCGAGCGCCGGCTGATGTTCGACGTCAACGACTTCGACGAGACGCTCCCGGGACCATGGGAGTGGGACGTCAAGCGACTCGCGGCCAGCCTCGAGATCGCGGGACGCAACAACGAGTACTCCGACGCTGAGCGGCGCAAGGTCATCCTGGCGGGGGCCCGCGAGTATCGGACCGCGATGACGACGTTCTCGCGCATGCCGAACCTCGAGGTCTGGTACGCGCATCTGGACATCGAGGAGCAACTCGCGCGCGTCCAGGGAGAGATCGACCCGAAGCGGGTGAAGGCCGTCGAGCGGTCGCTCGCGAAGGCGCGGACGCGGGACAGCATGCAGGCCTTCGAGAAGCTCACCACGATGGTCGACGGCGAGCCGCGGATCATCAGCCAGCCGCCGCTGATCGTTCCGATGGAGGAGCTGCTACCCGAGGAGATCACGCGCGACAAGGCGATGAAGGAGCTGACGGGGCTGCTGCGCACGTACCGCAAGACGCTCGCGAGCGACCGCCGCCACCTGATGGAGCAGTTCCGGTTCATCCAGCTCGCGCGCAAGGTGGTCGGCGTCGGCAGTGTCGGCACGCGAGCGTGGATCGCCCTCATGCTCGGGCGCGACGGCGGGGACCCCCTCTTCCTGCAGATCAAGGAAGCCGAGGAGTCGGTGCTCGAGCGCTTCGTCGGACAGAGCGAATACACGAACCACGGACAGCGCGTCGTCGCGGGGCAGCGTCTCATGCAGGCGACGAGCGACATCTTCCTGGGCTGGGAGCACGTGCGCTCCATCCTGGACGGCAAGGAGCGCGACTTCTACGTGCGTCAGCTCCGCGACTGGAAGGGCTCGGCGGAGGTCGAGACGATGCTGCCCGACGGGATGGCCGTCTACGCACGCCTCTGCGGCTGGACCCTCGCCCGCTCGCACGCGCGATCCGGCGACCGCATCGCGATCGCCGCCTATCTCGGGAAGAGCGACGCCTTCGACCGTGCCATCGCCGACTTCTCGGCGGCGTACGCCGACCAGAACCAGCGCGACTTCGAGGCTCTGGAGACTGCCGTCAAGGCGAAGCGGATCGAGGCGCAGACCGGGCTCTGATCCCGGTCTGCGCCTCGCCCGCGCGGCTCAGGCGAACGAGTTCTGGAAGATGTCGCCCGAGATCCCCGGCGACCCCTTCAGCTTGACGTTCCCGCCGACCGCCGTCTTGATCACCAGGGTGTGGCCGGCGTCGCTTGCGACTTTCGCCGACCAGTCGTCCTGCGTCTCCGTCTTCTTCTTGTTCGCGGAGTTCAGGCACGTGCTGGTCGTCGCCGTCGGGGACGAGCTCGAGGTGGCCGTCGCCGATCCCGTGGAGACCTTGTCGCCCGGGGTCGTGGAGATGGTCATCTTGGCGCCGGGGCTCAGCACGGTCAGGACCGGTGCCGGCGCCGGAGCGATCACGACGTCGAGCCGGGCGGCGCCGCTCGGCGCCGAGAGCGCGATCGCGCGAACCAGGCCAACGTTCGGCCCCGAGTCGCCCGAGCTCCCCTCGAGCAGTGTCATGTTGGTCGCCGTGTCCGAAACCGCGGCCTCCCAGCTCACGGAGGTGGTGCACGCGGGCGTGCTCGTCGGCGACTTCCCCTGGTTGCACGCCTTGTCGTACTCGGCGCTCGATTCCTCGAAGGTGAACGACGACGATCCGACCGAGCCCCACTTCTTCGAGCCCGTGTCGAACGTGAACAGGCCGTTGGCGTCACCCTGGTAGAAGGTCGTGGTGCCGCTGACCGCGCACGGCTCGCTGCCGGTGAACGACGGCGTGAACGTGAGCGTCGCCTTCCCGAACGGGTTGATCTGCTTCCCCGAGGAGAGCGTGATCACGCCCGTGCCCGAGTCGAACGTGACCGATGCGCGCGTGAGAGAGAAGTCCCACTCGTGTGCGTCGGTGTCCGTGCCCGATTGCTTCGAGAGATCGACGTCGAACGAGACCCGCTGGGTCGACCCGGACGCGAGGTCCTCCGTCGCGGCGATGTTCAGGTTCAGGGCGACGCCGGTCGAGGACGTCACGGTCTCCGATCCGTTGAACGAGAGCTCGTTGGAGACGGCCGCGGGGGTGACGCGTCCTCCGTGCCCAAGGACGCGATCGAGCAGGGGCGACCTCTGCAGGACCCGAGCCAGCGAAGGCGTCGTTCGCGCCGAGCCGGGGACACGGTGCCCGCGCGCCGATGCGCCTGCGGGTAGGGCGAAGCCCAGGATCAAGCCGGCGAGCGTGACGGTGAGCAGCGCCCAGCGCGCGAGCGTGCCGGCGGGTCTTGTTCGCATGACGTGGCCTCCTTGTCCGACGGGGGCGGCGCCACGTTGATCACTTGACGCCGACGCATTCTCGGAGCGAATGGGAGCGGAGCGTAGCCCACCGCCGGCGAAACCGTCAATGCCGCCGCGGGGAGTCGCTCAGGTCTGGTGAACGGCCTCGAGCGACACCTTCGACAGCTGCGTCCACAGGCCGTTCGGCGATTCCACGAACCCGGTCCACCTGTTGCTCCACGTATCCACGATGTCGTTGTAGACGAGGACGACCTCTGCCCGGGCGTCGTAGAGCATCTGCTGCATCTGGTAGACGATCTGCTGTCGCTTTGTGGGATCGGTCGTGATCCCCTGTTGCGCGTACATCGCGTCGTACTGGGCGTTGCAATAGCCGCTGTCGTTCCAGTTCTCGTACTGCCCGCAGGTGTAGGCGGACAGGATGAAGTCGGGGTCCATCAGCGGCACCCAATACCAGTAGGCGAGGTCGTAGTTGCGATAGTGGTTGGCCGTGATCGCCGCGAAGGCGGCGTCGGGATCGAGCGACTTCTGCTTGAGCTGGACGCCGATCTGCCGAAAGTCGGCCTGCAGGATCGCGAACGTCCGGTCGCCGGCCCCGCGCTGGTCGGTCGGGAAGATGACGTTGTACGACATGGGGTGGCCGCTCGCGACGCGGAGGCCGCCGGCACCCATCGGGTAGCCGGCCTGGTCCAGCAGCTGGTTCGCCTTGGAGATGTCGAACGGAACGGCCTTGACGGCCGAGTCGTGCCACGACCCGGTGACGGGAGGGATCATCGTCGTTCCCGGCTTCGCGTAGCCGAGCCACGCCGTCTTCACGATCTCGGCGCGGTCCATCGCGTACTCGAAGGCGAGCCGCACCTTCGGGTCGAGCAGCTCGCGATTGGTCGTCTTCTGCGGGTTGGGGTTCATGATGAAGTCGCGGAAGAAGAGGCTCGGCCCGGTGTAGATGTGGAACTGGTTGGCGGCCCTGATCGTCGCGACCGAGGTCACGGGCACGCCTTCGATGGCGTCGAGCTGGCCGTTCTTCAGCGCCTCGACCATGGCGTCGTCGTTGGTGAACTGCTGCAGGCCGAACCCGTCGATGTGCGGCTTGGGCCCGTACCAGTTTGGGTTCGTCTGGAACAGCGTGATCTGGTTCTTCGTCCACTTGTCCACCGTGAACGGACCGCCAGCGACGAACGGCTGCGAGGCCGTCGGTGCGTTCGGGAAGGTCTTCAGCCCGCTTCCGTCGCCCGTCGCGTACTTGCCCCAGACCTGTTGGGGCAGGATCGGGATCTGCTGCAGGTTCGAGAGCACGTTCGCGACCGGCTTCGAGTACGTGAGCACGACCGTCGTCGGATTCTCGGCGACCACCGACGACACGCGGGCCAGCGTCGACGCCGCGCCCGCCGTTGCGTCCTTCTTGTACCTGAGGATCATGTTGTAGGTCCACGCGACGTCGTCGGCCGTCATCGGGCTGCCGTCTGACCACTTCGCCTGTCGCGTCGTGAAGGTCCACGTCAGCCCGTCGGAGGACTGCTTCCAGCTCGTCGCGAAGTCGGGGACGAACGCGAGCGTCTTCAGGTCGTACTGGACCAGCTCCGCGTAGACGTTCTCCCAGGCGTTGAACGCGTCCTGCTCGATGCCGACGAAGGGGTTGAGCGAGTCGATGCCGACGTCGCTCCCGATCTTCAGCGTCCCGCCCTGCTTGACCGCCGAGCCGCCACCGCTGCTGTTCCCCTGCGACGACGTGCACGCAGCGGCCAGGAGCGACACCACCGCGAGCGCAACGAACGTCCGCTCCACGCGATTCCCCACGAGCGACCTCCCCGAGACCCCACGCCGGCGGTGGGCCCGGCGACGATTCCACCCCGTGGCCGCGCCCACGTCAAGACGACGGCAGTGGCCCGAGCCGCGCTCGCGCGGCGATGCGTATCCTCGAACCGGAGATGCGGACCGATACGGACGTCGACGCGTTGTCCCGGGGACGAGCCTTCGTCGACCTGTCCCGGTGGCGGAAGGTGGCCGTCCGCGGGGCCGACGCCCGGTCGTGGCTCAACGGGCTCGTGTCGGCGGACATCGGCGACCTGCGCCCGGGTGAGGCCCGGCGGTCGCTGCTCCTCTCCCCAACCGGCGCCGTGCGGGCGGAGTTCACCATCGCCGCCGTCGGCGACGAGCTCATGGTGCTGCAGGATCCCGATCAGGAGCGACCCGTCGACTCGCTGCTGGCGCCGTACGTGCTGTCGGCCGACGTACGCCTCGCCGACCGCGCCGACGAGCTGGCGGTGTTCGCGTTCCCCCTGGAGCCTGCCGGCCTCGGCGAGGCGGCCGGACTCGCGGGTTCCGAGCGGACCCGGCCGTCGTGCGTCGGCGACGGGGCCGGCGTCGACGTCCTGACGCCGCGCTCGGACCACGACCGAGCGGTCGCCGCGCTGTCGGTGTCCCACCGTGCGGTGGGTCCCGGCGCGCTCGAGGCTTGGCGCGTCGCCGCCGGGATCCCGAGCGCAACGCGGGACGTCTCCGACGGCGACCTCCCCGACGAGGTGGGGCTCGCCGGTGCCGTCGCCGGCGACAAGGGGTGCTACCTGGGACAGGAGGCCGTGGCGAAGGCGCGCAACCTCGGCCACCCTCGCCGGATCCTGGTGCACGTCACGGCCGACGCCCCGCTCATGCGGGGCGACGAGGTGCGGGCGGGCGAGTCGGCCGTGGGCACGATCACCAGCGTCGCCGAGGTCGACGGACGATCCGTCGCCCTCGCGCGCGTGCAGTGGGGCGCTCGAGAGCGCTCGCTCACGACGGGGTCCGGCGCGACGTTGACGCCGGCGCGTCGGCCGGATTGACGCCCGCCCCCGGGCTCACTTCCCGACTTTGAAGAAGAGATACCAGATGGAGTAGATGGCGAGGATGACGAACGCGGCCACGATGATCGTGACGATCAGCCCGCCGTGTCCCATCGCCAGGATGGCTTCCATCGTGCCCCCCTCGTCTCGAGAACGCCGCGTCGCTTTCGGCCCAAGGGCCAGGCCGCAGCCTACACCGGCCCGTCCGGAGCGTCGATCCGGAAACCGCTCGAGCCTCGGGTAGGGTTTCGCGCAACGTGCGCCCTCTGGATCTGCTCGTCGTCGGAGACTGCAACCCGGACCTCGTCCTGGTCGGCGTCGACACCGCGCCGACGTTCGGACAGGCCGAGCAGCTCGTCGACGACGCCGTGCTGACGATCGGCGGCTCGGGCTCGATCGTCGCGTGCGGCGCCGCGCGCCTCGGCTTGAGCACGGCCATCGCCGGCTCCGTCGGCGACGACGTGTTCGGCCGCTTCATGCTGAACGCCCTCGCCGGCCGCGGCGTCGACACCTCGCCATGCCGTGTCCGCGCCGGCGGCCGGACCGGGGTCACCGTCGTCCTCGACCGGAACGAGGATCGCGCGCAGCTCACCGCGCCGGGCGCCATCCGCGACCTCTCCGCCGACGAGATCGATCCGGCGGTCCTCGACCGGGCCCGTCACGTGCACGTGAGCTCCTACTTCTTGCAGCCGCGCCTGCAGCCCGGGATCCCCTCGCTGCTCGAACGCGCGCGCGGCTCCGGGGCCACGACGTCGCTCGACACGAACTGGGATCCCGACGAGGAGTGGACCGCCGGACTGCGCGACGCGTTGCGCCACGTCGACGTCTTCCTGCCCAACCGGGAGGAAGCGACGCGGGTGAGCGGCGAACGCGATCCGGTCGAGGCCGCGCGCGTCATCGGCGCGCAGGGCCCCGGAACCGTGATCGTCAAGCTCGGGCGCGACGGAGCGGTCGCCGTTCGCGACGACCGGGTGGTCGCGTCGCGGTCGCCCGCGGTCGACGCGGTCGACGCCACCGGCGCCGGCGACAGCTTCGTCGCGGGCTTCGTCGCGGGAACGCTCGCCGGGAGCTCGCTCGAGGAGTCGCTTGCGCTCGCGTGCGCGTGCGGGGCGCTGTCGACGCGCGGGGTCGGCGGGACCGCCGCGCAGCCGGACATGGCGGAAGCGCTGGCCGCGGCCGCCGGTCTGCTCCGCGAGCGCGCATGATCGTCTGCGTCGCCGCGAACCCGTCGATCGACAAGCTGTTCGAGGTGACCACGTTGCGTCCCAGGACGATCCACCGTCCGGACGGCTTCGTGGCCGTTCCCGGCGGCAAGGGACTGAACGTCGCCCGCGCCGCCGTCGCGCTGGGCGCCCGGGTGCTCGCCGTGCCGCTCCTCGCCGGTCATGCCGGGAGATGGATCGAGGAGGCTCTGACGGCCGAAGGCGTCCCCTCGACGGCCGTGTGGGCGGCGGCCGGCGAGACGCGATCCTCGCTCTCGGTCGCCGACCGCGACTCGGGCGAGCTGACCGAGTTCTACGAGGACGGCACCGAGGTGACGGCCGCCGACTGGGACGCGCTGGCGGCCACGACGCGTTCCGCGGTGAGCGACGGCGCATGGGTCACGGTTTCGGGGAGCGCCCCGCCCGGCGCGCCGGCGGACGCGTACGCGAGCCTCGTCCGCATGGCCCGGGACGCGGGTGCGGCCGTGGCGGTCGACACGCGGGGCGACGCCCTCCTGCGTTCGCTGGAGGCGGCGCCCGACCTGATCAAGATCAACGACGTGGAAGCGGGCGAGGCGATCGGCCGCGCCGTCGACACGGACGGCGACGCCCTCGCCGCGGCCGGCGAGCTGGTCCGGCGCTCGGGCGCCTCCGCGGTCGCCATCACCAGGGGGCGCCGCGGCAGCGTCCTGGTCGCCGGCGATCTCCGGTTGCGCGCCACCGTCGATGCCGTCGGCCCGTATCCGGTGGGCAGCGGCGACGCGTTTCTGGCGGGCCTGGTCGTCGGACGCGACGACGGCGCCGATTGGGCGGATGCGCTGCGACTGGCGGCGGGCGCCGCGGCCGCGAACGCCGAGGAGGCCGGGGCCGGGAGGCTGCTGGCCGGTCGCGCCGCCGACCTCGCCGCCCGGGCGGAGATCATCTTCCTCGAGGACTGAGTGCGGCGAGGCTACTCGGGAAGGACGACCGATCGGGTGAGGTGCCGCGGCCGGTCGGGATCCAGGTCCTTCGACGCGGCCAGCGCGATCGCCGCGCGTTGCGCGACCACGAGCTCCGCCATCGGATCGAGATCCGACGAGACGACCGTCGCCCCCGTCGCCGCGACGTCGCGCACGACGTCGTCCCCGACGCTTCCGAGCGACCACACGAGGCTAGCCGGTCCCGCCACACTGATCGGGCCGTGTCGGTACTCCATCGCGGGGTACGACTCGGTCCACGCCTGCGCAGCCTCGCGGAACTTGAGCGCCGCCTCGTTCGCGAGCCCCACCGTCCACCCGCGCCCGAGGAACACGAAGTGTCCGAACCCCTCGAGGCCATCCGGCAGCGGGCGTCGCAACGCCTCCTCGCCGTCGGCCGCCACACGCTCCACGTCGTCGCCGAGCGAGGCGCGCAGGAGCGCGAGGGCAGTCGTCGCGAAGCGCGTCTGCACGACCGACCGCTCGTCGGCGAAGTCGAGGAGGATCACGTCCCCGGCCTCCTCGGCGACGGGCGAATCGGCGACGGCCGTGATGGCAACCGTGCGCGTCGCGGCGGGAATCGCACCAAGGAGCCGCGCGACTTCCGTCGTCGTTCCCGACCGGGACACCGCGACGAGGCGGTCGTAGTCGCGGGTGACCGGCGCCTCCGAAGCGGCGAACGCGTCGGTCGCGCCGCCGCCCCCTGCCTCGCGAAGGCTTGCGTACGCCTGCGCGACGAACCACGACGTGCCGCACCCCACGACCGCGACGCGCTCGCCGGGCGACGGTAGCCGCTCGCTGCTCGCCGCCGCGACGTCCACAGCGCGCCGCCACATCGCGGGCTGCGTCGGGATCTCGCGCTCCACCTCGGCGACCATCTACTCCCCTTCTCCCACGATCCGCCCCGCCTCCGCCGACCGGTACACCCCTACGAACCGGCCGTACCGATCCGCGACCTGTTCGACCGCGGCCCGCCGGTCCGTCGATCCTTTCAGGAACCGGTCGACGGCATCCCACCAGATGGTGCGTCCGATCGCGAAGCCCAGGTACCCGTCGATCCCCGCGCCGGCCCGCAGCCATCGCGCCACGGCGTCCGCGTCGGCGCCGCGTCCGAGGACCACACATGCGACGCGATCCCGCCCATCCGCCCGCGTCGCGGCCGCGATCCTGCGGCAGTCGTCCGCGTGGTCGAGCCCTTCGATCTTCCAGACGTCGGGCTCCACGCCGCGACGTTGCAGCTCGCCGATCGCCGTGAGCATGAGTCCGGGCCGCAGCTCCCGGTCGGCACGGTCGCGGTCGCCGTCCACACGCTCGAGCTGCTCGGGTGTCGGCGGCACCAGCAGCTCGAAGAGGAACCGCCGGCCGTGCTCGGTGAGCCACGCCGACAAGCGCGCCAGCCGATCCCCTTGACGCGCGTTGAGCTCGCGGTCGCCCTCCGGGTTGTACCGGACCAGCACCTTGCAGAACGTCGGATCGAACGCCGCGACGTGCTCGCCGAAGGCGTCGCCGTACTCGAAGTCGAACTCCGCGAAGCCGCTCCGCTCGGCGGGGATCGCGACGACGAATCCCTCGGCGGTCGCTGCCCGCGCCACCCCCGCGCCGAACTCCTCGTCGATCAGCACCCCCGCGGCGTCCCGCGGCACGCGACCGGAGGCCGCCGCCAGCTCGAAGCCTTCGAACACCAGCGCCTTGGCGTCTTCGATCGCGGCGCGCTCCTCCCCCGTGGGAGCCCGCCCGCTGATCCCGAACAGCGTGCGCCCGAACGACTCCCGATGGTCGAACGCGAGGATGAAGAGCGGTCGGTCGTACCCGGCAAGCGGCTCCACGCGGCGCATCATGACACGAGCCCGAGCAGCACCAACCCGACGATGATCAGGACGATGCCGACGGCCTGACGCGGCCCCAGGTGTTCGCCGAACAGGGCGAGGCCCGCGGCCACCGGGATCACCGGATACACACTCGACACGGCCGCCGTGACGGCGACCTGCCCGACCTCACCGCCGCGAGCGAACGCGCAGATGCCGACCACGTCCGTCGCGCCGGCGGCAACCGCCCACCAGAAGCCCGAGCCCGGCCCGCGCAGCCTCACCCCCCCTCCGAGGAACGGGAGCGCCACCACCAGCACGGCCATGGACGCGAGCCGGGCGACGACCGTCGCCGTCAGCCACCCGACGCGACCGGAGTAGTCGCCCAGCAGGAAGCCGCCGACCCCGTAGGCCAGCGCCGACGCGAGCGCGAAGAGGACGCCGGCGCTCGAGTAGCCCGTGGCGCCGGACGGCACGACTGCGACGCCCACGAGCGGCTCGTCCGCGACGACCCTGGCCGGCGCCTCCGCGCCCTGCGACCGCGCCGCCGCAAGCGTGACGCCGCCGACAGCGAGCGCCACGCCCCAGATGCCCACGATCCCGAGGCTCTCGCCCAGCACGACGACGGCGAGCAGTGCCGTCACGCCCCCGTACGTCGCCCCGATCGAGCTCACGAGTCCGACGGGTCCCTCCTCCAATGCCCGGTAGAACGTCAGGTAGCCGAGGAGCCCGACGATCCCG
>Ga0066903_100004660_pt1 | contig 11656 bp, 10 predicted proteins | sample PanSoiMetaGPlot1_FD_67491 | JGI IMG/M metagenome (GOLD analysis project Ga0066903, IMG submission 67491) | Tropical forest soil microbial communities from Panama analyzed to predict greenhouse gas emissions - Panama Soil - Plot 1 (version 2) | ecosystem: Environmental > Terrestrial > Soil >...
CCTCGCCGCCCGGCTCAACGGCGAAGCCCCTCGCCAGGCCATGGCCATCGGCGCCCTGATGAACACGCGTGGGCTCATGGAGCTGATCGCCCTGAACATCGGCTACGAGCGTGGGATCATCACCCAGACCCTGTTCTCGATCATGGTGCTGATGGCGCTCGCGACGACGCTGATGGCGACCCCGCTGTTCGAGCTCGTGTACGGTCGGCGCGGCCGGCTCGCGGGGGCGGTCGGCCCCGTCCGGACCAGCTAGCGTTCCCGTCCTCTCGAATCACCGCCGCGCGCGGGTGGCGTCCCGCTCCGGGCCGCGAGGCGTCCGGCTCCAGGTCCGGGCCGCCTCGCGACCAGCCTCGGGACTACTTGCTGCGGCCGTACTTTCCGGTCAGCGTCGCCTTGCCGAGCGAGTTCGCGTTCACCATGAAGCCGGCCAGCGACGCGGTCGCGTTCGCCGGGACATCCAGCTTCTCGACCTTCAGCGCGTGGAGCGAGAAGATGTATCGGTGCGGCTTGCCGGGAGGCGGGCAGGGTCCGCCCCAGCCGGGCGCACCGAAGTCCGTCGCGACCTGCGCGGCGCCGGCCGGCAAGTTGGAGCCGTCGCCTTTGCCGGCGTCCTTCTTGAGCTCCGTCGTTCCGGCCGGGATGTTGATCACCACCCAGTGCCACCAGCCCGCTCCGCCCGTCGGGGCGTCGGGGTCGTGAACCAGGAGGGCGAAGCTTTTGGTGCCCGCCGGCGCCCCGGACCACTTGAGCGCCGGCGAGATGTTCTTGCCCGCGCAGCCGAAGCCATTGAAGACCTGTTCCTCCGCGATCATGGCATTGGGCTTGATGTCCGCGCTGTCCAGCTTGAATCCCTGCGCGAACGCCGCGCCCGCGAGCGTCAGGGCGACTACCACTGCCAGTGCGATTCGACCCACTGTCCGTCCTCCCGTCCGGCGCCCCTCGGCGCCTCAGCCTTCGGCGATGTCGACTAGGATCTCCGCTGCCTCTTCGCACTGCTTCCGCGACACGTCCAGGTGCGTGACCGCCCGGATGACCCGGGTCCCGATCCCGAACACGAGCACGCCCCGCTCGCGCGCCCGCGCCACGAGAGTCGGCGCGTCCGGCGCCTTCCCCGTCAGCCGGAAGACGATGATGTTCGTCTCCACCGTGGTGAGAGCCAGCGCGACGCGGGGGCTCGCCGCGAGGCGCTCCGCGATCCGTCGGGCGTTCACGTGGTCTTCGGCGAGCCGCTCGAGGTTGTGATCGAGTGCGTGGAGGCATGCGGCCGCGAGAATCCCGACCTGCCGCATTCCGCCGCCGAGCATTCGGCGGTGCCGCACGGCTCGCTGGACCACGTCGCGGCTTCCGGCGAGAATGGATCCGGCCGGAGCGCCGAGCCCCTTCGAGAACGCGACGGCGGTGAGGTCGAATGGCCGCGCCAGCTCCGACACTGGGCGGCCCCCGGCGACGGCGGCGTTCCAGAGCCGCGCGCCGTCCAGGTAGGTGGCAACGCCGTGCTCGCGCGCTGCCGCGCAGATTCGCTCCGCCTCGTCCTGGCAGAACACGATCCCGCCGGCGCGATTATGAGTGTTCTCCACCTCCACCAGCGTCGTGGGCGGATGCATCGGATGCCCCATCGGCTTACGCGCGGCCAGAAACTCCTCGCACGTGAAGACGCCGCCCGCCCCGATCTCGGTCAGCTGGACCCCGGAGTTCGCCGCTGGCGCGCCGGCCTCGTGCCAGCCGGTGTGGCTCTCGCGGCTCACGATCACGTCGTCGCCGGGGCGTGTCAGGACGCGGAGGGCGACCTGGTTCGCCATCGTCCCGGTCGGGAGCCACAGGGCCGCCTCCTTCCCGAGAATGGCGGCGGTGCGCTCCTGGAGCCGGTTGATCGTCGGGTCCTCGCCGTACTCGTCGTTCCCCACGGGGGCGGCCGCCATGGCCGCTCGCATCGCGGCCGACGGTCGCGTCACGGTATCCGAGCGCAGGTCGATGGTGGTCGCAGGCTCGAGCAGCGTAGCCTCCCGGAATCGATGAGCGTGGTCAGCGCCGTACCGGGGCGAGGATAGCCCAAGCCCGCCAGAAAGTCGCCAGTGGTCCGGCTCGCTCGGGCCAAAGGGGCCGGACTGTCTTGCCAGCGCAACGCCAGTGCGACAGAGTGCAAGTATGGGCACGGCACCATGCTGGGCGTTGGGATGGCTGGCGTGCTGACCATGGTTCCTCTCCCGTTTCGCCGGTGCCCCACGCACCGGCTGTCCCCTCCGGGGTCGCATCGTCGTCCATGAGCCCGCGATCGGCCGGGACCAGGCGTACGCGGCCACCTGCCGCCCGCGACGACGAGGCCGTGGTGGCGGGGGTACGCATCACTCACCCCGATCGGGTCGTGTATCCCGACGCGAGCCTCACGAAGGCTAGAATCGCGCGCTACTACGCGGCCGTCGCGGAGTACATCCTGCCCCACCTCCACTCGCGACCCGCGGTGCTGGTGCGCTGCCCCGATGGCATCGGCCACGGGTGTTTCTACCAGAAGCACGCCGCCGCCTGGGCTCCGGCGGAGCTCCGCCGGGTGCGCATTCGCGAGAAGGCGAAGACCGCCCAGTATCTGGTCGTCGAGGACGTGACGGGGCTCGTGGGGCTCATCCAGATGGGCGTCCTCGAGATCCACACCTGGAACGCAGAGGCCGATCGCCTCGAGCGTCCCGATCGCCTGGTCTTCGATCTGGATCCTGGGCCGGATGTACCGTGGACCGCCGTCCGTGTTGCGGCCGAGCTCGTGCGGTCGAGCCTCGAGGAGCGAGGTCTTCAGAGCTTCCTGAAGACGACGGGGGGCAAGGGCCTCCACATCGTCGCGCCCATCCGGCCGGGACCGGACTGGTCCGCCTGTGTGGAGTTCGCGCGGGACGTGACCGAGGGTCTCGTGGCCGACACGCCGGCGGCCTTCACCGCGACCATGGCCAAGGCCGCGCGGCCGGGCAAGATCTTCATCGATTACTTTCGGAACCAGCGGGGCGCGACGTCCATCGCCGCCTATTCCACCCGCGCCCGCCCCGATGCGGCGGTCTCCGTTCCGATCGCGTGGTACGAGCTCGACCGGGTGCCGGCCGGCGGCCACTTCACCATCGACGCCGTGGAGCGTCGGGTCGCCCGCCTCAAGGCGGATCCCTGGGCAGGCTATGGCCGCCTCGCGCAATCGTTGCCGCGCCAGCGAGGCCGAGCCCGATAGCCGGCGCCCTTGGAGTCGTCCGTCGCACCGGGGAGCGTAGCCCGACGCGGCGTGGTGAGGCGGCGGACGAGGGAACTCAGGCCCCGCGCAGGGGTCCGGCCTGCGACGTCAGCTGCTCGCCCCCGGATCGCAGCCAGTGCTCGGTGCGCGCCAGGATTCCGCGCTGGGGCACGAGCCGGGCTGGCCGGCGGCCGCGGCGCGAGGCATTCAGCAGCGGCGCGTACGAGAGCTCCCGGCCCTCGGAGACACAGCGGAGCAGCAAGCCGCCGCGGCTCATGTCTCCGCGTCCGATGAAATCGGGCGGGAACACGAGCCGCTCGCCGAACACCTCGATCAGGGGCTCGACGTACTTCCCGCTCGCCACGCTGCCGAGCAGCACGACCTCCCAGGCGGAGACATCCGCGAGTCGATCGACCAGGGCCCGAGCGTCCCGCAGCAACGGGCGCCGGTAGCGAGCATCCGCCGGGTCGATGTCGACCCGAGCGTAGCGCCGGATGAGCGCCCGGCCGACCCGAAGGTCCGGCGACTGGAGTCCCTGGCATGGAGTGATCACCCTGACTCCGCCGAGAGCCGTGGTTGTCTGGGCGAAGCATCGGGCGTATGCGAGCTTCCCGCGGAAATAGAGGCCGCTCATGAAGCTGAAGACCTCTCCCAGGGGCGCGCCTTCGCGGGTGCGCAGTCGCCTCGCGAGGTCGAACTCGGCGCGGTCCCGGAGGACGATCTGCGCCCGCTCGCCCCCGCAATGGGCCGGGGACAAGAGGAAGATGCGGGTCGTCATCGTCCGTCAGTGTAGAGGTCTGAGCGGTCCGTTGCACTCCCCTCCTCCCCACCGTCGCGGAAAGCCGACCAGTGGGAGGCTCGAGCGCACGGGCATCGGTGTCCTACGTCGAGCCGGTGCCACGCCGTCTCCGGCGACTCGAGCTCCGGTTCCTGATCGCCGAAACTCGGCGAATAACCGCTTCCCCCTACCCTTGGGTCGGCTCGGTCCTCAGCGGGCTCGAGGCGGGGCGGCCGGTTGCCAGCCAGCGTACAGCGGATGATCGGGAGGGAGAGGGAGCTCGACCGGGGCCCGTCTCCGCGCCGAGTGGTAGATGGCCGTGATCAGCTCGAGGGACGCCCGGGCGTCGGCCAGCGTCACCGGCAGCTCGCCTCCCCACCGGAGCGCCCGGTGGTACCGGGCGAGCTGACCCGCGAACCCCTCGGGCTCGGGCTTGAAGGCCGCCAGCGCCTCCCGGATGCTGGCGTCCGCCTCCGGCGTATCGGCGGTGAACGTCCACGGGTCGTGCGAGCTCCGGTACGGCGCGGTATTGCTCTCGGCGCTCAGATTCGCGAAGCAGAACCGATGGCGGCTGATCTCGTGCGCGGATCCGGTGGTCAGCGCGAGCGTGCAGATCGAGCCATCGGCCATCTCGAGCCAGCCGGCGCCGCAATCCTCGGTCTCGATCGGGTTCACCAGCGTCGTGAGATGCGCCGACACCCGGCGCGCGGGCCCCAGGATGTAATAGACCAGGTCGTGGGCGTGAATGGCGAGGTTGACCACGGGACCGCCGAGCTCCGTCGCCCAACGCGAGCGCCACGGCACCGCGTAGTACGCCGCCCGCCGCCGCCATGCCGTCTCCACCGTCGTCAGGTAGGCCCGGCCCGCGATGCCGCGCTCGACGAGCAACCGGAGCTTCTGGATCCCGTGGCCGAAGCGGTACTGGAAGATCGGCATCACGCGCCGTCCCGACCGTCCCTCCGCGGCGATCACCCGGTCGGCATCCTTCAGCGACGCGGCGAGCGGCTTCTCGCAGATCACGTGCTTGCCTGCCGCCAGGACCTGGAGGGTCTGCTCGACGTGGAGGTAGGGGGGCGTGCAGAGGTCGACGACGTCGACGTCACTCATCGCGCAGAGCGCCGTCAGGTCGATGACCGCGTGAGGGATCCCGTGCTCCGACGCGAACCCGCGCGCCTTCGCGGCGTCGACGTCACAGAGGGCCACCACCTCGAACAGATCCGGGAGACTCCGGTAGGCGTCGAGGTGCTGCCGGCCGATTCCGCAGCCGACGAGCCCGACCTTCAGCAGGTCGCCCATGTTCTCAGGCGCGCCCGGAAGCCCGCCGGCCGCTCAAGGCCGGGCATGCCGGGCGGGCACGTCGAGACGCACCGCCTTCGCCTGAGCCTCGAGGGCGAGCTGGCATGCAAGGAAGCAGTGGGCCTGCGGCATGGCGGTCTCGGTCCGGTCGGTGACGTCGGCGAGGAGCTGCCGCCCATACGGCATGTCGGCCCCGCTGGCGTCGATGTGGCGCATCCCCTTCCCGTCGACCAGGAACAGATGGCTCGCCCCGGCCCGGCCCGCGATGTCCACGTACTTCCGCAGCTCGATGTAGCCGTCCGTGCCCAGAATGACGAGCCGCCCGTCGCCCCACGTGCTGAGGCCGTCGGGGGTGTACCAGTCGACCCGGGCGTAGCCGCTGCCGCCGTTGCCGCGCAGGACGACGTCCCCGAAGTCCTCGAGCTCCGGCCACTCGGAGAACTTCCAGTTCGCGACCTGGGCCGCCACGACCTCGGCCTCCGTCGAGTCGGTCATGTAGAGGAACTGGTCCATCTGGTGCGAGGCGATGTCCGTGAGAATTCCGCCGGTCTGGGCGCGCTTGAAGAACCAGGCCGGGCGACTGGGCACGTCGATCCGGTGCGGTCCGAGTCCCACCGTCTGGACGACCTTGCCGATGGCGCCCGCCTTGACAAGCTCTCCCGCGCGCACGGTCGCCGCGTTCTCGAACCGCTCGCTGAAGCAGACCGAGAAGATCCGTCGCGTCTTCGCCTGGACCTGGCGGGCTTCCGCCAGCTGGGCCAGCGTGGTGAACGCTGGCTTGTCGCTCATGTAGTCCTTCCCGTGGTGCATCGCCTCCACGCCGAGGGGGCCTCGCTGGCTCGGAATGGCGGCGCTCACGACGAGCTGGATCGTGGCGTCCTCCAGCAACTCCTGCCGGCTGCGCGCCCGCCGCGCCTGCGGGTACCGGCTGCCGTACTCCTTCGCCAGCGGCGCCTCCTCGGCGAAGAACGACACCAACTCGGCCCCCGCGCGGAGCAAGAGCGCCGTCTGGGCGTAGATGTGGTTGTGGTTCAGGCCGATCACGCCGAACCGAACCGGCGACGACATGATCTCGCTTCTCACGCCGGGCCGGTGCGCGTCCTAGCCCTTCATCCCGGTGGTGCTGATGCCCTGGACCAGGTAGCGCTGGAAGACGACGAACACGACGAACACGGGCACCAGCGACAGCGCGGACATCGCAAAAATGGCCCCCCAGTCGGTCGCCCCCGACGCGTCGGCGAACGAGCGCAGCGCGACCGAGATCGTGTAGAGCTTCGGCTCGTTCAGGTAGACGAGCGGCGTCAGGAAGTCCTCCCATGTCCAGTAGAAGGAGAAGATCGTCGCGGTGATCAGCGCGGGGCGTATCAGCGGCAGGATGATCCGGAAGAAGATCCCGAACTGGCTGCAGCCGTCGATCTCCGCAGCCTCGTCCAGCTCCTTCGGGATGCCGCGGATGAACTGCATGATCAAGAAGATGAAGAAGGCCATCCCGAAGAATCGAGGCAGCAGCAGGGGGTAAAAGGTGTTCACCAGGTGAAGCTTCGTGAACAACACGTACTGCGGAATGATCACCACCTGGTAGGGCAGCATCAATGTCAGCAGCATGCACGTGAACCAGAAGCCCCGGCCGACGAACTTGATGCGGGCAAACCCGTAGGCGACGAGCGCCGACGACATGACCGCCCCAACCGTCCCGACGATGGCGTAGATCAACGAGTTCTTGTAGAACGTCGCGAAGGTAACCCCGCCGAACCCCGCCCAGCCGTTGACATAGTTCTGCGGGCTGAAGTGGCGCGGGATCAGCGACATGACGTCGGTCCACACCTCGGCTGGCCCCTTGAACGAGCTGCCGAACAGCCAGAGGATCGGGTAGAGCATCACGAAGCCGAGCCCCCCGACCGCGCCGTGATAGACGAGGGTGCGGAGCCACGCCGCGCGCCGTCGAGTCGGCATCCTCCGGGCTGACGCTGCCGTCACCACGCCGTTCGTCACCGGCCCTCCTTCGCCTCGTAGAAGACCCAGCGCCCCGACGTCTTGAAGAGGAGCGCCGTGCACAGGGCCACCGCCAGCAGCAGCACCCAGGCCATGGCTGACGCGTAGCCCATCTGGAAGCTCTCGAACGCACGCCGGTAGAGGTAGAGGGCGTAGAAGAGCGTCGTGTCCATCGGCCCCCCGCCCGTCACGATGAAGGCCTGCGTGAACACCATGAACCCGGTGATCGTCTGCATCACCAGGTTGAAGAACGTCACCGGCGACAAGAGCGGGAGCGTGATCCGGAAAAAGCGCCCCCACGGTCCGGCGCCGTCGATCGACGCCGCCTCGTAGACCTCCGCCGGGATCTGGCGCAGTCCCGCCAGGAAGATCAGCATGGGAGACCCGAATTGCCAGACGGCAAGGGCGATCAACGTCCAGATCGCGAAATCGGGATGCCCGAGCCAGCTGACCGGCGCGACACCCAGGAGCGCCAGCACCGCGTTGACGACCCCCTCGCGGCCGAAGATCTGGCGCCACATGAGCGCGACCGCCACACTCCCGGCCACGATCGACGGGGCGTAATAGGCCGCACGGTACACGCTCATCCCCCGGCGCTGGGTGTTCAGCAGCATGGCGAGCGCGAGGGCGAACGCGAGTCGCAGCGGCACGGCGATCGCCACGTAGAAGAGGGTGACCGACACCGACTGAAGGTAGCGTCGGTCCTGTGTGAACATCCGGTGGAAATTCTCGAGGCCGACCCACCGGGGGGTGGTCAGGATGTCATAGTCGGTGAACGCGAGGTACAAGGAGGCCATCATCGGGAGCAAGGTGAACCCGAAGAAGCCGATGAGCCAGGGCGCGATGAACGCGTAGCCGGCCAGGTTGCGCGCCCGGGCGCGGGCCCGTCGGCTCGCGAGGTGCTCCGCGTGGGCGCCCGACCCGAGAAGCTCCTCGCCGGGTATCGTGGTGGCCGGTGCGCGACTCATCCGAAGCACCTCACCGCAGCTCGGAGCGCGGCGAGCCGGTCGAGGCCCGCCGCGTCCCTTTCACCTCGGCTCAACTGCCACGTGGCCGTTAGCGCTTCGCTTTGGCGAGAATGGCGTTGGCTTCCTGCCGCAACAGGGCCGCTGCCTTGTCCGGCTCGAGCTTCCCATACGCGACGGGATCGACCACCTGCGGATTGTAGACGTTCTTGACGATGTCGACGTGCCCCGGCGGATCCGGGGGCGGGATCGGCTGGACGTCCTTGCTGACCCGATCGAGGTACGCGAACATCTCCGCCTGCGAGCGTCCGAGCAGGGGCAGGAGCGCCTTCTGCACCTTGCTCGAGATCGGCACACCACGCTCCGCCAGAAGTACCTCGTTGGCCTCGATCGAGTTCGTGATGAAGTCGATGAACATCGCCGCTTCCTTCGGCTGCTTGGCCTGCGTCGTGACGCTGAAGAACTGCGATGGCTTGATGAAGTTCGCCGACTTCCCGCCCGCCACGCGCGGAAGCGGGTGCAACACGAAGTTGCGCTCGTCCCCGCCGGCCGCCTTCCAGACCGCCACGACCTGGTTGCTCCAGAAGTAGGCCATCGCCGCCTTTCGCGAGACCACCGGCGCCAGCTCCACGCTGGTGTCCATGTTGAAGCTCGCCAGCTCATCCGCCCGTGGAGTCATGGCCCCGGCCTTCTGGAGACGGAGCAGCATGTTGAAGTGGTCCACCAGCGGTTTGTCACTCTCGTAGCCGATCTTGCTGCCGTCGGCCGTATACCGCCACTGCCCCGCCGACAGGTACAGCGCACCCCAGATCTGGTTCTCCCAGATCCCGGACCCCATGCCCCATCCGCCGAGCTTCCCGTGGAGGGCCAATGCGGTCTTTTCGAAATCTGCCCAGGTCCAGTTCGGCGCTGGCAGCTCCACGCCGGCCTTCTTGAAGGCGTCGATGTCGAGCAGCCAGCACTGGGAGTTGGCTCCGAGGTTCACCGCGACCAGCTTGCCGTTGACCACGCCACCCTTGAGCAGTGCCTCGGGCACGTCGCGGACGTCGATGGTCCCGCTCTTCACGTAGTCGTCGAGTGGCGCGATCAGACCCCGTGACGTCCACTCGCCGATGTAGGCGTAGTCCTGCTGCATGACGTCCGGCAGGTTGCGCCCCGCCGCCTGGGTCGTCATCTTGGTCCAGTAGTCGCCCCAGCCCGCGAACTCGTAGGTGACCTTGATGTTCGGGTACTTCTTCTGGAACAGCTCGATCGCCTTGATCGTGCGGTTGTGGCGGTCCTGCGACCCCCACCAGGCGACGCGCAGCTCGACGGGAGCGCCGCTCGACTGGGCGAGAGCAGGCGTGTGATCCGCACCGGCCAGGCAGAGGCCGACGGTCAGGATGATTGTCGCGACGATCCGTCCGACCGGACCACGCATGAGGATCCCCTCGCTTTCTATGACGTCCTGAGGCGTTTCGGAAGAGTCGGGCTCATGCTCCTACTCGGTCATCCCGGGGCTGGTCTTGTCAAGAGCCACGCTCAGCGGCGAGGCGCCTTCTCGGGCAGCCAGAACAGGTCATCGACGTCGACCAGCCGTCTCGATCGGATCGACTCGTTGGCCGCGAATCCAACCAGGAGGGAGGCCGCGCCGTCGACGTGCGACGCCGCACGGCCGTACGGGTCCGGCGGCGGTGACGGCGAGAACACGTCGGCCAGCATCACCGGATCGGCCCCGCCGTGCCCGCCTTCTCCGGGTGGGATCGCCACGTCGTAGGACGCCCCGAACATGGGATGGACCGTGATTCGCGCGGACCGGAACGCGCCCTTGCTGGCTGCGGCCCGCTCGGAGTCCTCCATCAGGTGGGTGACGTTCTCGACAATGTCCATCTCGAGGCGGCCCCGGTCGCCGGTGATCGCGATCCGCAGTCCCTCCCACGGGGCATACGCGACCAGGCAGTACGAGAGGAGAGCGCCGTTCCGGTACCGGGCCGTCACCGTCATCGTGTCGTCGATCGTGATCGGCTCCCCGAACACGTTCCGGTCCCGGATGTAGCCGCTCTCCGCCTCGGCCTCGAGGTACAGGCCCCGGAGCGCGGCACTCCGGTCGAGGAACAGGGCGAACGGGTCCTCCCGTGCCGCGTCGTTCCCGGTGTACCGCGAGTACCCGTAGACCTCACCGCGGGCTTCCGCGTTCGACCGTCCGTAGAAGCCGAGCCCGCCGAGGGCGAAAACCTGCCGCGGATAGGAATCGATCCACCAGTTCACGAGGTCAAAGTGGTGGGTTGCCTTGTGCACCAGGAGCCCGCCGGAGTTCGCCCGCTCGCGGTGCCAGCGGCGGAAGTAGTCCGCCCCGTGCCGGGTGTCCAGAATCCACGAGAAATCGACGCACAAGGGCCGACCCACGACCCCCTCCGTCATGAGGCGCCGGAAGATCGTGTAGGCCGGAGCGTAGCGATAGTTGAACGTCACCCGCAGCGACCGCCCCGTCCGGGCGATCGCGTCGAAGATGGCGCGCATCCGGTCCGCGTCGGTCGTCATGGGCTTCTCGGTGATCACGTCGCAGCCGAGCTCCATCGCACGGACGATGTACCGGTGGTGGGTCGCGTCCACGGTCGTGACGATGACGGTGTCCGGGCGCGTGGCGGCGATCATCTGGTCGAAGGCGTCGGCGAGGTACGTGGGTCGCGGCTCGATGCCCGCCATGGTCGCGAGCCGCCGATTGTGCCAGTCCATCCGGGTCTGGCTCAGGTCGCAGAGCCCTACCAGCTCCGCCGTCTCCCGGTACCTCATAGTCGTCGCGTCGACGTACATGCCGGCCCGCGCCCCGGTCCCCACGATCGCGTAGCGCCGTCGTGGGCTCATCCCGTTCCCCCGGCGCCATGGGGCTGTAGTCGGGCGCCTCGCCACAGCACCTGAGATGCTCGGGCTTGCCTGAGGAAGAGAAGTCCAGGAATGAAAGGCTGGTTTATCAGAGGGTTAGGGCCAGACCCTTCGGACTCGCTTTTGGCTCGTTGCCTCGCCATTCTCGAGCCACTGGGGGATCAGCTAGACCGCTCCGTGGCCGCTCCCGTGCCCCTTCTGGGGAGAGTCCCAGATCGTCACCCGGACGGGCGTGGGCTGAAGGCCCGCGCAGGGGTTGTTGACCTGCGGGCAGTTCGCGACGAGGGCCAGGGCGTCCATCTCGGCGCGGAGGTCTACGTAGTCCCCCGGCTTGGAGAGACCGTCGATGAACACCGTGTCCGCCAGCGTGCCGTCCGGACCTACCGGCACGTTGGAGAAGAAGTTGAAGTTGGCGACGATGTCGCGGCGGCCCATCCCGTACCGACCGAGGAGCCCGAGGAACGTCTCCCGGCATCCGGGGACATCGGTCACCTCGTACATCAGGAAGTTACTGGGCGCGCTGCAGCAACCGCCGATGGTGTCGTGCCGTCCGCAGGTGTC
>Ga0066903_100004661_pt1 | contig 11656 bp, 10 predicted proteins | sample PanSoiMetaGPlot1_FD_67491 | JGI IMG/M metagenome (GOLD analysis project Ga0066903, IMG submission 67491) | Tropical forest soil microbial communities from Panama analyzed to predict greenhouse gas emissions - Panama Soil - Plot 1 (version 2) | ecosystem: Environmental > Terrestrial > Soil >...
CTCGGCTACTCGATGGTCTACGGGATCCTGAAGCTCCTGAACTTCGCGCACGGCGACGTGTACATGATCGGCGCGTTCCTGGGCTGGTTCATGCTCCACTGGCTCGGCGGCCCGGCCGACCCCTTCATCAGCGGGTGGTTCGTCGTGGCCTGCATGCTGCTCTTCGCCATGGTCGGCTGCGGCTTCCTGGGCGTCGGCATCGAGCGCTTCGCGTACCGGAGGTTGCGCGACGCTCCCCGCATCGCGCCCCTGATCAGCGCCCTCGGCGTCTCGATCATCCTGCAATCGAGCGCGCAGATCCTCTTCGGCGCGGGCTTCCGCGACTACGGCACCGAGCAGCTCGTCGGCTTCAACATCCACAACATCGGCGACGTCTTCTTCTCGACGGTGCAGCTCGTCACGGTGCTCCTCGCCATCGCGCTGATGATCGCCCTCACGCTCTACGTGGCGCGCACACGCACCGGGAAGGCGATGCGCGCCACGTCGTACGACCGTGAGGCGGCGTCGATGATGGGCATCGACGTCGACCGGGTCATCTCGGTGACGTTCTTCATCGGTTCCGCGCTGGCCGGCGCGGCCGGGGTCATGTTCGGGCTCGTCTTCGGCCAGATCTACAACCTCATGGGCTTCCTGGCCGGCCTCAAGGGCTTCACCGCGGCTGTCATCGGCGGTATCGGCAGCATTCCAGGGGCCATGCTCGGCGGCATCGTCCTCGGCCTCGCGGAGTCGTACGCGACCGGCTACCTGCCGCAGGGCTCCACGTTCCACGACCTGTACGTGTTCCTGCTCCTGATCGTCGTGATGATCGTGCGCCCGAGCGGCCTGCTCGGGACGCCGGAGATCCAGAAGGTATGAGCTCTTCGAGCCAGCCGCCGTACGAGGACCCGAGAGACGAGAGCGCGCCTCCGGACGAGCCGCGGGTGGGCGTCGACTCCTGGGTGGCGACGCACGAGGGCCGGCGCGAGCAGGCGGCGGGCATCTCCGGGCGGATCCGCGATTGGTGGCGGCGAACACCGCCCGCGGGCCGCCTCCTCGTGTTCCTGATCCCGGCGATCATCTTCCCGCTCGTCTCGAACAGCGGGAACATCTACCGGTACGGGATCCTGACGCTGATCTACGCGCTGCTGGCGTACGGGCTGACGATCGTCGTCGGGTTCGCCGGGCTGCTCGACCTGGGCTACATCGCGTTCTTCGGCTTCGGCGCGTATGCCTACGGCTACCTCGCGTCGCAGCACACCGGGCACCACTGGCACGCCGAGATCGCGCTGCCGGTGGTGGTCGTCGCCTCGGCGGTACTGGGCATCATCCTGGGCTCGCCCTCGCTGCGCCTGCTCGGCGACTACCTCGCGATCGTGACGCTCTTCTTCGGGCAGGCGTTCGTCATCTTCGTCAACAACGCCAACCGCATCGACTTCCCGTTCTTCGGCCAGGTCGACCTGACCGGCGGCGCCCAGGGCCTCGAGGGCGTGGACCCGTTGAATTTCTTCGGCTACAAGGTCTCGACGAACAAGGGCTACTTCTACGTCGCGGTGATCATGCTGGTGGTGATCGTCACGATGCTGCACCTCGTCAACCACTCACGTACCGGGCGCGCGTGGCGCGCGCTGCGCGAGGACCCGCTCGCGGCGGAGGTGCTGAGCATCCCGGTCAACCGGCTCAAGATCCTCGCGTTCGCCTTCGGCGCCGCCGTTGCCGGCCTGATCGGCTGCCTGTACAGCTCGATCCAGACGCTGGATGCGCCCGGCGACTACAGCGTCGGCCTGCTCATCACCATCTACGCGATCGTCATCCTGGGCGGCGCCGGCAGCCTCTCGGGCGTCATCATCGCCGCGCTGATCGTCAACGGTGTCCCCGAGCTGCTGCGCAACCCGAGCAACGGCCGGTACGTCTTCTACGTCGGGCTGATCCTCGTGCTCTGGTACTTCCTGAAGACCTGGCAGCGGCTCCTCATCGTGCTCGGGGGCACGCTCGTCTTCGGGTGGGTCCTGTACGGCATCTCGAGCCTCGTCTGGGACCGCGGCACGTCCGGCCGGCCCGTGGTGGACCCCGAGACCGGCAGCAACTGGCTCAGCACGGCGATCAGCCACTGGATGCTGACACCCACCGACCGCACGCAGATCGCGAACTGGGCGTTCTTCGGGCTCGTCATCCTGATCATGATCGCCACCCTCGTCCGCGGCTGGTGGCAGGTCGTCGTGCTCATTCCAACGGTCTGGATCGCCGCGTTCGCCTGGGAGAACCTGCTGTTCACGCCCGACCAGATCAACGGGCCGACGAGGCTGCTGCTGCTCGGCACGGTGCTCGTCGTCCTGATGAACGCGAGGCCTCAAGGGCTCTTTGGCACGCGACAGGTGGAGATCGTGTGAGCTCGTCGGACGGGCCGGACACGAAACCCCTGCTCGAGCTGCGCGGCGTCACGAAGTCGTTCGGCGGGCTGCGCGTGATCGACCACCTGGACCTGCACGTCGACGAGGGCGAGATCGTGAGCGTCATCGGCCCGAACGGCGCCGGCAAGACGACGCTCTTCAACCTGATCACCGGCGTCTACACGCCCGACGCCGGCGAGATCCTGCTCGGCGGGGAGTCGATCACCGGGATCGCGCCGCACAAGATCACGAACAGGGGCATCGCGCGCACGTTCCAGAACCTGCGCCTCTTCCTGAACATGACGGTGCGCGAGAACGTGATGGCGTCACAGTACGGCCGCACGCGCGCAACCGTCTTCGAGTCGATCCTGCTGCTCCCCCGCGCCCGGCGCGAGGAGAAGGAGATCAAGGCGCGCGCGGAGGAGCGGCTGTCCTTCTTCGGCCAGCGGCTGACGGGCTACCGCTGGGACCAGCCCGCGTACAGCCTCTCGTACGCGAACCGCCGCCGCCTCGAGATCGCCCGCGCCATGGCCACCCAGCCGCAGATCCTGCTGCTCGACGAGCCGGCCGCGGGGATGAACCCCGCCGAGACGCACGAGATCACCGAGCTGATCGGCGAGATCCGCAGGGACGGGTACACGATTCTCGTGATCGAGCACGACATGCATGTCGTCGAGGGCATCTCCGACCGCGTGATCGCGCTCGACCACGGCGCGAAGATCGCCGAGGGCTCGTTCGACACCGTGGCCACCAGCGAGCAGGTGGTCGAGGCGTACCTCGGGATCAAGGGCGCGAAGGAGGCGGCCGCCGAGGATGAGTGAGAACGGCACGCCGCTCCTCCAGCTGAGCGGCATCAACACCTACTACGGCGAGATTCACATCCTCCAGGACGAGAACCTGGTCGTTCAGGCGGGCGAGCTCGTCTGCCTGCTCGGCGGCAACGCGTCGGGGAAGTCGACGACGCTGAAGACCATCCTCGGCATCGTCCGGCCTCGTACCGGCACCGTCGAGTTCGCGGGCGAGGACATCACCAGCCGCCCGACGAGCTACCGGATCTCGAAGGGCATGGCCATCGTCCCCGAGAACCGGCGCCTGTTCGCCCAGATGACCGTGCGCGAGAACCTCGAGATGGGCGCGTACCTGCACGGCGGCGGGCGCAAGGAGGACTTCGACCGTGTCCACCAGCTGTTCCCGCTCCTCCAGGAGCGGCGCAACCAGCTGGCCGGGACGCTCTCCGGCGGCGAGCAGCAGATGGTCGCCATGGGCCGTGCGCTGATGTCGCGGCCGAAGCTGCTGCTGATGGACGAGCCGTCGATGGGCCTCGCGCCGATCCTTGTCGAACGCAACTTCGAGATCATCAAGGAGGTGCACGAAGCGGGCGTCGCGATCCTCGTCGTCGAGCAGAACGCGAACGTGTCGCTGTCGATTGCCGACCGGGGCTATGTGCTCTCCACGGGCCGGGTCGTCCTCGAGGGAAAGGCGGCCGACCTGCTCGAGAACGAAGATCTTCGCAAGGCCTACCTCGGCCGCTAGCTAGTTTTCCGGCAATGGGCGGTGCAAGCCGCGGGGTCATAGGGGTCGGAGTCATCGCGGCGATCGCGCTCGCCGTCGCGGCGTCGTTCGGCTCCGCCGCGGCCTCGGTCTCCTGCAAGAAGGCGACGATCGGCGTCATGGCGCCCCTCTCCGGGCCGGCCGCGTGGATCGGGCAGGAGCAGCTGCACTGGGCCCAGTTCGAGGTCTTCCTGAACAACCAGACGCGCGGCGCCACGAAAGTCTCGCTGCAGCCGTTCGACACGCAGCTCGACGACACGATGGCGGCGACGCAGGCGGCCAAGATCGCCGCCACCTCGCAGGTACTGGCCGTGGTCGGGCCGGCGGTGAGCGACGAGGCGAGCGCGGCGAGCCCGTCCTTCGCGAGGAGCAAGCTCGCGTTCATCTCCGGCTCGGCGACCAAGACGTCGCTCACGACGGGCGCGGACAAGTTGCCGACGTTCTTCCGCACGGTCGCCACCGACTACGCGCAGAGCCAGACGGATGCCGACTTCATCCGCAAGACGCTGAAAGCGACGAAGGTCTGGATCGTCGACGACGGCAGCACGTACAGCCATCCGATCGCCGACCGGGTGGAGCGGCTCCTCGAGATCGCTGGCGTCGACGTGACCCGGGACTCCGTGTCCCAGACGAGCAGCGACTTCTCCACCCTCGTCGCCAAGGCGCCGCCGGGCACGCAGGTCGTCTTCCTGCCGTGGCAGGTCGGCGCGCGCGCGACGGCTTTCTACAACGAGTTCCGCAAGCAGGGCAAGACCGCGACGTTCGTCGGCACCGACAAGCTCGACGGCCAGGACTGGCTCGGCGCCGCCGAAGGCCAGTACCTCTCGTCGTTCGCAGACGTGAAGCTGCTGCCGTCCAGGTACGTCTCGAACGTCGTCAGCGGCTACACGTCGAAGTACGGCGACTTCAAGTCGACGTTCGGGCCGCCGACCTTCGTGGCCACCCAGGTCGCGGCGCAGGCGATCCACGCCGCCTGCGCCGACGGCAAGGCCACCCGCGCCGAGGTGCTGGCCAAGGTGCGGAAGAGCTACTTGCAGACAACGATCCTCGGCTACGGGATCCGCTTCCGCGCGAGCGGCGACTCCGCGAAGGCGAGGTTCTACGTCTACAAGGTCGTCGGCGGCAGGCGCAAGCTCGTCCAGTAGCGGCGCGTGCCGTACGCTCTGTCTGTGCTGGAGCGTGAGTTCGAGGAGGCCGTGGAGCCGGTCGTGAGCCCGACGCCCGGCGGGCGCCCGCGCGACGCCGGCGCGCTCCCCGACCGCGTTCGCCACCGCTTCCCGATCTTCGAGCGGCTCGTCTACATCAACTCCTGCTCACAGGGCGCCCTGTCGGACTCGGTGCGCCGGTCGTACGACGACTACCTGCGCGACTGGGACGAGCGCGGCTCGCCGTGGGAGTACTGGGTCGAGCAGACCGAACGCGCCCGAGCGGCGTTCGCCGGCCTCGTGAACGCCGCGACGGACGAGATCGCCGTGACGACGTCGCTCTCGGAGGGCGTCAGCTCGATCGCAAGCGGAATTCGCTACGCGGGCAAGAGGTCGAAAGTCGTGCTCTCCGACTACGAGTTCCCGACCGTCGGCCAGATCTTCCACGCCCAGGAGTCGCGCGGCGCGCGAGTCGTCCACGTGCCGCCCGCCGATGACGGGACCATCCCGCTCGAGGGCTTCGACCGCGCAATCGACGACGAGACGCTGCTCGTCGGGATCACGCACATCTCCTACCGAACTGGCGCGATGCTGGACGTCGAACGGATCGCGCGCATGGCGCACGAGCGCGGCGCACTCGTTTTGCTGGACTCGTACCAGGCGGCCGGCTCGGTCCCCATCGACGTGAAGGCGCTCGACGTCGACGTGGTCGCGGCGGGCGTGCTCAAGTACCTGCTCGGGTCGGCCGGGCTCGCGTTCCTCTACTGCCGGCGCGAGCTCGTCGAGCGCTTCTGGCCGACGGCGACCGGCTGGTTCGCCGACCGCGACATCTTCGAGATGGACCACCGCGACTACTCACCGGCGACGACGGCGGCTCGATTCCAGTCCGGGACGCCGCCGGTGCCCGCCATCTACGCAGGGGTCGCCGGCATCGAGCTCATGCAGGAGATCGGCGTCGCCGAAACGCGTGAGCACGTGCTCGGGCTCAACCGGCGCCTGATCGAAGGCCTGGACGAGCTGCGCGCGAAGGTGGTGACGCCGCGCCGGCCCAAGCAGCGCGGCGCACTCGTGTGCGTGAAGTCGTACGACGCCCCGGCGCTCGTCACCGCGCTGCGCCGCGTCGGCATCGTCACCTCGTCGCGGGACTCGAACCTGCGCATCTCCGCGCACTGTTACAACGCCGTCGAGGACGTCGACGCCGTGCTCGAGGCGCTCGCGCGGAACCGGCGCCTGCTGGTCCGGGCATGAGCGGTAGCTCGCCTGCAGACGGCTAGCGCGTCGCGCCGATCAGCGCACCTCCGGCGACGACGAGCACGGCACCCAGGACGAGATGCCGTCCGACCAGCTCCTTGCGTCCGATGACGAGCGCGGAGAGCGCGACGCCCCACAACGACTCGGTCGCGACCAGAGGGCTGACCACACTGACGCGCCCTCGGTCGTACGCCTCGTAGAGGCACACGTACGAGAGCCCGGCCAGAATGCCGGCCGGCGCGAAGATGGCAAACGCGCGGCGCAGGCTCGTCAACGGTCCGCCAGTGACGAGCCGGTACATGCCGATGAGCAGCACGCCGCCGAGGAGCGATGCGGCCGCGCCGGCGAGCGGGGCCGCGGACGACTCGCCGGTGAGCCAGCGAACCACGTTGTCGCGCGTGGCGAAGAGCACCGTTGCCGCCAGCGCGAAGAGCACGCCGACGGCGCGGAAGTCCTGCGGCCGGACGCGCTCGCTCACGAGGACGAGCCCGCCCCCGACGATGAGCAGCGCGCCGGCGACGAGCCCTGCCTGGAGCGGCTCGTCCAGGAAGATGAGCGCGATCGCGACCGCGAAGAGCGGCGCCGTCCCAACCACGACAGACACGCGCGACGGGCCGGCAGCTGCCACGGCGGCGAAGAAGAAGATCTGGGATGCGCCCGGCGCGAGGAACCCGGCCAGCAGATACGGCCAGAGCGCGTCGGGTGCGGCGCCGCCGCCGCGGACGGTCACCGCGGCCACGCCGCCGGCGACGGCGAACGCGACAATCGACATGACGAGCGCGCCGAGCGCAGGGTCGGCGAGCCGGCCCAGGCCGAGCCGGATGGCAACGGTGGCGGCGGCGAAGAGAACAGCCGAGGCGCAGGCGAGGAGAACCGCGGTCAGCGGGCGACTCTAACGTAGGTTCCCGGCGTGGAACCGCGGGTTTGCGTCGTCGGCGCCGGCGTGATCGGCAGCCTCTACGCCGGGCACCTGGCGCAGGTTGCCGCGGTGTCGGTGCTGACCCGGCGGCCCGAGCATGCAGAGGCGCTCGTCCGGGACGGGCTGCGCATCAGCGGCAAGAGCGACCTCGTCTCCCGCCTGGCGGCGGCGGACAACGCCGCCGACCTTCCCGAGGCCGATCTCGTGATCCTCGCGACGAAGGCGACAGAGGTCGAGGCGGCTGCCGAGCGGCTCGCCGGTCGCATGACCGACGCGACCGTCATGACCATCCAGAACGGCCTCGGCGCGGAGGAGCTGGTCGCGCGGCACGGCGACTGGCCGCTCGTCTCGGCCGTGACCTTCATGAGCGGCTTCCGCCACGCGGACAACCACGTCGAGTACGAACTCGACACCGAGACATGGATGGGCCCGTACCGCTCGTCGTTCGAAACGGTGCAGGGCATCGAGCGGCTGCTGCACGAGTCCGGCCTGCGTGCCCGGGCCTTTCCCGATCTCCGGCCGGCGCAGTGGTCGAAGCTGATCTTCAACGCGACCGTCAACACGGTCGCCGCCGTCACGGACCTTCCCCATGTCGCCGCCTTCGCCGCCATCGGCGCCGATACCGACCTCGGCCTGCTCGTCCGCGACCTGATGGACGAGGGCAAGCGGGTAGCGTCCGCGGCCGGTGTCGAGCTCCACGAGGATCCCTGGGAGATGAACGTGCACGCGGTCCAGCGCGGCGAGACGGAGGCGGCCGAGGGCCACTACGCCCACGTGCCGTCGATGCTCGAGGACATCCGCTCGGGCCGCCGCACCGAGGTCGACTTCATCACAGGGTCCCTGGTACGCGAGGCCGACCGACTCGGCGTCGACGTGCCGCTGCACCGGGCCATGTACCGGCTCGTGCGCGCCCGGGAGGCGGCATGAGGGTCTCCCTCACGCTTCGCGGCGTCAGCCTTCGGCGGAGCCCGGCTCCGCCGGGCGGGAGCCGAAGGCGGCCGGGAGCGTGAGGGTTTGCGTGGTCGGGTGCGGAGCGGTGGGCTCGCTGTTCGCCGCGAACCTTGCGCAACTGGACGACGTCGAGGTCTGGGCCTTCGACGTCTCCCGGGCGCACGTCGACGCGATCAACGCGAACGGCCTGCGGCTGTCGGGCGCCGGCGACGTGACCGGCCGGCTCCAGGCAACCACGGACGCCGCTGCGCTTCCGGCCTGCGACTTCGGCATCGTGGCAACGAAGGCGATGCACACCGCGTCGGCCATCGCAGCCACCGCCCACGCGTTCGAGACCGGTGCTGTCTGCTCCGTGCAGAACGGCGTCGGCAACGAGGAGGCGATCGCCGAGCACGCCGCGCGGGTCATCCGCGGCACGACCTTCCCCGCCGGGAAGATCCTCGAGCCCGGACACGTGCAGTGGGACGTGAAGGGCGACACGACGCTCGGGCCCTACGAGCCGAAGCCGGCGTCGATGGCATCGATCGAGGTTCTGGCCGACGCCTGTACACGCGGCGGCATGCCGACGAGCGCCGTCGCAGATGCGCGCGGGGCCCAGTGGCGCAAGGTGATCTTCAACGCGGCCACGAACCCGGTCGGCGCGCTCAGCGGCCTGACCCACGGCCGGGTCTGTGAGGACCCGGCGTTGCGGCGGCTCGTCACCGGCCTCGTCGACGAAGGCAAGGCGGTCGCGGCCGCGCAGGGCATCGAGCTCGACGCCGACCCGGAGGACCTGATCGACCACGCCGCCAGGCCTGAGGTCGCCTACGCCCACAAGGCGTCGATGCTCCAGGACGTCGAGGCGCACCGGCCCACCGAGGTCGACTGGCTGAACGGCGGAATCGCCCGTTTCGGCCGCGAGCACGGCGTGCCGACGCCGCTCAACGACGCGATCCGTGCGCTCGTGAAAGGCTTGGAGGCGTCATGGACGAGCTGAGCCGCCGACTCGCGAACGTGCGCGCCGCCGCCGAGCGGGCGGGTGTCGACGCCGTCGTCGTCGCCGGGAGCGAATACACGGGCTTCGAGGGCGCGGTCACGTACCTGTCCGGGTTCACGATCGTGCACCGCTACGCGTACGTCGTGGTCCCGCTCGACGCCGACCCCGTGATCGTCTTTCCGTCGGAGGCCCGCTACGTCGGCGAGCACGGCCAGGCTCGGATCGAGCAGGTCTTCCAGCCGCACCCGGGCGAGTGGCTGGCCGGGCGGCTGGGCGGGCGACGGATCGGGGTCTACGGGCTCGACTACGTGATGACCGTGCGCGACTTCCAGCCGCTGGCCGCGTCCGCCGCGATCGTCCCGTTCGACGAGGAGTTCGACCTCGCGCGCGCCGTGAAGAGCGGCGCCGAGCTCGAGTCCGTGCGCGACAGCGTCCGCATCAACACCGAGGGCTTCCGCATCTTCCTCGAGCACTACCGGCCCGGCATCACGGCGGCCGAGGTGATGGCCGAGTGCGAGCGCTACTTCGTCGACGAGGGCTGCGGTCGGCTGACGATGGACATGGTGCTCGCCGGCCCCGAGTTTCTCCTCGCCCGGAAGGACGTGGTCCTCGGCGATTTCGTCCTCCCCTCGCTGGAGATCGCCGGCCCGGGCGGCCACTGGGTCGAGGTGTCGCGGGCGATCGGCGAGCCGGACGACGACGGCCGCCGGATGATGGAGGCCTACGAGGAGTACTTCGACGCCGCGCGGACGGCGCTCCGCCCGGGCGCGACCGCACACGACGTGCACCGGGCCGTCGCGAAGGGGTTCGTCGACCGCGGCTACCACCTCGGGCACGTCACCGGGCACTCGATCGGGATGACGATGATCGAGTTTCCGAAGATCGGCGAGGGCGTCGAGACCGAGCTCGCCGAGAACATGGTGTTCTCGATGCACCCGCACGCGATCACGCCCGACGGCACCGGCTGCCTGTACATGCAGGAGACCTGGCTCGTGACCGCGGACGGCGGCGAGCCACTCTCCGGGCTGCCGATGCGCGTTTACACCGCTGACGAATCCGTTACGCATTCGTAACAGGCCGGCGGTACGCTCCAGGCGTGAGACTGCAGCGTCTCGTCCTCGCCCTGGCGGTGGCGGGAGTGCTCGCCGCCGGGGCAGCCGCCGCTTCGTCGAAGCCGCGCACGCTGCCGACGACCACCCCGGTCACCGGGCTGGCCGCCGACGGCGCGACCGTGGCCGTCGCGACGGCGTGGAGCGCCGGCCACTGCGAGCGCGTCATGGCCTGGAACCCGGTGCGCGCCTCGCTGCGCGGGCTCGGGAAGGGCGGCCGCTGCGACCAGACCAGCACCGGCCGCGGCATCGTCGGGCAGGCGGTGGCCGGAAGCCGCGTGGCCTGGATAGCCGACGGCGGCGGCAACTCGCATGACGCGGTCCTCTACACGGCCTCGCTCGCGAAGCCGGCCATCGCCCACGGACTGGTCCTCGCGAGCCGGGACGTCGACTCCGGTGCCGGCAACTGGGTCGGCGGGCTACAGGGCGGCGGGCCGCTCCTCGTCTACGCGACCTGGTCGGTCTGCGACGCCGGGCAGCCGGCCTCCAAGCCGTGCCCGGCGGGCGTCATTCCGGGGACGATCTACAACGCCAAGCTCTGGAGGATCGACAGGCTGACGCGCAAGACGCTGATCGCGTCGGCGCCCGACGGCATGTTCCCCGTCGGAGTTGCAGCGGGGCGGATCCTCGTCGCCCGCGGCGACGGCACGTCGTTCGAGCTACGCGGCGCGGACGGCCACGTCATCCAGACCTACGAGCCCGACGGCGAGGTGCTGGCTGCCGCGCTGGGGACGAAGGAGCTCGTTCTCGCCGTTCGCACGCCGCTCGTCCCGCCGCTTTCGAAGGCCCGTGTCCAGTTCATCGTCTACACCCTCGCGACCGGCGCCGTCGAGCAGACGCTGCCGGTGCCGGTGGCCGCTCTCAACGTGACCGCGAGCAGCTGCTCGTACCCGATGAGCGGGCCGACCGTTGCGTGCGTGTCGCCGGTCCAACGGCTGCGCTTCGCGGACGCGGACGCGACGCGCTTCGTGTACCTGCTCGATGCGGCCGTGCACGTCGCACGGCTCGATGGCTCGAAGGACGCGGCGTTGACCCCGTCCGGGCAGGCGCCGGTCTTCGCCGTCCTCGGCGGCGGCGGGGTCGTCTACTCGTACCGCACGGGCGGCGGCGTCCAGGGCCGCGTGCAGTACCTGCCCTCGCCCTAGGAGGGTTTGGCGGAAACGCCGGGATTTTCCTAGACGTTCAGGATCCGGCAGAGCACGGCGGCGTCGATGTTGCCGCCGGAGACGATGCACGCGACCTTGCTCCCGCCCGTCCGACCGGCGAGCGCGGCGGCCAGCGCCAGCGCTCCCGCGCCCTCGGCGATGACGCGCACGCGGCCGGCCAGCACCCGGACCGCCTCCTCGACCTCCTCGAGCGTGACCACGGCAGCGTCGTCGACCACTTCC
>Ga0066903_100004662_pt1 | contig 11656 bp, 11 predicted proteins | sample PanSoiMetaGPlot1_FD_67491 | JGI IMG/M metagenome (GOLD analysis project Ga0066903, IMG submission 67491) | Tropical forest soil microbial communities from Panama analyzed to predict greenhouse gas emissions - Panama Soil - Plot 1 (version 2) | ecosystem: Environmental > Terrestrial > Soil >...
GTCTTGTGGCCGGAATGGCATTCGCTCCCGGTCACTCTTAGGATTTCGCCACCGTGAGACGCGACCTTCCGTCGGGCACAGTCACGTTTCTCTTCACTGATATCGAGGGGTCGACGAGGCTGCTCGGCGCGCTTGGGCAGCGATATGGCGAGGCGCTTGAAGCGCAACGGAGCGTTCTCCGGCAGGCGTTCGAGGATCATGGGGGGGTTGAGGTCGATACGCAGGGAGATGCGTTCCTCGCCGTTTTCCGGGCGGCCGGGGACGCCGTGCAGGCCGCGGCTCAGGCGCAGCGCGGGCTGGCCGAGCACGACTGGCCAGAGGGGCTGCCAGTGCGAGTGCGTATGGGCGTGCACACTGGGGAACCTGGCCGTATCGCCGAGGGCTACGTCGGCGCGGATGTCCACCGCGGGGCCCGGATCTGCTCTGCGGCCCACGGCGGCCAGGTGCTGCTGTCGCAGGCGACGCGGGAGCTGATCGGAGAAGAACCAGGCGGCGGCCTCGCGCTTCGCCACCTCGGCGAGCACCGTCTCAAGGACCTGACGCTCGCGCAGACGCTCTACCAGCTCTTGATCGACGGCCTCGAGTCGCATTTCCCGGCGATCAGGACACTCGAGAACAGGCCCACGAATCTCCCGCTCCAGCCGACGGCGCTGGTGGGCCGGGAAGTCGAGGTCGCCGATGCGACCGAGCTCGTTCGCCGGAATGATGTGCGGCTGCTCACCCTCACCGGCCCCGGCGGAACGGGCAAGACGCGCCTCGCCCTCCAGGTCGCCGCGGAGCTGCTGGACGACTTCCGGGACGGCGCCTTCTTCGTCACGCTGGCGTCGATCTCCGACCCCGGGTTGATCACGACGACGATCGCACAGACGCTCGCGGTGCGGGAGCGACCGGGCGAGACGCTGGACGAGACGCTCGCGGACCATCTGCGAGAGAGGCGGCTCCTGCTGCTCTTGGACAATTTCGAGCAAGTCGTGGTCGGAGCGCCGGTGGTGTCTGCGCTCCTCGCCGCGGCGCCGGGCGTAAAGGTGCTCGCCACGAGCCGCGCCTCGCTTCGCATCGCTGCAGAGCATGAGCTCGCGGTGCCACCGCTGCGGCTGCCGGACCTGCTCGAGCTGCCCGAGCTCGAGGCGTTGTCCCAGTACGAGTCAGTCGAGCTGTTCGTCGAACGCGCGGTGGCGGTGAAGGCGGACTTCGCGGTGACGAGCGAGAACGCCCCGGCGGTGGCGGAGATCTGCGTCAGACTCGACGGCCTGCCGCTGGCGATCGAGCTCGCCGCAGCCCGAATCCGCGCGTTGCCTCCGCATGCCTTGCTCGAACGCCTGGGGGAGCGATTGGGGCTGCTGACGCATGGGCCGCGTGATGCGCCTGCGCGCCAGCAGACCCTGAGGGCGGCGATCGACTGGAGCTACGCCCTCCTGAGCGAGCCCGAGCAACGCCTTTTCGCCAAGCTGTCGGTTTTTCTCCGCAGCTGGGACCTGGAGGGCGCGGAAGCCGTCGCCGACCCGGATGTCGCCGTGCTGGACGTGCTGGAGGCCCTGGTCGAGAACAGCCTCGTCCGGCAGACCGAGGACGCAGACGGCAGCGCGCGCTACTTCATGCTCGAGACGATCCGGGAGTACGCAGTCGAGCTGCTGGCGGCGTCGCTGGACGAGAACGCGGCGCGCAGCCGGCACGCGGAGTACGTGCTGCTGCTGGCCGATCGCGCCAAAGCGGTCCTAACGGGTACGGACTTCTCTTTCCCGGGCGAGCCGGAACGTCGGATCGCGGAGGAGCTGTCGAATATTCGGGCGGCGCTCGAGTGGGCGCTCGGCCGAGACGAAGAGTTCGCGCTTCACATCGCGGTCACGGCGGCCTGGGCCTGGGGCATCAGCGGTGCCTTCGCGGAGGGGCGCGCGTGGATCTCGCGGGCACGCGAAACGGCCGGCCGTCCGGATAGCGTCGACGGCGCCCGAGCTCTCTCCTGGATCGGCATGCTGGCTGCGCAGGAGGGTGACTTCGGAGCTGCCGTGCAGTTCGAGGAGGAGGCTCTGGCCCTGTACGAGCGGAACGGCGACGAGCACGGAGCGGCGATGGCGTTCTTGACTCTGGCGTGGGCCGCCCATACGACGGGTGATGTGGAACAAGCTCGAAGATATGGCCATGCGGCACTGGATCGAGCAGACCGGGTCGGAGACGGTTTCCTTCGCGCCCAGGTGCTCGCCAACGAGTCTCTGGTCGACATGCAGGCTGGCGATGGCGACCGGGCACAGGCGACTCTCGACGACGCCCTGGCGCTCTTACGCAGGCTGGGCGTGCCGCGGCGCGTCTGGATGTTTCAACTGATCAACGTAGGCTGGATCGCATCGAATCGGCACGACTTCGGCCGCGCACGCGAGGCGTTCGAGGAGTATCTGGCGGAGGAGTCGTTCAAGGCCCCGGTCGGGATCGCCAATGCCGAGGTCAACCTCGCCTATGTCGCGATTTGCGAAGGCGATCGCGACGAGGCCGACCGGCGCTTCAGGCAGGGGCTCGTCCATGCCCGCGAGTCGCGCGCGCGGCCCACGATCGCCCCGGCGCTGCTCGGCCTTGCCGCCGTCGCGGCCATCGACGGCGACCCTGAGCGAGCCGTTCGGCTCTACGGCACCGCCGACGGCATGATGAAGGCGATGGACATGCCATTCTGGGGTCTCGACGAGCTCATCCTTAAGCGGTACGTTGTCCCGGCAGAGGACGCCCTCGCTCAAGACGTTCGCGAGCGCGTGCGCGAGGAGGGCGAAGCGATGAGCCTGGACGAGACCCTGGAGTACGCACTCGAAGAGCGATAGTGCTACCAGCCGCAAGGTAGGGGTAGGGGCGAGTCGAGAATCGCCCCGGCCGCATGGCGACCCCGCCAACTTGCGGCCAAGCACATCGAATCGGCAACGACCGACGCGGACGCGAACTCATCGGCTACTGGCCGCGGTAGGCGCGGGCTACTGGCCGGTGCTCATACGTAGCCCGCGGTATCAGGGATGTCGCGGTACTTCTGGCAGCGTGAGCAGCGTAGGAACGCCTTGCCATCGTCCGTGACCTGGCGCTTCCATCGATGCCAACCGAACCAGCAGCGCAGCGGTTTGCTCATTTCGCCTTCCCCCGTCGCGTGGGATGTACGACTGTTGGTGGAGCTTCTGTCCTCTTTCGCCGGCGTGTCGCGTCCAGGGACGTCTGCGAGTAACGCTCTTGCCATGTCAAGGATCATTCGCTCGCCGCGTTCGGGTCGGTCGCCCCACCAATCGGGGTCGTCCGGCCAGAACATCCTGAATTTCTCAAGTTCAGGGGCCGCCTCGTCTGTCCGGCGGTCGAGGGCCTTCAGCCGGGAAAGGAGATTCCACGCCCATAGATCGCCCGCGAAGGCTCGCCGCGCTTCCTCGCGCGCCAGTATGAGCGTCGCTTCACGCAGCGTCAGCGGACGGACGCCGAGTTCCCGTAGCGCTTTCGCCAGCTCGGCCTCGCCTTCGGTACTCAGTTCCCACGGCCTGAGCGTCATCAGCGTGATCAGGCCGTCTGCCTCGTATCCGTCATTGAGTAACTCGTTGGCGACGGAACGCGGATCCAGATAGCCGTGCGTAACACTCTCGTACTCATGGCCGCCGCCCGGAACAGGCTTGACCTCGGTCGACCAATAAACGCCTACAACACGCTTCGCCTCGATCATCAGTAGTCGCTCGTCGACCATTTCACGGACGTTAGGCGACCGAAGCGAGTCGGGGTCGGGGGATGGGGGTCGTCGAGAACTGACCCGGACGCTTGGCTACCCCGCCAGCTTTTCGCGAAAGACACGCGTCCGGCTCGGTCGATACGTTCGTCCGGTGACGTCCGCGCTCAAGCCCCCGGTCGAAGCGTTCGTCCGCGGTTTCGAGGACGCCTACGAACGCCTCGTCTCGGCGCTGGGCGACATCAACACGCCGCCCGCGGACGCCTTTCTCCCCTTGTTCGAGACGTTGAGTTGGGCGGTAGTCCTCGGCGGCGTTGGTAGGTCGGCGCGCGCGTCGGGGGTGCAAAGAGGCGTGATCAAAGAGCTTTGGCCGGACTTGCTCGCGCTCGAGCTTGCGCGAAATCGGTCACATCACCAATGGCTGAGCGCTCTTCAAGTCGCCGACATACTCAACCCGGTCGGCGGCTTTAAGAGGTACACGACTGCGCGCGGCGCGAGAGTGCACGAGTCCCGACCCGTATCTATCCAAGCGTGGGTATGGGCGAAGCTCGCTGACTTGCCGGGCGGCAGGAGCAAGAAGGGCGCGGAAGAGGCTTACGTTGAACGACTCGAGGGCCAACAGGCCCGGATCGTGCTGGACCGAGTGTCGGCCGCTCTCCGCGACTTGCGGTAGGCCCAAGCCCATAAAGGACGCGTCCGAAAGAGCGACTAGGCGGCCGGGAACCCGGCGTCTACCGTTCCGCGGGCCAGGCGGGCTGCGCGGGGTTTCGTACAGGATCGCCGGAAGCTCGCCCGGCTTTCCCGGACTGCTGGGCGGTTACTCGACCGGCGGTACCGGAGTCGACCGTCGGCCCCGTCAAACTGCTCGCCATGGTGGCCGAGTGGGCGAGCGCAGTGGCTGCGTTAGCCGCCGTTGCAGCGGTGGCAATTAGCGTCTGGCAGCAGCGCGGGGTTCGGGCCAACCTGGAAGCAGATCGGGCCGAGGCCGATCTTCGTGACGTCGAGGCGCGTGTTGGGCCGGAACGACGTTTGGCTGCTCGCGGGCGGGAGTCCCGTCGGTCGGGCGGAGTTCAGGGGGGAGGGCTCGTCGGCCTCGCTCCCTGGAAACCCGGCGAACTCGATGTAACTCGACCGCTCGGGGAGCTCGTGCGGGCGGGCGTCGGAGGGAGGGTGTGTGCCGTCCTTGCCCCCGGGAACTCGAGAAACCTTGGCAGCTCTTGCGGGTGTGAGTGGCATGAGGCGTCCATGCGACGCCCGCACAGGGCGTCCGCCAACCGCGGTAGCCGCGTCAGCCCGTTCAAGACCCGGAGCGCCTGCGAAGGGGTTGCCGACTGTGCGGTTGCGGTTACGAGCATGGGAGCCGGGTGTGGGCGCCCGGCTCCCATGTTTTCTCGGAGATCGTTACTTCTTGTTGACCTGCACCTGCATGAAGCCGTCCTGCGCCGAGACGCTGACGACGCGGATGGTCGTCCCCGTGTTGGGCACTGGCACGCTCGACCAGCCGTTGTTGCCGATCGAAGCGTCCGGGGCTACCCAGTAGCTCTTCGAGTCGTCGAAGAGTGGGTTCGCCGGCAGGCTCGGATAGGTCTGGCTTACGGTCGAGCTCGTGTGGAGCGTGATCGGATCCGTGACCTCGAGCCCGAAGGTCGAGTCGTACGACTGGATCCGCGGTCGCCACACCTTGCCGTTGTCCGGCCGGAGCAAGAGCGCTGGATGGGCGTCGACCGGAAGGTAGAGACCGCCGCAGCGGCCGCTGGCACAGTTGTCGCCGACGTTGTTGTCTGGGAACGAGGTGTCGTAGTACCAGACGAGCAGGCCGTCCTGGTAGGGGAAGTGCTCCACCCAGTTGGGCTTCGTGTCCGGGAAGCCGAAGTTGTACGGGCCCGTCTTCAGGCTGGTGTCGTAGCCGCGGTAGTTCTTGTACTCGGCGAAGTACGCGTTGAAGAACGACTCCGTGGTCGTTCCGGTCGTGCGGCTGAAGCCGTTGTACGTCCAGCCTGGATCGGTCTCGGCACCGTCGGTCGTCTGACCGGTGATGCCGATGTCGTCGACCGAGAACCCGCTACCGGCGACGGCACCGTCCGTCCAGTAGCGGAAGCGCAACTGGATCGTCTGGCCGGCGTACGGGCTCAGGTCAGCTGTCACCGGGACCCAGACCGGACTCCCGAGCTGGTCGCAGACCTTCGGCGTGCCGGAGGTGCCGGTGATGCCGTTGCCGAAGTTCTGCCCGTTCTCGTTGTCCGACGTCGACGCGGACGTCGGGATCGAGTGGAACGTCGCGCCGCCGTCCGTGGACACTTCGACGTACGCGTAGTCCCAGCAGGTCTCGATCTGGTAGCTGGCCTGGAACGACAACGTGATCGGTCCGCTGCCGAGCGTGATCGGACGGGTCATGTTGTTGTCGAGATCGTTGCCGGCACCAGAGTGGTAGAAGTAGCTCCCCGCGTACGGCGAACCGACCGTAAAGTCGACCTTCTTGTCCGGCAGCAGGACGACGAGTTGCTGCGCCTGCTTCGTGTTCGCCGTCGACGGACCCAGCTTCAACGAGGCCTGCTGGCCGGCGTCCACGACCTGATAGTTCGACCAGCCGAGGAAGATCTTCTCGTAGGCGCTCATGTGGATCGGCTTCGTCCCCAGCCCGTCGGCGGGAATCCCTGAGTTGCCGTACGAGCCGCTCGAGTAGAGCGTCCAGAAGCCGGTCGAGTTCTCGGCACCGCCTGTGTTTCCGGAGGTGTCGTACAGATCCGGTAGGCCGAGATCGTGACCGAACTCGTGTGAGAAGACACCGACTCCGCCGTTCTCGGGCTCGACGGTGTAGTCGCCGATCCAGTAGTTCGAGTTGCCGACGCGAACACCACCGAGGCCGTGAGGGCCTGCGCCGTCGGGGCCGTTGGCCGAGAAGTACGCGTACCAGCGATGGCTCCAGATGGCATCGGCACCCTGCGCGCCGCCGCCGGTCTCCTCGCCCTCACCGGCATGGATCGACTGGAAGTGGTCGATGTAGCCGTCGGGCTCGTTGAAGTTGCCGTCCCCGTCGTAGTCGTAGCGGTCCCAGACGTCGAACTGCGACAGGTACGCATCCAGGTCGGCCGGGGTCTTCCCGCCGGCGATCTGGCCGTTGTACCAGCCGTCGGTGGAGTCGTTGACGAACCGCCACACCGTGGAGCAGACGATGCTTCCGCAGAGATCCGTGCCGTACCGTGCCTCGTTGAACGGCACCAAGCCCCAGTCGGTGACATCGCCGGTGACCGTGTAGCGGTTCGACGAAAGCTCCTTGTAGAAGTTCCGCATCGAGATCGCGCCGTCGGCGTCCGAGAAGAGGAGATTCTTGAAATAGCTCGGAGTGAAGTCCGGTGTCCAGATCGTCGTGTTGTCGACGGTCCGATCCGGCTGTGGGATCTGGTTGTGCAACGGACCAGGAGTCCCGCCCGTCACCGGGTTGATCTGGTTCCCGAACTCGCCGAGCACAGTCCAGATCTTGTCCTCGCCTTGACGCGCCAGCTCGACGTACTGACCCTTCGCGACCTTCGCCACCTTGGCGTCGGCCGGGATCTTGCCCTGCAGCTTCAGCTTGAGACCGAGCGCGCGCAGCTTCCGCTGCTTGTCTCCAAGCGGATGACCGAGATCATCCTTCCCTGCCTTCGGCTCATTCTTGCCGGCCGAGCTCGCCGAAGCGCTCAGCGCGGCGGTCGGAATGGCGAGTGCGACCAAGAACGCCGCAGCCAGACCGAGGCGAACAACTCTCCCCATCGGGACATCCCTCCCAATTTTGTTTGACACAACCGCGAGGCCGGAGATGCCTGCCCAAGCCCCGCGCAACTAGCGACGCGCACCCTAGCGCCTCCGCCAATCAGTCGGAGGCGCTAACCGACGCGTTCGACCTCCTTGACGATCTGGCATGCACGCACCTCTTCCCGCGCTTACACGCGTACGGTCGGAAGGTCTGGGCGGTGGTGTGCCTGGAGTCGAACGGCTTGTGTACGGTCCTGCGCCTACGTGAAACGCGCAGAGGAAAGGATGAGTTGACTATGTGGACTCGTGTGTGTGCGGGCTTGACCGTGATCGCCCTGGCGGTTGCGCTCGGTTGTGGCGGCGGTGGGGAGAGCAAGGACAAGGAGAAGCAGGCGGCCGAACGGGCTTGTCCGAGCGCACCTGCGGCCATGTCGGGCAGCCCCTCGCTGCCGACCGGTTTCCCGTCGCCGGCCGAGGTGACATACACGGGTCAGGTTGCGAAGGGGCCAACGTCGATCGTCAAGGGCTACTTCGCGGGCGACATCGACACCGCCTACGACACCTACAAGAAGGCCTTCAAAGACCCGTACACGGTCGGGCATACCGAGAAGGAGGAGGTCGACGCGGAGATCGAGTTCAAGGGCAGTGGCAAGGAGGGACAGGTCAAGCTGCTGCAGCGGTGCAAGGACCGAACGAGCGTCACCCTCACGATCCGACCGGCATGAGCGAAACGAGACAAAAGCAGATGGAGCGAGACGCAAGCTCTCGCTCCATCCCTCCGGCAACTAGCCGCCGCAGCTGGCGATAAACGATCCGCCGCTGTGCCTGACAGTGCAGAGTCCGCCGTTGTCGACGAGAGCGGCCGAGGCGGTCGAGACGACCGCCGCTGCGATCACCACAGCGAGGGCCAGGAGCACGATGAGGCGTTTCTTCAAGATGACACCCCCTTCGCTCATCGAAGGATGCCCGCCCGCAAGCATGCTACGCACAGGTTCGTCTGTGAAGCAAACAGTTGGCGGGATGAATGAACCCGCCGCCTGATGGGGTGCCTGTCCCGCCAGGCGCATGGAACTCCCGGAGCCGCCGTGCGTCTGTGTGGCCGCGAGGACTTCACCCGCATGTCGGGGAGTCGGTGTTCGACACGGTCGGGTCGCGAGCTGCTGCGCCACACGACCAGGCGGGCGGAATAGCTCGTAGCCCGTTGGTCTTCAACCGAGGCTTGTGGTTGGATTCCGTTCGATGGTGGGGGCGAGAGCTTGGTTTGTGACGCTGCCGTTGCTCGTGGCGGCGTCTGAGTTCGGCCAGTGGCTGCTGGACCGGTTTGCGACGGCGACAGGGGAGAACGAGTTGTTCGACCATTCACCGCTCGCGATCGGCATGCTTCCGCTGCTGCTCGCAGTCGTCTTCGTCGCAGCCGGAGCGGGCTTACTGCTCGACCTGCGGAGCCCCGCCACGGTGGCGACGCCCAGGCGGATCTTTGCCCTGCTTCCCCTGTGTGTGTTCGTCGTGCAGGAGCAAATCGAGTCTGCTCTGGCTCATGGCCAGCCGTGGACCGTGGCCCTGCACTGGAACTTCCTTGCCGGTCTGCTGATCCAGATTCCCCTCGTCCTGGCGGGATACGCGGTCGCGAGGCTGCTCATCCGCGTCGCGAAAAGGGTGTTCGGCCGGCGTGGAACGTTCGTCCGACCGAGTCCCCGTGTTCTGGTTGTTCCCAGACTCGAGGCGCGCGCGCTGCTCAAGCGCGCTCGCCCGCTGGCTGACGAGCGGTTCAATCGCGGACCACCGCTGGTCGTCGCGTAGACGCATGTCACTGAGGCCGGTGGCAGATGCCGGCCCGGTCGATCTACCTCGGTAGCCCGACCTCTTTCGCGACAACCAGGAGGACTCGATGCACAGGCTTCTCATGGAGCTGATAGGACCCGTCGACGCGGCCCGGGGGGTGACCTCCGGACCCTAGGCCTTCTCACGACACGCCCAATGCCAGGCCCGCGGCGCTAGCAGCACCTGCAGGCCCGGCGCAAGGATGGGGGGAGAGGCACACAGCGACTCCTGGAGCCTCTCCCCCCTGACGGGGTGAGCGGAAAACATGAGCTCCGTTCCGCCCTCTCCTCCCTGACGGGGGTGGCGGGAGCTTCCTTCCGCCCGCCACGTGAGCGAGCCGCGTGGGCTAGAGCGCCGTATCGGGCACTGCCTACCGACTTCAGGTGAACCCGAGCGCGGCTCGCTCGATCAAAGAAGCACGCTGCGAACGCGGGGCAGTACCACGTCAGGCTGAGCAAGCCCGGCGCACACGCACCGTGTTCCCCCGCACACTCGCGCGCGTGCGATCGGGCGGTCGAAGCCCGGGAGGAGGGTCGACGGGTTCGAGGCGCTTGCGCTCGGGCTGTGGGGGTCGGTGGAGGCGCGGGAGGAGAGAGATTTAGCCCTACGTGCCGCGTGATCGAGCACGAGCTCGCCTGCCTGCGTGTCCCCGACATCAGGGCGCTCGCCACCGAGACTGCGAAGAAGACCCTGACGCTCGGCGACGCCGCCGAGGCGTGGAGGCAGAGCCGGATCGATGTGCCTGAGCAGACCCGGAACATGCACCGCTCCGCGCTCGGCCGCACCTGGAAGGTCGCGCCCGCCCTGCGCTCGAAGCGGATGGACGACATCACCTTCGCCGACGTCGCCGGCCTCGTGGCGAAGCTGCACTCGGCCGGGTACAAGCGCGAGACGCTCAGGAAGACGAAGACGGTGCTGAGCCAGGTGCTCGACTTCGCGGGCGTCGACCCGAACCCGGCCCGTGACGACCGCGTCCGGCTGCCGCATGAACGCAAGGTGCGGCACCCGACCCCGCTCGCCGAGCACGTCGAAGTCGTCGTGTCCATCGTCGCCCGCCAGTACGTGCTGCCGCTGCTCACGATCGATGCGGCCGGGCCGCGAGTGTCCGAGATTGTGCTGGCCGAGATCCGCGACTTGGACGAGCACCGCCACGCCATCCGCCTGCGGGAAGAGACGACGAAGGAAGGCGAGGCCCGCTACCTCGACCTGCCCCCGGAACTGTTCAAGGCGATCGTGGCGACGCTGCCACCGCGCGAGGACCGTGACCCCTCAGCGCCGATCTTCCCCGGCCTCACCGACGCCAACCTGCGGATGGCGATCACCAGGGCGTGCAAAGCAAGCGGGACACCGCACTTCTCACCGCACGGGCTACGCCGCCGCCGCGGGTCGCTCGGTGCCCCCACCCGTGCCCCCACGTGAACCAGGAAGCCTCAAATTTGCAGGGACGTTCGGTACCAGCCGCGCCCATTCAAACCCCGCATGGCGAACCGATTGCGCTCAACCGTGCGGTGCGAGCGGTGCGATTTGTGCGATTCGTGCGCTGAATGGCCCCCCTATGGGCCCCCTGATGCGAGTCCGGGGAGAGTGCTCGCGGGGAGCGCTGTCATGCAGACCTCGGTGATGTCCGCGGCCCGTCTGTGCGTCGTTGAAGATCGCCGCGGGTGTGAATGCGAAGGCGCTCTCGGTATACATGGACTACACCTCGGCCTCTATCCCTGGTCTTCTGGGCCAGTAGCCAACAGTGGCAGAGGGTGTTAGAACGCGCCCTGTGCTGACATTTGGCGTATTAGGCCCGCTGGAAGCGTTGGACGGTGGGCGCGTGATTGAGCTTCCGCGGCGCAAGCACCGCGCTCTTCTATCTGTGCTGCTGCTCGGTGTCGGTGAACGGATCTCGAGCGACCGGCTGATCGAGGATCTCTGGGGCGAGACTCCGCCGCGGACCGCTCGAGACGCGCTGCAGAACTACGTCTCGCTGCTGCGGCGAGAGTTGGGGGCGGATCTGGTCGTGACAACGGATGGGGGATATGCGCTCGAGATCGAGCCTAACCAGCTCGACCTCTGTCGCTTCCAGCGGTGGTGTGCGGAGGCAAGTCCCAGCGTCGTCCGTGAACGAAGCATGTCCACGCATGCTCGGGGAGCAGACTTTAGCTTCCGCCGAGTGGCGTATGGCGTCTACGAGTACCGCGGCACGCTAACCGCCGACAACACAGGGAGACCCAGGAGCACCGTGACTACGGCCTCCAGCGCTAAGAGTTGTACGGTCCGCTGGCCAGGCCTTTGGGTTGCCCATACCGGGTTCTTACTCAGTTGATCTTGGTCCAGGTCTTGGCGCCGAAGGTCACTGCGTCGCCGGGATCGCCGGCGTTGAGGACGTGAAGCCGGAGACGTTCGTGTCGGAGGAACCACTTCGCGATGACGCGACCCTCGCAG
>Ga0066903_100004664_pt1 | contig 11653 bp, 6 predicted proteins | sample PanSoiMetaGPlot1_FD_67491 | JGI IMG/M metagenome (GOLD analysis project Ga0066903, IMG submission 67491) | Tropical forest soil microbial communities from Panama analyzed to predict greenhouse gas emissions - Panama Soil - Plot 1 (version 2) | ecosystem: Environmental > Terrestrial > Soil >...
TACGCTCGGTTCAGCCAAGACATGCCGCCGACGCACGGCGGTCGCATTCGGCATTGAGCATTGAGCATTGACAGATGCGCTACCTGATCGGCACCTCCGGCTACAACTACCCCGAATGGCGCGGGACGTTCTATCCCGAGAAGTTCCCCTCGAACAAGATGCTCGCCTACTACGCCGAGCGGTTCACCACGGTCGAGGTGAACTACACCTTCTACAAGATGCCGACGGCGACGCTGCTGGAGGGCTGGGCGGCCGGGACGCCGGACGGCTTTACCTTCACGCTGAAGGCGCCGCGGCGCATCACGCATGATGCCCGGCTGCGCGACTGCGAAGAGCTGACGCAGATCTTCTGCCGCACGGCCGCCACGCTCGGGCCCAAACTGGGCGTGCTGCTCTTTCAGCTGCCGCCGAACCTCAAGCGCAACGACGAGGTGTTTCGATCGTTCCTCGAGACGCTTCCGCACGGCGCGCGGGCCGCGTTCGAGTTCCGGCACGAGTCGTGGCACGACGAGGAGGTCTTCAGTGCGCTCCGCGCGCGAAACCTCGCTCTCTGCATCGCCGACAGCGAAAAGATGAGCACGCCGATCGTCAGCACGGCCGACTACAGCTATTTCCGCCTTCGCGACGAGGGGTACCAGCCGCCCGACATCGCGCGCTGGGGCACGGTCATCAGCGGCCTTCCTCAGATTCGCGACGCCTACGTCTATTTCAAGCACGAGGAGCAGGGCAAGGGGCCGGAGTTCGCAAAGCTGCTGATGCAAGCGGTGCAGCCGGCGGCCTGAGGGACCGGATCCGGGACCGCCCGTCCCACCACCGGACACTTCGGCTGATGACCGGCACGCGCCGCCGGACGATAAACCGCTGGCATCATGGGGATTGTCGGCCGAGGGCGGATTGGCAGCCGGGTCGCTTTCCGACGGCGGCGAGGCGCCCATGATCAACGACGTCAGGTTCGCCGTCCGGACGCTCGCGCACGCGCGAGCCTTCACGCTCACCGCCCTCCTCGTCCTCACGCTGGGAATCGGCGCGACGGCGACGATGTTCAGCGCGACCGACGCCGTACTGCTCAGGCCGCTGCCGTATCCGCGCGCCGATCGGCTCGTCGTCGTCCGCGAAACGCGCGCCCAGGCGGGGTTCGAAAAGACGGTCATGGCGACCAAGGAGTACGTCGACTGGACGCGCGGCTCGCGCGTCGTCGAAGACGCGACGCTCGTCGACTACCCCGGACTCGCGCTCGCCGACGGCGCCGGCGACGCCGTCCGGCTCGGCGGGTTGCGGGTGACGGCCGACTTCTTTCCGCTGTTCGGCGTCCGCCTCGCGGCCGGCCGCGCGTTCACACGCGACGCCGAGGAGCCCGGCCACGGCGACGTCGTCGTGATCAGCCATCGCGTGTGGCGGGATCGCTTCGGCGGCGCCGCCGACGTCGTCGGGCGGACCGTACGGGTCGACGGCCGGCCTTCGACCATCATCGGGATCCTGCCGGCGCGCTTCACGATGCAGGGGCCCGTCGATCTCATCGTCCCCGCGACGCTGGCGCGTGACCAGCTCAGCGACCACGACCACTCGTTCGACGTCTACGCGCGCCTCGCCGACGGCGTGACACACGAACAGGCCACGGCGGAACTCGCGCGGATCGCGCTCGCGACGCAGGCGGTACCCACGCATCTCACGGGCGCGGCGGTAGTGCCGCTGCGCGACGTCATCGTCGGCGACGCCGGCACACCGATGCTCGTGATGTTCGGCGCGGTCGGGTTCGTGCTGCTGATCGCGTGCGCGAACCTGGCCAACCTGCTGCTCGCCCGCGGCGCGGCGCGCCAGCGCGAGATCGCGATCCGCGCCGCGCTCGGCGCCGGCCGCACGCGCGTGATGCGGCAGCTCCTCACCGAGAGCCTTCTGCTGTCGGCCGCGGGCGGCGTGCTCGGCGCGCTGCTCGCCTCGTGGCTGACCGAGCTGCTCGCGCGGACCGCGGCCGACTCGATCCCGCGAGCCGACGAGATCCGCGTCGACGTCGCCACGGTCGCCTTCTCGATCGCGATCGCGCTGGCGGCCGGCGTGCTCTTCGGGGTCGTGCCCGCGTGGCAGGCGGCCCGTGCGGACGTCAACGAGATGTTGAAGACCGAAGCGCGCGGCTCGTCGCGTTCGCGCAGGCGCGCGCTGAGCGCGTTCGTCGTGGCCGAGATCGCGCTCGCGATGACGCTGCTCGTCGGCGCGGGACTGCTGCTGGGGACGTTCGCGCACCTCCGCCGGATCGATCCCGGCTTCGACGCCGCGCACGTGCTGGTCGTGCCCGCCTTCCTGCCGGCATGGAAGTATCCGACGCCGGAGAGCCAGCGCGCGCTGTTCGATCGCGCCGTAACGGAACTGTCGGCGGTGCCCGGCGTCGAGGCGGCTGCCGCCACCAACGCGTTGCCGCTCTCGGGCGACAACACGTCGGGGTCGGTCACCATCGAGGGCGCGCCTGCGCCGACGCCCGCAACGCGGCCCAATATCGACCGCCGCGCCGTCACGCCGGCCTTCCATCGGGCGATGGGGATCGGCCTGCAGTCGGGTCGGCTCTTCGAGGCGACCGACGACGAACGCGCGCCGCTCGTCGTGATCGTGAGCCGCAGCTTCGCCGATCGGTACTGGCCGAATCAGAACGCCGTCGGCAAGCGGCTCAAGCTCGCGCGCTACGAGGCGAACGAGCCGTGGCGTCTCGTGGTCGGCGTCGTCGGGAACGTCCAACACGTGTCGCTGTCGGATCGGCCGCGGCCCGTGGTCTACTATCCGCATGCGCAGGCACCAGCGCGCGCGATGCAGATCGTCGTCCGTGCCACGGGATCGCCGGCGTCCGTCACGGGCGGCGTGCGCGCCGCGATGACGAAGATCGATCCGGATCTGCCGGTGGCAGAACTGCGCCCGATGACCGCCTTCCTCGCCGGCGCGCTCGGCGACACGGAAGTCGCGCTGTCACTGCTCGGGACCTTCGCGCTGATGGCGATCGCACTTGCGGCCGCCGGCATCTATGGCGTGATGGCGTACGCGGTCGCCCAGCGGCGCGTGGAGTTCGGCATCCGGATGGCGCTGGGCGCGTCGCGCCAGGACGTCGTCCGGCTGGTCGCCGCGCAGGGACTTCGCCTGACCGCCCTCGGGATCGCGATCGGCCTCGGCGGCGCGGCGCTCACGTCCTCGCTGCTCGGCGATCTGATCATCGGCGTACGGCCCGGCGATCCGCGCATCCTCGGCGCGACCGCGGCCGCCCTTGCCCTGGTCGCCATGACCGCATGTGCAGCACCGGCGCTGCGGGCGTTTCGTGTCGATCCCAACGAAGCGCTTCGCCCGAGGTGATTCGTGACGACGATCCGACAGGCCTATCGCACGCTCATCAAGGCGCCGGGATTCACCGCCATCGCGATCCTCACGATGGCGCTCGGCATCGCGGCCAACACCGCCATCTTCAGCGTGGTGAACGCCGTACTGTTGCGGCCGCTGCCGTTCCCCGACGAGCAGCGGGTCGTTCGCGTGTGGACGACGTCGGCGCAGGAACCGCGGAGCAATCATTCGGCGGGCGACTTCCTCGACCTCAAGCGCAGCAACCGGACACTGGCGGCGCTCGCCGGCTTCCGCGGAGAAATGGGCGCGGCCAGCGCGACGCCGGGCGAGCCGGTGCAGCTCGGACTGATGCACGTCACCGCCGAGTACTTCGACGTACTGGGGACGCCGCCGGCGCTCGGACGGACGTTCAGCGCCGCGACGGATGCCAGGCCCGGAGAACGGCTCGTCGTGCTGAGCGACGAGGCGTGGCAGCGGCTCTTCTCGCGCGATCGGTCGGCGGTCGGCCGGCGGATCCGCATCAACGGCGAGCCGTGTACCGTCGCGGCCGTGATGCCGAAGGGATCCGAATGGCCCGAAGGCATCGGACTCTGGATGCTGGCGCAGAAGCCGGTGCCGCCGTCGCCGCTCGACGTGGCCGAAGCGGATCCGCTCACCAACCGCGACAGCCACTACTTCGAGGCGATTGCGCGGCTCAGGCCCGGCGTCACGCTGGCGCAGGCGCAGGCCGATCTCCACGCCATCGCGATGACGCTGCAGACGGATCATCCCGGCGAGAGCGGCGGCCGCGACGTGCGCCTCGTGCCGGTCCGTGAAGACCAGACGAGCGGGGTGCGCGAAGCGCTGTTCGTGATACAGGGCGCAGTCGGCCTCGTGCTGTTGATCGCGTGCGCCAACGTGTCGAGCCTGCTCATCGCGCGGGCGACCGGACGCCGCCGCGAACTGACGATCCGCACCGCGCTGGGCGCGCGCCGGAGCGATCTGATCGGACAGCTGCTCGCCGAGAGCGCGGTGCTCGGCGTGTGCGGCGGGCTCGTCGGACTGATCCTCAGCGCCTGGCTCGTGCAGCTGCTCGTCCGCGTGATGCCCGACGGCCTGCCGCGCGTCGAGTCGGCGGGCATCGATCTCACCGTCACGATGGTGACGCTGGGCGCGGCGCTCGCGACCAGCCTGCTGTTCGGCATGCTGCCTGCGCTCCAGGCGTCGCGTGTCGACGCCGCGCAGGCCCTCAAACAGTCGGGCGACCGCGGCTCGACGCGCACGCACGGCCGCGCGGCGCTCGTCGTCGGCGAGATCGCGCTGACGCTCGTGCTGCTCGCCGGCGCGGGACTGCTGGGGAACAGCTTCCTGCGCCTGCAGCGCGTCAATCCCGGATTCACCCCGGACCACGCGACGATCGCGGACCTGCTGGTGCCGCAGGCGCGGTACCCGAAAGGCGCGGATCAGGCGCGCCTGTATCGACGCCTGCTCGAGGGACTCGCCACGCGGCCCGAGCTGGCGGCGGTCGGCGTCGGCTTTCCGGGCCCCTTCAAGGCGTCGAACGCCAGCGCGACGTTCTTTCTCGAAGGGCGGCCCGCGGCCACGCGCGCCGACAAACCGTTCGCCCACGTCGGCACGGTTTCGGGCGGATACTTCGCCGCCATGGGGATCCCGCTCGTCACGGGACGCACGTTCGACGATCGCGATCGCGAGAACGCGCCACCGGTCGCGATCGTGAACGCGGCCTTCGCGAAGAAATACTGGCCCGGCCTGAGTCCGATCGGCCAGTGGCTGCGGATGGACGAAGCGGCCGCCTCGCCCAAGACGACGATCGTCGGTCTGGTGGGCGACGCGCGCCAGCTCGGACTGGCAGAAGACCCGCCGCCGATTCTCTATCTCCCGTACGAGCAGTTCACGCTGCCGTTCACGACCGTCACGGTCAGGAGCACGCTGCCGTTCGCGACGGTCACCTCGCTCCTCAAGGCCCAGCTCGCCGCGATCGATCCGGACCTGCCGTTCGGAGACATCAACCCGCTGGAGAACGAGGTCGCCAACAGCGTCGCGGAGGCGCGCTTCCGCGCGCTGCTGATCGGCGTCTTCGCGCTGCTGGCCCTGGCGCTGGCGGCTGTCGGGTTGTACGGCCTGATCAGCTACACCGTCACGCAGCGGACGCGCGAGATCGGGATTCGCGTCGCGCTCGGCGCGGCGCCGCGGCAGGTGCTGCTGCCGACGCTCCGCGACGGCGTCCTGCTGGCGCTCGTCGGCGTGGCGTGTGGCGTCGCGGCGTCGTTCGCCGCCGGCCGCGCGCTGTCGACGTTCGTGTTTGGCATCGGCACCGCCGACCCGCTGACGCTCGCGGGCGTGGCGGCGCTGCTGTTGCTCGTCGCCGCGGCGGCAAGTTACATCCCGTCGCGTCGTGCGTTGAAAGTCGATCCCGTCATCGCACTCCGCGCCGAGTGAGCGAGGAGGACGGAGGGCGGAGGGCGGAGGACGGAGGACGGTTTCCGGAAGGCTTGTGGCCTTTCTCGATGGCGCACGCGCGGGATTGGCTGATCCCTTATAGCGCTCGATCCAAAGCGCGACATGCGTTCCCGAAACCGTCCTCCGCCCTCCCCCCTCCGACCTCCGCGCCGGAGCCGCGGCCGTTCGACACTTTCGCGAGCACCGCTTCGAGCAGCGGCGTCATCGCGCGAAGCTGTGTGGCGCGGATGACGAGATCCCAGAGCGGCTCGAACTTCTTCCAGCCGGCCGCGTACGCGAAGTGCTTGACCTGGTGCTTCACCGTCCCGTGCGTGAACGACGCGCGCGCGATCGCCCGCCACCGGTAGAAGTCCTCGTACGCGCGATCGTAGCCGTCCTTCAGCGCCGCCGCGCTCATCCGCGCCGGACGAAAGACGACGTGCCTCGTGTCGTAGAGATCCCAGTCGCTCGTCGTCAGGCGGCCCTGCGCGGCCATGCGCGCGTGCAGACCCGTCCCGGGGTACGGCGTCTGGATGTGGAACGTCGCGGTCGTGATGCCCTGCTCGATCGCCCACTCGACAGTCCGCGCAAACACGCTCTCATCGTCGTCGTCCATGCCGAAGACGAAGCTGCCGTTGATCATGACGCCGAGATCGTGGAGACGGTGCGTGACCGCCGAGTAGTCGCGCCCGAGGTTCTGCCGCTTGTTGCTCTGACGCAGGTTCCCCGGCGTCAACGTCTCGAAGCCGACGAACAGGCTGCGCAGTCCCGCTTCAGCGGCGCGCTCGATGAGATCGCCGCGCAGGATGGAATCGACGGTCGCGGCGCCCTGGAAGAGCCGGTTCATGCCCTTCATCCCGTCGAACAGGGCGCGCGCGAACCGTGGATCGCCCAGCAGATGGTCGTCGAGAAAGTAGAGATGCCGTCCAGGCAAACGCGCGATCTCGGCGAGCGCGGCGTCCACGCGCTGCGTGTAGAACGATCGGCCGCCGCCGAAAAACGCGTCCTTGTAGCAGAAGTCGCAATGCTGCGGACAGCCGCGGCTGACGACGATCGAGTTGGGCACGAGGTAGCGGCGACGGCGGATCAGATCGCGCCGGACCGGCGGCACGTCCTCGATGGTCCGCCCTGCCGTCGATCGGTACACCTTCTGCGGGCGGCCCGCGCGGAAGTCCGTCAGGAACTGTGGAAACGTCTGCTCGCCGGGCCCGAGGAAGATCGCGTCGGCATGGGGCGCGGCTTCGTCCGGCAGCGACGTCACGTGCAGCCCTCCAAGCGCGACGAACACGCCTCGCGCCCGGTAGCGATCGGCGAGGCGGTACGCCCGATAGGCGTTCGTGATGTAGACCTGAATGACGACGAGGTCGGGGTGATCGCCGGTCGTCAGCGGCTCGACGTGCTCGTCGACGATGGCCGGTTCGTCATCGGGGCGCAGATATGCGGCGAGGGTCGCGAGGCCGAGCGGCGGAAACAGCGAGTACTTGATGGGACGCCAGTAGGGGCTGGTGGCTTCGGTGAGGGCCGGCAGGATGAACTTCACGCGGAGCGGCGTCACACGCGTCATGCTTTGCATTGTAAAGCATAACTTGGTATTGTAAAGCCTCGCGGCGGCCGCCGCCGGGCCACGTCGGTCGACACCGGTCAGCGCGGCTTGTTCGCCTCGACCATCTGCGCCCACTTGCGGAGCTGCGCGTCGGAGACGTTGGGAAAGCCGGGATAGTCCTGCCAGAGCTCGATCGCGGTCGCCCCCTGCTCGAGCCCGAACGTGATCGTGCCCTCGAAGTCCTTCGGGGTCTCGTGCAGCGTCTGGAAGATGATCTCCGGCCCCAGCTTCTTCATCAGCGCATAGATGGGAACCAGCGGCTTCGGCAGCTCGGTATCGAGATCGTGGTTGTCGAGGACGCAGCGGGCATGGAGCGACGCGCGGCACGCCTTCATGAGGTTCATCGTGAACTGGCCGTCGCCGTTCCCCTGGTTCGGCGCGGTCCGAAGCGGATTGACCGACAGCACGAGCCGCGATGTCTTCCACGCGGCGAAATCGTCGAGCCCGTGCGTCAGGCACTGCTTGTACGCCTCGTCCGAGAATCCGGCGGCGCGCAGCGGCTTCTGCACCGGCTCCTCGGTCGGCAGGAAGAACGGCTCCGCCGTGAACGACATACAGGAGGTCATCGCCACTTCGTGGACGAGCGGCCGCGAGTCGTACTTGGCGGCGAGCCGCGTCTGCATGCTCGCCCAGGCCTTGCGGTACTCCAGCGTCCAGAAGCGCCCGACGGTGCGTTTGGTGCCGTTGTGCACCGCCTCAATCGGCGGGCCGCCGATCTTCGTGGCCCACTCGGGCGCCATGAAGCCGCCCCAGACGCGCAAGCGCACGGCCAGCGGCTTCTGCGGGTTCTTCGTGTTGTACGCGCGCACGTCCTCGAGCGCCTTGCCGATCACGTTGTCGGGATCGATCTCGGATCCCCGCGTCGGCTCGAGCTGCGACCAGGACGCGACGACGACGAGGCCGCCGAAGATGCCCGGTTTGGCATTGAGCGGCTCGAGCGTGTTGATCGGCTGACCGCCGCGGCCGACGAAGCGGTAGGCCCCCATCGACACCAGGCCGCGGATCGGCGGCTTGACGTGATCCTGGGCCGACAGCAGGATGCCGCCGCTCAGCATTCCCGCGATGATCAGCGACGGCAGCAGACGTCTGCGCATGGACCAGCTCCTACAGGGAGATGGCCGGTTTCTTCAAAACGTTTCCGGATACTCGTCCTTCCGTTTCACCCAGTACGGCCCGCGCCCGTCCTCGTCCCGCCCCTTCGGCACGAGATCGAGATAGTGGTAGTGGATGTTGAGCTTGTCGTTCCCACGGTGATAGCAGGAATACGTGTGGAAGATCGCGCCGGTCTCGTCCTTGTAGAAGATGCTGTGCCCTTCCCGCTCGCGTGCCTGCGGATCGCACAAGGTGTAGTTGTAGAACGCGCGCTTCTCCTGCATTTCCTCCGGCGTGAACGACACGTAGTAGTCGCGGTTGAAGTCCGAGCCGCCTGACGACACCCACGGGAACGTCCATCCCATCCTCGTCCTGTAGGCCTCCAGCTTTGGGTACGGCGCGCTCGAGATCACCACCATCGTCACGTCCCGTTGACGCAGGTGGACGCCGACGCCGTTGAATCCGTCGGCCCGCAGCGAGCAGTGCGGGCAGCCGGCCTTGTCGTCGGGATGGAACATGAAGTGATAGACGACGAGCTGGCTGCGGCCGTCGAAAAGATCCGCAAGCGTCTGCCGCCCGCGCGCGCCCTCGAACGCGTACGCCTTCGTGACGCGCTCCCAGGGCAGATCGCGGACCGCGCGGCTCATCTCGTCGCACGCGCGCGTGAACGCCTTTTCCTTTTCCAGAAGCGCCCGCCTGGCCACCAGCCACTCGTCGTGGGATATCACTCGGTGTTCCATGAGTCCCTCCGCTCCCGTCATCGTTGGGTCCCGGTCGCGCACGTGTACGACGCGGCCGCCGAGGCCGGACCGCTCGTGTACCTCGGATAGGACGGATACGAGCACAGCGGCATCGATCGATCGCCGCCGGTCACGGTCAGCGCCATCGCCGGCGCCGTCTTGCGCTCGACCCAGTCGACCAGGACGGCGAAGCGCTCGTACGAGGACGGCAGCGGCGACCGCGCGATCGTCTGTCCCGCGCCGTCGACGTCCGCCGTGCTCGCCGCGAGCCCGTGGTTGGCCTGCGGGATGACGAAGAACCGCGCGAACTCGTCGACGGCGCGCCGGCCCATCTTGTCGATGACGGACTGATAGTAGTCGAGCTGCGCGCCCGGCGACGCCAGCGTGTCGTTGGTGCCGATCGTCACGATCATCCTGCCGCCCCGCCGCGCGAACGCGCGCAGATCCGGGTCGGTCGAGTCGAGCGCCTTCGACAGCTCCAGACGCCGGCCGTTGAACCGCCCGCCTTCCGCATAGTCCAGCGGATTCGCCGCGGGATCCCGCATGAGGAACCCGGTGACCCCGAGCACGCCGAGGTGGGAATGCATCGGCGCGTCGGCGGCCGCCCCTTCCTGTCCCCGAAAGCGCGCGTCGGCGATGAGACCGCTGCCCGACGGATCGGTGGTCGGCACCCACATGCCGAACGACGTCACGCCGTTGGCGAGCGGCGTCGCGAACCGGTAGCGGCTGTAGACGACTTCGAGCGTGGCGATTTGCCCGTCCGTGAGACACGCCGTCGCGCTCGTGTCGGACGGATCCGGGTCGGTCCCGTCCGGGCAGCGTTTCGCCGCCCACGGCTCTCGGCCGCGCGTGCCCTGGGTCACGTCGAAGATCTTCCGGCATCCGACGTAGTCCCCGATGACGCCGTCGGTCAGCCCGTCCAGACCGTCGCACTGACGCATGAATTCCGCGCGGATCGCGCTGACCTTCGCGCGGGTGACCCAGTTTGCCTGCGGCTTCTCCTGAATGCGAATCAGCTCGGGCGCGAGCATCAATGACGAGAAGTTGACGATCGGCACGTTTGCGATCACGCCGTCGTAGTCCTGCGGATAGCGCTGCGCGACGGTCAACGCCTCGCGGCCACCCTGCGACGTGCCCGTGAAATACGAAAAGCGCGGACGCTGGCCGTAGACGCGCTGCACGATCGCGATCGCCGCGTCGTGCGTTTTCTTCAGCTGCATGAAGCCCAGGTTCCGGATCGCCTCGTCGTTCAGCGTCCAGTCGGCGGCGTCGCGTAGCTGGTGTCCCGAATCGCTGCCGTAGGTCACGAAACCCAGCTGCGCGGGCGTCCGCCCGTCGATCGGGTACCCGGCACCGCGCAGGTCCGGGATGACGCCGTTCATACCGCCGCCGCCCTGCTGCACCACGCGGTGGTTCCAGGCGGCGGGCAGCCACACGCGAAACGCGATCGGCCGCGCGGTGGGTCCGGTGTCGATCGGCAGCATCCGACCGTCCACTTCGCAGCGCGCGGGCAGCGGTTCGGCCGCCGGCACCCACTTCGGCTCAGCCAACGTGACGGCCGATACGGGTTCGCCGATCTCCTTCGCCGGTATCGACTGGCCGATCTTCGCGACAGTGCAGTCGGCTTGCGTGATGACGCTCGGCGTGTCGCTGAACCGCGAGGACGCCGGCCCCATCGGGGTCACCGGCAGCCGCGCGGGATCGATCACCACGTGCTTGATGCGCTGCCGCTTCCACGTGTACGTGATGTGCACCAGGCCGTCGCTCGTCTGAATCACCGCCGGGTACGAGTACTCGCCCGGCTCCGTCTCCAGTGCGATCGGCGGATCCCACGTCCGGCCGTCGCGTGAGACGGCGACGTCGAGCGGCGTGCGGCCCTGGGTCGTGTGGTTGTAGACGATCAGCTGCCGCCCGTCGCGCAGCGTCACGGCGTCGATCCCCGCGTTGGGATTCGGCAGCGTCGTCAGGGCCAGCGGCGTCCACGTGCGGCCGCGATCGCTCGACCACGTCTCGAACACACGCTGCGAGCGCGTGCGGCCCACCGCCTGCAGCCGGCCGTCCGCGTGCACGAGGATCGCCGGCTGAATCGCATCGGGCTCGCTGCCGTTCGTCGGCGGCGGCGGCCGGACGATCGTCCAGGTCTTGCCGCGGTCCTCCGAACGCTCGAAGTGCACGCGCCAGACGCTGGGGTTCGCCGTCGACTCGGTACTCGACCCGCTGACGATCGTGCCGTCGGCGAGCCGCGCCGGCTTGTTCTTGATCGGCCCGAGGACGCCGTCGGGCAGGCGGCGGCGATCGGTCCACGTGCGGCCGTTGTCGCGGGACGACAGCGCCATGCCCCACCACTCCGACGGACTCGGTCCCTCCTTGTAGAACAGCGTCAGCGCGCCGTCGCCCGTGTCGAACAGCACAGGATTCCAGAGCGGCAGCCGCGTGCCGTCCGGCTGAACGCCGTTGGCGGCCTCGA
>Ga0066903_100004665_pt1 | contig 11652 bp, 8 predicted proteins | sample PanSoiMetaGPlot1_FD_67491 | JGI IMG/M metagenome (GOLD analysis project Ga0066903, IMG submission 67491) | Tropical forest soil microbial communities from Panama analyzed to predict greenhouse gas emissions - Panama Soil - Plot 1 (version 2) | ecosystem: Environmental > Terrestrial > Soil >...
AGCGTCCACACGAGCGGCGAGCGCACCATGATCGTCCGCGACTGGATGACGTGGGCCGTGTCGACCGGCGTGATCTCGAGCCCCGATCCCGCGAGACGGATCGGAAGCGTCAGCTCCTTGGGGAGGTTGAACGGCTTGGTGGCCGCGACGGTGTCGTAGAGCGCCTGCAGCTCCTTGAAGGCCTTGTCGGATCGCCGCGTCGATTCCTTGGACCCGTCCTCGACGTAGTCCCCGAGCACCATCTTCGGCCGCAGCAGCGGCGCCAGGGTGGCGAGGTATTCGGTCATCTGCGCACGAACGGCGTCGGCGATGGCTCGCGTGAGCTTTCTGAGCACCAGCAGCGATTGCGTGCTGTCGCGACCGTCCATGCGAAGCGGCTCCCTTTCTCGAATGGCAGCTCACCGGTTGTGGTGAGGCGGTGCCGAAGACCGGCTCAGAGTAGCGGCCGGTCGAGCGGCTTGTCAAACCGTGTTTACGCCAAATGCGGCGAAAACCTTAGGGATTTATGCCTTTTCAACCCGGATCCGGTCGCGTAGGATATGACCATTGGGGAGACCCCGTGGATAATCCCTCGAATGCCCGCGCCGATGGGGCCTACGATCGAGCGCTCGCAGCCTACCAGGAAAAATCGTACGACGTCGCGCGCCGCTGGGTGCTCGAAGCGCTGGCCCACAACAAGCAGCACGCGGCTGCCCGTGCACTGCTCGCGCGTCTAGACGCGGCGCGCCAGCCCGCGGGTCCATTTCAGTCGACGGCGACCGGTCCGGAAGTTGTATCGACCGATCCCACGGTTCTCATCAGCCGCGCGAGCCTGCCGACTTCCGCCGAGCCGATCGAACCGACCGTGATGATTCGGCGCGACGACCCGCGACGGCCCCTGACCGACACCGACACGCACGTCGGGCCGCTGTCCTCGCGCCAGATCGACTCGCGGTCGGTCGCGGAGCCGACCGTCATCGCGCCACCGAAACAGCGGACCGCTCCTTCGCGGTCCGCTCCTTCGCGTCCTTCATCTCCTTCGTCGCCTTCCGGAACGACGTCATCGTTCTCCATGGGCGCCGCGCTGCAGTCTCTGGGAGAGCGATTGCAGGGACGCGGCCGTCCCGTGCAGCCCGCCAGCGCGCGCGGCCGCACGGGCGGGGGATCATGGACGCAGAATCCGCAGACGCGAGGAGCGCTGATCGCCATTGCTGCAGTCGCCGTCGGAGCGCTGCTGGTCTGGGGGATGTATCGGACGGTCCGATGGATCTTCCCGCAGGGGCAGGTGCTGACGATCACGCCGCGGCCCTCCGGAGGAACCCTCGTGGCCTCCGGCATCGAGTGCGGGACAGCCGGGTCGAAGTGCTCGTCCGCCATGACAACCGGCGACGTCGTCGAGCTCGATGTGCGGCCCGACAAGGGCTATGCGTTCACGGGATTCACCGGCGACTGCGCCCCGAGGGACGGACGGATCGTCATGTCCCAGGCGCGAACCTGCGGCGCCAGGTTCGAAGCGGTCACCGCTCCGTCGCCACCGGCAACATTCCTGCTGACCATCAACAAACCCGAGGGCGGCACCATCGTGGCGGCCCCGGGGATTCTCTGCGGCGCCAACGGATCCTCCTGCTCGGCCGAGATCCCGAGTGGAGCGCCGGTGACGCTCCGCGCCGATGCGGCGGACGGCTACACGTTCGATGCATTCACCGGCGATTGCCCGGGTAACGGCGAAACGACGATGACGTCCGCGAAGACCTGCGGCGCGACGTTCATCAAAGCCAAGGGCGTTGTGAACCGCGACGTAGATCCGCCGGTAGTTCGGCAGCCGAGCAACCCAAAGCCCAAGCCAGCGGTGATCGATTCTGCTCAGAAGCCACCTGTGCCGCAAACGATCGTTCCACCTACCAATTCGAACCCCTCGACATCACCGCAGCCGCCAAATCCTGACCCGGGGAACACGACAGGAGATCCAGGCAAGCCTGCGCCTGCCGCGAAGACGCGCGACGAACACGCAAAGGAAGAGATTCAGCAGCTGATCAACGAATACTGCGCGGCGCTGCATACGCTGAAAGCCGATGCCGTACTGAGCTTGTTCAATCAGAACAACCAGCCCGCGAACTACAAGGAGCAGTTCAAGGACTACAAGTCGCTCCAGTGCACGATCGGTAAGGAACCGCCCGTGTACCAACTGCTGGACTCGAGTGAGAAGGGCGGTCTCGCGAAACTGACGTTCGAGATGAAACAGTCGATCAAGACGAAGTTTGGTGGGGCGCCGCCCGACCATGAAACGATCGTCACGATGGTGGTCTCCCGCAAGGACTTCCAAAGCCGGTGGCGGATCGATCGCGTGACGCACGAGGACAAACCGAAATAGCGGCGCGCCGCGCTGGCGCCCGGGCCGCGGCTACTGTGATAACGTCCGCTTCGAGGTCTGCCACGTGATCAAGCGCTCCGCACTTCTCGGGATGGCGCTGCTGCGGGCAACCGCACACCGGCCTCGCGCTCCGCTGAAACTCAACCTGTGCCTGACGTACTGGTGCCAGTACCGGTGCAGGACGTGCAACATCTGGCAGCGCAAGCCGGCCGACGAGCTCACGACCGACGAGATCGTCGCGCTCGTCAGAGAGAATCCGAACATCAACTGGGCGGACCTCACCGGCGGCGAGATCTTCCTCCGTCGCGACATCGACGACATCTTCGATGCCATCGTGACAGGATGGTCGCGCCTCGCGATTCTGCATTTCCCCACCAACGGTTTTCAGACCGATCGCATCGTCCGGAGCGTGGAGCGCATCGCGGGGCGCGGGCCGGCGCACACGATCGTCACGGTCAGCGTGGACGGCGACGAAGCGCTCAACGACGAGATCCGCGGCATCAAGGGTGGCTTCCGGCGTCAGATGGAGACGTTCAGGGCGCTCCGACGCCTGCCGGGCATCGAGACCGCCATCGGCATGACGCTCTCCACGCACAACCTGGGGCAGTTCGAGCGGACGTTCGCCGCCTGCGCGCACGAATGCCCCGGTCTCACGGTGGACGACGTCCACGTGAACGTCGCGCAGCGCTCGGGCCACTACTACGGCAACGCGGAGATGGACGCGGTCGCGCCCGATCCCGCGTCGGCGCGCGGCGAGATGAACGTCTACCGTCGGCTCCGCAGTCCCGCGCGCTCGCCGAGGCAGTGGCTCGAAGGCGCGTACCTGAAGCATCTCGATCGCTTCCTGCTGACCGGCCGAACGCCGATGCCGTGCCATGCGCTTCGCTCGAGCTGTTTCATCGATCCGTGGGGCGTCGTCTACCCGTGCATCACCTATTCGAGACCGATGGGTCGCCTGCGCGAGACCGGCATGCGGCTCGACCCGATCTGGAACGACGCGGCCACGGCGCAGGTCCAGGACGAGATCTGGAACGGGCAGTGCCCGCAGTGCTGGACGGCCTGCGAGGCGTATCAGAGCATCCTCGGCAACGCGCTGGCCTTCCGCCGGACGCCGGGGTCTGACCCCAATGGCGTCACGAGCGACCAACGCCCGGCGACGACAGGACTCACGCCATGAACGTGGCCTGCTTCGCCGACGCCGCGATACGGTCGCGTCTCGATCGCGCGGCCTCGCACTTCGTCGCCGCTGATGTGACGGTGGTCATCCCGGCCAGGCAGGAGGCGCCGAGCATCGGCGGCGTCATCGATCGCACGCGGCGCTACGCGGGCGAGATCCTCGTCATCGTCGGGCGATCCACCGACGGAACCGGCGACGTGGCGGCGCAGAGCGGCGCGAGCGTCCTGGCCGACACCGGGCGCGGCAAGGGCAGCGCGATCCGACAGGCCATTGCCCACGTCCGCACGCCGGTGACGGTCTTCCTCGACGCCGACGGATCGCACGATCCCGAAGACATTCCGCTGCTGGTCGAGCCGATCCTCGCCGACGAGGCGGATCACGTCGTCGCGTCGCGGCTGCGCGGCGGATCGAGCGAGCTGCACGGCGGGTTCGACGAGTTCCTCAGGCTGGCGGGCAGCTCCTTCATCACGGCGTGCATCAACCGGAGGTTCGACTGCCGCCTGAGCGACAGCCAGAATGGATTCCGCGCGATCAGGACGAGCCTGCTGCGGCAGCTGGATCTGCGCGAGCGCACGACCACGATCGAGCAGGAGATGACGATCAAGACGCTGCGGCGGGGCGCGCGGATCGCCGAAGTGCCGAGCCACGAGCACCCGCGCACGCACGGCGCCTCGCACATCCGCCTCTGGCGCGATTCGCCGCGCTACGCGTGGTCGCTCGTCCAGTGCCTGTTCTTCTAGATGCGTGCAGGGAGTCCGAGGGGCGACGCCCCTCGGATCTCTAGCTTGAACGTTCTCGGCATCTGGGACGGGCACGACTCCGGCGCTGCGCTCCTGCAGGACGGCCGGCTGCGCTTCGCGATCAACGAAGAGCGCCTGAGCCGGCGCAAGCTCGAGATGGTGTTCCCGACGCAATCCATCGCCGCCTCTCTCGCGTATACCGGAGTACATGCGGAGGAGATTCACCTCGTCGCCGCGACGACGTGCGATCCGGCCAAGACGCTGGGACGGTTGTGGCCGGGCAGCAAGGAACGCTACTACGCCGTCCGCAGGCGCAAGACGCCGCCCGGGCCGCTGGCCGGCCTCACGCGCTCGGTGAAGTACCGGATGACAGAGTGGCCGCCTGGTCCGGTGTCGAGGGCCGTCAGTACCACGCTGTTGAAGCGGCAGCTGGCGCGCCACGGCCTCTCGCGATCAGGGCTCCGCATCGTCGATCATCATGCGGCACACGCGGCGGGCGCGGCGTGGGCGTCGGGTTTCGACGAGTGCGCGGTCGTGACGATCGACGGACTCGGCGACGGATTGTCGGCGACGATCTCCGCATTCCGCGGCGGCCGCCTCGAACGTGTCGCCGCATCGCCGGCGCGGCACTCCATCGGCGTCTTCTTCGAGCACGTCACGAACCTCCTCAACATGCGCGAGCTCGAGGACGAAGGCAAGGTGATGGCGCTCGCGGACTACGCCGCGCCGATTGACGACGCCGTCAATCCCCTGCTGCCGTGGGTACGCGTGAGAGACGGCGTGATCGAAACGGAGCGGCCGGGGCACGCGTTGCGCCGACTGCTCGCGCCCGTGCACTGGCGGTTTCCCAACGAGCAGTTCGCGTATCTCGCCCAGCGGACCGTCGAGCACGCGGCCGTCGCCCTGGCGCGCGACGCCGTGCGCCTCACCGGGCTTCGCCGTCTCGCCATGGCGGGCGGCGTCGTGTCGAACGTCAAGGCCACGCGGCAGGTGCGTCTTCTTCCCGACGTGCGGGATGTCTACGTCTTTCCGCACATGGGAGACGGCGGGCTGGCGCTGGGCGCGGCGATGAGCGCGGCCTCGTCGGCGGGCGAGCGCGTCTGCGTGGATCTGAAGCGTCTCGATCTCGGGCTGGCCTACGATCGGGCCGTGATCGACGCGAGCCTTCGCGAGGCAGGACTCCCGGCGACGTGCGCCGGCGACCTCCCGTGCCGCGTCGCCGAGCTCCTGCACGACGGACGGATCGTCATGTGGTTCCAGGGCGCGATGGAGTACGGTCCGCGTGCGCTTGGCCAGCGCAGCGTGCTCGCGCGCCCGGATCGGGCCGACCTTCGCGACCGCCTCAATCTGGCGCTGAAGCGGCGCGTGTGGTACCAACCGTTCTGCCCGAGTATGCTCGAGAGCGAAGCCGCGCGCCTGCTCGCCGACTGGACGGGCGGACCGAACCGCGCGATGACGATGGCCTACATGGTCGCCGCGGAACATCGCGCGCGGCTGGCCGGCGTGACGAGCGTCGATGGCACGTGCCGGCCGCAGATCGTCGCAGACGACGAGAGCGGACCGTTCGCGGAGCTGCTGCGGGAGGCGCGCCGCCGCTGGGATGCGGGGGCCGTGCTGAATACGAGCTTCAACATTCACGGCGAGCCGCTCGTCTGCTCGCCGCGCGAGGCGGTAGACGTGTTCCTCCGGTCCGGCGCGGATGCCCTCGCGATCGGTCCATTTCTCGTCGCACGTCCCTCATGACCGAGGCGATGGCCCTTCCCGTCTCGTCCCGTCGCGAGTGGATCGCGGTCGCGGCGGCTCTCGTCGCCGGCGTCGTCGCGCTGCTCTTCTGGCTGCTCGGCACATCCACCCAAGAGCTGCGTGAACAGCTGAAGGTGTGGCAGCCATGGTCGCTCGATGCCTGCGTGCTCGTCGGACTGCTGATGGGCGTCTACGTGCTCGCGACGGTGGATCGCGACGTCTACAGGCGCGAGGGCGTGCGTCTCGTGATGCTCGGAGCGCTCGGCGCGGGTCTCACCATCTTCGTCGCGCCGCGCACCAATCGGATCTTCTACGACGAACAGATCTACCAGGGCATCGGCCAGAACATCGCGGACCTGAGACTGGCCCAGATGTGCAACGACGGCAGCGTCGAATACGGGCGGCTGCGCTGCGCGAGCGGCGAATACAACAAGCAGCCGTATGCCTATCCCCATGCGCTGAGCATCGCCTACCGCCTCTTCGGAGTTCGCGACTCGACCGCGTTTGCCGTCAACGCCGTGGCGATGGGCCTGACCGTCTGTGCGGTCTACGTGCTGGCGTGCCTCCTCTTTCGCGATCGCGACGCGGCGCTGTTCGCCGGCCTGCTCATGGCGCTCATGCCCGAGCAGCTCGTGTGGTCGGCGACGGCCGCGGTCGAGCCGACGGCGTCTCTGGCGCTCGTGGTGGCGCTCGTCTGCGCTGCCTACTACCTTCGCTCGGGCAGAATGGCGGCGCTTGGGGCCAGCGTCGCGACCGCCGCATATGCGATCCAGTTCCGTCCCGAGTCGCTGCTGATCCTGCCGGTCATCGGACTGGTCGTCTGGCCGCGTCTCCGGCCGGACCTGGAGCGTCCTCGCGGGTGGTGGGCGGCAGCGCTCTTTCTCTGCCTCATCGCGGTGCACGCGGCGCACGTGTACGCCGTGAGAAACGTCGGGTGGGGTACTGGCGGTCCGCGCTTCTCCGTCCGATACATTCCCGCGAACCTGCGGGTCAACGGCTGGTTCTACCTGTACGACGAACGCTTCCCCGTGCTCTTCACGCTCCTCGCGGCAGCTGGACTGTTCGCGGCGCGTCGAAGCCGCGAAGGGCTTTCGATGGCGACGTATTTCCTGCTGTTCTTCGCCATCGATCTGGTGTTCTACGCGGGCAGCTACAACTACGGGGCGGACGTGAGGTACTCGCTGATGACGTATCCTCCGCTCGCCGTACTCGGCGGATTGGGCGCCGCAGCGGTTGCACGGCGCGTCGCGGGACTTGTAACGGCCGCCCCCGCCCGTTCACTAGTCGTAACGGCTCTGCTGTTTCAGTTTCTGTGGTACGCGCCGATCGTTCGCGCGACGACGGAGGAGGCGTGGGCCGCGAGGGTTGACGTACGGTTTGCGCGCGCATTCGCCACTGAGATACCGCGCAACTCGTACGTGCTGACGCACAATCCCGGCATGTTTCATCTGTGGGGCGTCAATGCCGGACAGATGTCGCTGGTGACGGCGAACCCGGCGTACGTGCGGTTTCTCGCCGAGCGCTACAGCGGCGGGATCTTTCTGCACTGGAACTTCTGGTGCAACGTGCAGGATCCGGTGCAGGCCGCGTTCTGCCAGAAGACGCTCGCGACGTGGCCCGGTGACGTGGTGAAGGAGTACCGCGAGCGCGATCAGCGCTTCGCGTTCTATCGCTTGAAAGTCGGCAACTGATGCCCGCGTGCCGAGACGTCTGGTCCTATTTGGGATGGACCTGGTTCTTGACTTGGTTCCGCTCGCGTTCAATAATCCGCGAGGGTTTCCACTCCCACTCCCTCCTGCGAGGCCGTTTGATGAGGATGTGTATCAAGCGCCGCGTGCGTCTTGCCCTTACGGTTTTGTTGGTTTCGGTCGCGAGCGCGTCTCCTGCATTGGCACAGAAAGTCACCACAGTTCCGGACCTGACGGGGAAGCAGGTTCTCGTGCAGTTGTCCAATCCGGCTACGGCCATTGCGACGGGCGACATCATCGCCACGATGGCGGCCGCTGAAATCGCGACGCAGCCATTCGGCACGTCGTCGGGCGGATTCGTCTTCAAGCTCGATCCGTCAACCGGGCTGCTGGCGCGCACGACCACGTCGTTCGGTCCGTCGATCACCGAGCGGGCGATCACGTCGGGTGAGGGCGTGATCAGCGTCGGTGCGACGTTCAGCCACAGTTCGTTCGACAAGTTGAGCGACTTTTCGCTCTCCGCGCTGCCGATGGGCATCACGACGGGATCGTCGCCAACCGCGGTGGGGACGACGACCGGAAACCTGGATCTCTCGAGTCAGACGGTCGCCATCTCCGGAACGATCGGCGTCACGGCCGATCTCGATGTCGGCGTCATCGTTCCGCTGGTCACGGTCAAGCTGGCCGCCACCTCGGCGATGGTGAACGGCAACGTCATTCCCAGGCTCGCGCAGACCGACAACGTCTTCTCCGGCCTCGGCGATATCGCCGCGAGCGCGAAGTTCCGGTTCGTGAAATTCAAGAAGCCCGAGACCGAAGTCGCGGACCCCGGCGGGATCGCGCTGTTCGTGAACATGCGCCTGCCCACCGGCAGCCGCGACAACCTCCGCGGCCTCGGCGTCACGCGCACGCTCGTCTCCGGCGTCGTGTCGTTCGGGCGCGGGCCGATCCGTCCTCACGGGCAGGTCGGCTACGAATTCTGGAGCAAGAGCGTCGACGCGTTGAACGGCAACGGGCTCGACGTGGCCAAGATGCGCGGCCAGTTCATCTACGCCGGCGGCGTCGAGATCGTCGCGGCGCCGAAACTCACGCTCCTGGCGGATTTCCTCGGGCAGAACATCGGCGGAGCCGGCCCGGTCGTGCTGGGCCCGGTGACACCGTTTCCGCCAGTCGCCGGCGTCTCGCCGCAGCCGATTGTTTCCACGCAGTCGCTGGCGCTCCAGGGCGACGGCATCACGAAGGCGCTCTTCGCCCCCGGTCTCAAGCTGAATCTGAAGGCGAAGGTCGTGCTCTCCCTGAACGCGCTGATCACCATGACCAACAACGGCCTGCACTCGAAGGTCACTCCGGTCGCAGGCATCAATCTGACCATGTAACTATGCGGAAGCTGATCCTCGTCATCCCGTTACTCGCCGCGCTCGCGCTCGCCTGTTCGAGCAAGCCGCCCGTCGGCCCCGGCGTCGTGACGATCACCGAAACCACGACCACGACGTCGACGACCACGACTACGACGACGACGATTCTGAATCCGACGGTTTCACTGTTTCAGTTCTCGCCCCAGACGCCCGAAGTGCTCCAGACCGTGAACTTCGACGGGTCCCTCTCGACGCCGGGCACCGATCGCACCATCGTGAAATTCGACTGGGATTTCGGCGACGGCGAGTCGAAAACCGGCGTCAGGACGACGCACGACTACGTGGTGTCGGGCGTGTACCTCGTCACGCTCGTGGTCACGGACGATTCCGGCAAGACGGCCAGGTCGTCCCAGCCGGTCACCGTCAGGCCGGTCATCCCGTAGCGCCAGCGACCCGGGGGCCGGCCACCATGGCACTCATCGTCCGTCTGCCCGACGGACGGACTCTTCGTTTCTCCACCTCGTTTCACATCGGCAGGGAACAGGGCTGCGAGGTCGAGCTGACGGACGCCCAGGTCAGCCGCCGGCACGCCGAAGTGTCGCCGGCCGGCGAAGACTGGATCATCCGCGACCTGCAGAGCAGCAACGGACTCTTCGTCGACGGACAACGCGTGGAGCGCGCGCGGATCGGGGACGGCGCCGCGATCACGCTCGGCGCCGAGGGTCCGACGGTGCAGATCGAGCCCGAGCGTGCCGCGCCGCCGAGCAAAGCCGCCGGCGCACCCGACGATCTGCACGCCTACGCCAACCGCTACTTCGGGTCGCAAGGCGACGACGACGAGCCGGTCGGCGAGCGGACCCAGATGATCCGCCGCGCATTCGAGCAGGTGCAGCAGCGGCAGAAGCGCACGCACCGGCTGACGATGGCGGCGGTCGCGCTGGTTGCCCTCGCAGCCGGCGGCTACGCCTTGTACGCGCATCACGTGATCAGCCAACAGGAGGAAAAAGCGCAGGCACTCTATTACGCCATGAAGGACCAGGACCTGGTCATCGCGGACCTGCAGCAGAAGGTGGGGCCGAATCCCGATCTGCTCGCAAAGTACATGGCACAGCGACAGCGCATGCTGAACGACTACGAGGGCTACGCCGCCGGGCTGTTCGATCGACGGCTGAACGAGAAGGAGAAACTGATCCTTCGCGTGACCCGGCTGTTCGGCGAGTGTGACGTCGCCGCGCCCTCGGACTACATCAGTGAGGTCACGCGGTTCATCCGCACCTGGCAGTCCACCGGCAGGTTCGAGAGGGACTTGAAGCGCGCCCAGGATCACCGGTACGCGCCGCGGATCGTCCAGGCGCTCGCCGCCGAGGGTCTTCCCCCCCAGTACTTCTATCTGGCCATGCAGGAGAGCGATTTCGACCCTCAGGCCGTCGGCCCGCCGACCCGTTTTGGTTTTGCGAAAGGCATGTGGCAGTTCATTCCGCAGACCGGCCAGGAATACGGCCTCAAGTACGGTCCGCTTTTCCAGCAGCGGGTCCCCGATCTCGCGGACGAGCGGATGGACTGGGAGAAAGCCACGCCTGCCGCGGCGAAATACATCAAGACGATCTACTCGACCGACGCCCAGGCATCAGGGCTCCTGGTCATGGCCTCTTACAACTGGGGCGAACGCCGAGTGGTCGAGCGGCTGAAACAGATGCCCCAGAACCCGAAAGATCGCAACTTCTGGAAGCTGCTGGCGGAGCACCCGGGCGACGTTCCGGCGGAGACCTACAAGTACGTGTTCTCGATCGTCTCGGCCGCCGTCATCGGGGAGAACCCCAGGCTTTTTGGATTCCCGTTCGACAATCCGCTGGCGTCCCTCACGCCGTCGCACTAGCGGCTGCTGTAACGGCCGGCCGTCTTCCTACCACCAATGTAACAGCGGCCTTTTCGTACTACCATAGTAGTATTGGCGCGTCCGACGCCGCCCGATAGACTCGGATGCCTTCATTCGCCGAGGACCAGACTTGGTCGAAGCCCACGGCCTGAGCGACCCCGGGCCGGTTCGAAAATCAAACCAGGATCGCTTCATCAGCGACCCGGAACTCCGGCTGTTCGTCGTCGCCGACGGCATGGGCGGGCACTCGGCGGGTGAAGTGGCATCCGGCCTCGCGGTGGAAACGATTGCCGGGTTCATCCGTCGGACGGAAGAAGACGCGGAGTTCTCGTGGCCGTACGGGATCGAACCGGGTCTGTCGTTCTCTGGCAACCGGCTGCGGACAGCCGTCCACCTCGCGAACCGGCGGGTCTTCCGCGCAGCGGAGCGCTACGACGAATACACGGGAATGGGCACGACAGTTGTCGGCGCATTGATCTCGGGCACGCGCCTGGCCGTCGCCAACGCGGGAGACAGCCGTCTGTACGTGTTTGCCAACGGCCGCCTGTCGCAGCTCACGCGCGACGACACGTGGGCGGCGACGGTCCTCGCCGCGCAGCGCGGGAAGAATCCCGTTCCGCCGCCGCCGGACTCCATGCGGCGCGTGCTGACCAACGTGGTGGGTGCCCGCGAGGAGGCTGATGTTCGCCTCAGCGAGCACGAGCTCACCGGCGGCGAGCTGAT
>Ga0066903_100004667_pt1 | contig 11651 bp, 11 predicted proteins | sample PanSoiMetaGPlot1_FD_67491 | JGI IMG/M metagenome (GOLD analysis project Ga0066903, IMG submission 67491) | Tropical forest soil microbial communities from Panama analyzed to predict greenhouse gas emissions - Panama Soil - Plot 1 (version 2) | ecosystem: Environmental > Terrestrial > Soil >...
GAGCCGCGGCCCGTCGGGGCCGTTCACCACGGTCACCGGCGTGGTCGAGTCGCCGCCCGGCCGGTCGATGAACGACACCCCGGTGTCGGTCCGGAACAGGAACACCTGGCGGATGTTGCCGCCCGGCTCGCCGCCATCCCGGTTGTTGGCGGGGTCGATCTCGCGGTACTGGTAGGTCGGGCCGCCCGCGTCGTGGATCGCCCCGATCAGCTTCGCGAGCGTCACCCCGGCGGTGACCACGCCGTCGTCCGCCGGCCCGCTGTCGTCCTGGACCTCCTCGACGGTGAGGATGTCGGGCGAGCGCAGGTTGTTCACGATCAGGCCGGCCAGCCGGGTGAACTTGGACGCCGGGTCGCCGGGGTCCAGGTTCTCGACGTTGAACGTGGCGATCGCGAGCTGGTGCGGCCCCTGCGCCTGCGTCGTCTCCGGCGTCACGCCGTCGTGGACGGCGGTCGGGGTGCTGGTCAGCTCCAGCAGGTAGTTGCCGAAGTTGTAGTCGAGCACGCCCACCAGCGGCGCCGTGAAGTGGTCGCCCACGTTGACGACGGCGGCGCGGACGATGTCGTTGGCCGCGATGATGCGCTCCGGGTTGGGGTCGTCCCGCTGCAGGAGGAGGCCGCCGCGCGCCGTCCGCACCGACGCGTTGGCGCCGTCGTCCCCCAGCACCGCGGTCTCGCCGAAGGAGGTGGTGGGCCCGACCGCGACCGCGTTGTCGAGCTGGACGCGCATGCCCTCCATGGACTCGTAGAAGTCGATCCCGTCCGTGGCCGGGTCGAACGTGCCGCTGGTCTCGACGTCGCCGGTCGCGTCGTCGTCGATCACTCGCGCCGGCGGCACCCGGCCGCCGGTCCCGATCACGACGGGCGCCGGCAGGGCGTTGCCGCTGGACAGGACGGTCGTCCTCGGCGACTCGATCTCGGTCGTGGTCAGGTTGGCGCTGGAGGCGCCGCCGGGCCGGTACTCGGTCACTCGGCCGCTGACCAGCACGGAGTCGCCGACGGCGACCGCCGGCGCGGAGGCCGTGAAGACGAAGATGCCCTCCGAGGTCGCGTCGCTGGCGTCGGGGTTCGGGTCCTGGAGGTAGAAGCCGTTGGACCGTCTGGCCGTCACGATGCCGGGGACGCCCGAGACCAGGAGGTCGCGCAGCGGCGAGAGGTGCCCCGCCCCCTGGATGTCGTGGATCCGGGCGGCCGCGGGAGCTGTCGTGAACGTCCACGAGTCGTTGGTGGCCATGTTCGCCACGAGCGTCGCCAGCACCGTGACGGTGCAGTCCTCGCCGGGCGAGAGGTCCACGGCCGGGTCGAGCGTGTAGGTGGTCGGGCCGCCGGTCGCGATCGCGGCGTGGTCGCCGCTCGACGCGCACGAGACCGTGTACCAGTCGCCGCTGACCACCGCCGGCTGGTTGAACGTGACGGTGACGTTGCTGCCGACCGGCACGTCCACCGCTCCGGCGTCCGGCGAGCGCAGAGCGATCACCGTGGGCGTGGCGCCGCAGGCGTGGACCGGCGACGCGGTGTTCCGCGGCGCGGGTGTGGCCGCCAGGAAGTCGGCGGCGTTGCTGTCGGTCTCCTGGCAGCCGGAGCCGCCGCGCACAGCGGCGGTCGTGTTGGACAGCGCTGGCGCCGGCGCGCCCTCGAAGAAGTCCGCGCTCCCGTAGCCGACCAGGTCCACGATCGTGGCCTGCGCGGCCGGCGGGCACGGCGTGGAGCCGCCGTTGCAGCCGAGCGGCGTCGTCGCGTCGACCAGCGCCAGCCGGCCCGCGGTGGCGCTCATCACGATCGGCGTCGCGTCCGTCACGTCGGGCGCCGGGAGGGCGACGCCGTTGCCGGCCCCTCCGGCCTCCTGCACCAGGAGGTACTGGCCGGGCGCCAGGGTCCCGGTCAGCTCGGTCAGCTGGCTGGCGCTGGCGCCCAGGGTCCCGGTGCCAGTCGCGCTCGCGTACTGGAGCGACCAGCCGGCCAGCGACACCGGTGACGAGCCCAGGTTGAACACCTCGACGAAGTCGTTCTGGAACGGCGCGCCGGTGTTGCCGCCGCCGCCGTACACCTGGCTGATGACCACCCCGCTCGAGACCGCCTGAACGGTCGCCGGCGAGGCCAGGGGGCCGGTGATTCCGGCGGCGAGCGCCGCCACGCCGAGCGCGGATCCGATCCGCCGGCCCACCGTCGATCCTCCCCTCCGCGACCGTCCTCGGCTCCCGTGGAGCCAGCTGCTGCAGTCCATGTGGTGAAGGACGGTCAGGGGGGCAGTCGTGATCGGCGCGGCAGCGCACTGGGCCCCAGGACGGCGGCGCCGAGCGGGACGACGCGCGAGCGCAGGCCGCGGTCGGCGGTGACGACGGCCACCGGCCGGCGGGGCGCCGCCCCGGCGACCAGGCGCACGATGGCGTCGTCGCCGCTGCCGCGGGCCGCGACCACGCGCACGGCCGGCGTGCCCGCAACGCGGGCGGCCGCGCCCTCGACCACCAGGACCACCTCCAGCGGCGGACGCGCCAGCCAGGCCGGCCCGGCGGCCAGTCCGCCGGCCGCGACCGGCTCCAGCGCGTCGCGGAGCAGCTCGGCGGCCTCGGCCCGCCGCCGCCACCAGCCGTCCGGCACACCCCCGACCACGTTGGCGGCGTCGACGACCAGCAGCGGCCTCACGTCGGTCCCCACCCGGCCAGTGTATCGTATTGCGGAGTGAGTACTCACTCCGCTAGAGAGGGAGGAGCGCCGGGGCCGGCGCGGGCGCGTGCCATGGCGCGCGAACGGCGGCGACGGATGATCGTCGAGGCGGCGCTCGACCTGGCGGCGGAGCGCGGCGCCGCGATGAGCACCCTCCAGGTCGCCCTGGCCGCGGGCATCGGCGAGGCGACCATCTTCCGGGCGTTTCGAGACAAGGACGAGCTCCTGGAGGCCGTCGCGGCCGAGGCCCTCCGCCCCGAGCCGCTGGTGGCGGCGATCGCCGCCATCCCACTGGACCAGCCCCTCGCCGCACGGCTGACCGACGCCGCGGACCTGCTGGCCGCCCACCTCCACCGCCTGGGCACCGTGCTCGGCGCGCTGCACGCGTCCGGCCACCACGCCGGGCGGAGGCCGGCGCCCGGCCAGCGCGAGGCCGCCGCCGAGCCCGCCCGCGACGCGCTGTCCCGCCTGCTGGAACCCGCCCGCGCGTCGCTGCGCCAGCCGCCCGAGCGGCTGGCCGAGGTCTTCGCGGGCCTGCTCCTGGCCCGCGCCCGCATCGGCCTGACCACCCCCGAGCTCGTCGACCTCTTCCTCAACGGCGTCACGCATCGAGAGGCACCCGCATGATCGTGCTCGACCACACCGTCGTCGCGGCCGCCGACAGCGAGCGCGCCGCCCGCCGCTTCGCCGAGACCATGGGCCTCGCGTTCGAGGGCTTCGACGGCGTCGACGGCAAGTTCGCCACCGTGCGCGTCAACGACACCCTGCGCCTGTTCTTCGCGACCGCCGAGCGCGCCGCGACGCAGCACCTGGCGTTCGCCGTCGACGGCCCGACGTTCGACGGCATCGTGGAGCGGCTGCGCGCCGCGGGCCAGCCGTTCGGGCCAACACCGCGCGACGTGACCAGCGGACGCACGGACCACCCGCTCGCCGCGCGGGGCGTGCTGTGGGTCGACCCGGACGGCCATCTCCTGGAGGTGATGACGGACGCGCCGTGATGGGCCCGGGGGGTCCCATGAACGGGTCTCGAATGTCACAGAACGACGACACCGTTCGCGGCGTTGCACCGGCGAGATGAAACGGACCGCGATGCTGCTTCCCCTCCTCCTCCTGACGGCCTGCGGTCCCCAGGCTCCGCAGACCTCCAGCCACCCCGGCGCGACGGCCCCGCCGGCCGCCAGCCCGTCGCCGGGCGCGGCGGCCCGCGCGCCCGAGACGCTGCTCGTGGTGCTGGAGTCGAGCGGCGGCGTGGGCAAGGCCCAGGACACGATCGCCATCGCCGGGCTGGACGGCTACGCCCGCGCCAGGACCCGGTTCAAGCCGCACGCGACGCCGTGGGTCCTGCCGGACCTCGGCCCGCTCACGCCGCAGCTCGCCCACGTGGCCAACGGCCGCGCCTACTTCGTGGACGGCGACGGCGTCGTCCGCTCGCTCGGCGTCGACGGCGCGGTGCGCGAGGAGACCCGCTTCCCCGTCACGTCGCCCCAGCAGGAGGTCTCGTTCGCCGTCAGCCCGGACGGCCACGACCTGGTCGGCGCCGTGGTGACGCTGCCCGCGAAGCCGAACCCCGAGCCGACGCCCGGCTGGTTCCCGTCCACCCCGTATGCGATGGACGTGATGATCGCCACCTCCGGCGGCCCTGCCACCGTCGCGTACCACCGCACGTGGCTGTACGGCGAGCACCTGGGCAGCGGCGCCCAGTTCGTGGGCTGGGACACCGCGGGGCCGGTGGCGACGTGGCCGTCCTCGCTGGGCACGCAGGGCGGCGGCCCGCACCAGTGGAACGGCAGTGCGCTGCTCCACTACCCGGGCGGCAAGCCCGGCTCGGCGGTGCCGGCGCCCGGCGGCTGCTTCATGATGGACCACCTGCCGAACGGGGTCTCGCTGTGCGGCGGCGCCTCGGGCGGGGTCCAGGTGCTCGGCGCGGACGGGTCGGTGCAGTGGATCGTCGGCGCTGCCGCGGAGCAGGGCCTCTACGGCTTCCTCTCGCCAGACGCGCAGCGCGTGGTGATGCTGGACTCGGGCAGCGAGGTCTTCGGCCGGGCGGGAGCGCCCGTGGCCCTGCCGAACGGCTTCTACCACGCCGGCTGGATCGACGCGAAGACCATCGCGGGCCAGGTCGATCCGTCGGGGAACTTCGCCTACGTCAGCCTGACCAACCCCGGGAAGGTGGTCGACCTCGGGTTCAAGGGCCAGTTCGTGGGCGGCTTCACCGGCTGACGCCCCTCGTCATCGTCACCGGGGCGCCGAGGAAGCGCTCGAAGTCGGCCGACGCCCGCTCCAGGGCGGCGGTCGCCGCGTCGTCCATGGGGCCGACCAGCCCCAGCTCGACGATCGCGCCGGCGCCGTTCGGCCGGCGCTTCCAGCCGCCCCACACCCGCCCGTCCACCACCACGACGTGGGCGAGGATGCTGCCGAACGGGAAGGGCGCGTCGTCCAGTTCGAGGGACGGATCGAGCGACGCGCTGCGGTCCCGGTACGCGATCAGGAACTCGTCGTAGTTGGGCAGCAGGTGCACGAGCGGCCGTCGAGCCCGGGCCGGCCGGGGCGCGGCCGGCGCGCTCCAGTGCGGGCGGCCGCCGACGTCCTCGCGGACCAGCGCGGAGCCGGCCAGCGCCAGGCCACGCCTGGCGTCGGCCACCGTGAGGCCGGACCACCACGCGAAGTCCTGCGGCTGGGCCGGCCCGTGGCCGGTGAAGTAGCGCAGGGTCAGCTCGCCGAGGGCCTCCTCGCTGGACAGGCGGCGGGCGTTCGGGGCGCGCTCGTCCAGCAGCGCGTACGTGAGCTGCCGGCCGCGACGCCGGCCGCTGACGATGGCGCCGTCCAGCTCCGCGTAGACGACGATGTGGTTGAGGCGCTGGCCCCTCGCGTGGATGCCGGCCCGCTCCAGCGCGCCGGCCAGCTCGGTTCGCGTCAGGTGCGCGCCGTCGCGCAGGGCGGCCTCGATCGCGGCGCGACTCCGCGTCAGCAGGGGCCCGTCGATCTCCAGGCGCCGGTCGTACGGCGCCACCTTGGCCTTCACGCGCGCGGAGGTCAGGTCCAGCAGCCAGCGGATGTCGTCGGGGAGCACGAAGTGCCAGGTCGGCCGCATGACGTGGGTGCGGAGGATCGTGCCCGCGTCGTAGAGGGCGTCGAGGTCGGCGTCCCTCACCCCGCGCGTGCGCAGCCCGAGGCCCCACTTGGCGCCGGGATAGTCCTGCGACTGGACGGCGACCAGGAATCGGACCGCGTCGACGGCGGCCGCGAACGGCTCTCCGGTGAGACGCTGGGTGCGCAGCCGCCTGCCGGCGACGTCGTCAGCACTGACCATATCGCGATTCTATCACGGAACAGACTGTTCCGTTCTACTTACCCTCCCTCCTCGCGGGGGAGGGGTCACACGTCCGTCTCCAGCGTCGTCAGCGACGCGTCGATCAGGCGCACCAGCTCCGCCAGCTCGTCCTCCGTCGCGTTGAGCGGGGGTCCGACCAGCACGGCGTCGTTGACGCCGTCGCTCGCCGGGTACAGCAGGAGGCCGTTCGCCCGGCAGGCGGCCAGGAAGCGCTCGGTCACCTGCCGCTCGCGCGGGAACGGGCGGCGGGTCGCCCGGTCCTCGACCAGCTCCAGCCCCCACAGCATGCCGAGGCCCCGGACATCGCCCAGCAGCCGGTGCGACTCCAGCAGGTCGCCCAGCGCCGCGCCCAGCACCGGCTCCAGGCGGCGGGCCCGCTCGGGCAGGCCGTCCCGGACCGTGATGTCCACGACCGTGCTGGCCACCGCCGCCGCCAGCGGATTGGCGCTGTGCGTGTGGCCGGTGAAGACCTGGCCCGACCCCGCGGCGATCGCGTCGACCACGCGCCGGCCGGCCAGCACACCCGCCACCGGCACGTAGCCGGCGCCCAGGCCCTTGCCCAGCGCCACCAGGTCGGGAACCGTGTCCCACCGCTCCATGGCGAGGAACGCGCCGCACCGCCCGACGCCGGTCATCACCTCGTCGGCGATCAGCAGGACGTCGTGACGGTCGCAGATCTCCCGCAGCCGCTGGTGGTAGCCGGGCGGCGCCACGACCGCTCCGCCCGTCGCCCCCACCACCGGCTCGACGATCACGCCGGCGACGTCGTCCGGCCCCGCCGCCCTGATCGCGGCGTCGAACGCGTCCGCGCACGAAAGGTCGCAGGGCGGGCAGGCCGGGCTGGCGGCGCACCGGTACCGGCTGGGCTGGGGCACCGCCGGAAAGGGGTGCAGCAGCGGCTCGACGTGGCGCCGGCGCACGGGGTGACCGGACAGCGAGAGCGCGCCCAGCGTCGTGCCGTGATAGCTGCCGTGGCGCGAGATGAACCGGCGCTTCGACGGCCGCCCCAGCTCGCTCCAGTGCTGCAGGGCCAGCCGGACGGCCGCCTCGACAGCCTCCGACCCGCTGTTCACGAGATAGACGGAGTCGAGGTCGCCCGGCGCCAGCTCGGCCAGGCGGCGGGCCAGCCGCTCCGCCGGCTCGTTGGTGAACTGGGCCCTGACCGCGTAGGTCACCAGGCCCGCCTGCTCGCGCAGCGCGGCGAGCACCTCGGGATGTCCGTGCCCGAGCGAGACGACGACCGCGCCCGCGCTCCCGTCGAGGTAGCGGCGGCCCGCGGCGTCCCAGACCCAGCAGCCCTGCGCCCGCGCGACGGTGGGCAGCGTCTCACCCAGCCGCGGCTTCAGCAGGTGGCTCATGAGACGTCAGGGTAGCCCTCCTGAAGCCTCAGCAGATCCATACCATACCGTATGTACTGGTCACACAGAGGCGTTGCAGCCGTCTATGAGGCCATCGAAACCATGCGTTTATCCGCGACTTATTGGCTGCTTATGGATATTACTCAGTAGTAGTGTTGAGCGTGAGAGACTGCTAATCTCCCCCCAGTTCGCGTCGTCATCGGGGGCTGGGGGACGCCCGACCAGCGCGCCGCAGATCACCGACCTCTGCTCACCGCATCGACGCATGGGTTCTGGAGAGAGAGAGAGAGAGGAGTTGGTCATGCACGTTGAGGACTACCTGCGCCGGTCGATCAGCCGCCGCACGGCGATGAAGGCCAGCGCGGCGGGGTTTCTCGCATCGCAGCTCGCGCTGTTCGAGGGACTGGCATGGGCGCCGCAGCGGCTGGCGATGGCTGCCGCGACGCCGTCCGACATCCAGTTCGACATCGGCGCGTTCATCGCGCCGGCGCAGACGTTCAACGACGGCGCCGGGAACGTCGTCGCCCAGTTCGGGCCCACGTTCTCGCTGTTCCTGCCGGTCCGGTTCCGGCGCACGCCCAACAAGATCGACCAGGCGATCCTGGCCGGCGCCCTGAACCGGATCGAGGACGCGTTCGCCTTCAGCCCGTCGGGCGCGTTCGTCTTCACGCACTACGGCATCCCGTACTTCAACCGGCTGCCCGGGGCCCTGGTGGCGGCGGCCGTGCCCCGCCTGGCCGCCAACCACAACCGCTTCGTGCTCGAGGAGGCGGTGCCCGCCCCGACGGACGTCTCGTCGCAGAACCCCGGCATCACCAAGGACCGCTTCAACGTTCCGGTCGCGATCGAGCGCAACGACCTGCTCTTCCAGATGCGCAGCGACTCGCTCAACAACCTGGTCAACATCGCGGCCTGGCTCCAGGGCAGCAACAACCTGAACGGCAGCTTCGTGTTCTCGCCGGCGTTCGACGGCCTGTACGACTTCCAGACGGCGCGCGTCCAGTTCGTGCAGCCGGGGATGCCGCGCCGGGTGGCCGACGCCAACGCCGCGAACAACGCTCGGCTGTACGAGTACCACGTGCGCATGAACCCCCGGTCGTCCATGGCGATGGGCTTCGTCGACCAGCAGGTCGACTCCAGCGCGCCCAACGCGAAGGTGGTCACCTTCCAGGGAACGTCGATCCAGCAGCTGACGACGGCGGACCCCGGCGACTACTTCGACAACGGCTCCATCGCCCACCTCTCGCACGACATCGACGACATGTTCCAGTTCTTCAACCTGGAGGACCAGGACTCTCGCCGGCCCGAGGCCGAGACGTTCCTGGAGCGCGTCCAGTACATGTTCCGCTCCAACCAGCTCGGCACCACGCACGGCCTGCCGTCCGAGGGCAACACCGATCAGTTCACCGACGGCGGCGGCCCAGCGTTCGTCAACAACGTGTTCCAGGGCACCGACGCCGCCCTGCGCGGCGCCCGCGCCAGCGGGGGCGTGTTCCAGCCCGGCAACCAGACCCTCGACGCCACGTTCGCGGGCGCCAACCGGATCGGCCACGAGGTCGCGCTGCAGCGCTCGTCGCGGGCGGCCGACGGCACGCCGCTCCACGTCCGCAACGATGGCCCCGGCTTCGACAGCATGGACGTGCCCGCCTTCCAGGACTTCCCCGGAGGCGTCAACTTCCCGGCCGGCACCAACCAGTTCAAGCTCCAGTTCCTGATGTTCGTGCCCACCGCCGAGTTCTTCCGGCAGCTCCGCGTCAACGTCGCGGCGCAGGACCTGCAGGCGCAGTTCCTCGACGGCGACGCCGACAACGGCCTGGAGCGCTTCATCACGGCCACGCGGCGCCAGAACTTCCTGACCCCGCCGCGCCGCCACCGCTCGATGCCGCTGGTCGAGCTGACCTAGCCCAGCCTTCCAACCCCGGCCGGCTGGCGAGGGGGCGCCGGCGTTCGGCGTCCCCTCCCGGTCGGTCAGCGGCGCAGCAGCCGCTCGGCCTCCTCGGCCAGCTCGCGCACGATCTCGGCCGCTCCCGGCGAGCCGGTGACCGCGCCCACGCCCTGGCCGGCGTACATGGCCATCGCGGTGATCCTCCCCTCCGCCCAGCGCGTCGGCGGGTCGACGTCCCAGCGGGGCACGTCCCGGGACCGGTCGCCGTCGACGACGCGGCCGACGACGTCCGCGCCGGCCGCCTCCGCCTCCTCCACCGCGCGGCGCAGCACCCGGTGGGGCGCGTCGGGCCAGCCGTGGGAGAACGCGGTGGTCAGGACCGTGTCCGTCCCGGCGGCGTCGACCAGCGCCCGCACGAACTCGGGGTGCGCGTCCGACTCGGCCGCGGCCGCGAAGCGGGTGCCGACGCGCACCGCGGCGGCGCCGGCGGCGAGCGCGGCCGCCATCGAACGCCCCGTCGCGATGCCGCCGGCGGCGATCACCGGGACCTCGACCCTCGGCAGCGTCGCTTCCAGCAGCGCCAGCAGCGGCAGCGTCCCGCGCACGTGGCCGCCCGCCTCCACGCCCTGCGCGACCACGGCGTCGCAGGCCGCCTCGGCGGCCGCCACCGCCTCGTCCGCCGATCCCACCTGCCAGAACGCCAGCGCGCCCCCGTCGTGGATCCGCCGCACCTGGTCGGCCCGAGGCCGGCCCCAGAACACCTCGACCACGCGGGCGGTGCGCGCCGCCAGGTCGAAGCTCTCCAGGTCGCGCTCGATCTCGCCGGCGAAGAAGCCGACGCCGAACGCGCCGCCCGCGTGCGCGGCGAGCCACGCCAGGCGCTCGGCCGTCGGCTCGCGGCCGTACTGCGGGATCATCCCGAGCCCGCCCGCGCCGGCCACGGCGGCCGCGAGCGCCGGCCCGGCGATCCGCCCCATCGCCGCCTGCTGGATCGGCACCCGGCACCCGACCAGGTCGGTGAACGCGGTCGCGAGCATGGTCTGTCGGGCATGGTAGGCACACGCGCCGGGCGCCGTGGCATGCTGGGCGCGTGATCCTGGAGGACCTCGTCCGGCTGCGCCGGGCCCGGGACCAGATGGACCGCGACTACGCGGAGCCGCTCGACGTGCCGGCGCTCGCGCGGGCCGCCTACATGTCGACCGGCCACTTCCAGCGCAGCTTCCGGGCCGCCTACGGCGAGACGCCCTACGCGCACCTGATGACGCGCCGGATCGAGCGCGCCAAGGCGCTGCTGCGGCGCGGCGACATGTCCGTGACGGACGTCTGCTTCGCGGTCGGTTGTACGTCGCTGGGGTCATTCAGCTCACGGTTCGCGGAGCTCGTCGGCGAGAGCCCGAGCGCGTACCGGGCCCGCGACCACGAGCTGGGCGCGCCCATCCCGGCGTGCTTCGCGAAGATCATGACCAGACCGGTCAGGAATGGAGAAGCGGGGCCGGCAGGCCCCGCAGTACGGTGACGGCCATGAGCGTGAAAGTCTCCCACTGCTTCATCTCGGTCGACGACCACGACAAGGCGTACGCCTTCTATCACGACGTGCTCGGGCTGGAGGTCCGCAACGACGTCAAGTTCGAGGGCATGCGCTGGCTGTCCGTGGGGGCGCCCGACCAGCCCGACGTCGACATCGTCCTGGAGCCGCCGGCCGCCGACCCGAACACGTCGTCCGCCGACAAGCAGGTGATCGCGGAGCTGATGGCCAAGGGCCTGCTGCGCGGCCTCGTGTTCGCGACCGACGACTGCGACGCGACGTTCGAGCGCATCCGCGCCTCGGGCGCCGAGGTGCTGCAGGAGCCGATCGATCAGCCGTACGGCGTCCGCGACTGCGCGTTCCGCGATCCGGCCGGCAACATGCTCCGCTTCAGCCAGCGCCGCCGCTGACCGGCGCCTCGCACAGCGCCTTGAGGAGGCGCAGCTCGCCCTCCACCTCGGCGTTCTGGCGCGCCACGTCCTCGTCCGACCGCGAGTCGGAGTGGAACAGCGTGAAGAGCACCTCCGCGCCGTCGCCGTTGGGCAGCGTGCGCAGGTAGACGGCGCGCCGCGCGCCGTTGGGCAGGGTGATGTGGATGTCGGTGGTGCCCAGGTCGCGGTCGACCGGCACCTGGACGCGGAGCGCCCCGTCACCCTCCCCCACGATCCACGCGTCGCCGTCCGGGCGGATGGCCGGGGCGAAGTTGGGCGCCCACCTGGGGAGGTTGGCGGGATCGGCGAGGAACGCCAGGACGTCGTCCCTGGGCGCGTCGATGGTGATCGTGAGGGTGTTGCTGCGCATCGGCCCCATTGTCTGTCGGGCAGGCCGCCGAGCGTCGCTGGTACAGAGGTAGGCATGCGCATCCACGGCATCAACTACGACACCGGCG
>Ga0066903_100004668_pt1 | contig 11651 bp, 10 predicted proteins | sample PanSoiMetaGPlot1_FD_67491 | JGI IMG/M metagenome (GOLD analysis project Ga0066903, IMG submission 67491) | Tropical forest soil microbial communities from Panama analyzed to predict greenhouse gas emissions - Panama Soil - Plot 1 (version 2) | ecosystem: Environmental > Terrestrial > Soil >...
CCAGCCGCCGCTGTTCCACAAATACGGCAACAAAGCCCAGGTCAACCGCGACCTGATCGTTCGCATCGCGCGCGAAGTCGTCAAGGACATCGGCTACGACCAGGAGGGCTTCTCCTATCACGGCGCCGATATCGAGGTGCTGCTGCACGGCCAGTCACCCGACATTGCGATGGGCGTCGACGCCAAGAAGAAGAACGGCGCGGAGCAGGAAGGCGCTGGCGACCAGGGAATGATGTTCGGCTTCGCCTGCACCGAAAGCGAGGTCTACGAGAAGAACTCATTCATGCCCGCGCCGATCTACTTCGCGCACAAAATCCTCAAGGTGCTTTCCGACAAGCGTCGCACCGCGCAGTTGTTCGACCTGCAGCCCGACGCCAAGAGCCAGGTCACGGTCAAATACGCCGACGGCAAAGCGGTCGGCTGCACCAAGGTCGTGGTCTCGACCCAGCACAACGAGGCGACCCGCAACGGCAAGAAGTACACGCCGGGGATGGTCAAGGAGTTGATCGCCGACGCGGTCGAGTCCGCGCTGCCGGAAGGCTGGATGCCGAAGAAACAGTCCGATTTCCTGGTCAATCCGACCGGCAATTTCGTAGTCGGCGGACCGGACGGCGACTGCGGCCTGACCGGACGCAAAATCATCGTCGACACTTACGGCGGCTATGCGCCCCATGGCGGCGGCGCATTCTCGGGCAAGGACCCGACCAAGGTCGACCGCTCGGCCGCCTACGCGGCGCGCTATCTCGCCAAGAATGTCGTCGCGGCGGGGCTTGCCGAACGCTGCACGATCCAGATCGCCTACGCGATCGGGGTGGCCGACCCGATGTCGCTCCTGGTCGATACCCACGGCACCGGCGAGGTCGACGAGGACAAGTTGCACGACGTGCTGCTCGAGATCTTTCCGCTGCGGCCGACCAGCATTCGCCGGGGCCTCAAGCTCAACCGGCCGATCTATCGCCGCACCGCGGCTTACGGCCATTTTGGGCGTGCGCCGGAGAAGGACGGCGGCTTCTCGTGGGAGAGGACCGATCTCGCCGATGCGCTCAAACGCGCGATGCGGTGACCCTCACAAGCGCGCCTTCTTCGGCCGCCGCAAAGGCCATGCGCTGAAGCCGCAGCAGGCGGCGTTGTTCGACACGCTGCTGCCGCGCCTTGCTCTCGCACTCGAAACGCCGGCTCCCATCGATCTCGGCACGCTCTTTCCAGCCTCCACCGGAGCAGTCCGGCTCGAGATCGGGTTTGGCGGCGGCGAGCACCTGGTGGCGGAAGCCGAGCGATATCCGCAGACCGGCTTCATCGCCGCCGAGCCGTTCGTCAACGGCATGGCAAAGGCGCTCGCCGCGATCGCCGCGCGCGGCCTCGCCAATATCAGGCTGCACTTCGGCGACGCGATCGAGCTGCTCGATTGGCTTCCCGACGCCTCGATCGTGTGCCTCGACCTCATCTATCCCGATCCGTGGCCGAAGCGGCGGCACTGGAAGCGACGCTTCGTGCAGGACGCGACGGTTGCAGGAATGGCGCGTGTCCTCGCGCCGACAGGTTTGTTTCGCTTCGTCACCGACTGGCCCGATTACGCCGACTGGACGCTGCAGCGTCTGTCGCACTCGCGCAAGTTCGATTGGACTGCCGAACGCGCGAACGACTGGCGGCAGCCATGGCCGGGCTTCACCGGCACGCGCTATGAGGCCAAGGCCAAGCGCGCCGGACGCGCACCCTGCTATCTGATCTTTCAGCGCCGTTGAACGTGCCGAACCTCAGCCGGCGATTGATGCCGGTTGGTGCGTCTGCCAGAACCGCATCACCCGTTGCGCGGTTGCCGGCGACAGGCGTTCGAAATTCGCATTGGCGGTGTCGAGGTCCTGGCCCGAGGCCTTGTCGGGCCTCAGCATGATGATCGCGCGCACCGTCGGCCAGCCCCACCCGGCCGCCTTGCACAAGATGAGAATCGGGTCAGAGCGGTCGCCGCTCATCAGCCGATCGACCACGTCGATCGGTACCGCGCACAGGAGCGCAAGCGCAGCGGCCGCGTCCTCGAACCTGCCAGTCGTTGCGAACTCCACGACCCGGGCTTCGTCGAGCTTGCCGTCCTGGAGCAACGCCGCGACCGTCTGTTGCGCCGCGCTGTAGTCGCGCAGGCCAGACCGCGTGCCGACCTCGCTCGAAACCTTTGCCAGCACGCGCTTGATCTCGATCTGAGTTTCCGGATCGGCCAAGGCAAACAATCGCTGCTGCACCACCTCGGTCGCCTTGAGCAGCAGTTCCTGGAACAGCCGGGGCGGGATATCGGGCCGCAGCGCGACTCGCTCGGCAAGCACGCCGTCTTTTTCCGCCTGATCGACCAGCGTGGAGAAACTTCCGTCGGATAGCTTCGCCGTCCGATTTTGCGCGACGCTGCGGGCGACCTCGCGGTCGCCCCGCTTGACGAGCACGTCGGTCACCGGTTCGGCAATGCCGGTACGCACCGAAATGGCGAGGAGGTGCGCTTGGCTCTTGGTCTTGGCGATGTCGATGAGATCGGCATCGGCCAGACGCCTGGACTGCTGCAATACCGGCCCGGCAACCGTGATGTCGTCATCCTTGGCGAGCTTGCGCACGACCCCGACCGGCGCATTGCCGACCGGCGCAAGAAGGTGGGAGAGTTCGGCACGCGCCTTGCTCTCGATTTCCTCGATCAGCGAGCCGAGCACGTTATCGAAGACGCGGATGTGCTCCTCGGTGAAGCGGCTCGCGCCTTCAAGGAACAGGGCAGTGATGCGCTGCAGCGCACGGGCCCGCCGTTCGGCTGTGCCGTGCTGGATGACCTCCTCGAGTTCGGGAATCAAAGAGGCGGGGGCAGCCATCCGGAGGACCTGCAGCGATTCGCTTTGAATCGGCAAGGAAAGCGTCGCTGCGCACGTTAAGGGTGGATTCTGAACGAAGGGTTAGCCGCTCGTTACCCTGGGAGCTCTTGCACGGCCGTGCAAAAGGGCTATATTCGGGGTGTCCGCAAATGGATATCTCATAACGGTCGGATCTGATCCGATCGGCTTTTGAGAGTGGGTTCCCCCGGGACCCGCTCTTTTTTGTTACCGCGCGCCGGCCCGCGGGAAATGGCCGAATTTCCGGGGTTTATGAGCGAAGACCCGGCTGCGGACCGGACATGACGGAAACGACGCATTCTCAGGCCGACACCGATCCCCGCCTCATTGTCGAGCAGGGCGCGGCGGCGCGCGTCGCCGCCATTGCGGAGCCCGTGCTCGAGGGTCTGGGCTTTCGGCTCGTACGGGTGCGGATTTCAGGGCTCGCCGGCTGCACGGTGCAGATCATGGCGGAACGTCCGGACGGGACCATGACCATCGACGACTGCGAGACAGCTTCGCGGGCGCTGTCGCCGGTGCTCGACGTCGCCGACCCGATCGAACGGGCCTACCGGCTAGAGATTTCTTCGCCGGGGATCGACCGGCCGCTGGTCCGGCGATCGGACTTCGAGCGTCACGCCGGCACCGCCATCAAGGTGGAGATGGCGGCCGCGATCGATGGCCGCCGCCGTTTCCGCGGTGTGCTACTGGGCACCGACGGCGACGTCGCGCGCCTGCGCCGCGACGATGTAGTTGGCGGCGAGCCGGCCGAAGTGCTGTTGCCGATTGGTGAGATGGCCGAGGCGAAGATCACGCTCGACAATGCCGTCATCGCCGAATCGCTCAAGCGCGGGAAGGCGCAGCTGCGCGAAACGCGCGATGAGCAGGCGGGCCGCGCGCATAAGCCGAAACCCTGGCACGACACGCGCCGCGACCGGGCGGACGAATCCCGCCCACAAGATTTCCGGCCGCACGGCAACAGCCGCCCGGCCCAGAACGAAGGAGACTGACCGATGGCCGTCAGCGCCAACCGGCTCGAACTGCTGCAGATCGCCGACGCGGTGGCCCGCGAAAAAGCGATTGACCGCGGCATCGTCATCGCCGCCATGGAGGACGCGATCCAGAAGGCGGCACGCTCGCGCTATGGCAGCGAGACCGAGGTGCGCGCCGAGATCAATCCGAAGACCGGAGAGATGCGGCTGTCACGACTGATGCTGGTCGTGGACACGGTCGAGAACGATTCGACCCAGATTTCGGTCGAAGACGCCAAGAAGCGCAACCCGGCGGCACAGGTCGGCGACTATATCGCCGAAGCGCTGCCGCCGCTCGAGTATGGCCGCATCGCCGCACAGTCGGCAAAACAGGTGATCGTGCAGAAGGTGCGCGAGGCCGAGCGCGACCGACAATATCAGGAGTACAAGGACCGGATCAGCGACATCGTCAACGGCATCGTCAAGCGGGTGGAATACGGCAACGTCGTGGTCGATCTCGGTCGGGGTGAGGCGATCGTGCGTCGCGACGAACTATTGCCGCGCGAGACTTTCCGCAACGGCGACCGCATCCGCGCCTTCATCTACGACGTGCGCCGCGAGCCGCGCGGTCCGCAGATCTTCTTGTCGCGGACCCATCCGCAGTTCATGGCCAAGCTGTTCGCCCAGGAGGTGCCCGAAATCTATGACGGTATCGTCGAGGTCAAGGCGGTCGCCCGCGACCCCGGCTCGCGCGCCAAGATCGCGGTGATCTCGCGCGATTCCTCGGTCGATCCGGTGGGCGCCTGCGTCGGCATGCGCGGCTCGCGCGTGCAGGCGGTGGTCAACGAACTGCAGGGCGAGAAGATCGACATCATTCCGTGGACCGCGGACCCGGCGAACTTCGTGGTCAACGCGCTCGCACCCGCTGAGGTCGCCAAGGTCGTGCTCGACGAGGACCGCCATCGCATGGAGGTCGTAGTGCCCGACCAGCAGCTCTCGCTCGCCATCGGCCGGCGCGGCCAGAATGTGCGGCTCGCGTCGCAGCTCACCGGCTGGGACATCGACATCGTCACCGAGCAGGAGGAATCGGAGCACCGACAGGCCGAATTCGAGAAGCGAACCAAATTGTTCATCGAGACGCTCAATGTCGATGAGGTGGTCGGCCAGTTGCTCGCGTCCGAGGGCTTCAAGTCGGTCGAGGAACTGGTGATGGTCGACGACAAAGAGCTCGCCGGCATCGAAGGCTTCGATGAGGACACCGCGCGCGAGCTGCAGGCGCGCGCGCGCGAATTCCTCGAAAAGGAAGAGCGCGAGCTGGACGCGAAGCGTAAGGAGCTCGGCGTCGAGGACGCGCTCAAGGACGTGCCCGGCGTCACGACGAAGATGCTCGTGGATCTCGGCGAAGACGGCATCAAGACAGTCGAGGATCTGGCTGGCTGCGTCACTGACGACCTGGTTGGCTGGAGCGAACGCAAGGACGGCGAGACCGTGAAGCATGCCGGCATCCTCGAGCCGTTCGAGTTGACGCGTGAGGACGCGGAAGCGCTGATCATGCAGGCGCGCCTCAAGGCCGGCTGGATCAAGGAGGAGGACCTGGCACCTCCGCCAGCCGCCGAAGAGGCGCCGGCCGAAACGAGCGAAGCCCAGGCCTGACGCGATGGACGTGAACGCGCATGCAGGACCGGCCGCAACATGACGGACTCGACCACGGCCCCCGGAAAATTCCACCGGGGAGCGAGCGATTCTGCGCCGTAACCGGCGCGGTCACACCGGTTGCCGACCTGATCCGTTTCGTGGTCGGCCCGAATGGAACGGTCGTGCCCGATCTCAAGCGCCGGCTTCCCGGCCGCGGAATCTGGATCACGGCAACACGGCCGGCGCTGCGCAAGGCGATCGATCGCAAGGCCTTTGCTAGAGGCTTCAAGCGTACGGTGCAGTTGCCTTCGGATTTCGTCGAAGCGACCGAACAACTGATCGAACGGGCCGCGCTCGACGCGCTCGCCATCGCTCACAAGGCGGGAAAGGCGGCAATCGGATTTGGCAAGGCCGAAGCAGCGCTGACGCATGGCCGGGTTGTGGGCCTGCTCCATGCCGCGGATGCCGCTACCGATGGGGTGCGCAAGCTTAAAGCGGTCTTACGGCAGCGGACCGATGCCGAAACCATCGCCGTCATCGCCATATTTGCCACGGCGCAATTGGATTTGGCATTTGGGCGGCCAAATGTGGTACATGCAGCGCTGCTCGCCGGTCCCGAGAGCGAGGCATTTCTGGCGCGCGTGGCGCGCCTCGAGCGCTTCCGGACCGACGTCACGGAATCACCTGAAAACCCCGGGAATTGGCAACTGAATGGCTGAAACTACGGAAAAGACCCCAGACAAGAAGCTGAGCGTGGGCTCGACCAAGACCCTCACCCTGAAGCCGCGCGGCGTCGAGCAGAGCGTCGTCCGCCAGAACTTCAGCCATGGCCGTACCAAGCAGGTGCTGGTCGAGAAGGTGAAAACCCGCACCCCCGGCAAGGCCAAGGTCGAGACCGCGCCCGCCCCTGCGCCAGCGGGTGCCGGCAAGCGTGCCACTTCGGCCACAACGGCCAAGACCGCGCCAGCGGCGACGACGGCAGCGCCGTCCCCCGCTACCCCTACCAAGTCCGGCTTGGTGCTGAAGACGCTGACCGCAGAGGAGCAGCAGGCGCGCGTTCACGCGCTCGCCGATGCGCGCCTTAAGGACGCCGAAGAGCGCAAGATCGCCGAGGAACAGGCGAAGATCCGCGAGATGCGCGAGGCCATCGAACGCACCGAGCGGGAGGCGGCCGAACTTCGCAAGCGCGAGGAGGACGATCGCCGCCGCCACGACGAGGAGACCAAGCGCAAGGCCGAACAAGAAGCGAAGAAGCGGTTCGGCGAGGACGAAGCCAAGCCAAAGCTGACTGTCGGTGCGCTTGCCCGCACCCCGATCAGCGAGGCCGACGAGGACGAGGCCCCGCGGTCGCGCCGGCCCGGTGCGCCAGGCCGCCCGGCCGCCCCCGCCAAGGCGCCGCGAACCGGCGGCGGCGAGAAGCGCCGTCCGCGCCTGACGGTCGTCACCGCATTGAGCGCCGACGAGGTGCGCGAACACTCCAAGGCATCGTTCGTTCGCCGCACCAAGCGGCGCATGAAGGACCTCAATGCCAACGAGCCCAAGGACAAGCTTGTCCGTGAAGTGACGATTCCCGAATTCATCACCATCCAGGAGCTCGCCAACCGCATGGCGGAGCCGGCGCGCACCGTGATCGCGATGCTGATGAAGCAAGGTCAGATGCTCAAGATCACGGACACGATTGACGCTGATACGGCGCAGCTGCTCGCCGAAGAGCTCGGCCACACCGTCAGGCGCGTCGCCGAGTCCGACGTGGAGGAAGGCCTGTTCGACAAGGCCGACGATCCGTCGACGCTGGTCCCGCGGCCTCCGGTCGTGACCATTATGGGCCACGTCGACCACGGCAAGACCTCGCTGCTCGACGCCATCAGGTCAACTCAGGTGGCGGCCGGCGAGGCCGGCGGCATCACTCAGCATATCGGCGCTTATCAGGTGAACTCGCCCTCGCACGGCAAGATCACCTTCATCGACACGCCCGGTCACGCCGCCTTTACCGCCATGCGCGCGCGCGGCGCCAAGGTGACCGACATCGTGGTGCTGGTGGTCGCAGCCGACGACGGCGTCATGCCGCAGACGGTCGAAGCGATCGCCCACGCCAAGGCCGCGAAGGTCCCGCTAATCGTCGCGATCAACAAGGTCGATAAGCCGGACGCCCGGCCGGAGCGCGTGCGCACCGAGCTGCTCCAGCACGAGATCCAGGTCGAATCGCTCGGCGGCGAGGTGCTCGACGTCGAAGTCTCGGCCACCAAGAAGCTCAACCTCGACCGCCTTCTCGAGACCATCGGCCTGCAGGCCGAAATCCTCGAGCTCAAGGCCAACCCAAACCGTCCGGCCGAAGGCACCGTGATCGAGGCCAAGCTCGACCGCGGCCGCGGTCCGGTCGCGACCGTGCTCGTGCAACGCGGGACGATCAAGCCTGGCGACATCGTCGTCGCCGGCGCGGAATGGGGCCGCGTGCGGGCATTGGTTTCCGACACCGGCCTGCCGGTCGTTGCGGCTGGGCCGTCCACGCCGGTCGAGGTGCTGGGCTTCAACGGCACGCCGGAAGCCGGCGATCGGCTCGCGGTCGTCGACAGCGAGGCGCGCGCCCGCGAGGTCACGGATTACCGGGCGCGCCAGAAGCGCGAGAAATCGGCGGCACGCGTGTCCGGCATGCGCGGCTCGCTCGAGCAGATGATGGCGCAGGTCAAGACCGCCGGCCGCAAGGAATTCCCGCTGGTGGTCAAGGGCGACGTGCAGGGCTCGATCGAGGCGATCATCGGCGCGCTCGAGAAGCTCGGAAACAATGAGGTCGGAGCCCGGGTGATCATGGCGGGCGTCGGCGGCATCACCGAATCCGACGTGCGTCTCGCCGAGACTTCGAACGCGGCAATCATCGGCTTCAACGTGCGCGCCAACAAGGAAGCGCGCGAGGCCGCCGAGCGCGACGGCATCGAAATCCGCTACTACAACATCATCTACAATCTCGTAGATGATGTGAAGCAGGCGATGTCCGGCCTGCTGGCGCCGACCAAGCGCGAGACCATGCTCGGCAACGCCGCGATCCTGGAAATCTTCAAGGTCTCCAAGGTCGGCAATGTCGCAGGCTGCCGTGTCACCGACGGCGTCGTGGAGCGCGGCGCCAACGTGCGGCTGATCCGCGACAGCGTGGTCGTGCACGAGGGCAAGCTCAGCCAGCTCAAGCGCTTCAAGGACGATGCACGCGAGGTGACCGCCGGCCAGGAATGCGGCATGGCCTTCGAGGGCTACCAAGACATGAAGGTCGGCGACGTAATCGAGTGCTACAGGATTGAGACGATCCAGCGCTCGCTCTGAGTGCGGATCAGACGCCCAGGCACCGATCGCTGCATAACGTTCAGAGGTCGCAGATGTCCGCCCCTGAGGAAGCTGCCGGAACGCCGGCGGCGGGTCCGGCGCATTTCGATTTGCGCTACCGTCTTGAGCCTGGCGACTACGCAGCCGCTGTGGACCTCATCGGCTATACGCCGTTTGAGCGGGTGACCTTGGCCCTATGTACGATCGGCCTGATCACGACCGGCACTCTGCTCGGGGTCCTTTTCTGGTTCGGTGTGGAAGCGGAGCTCGTGGCCGTTTCGCGCAAGACCGGTTTCGGCCTGAGCATCAGCATCGCGATCACTGCCCTGCTCTATCTCTACTACTTCGTCCTCTGGCCAGCCCAATTCCGCTCCTCGTTCCGGCAACTGCCAGTGGCATTGGGAGAATCCCGGCTGATGGCTGACGACAAGGGCGTGACCCAAACCGTGGCCGAGATCGAGTTGTTCGCACCGTGGAACGCGATCAGGCGGATCGAGGAGACCCGCACCAACGTCATCCTTTTCTTGACCCCTGCAGCGAGTTTCGTCATCCCGAAGAAAAGCTTCCGCGATGCGGCTGAGGCGACGCGTTTCCTGGCGCTGGCGCGGGCTCCCAAGGTGTGATCATGGCGAGACGGGTCATGCCGCGCGGACACGGCCAATCGAACGCATCGCAGCGCCAGCTGCGCGTCGGCGAGTTGATCCGTCATGCGCTCGCCGAGATGCTCAGCCGCGGCGAGGTGCACGATCCCGTGCTCGAGGGCCACATGATCACGGTGCCCGAGGTACGCATGACGGCGGATCTGCGGCTCGCGACCATCTATGTGATGCCGCTCGGCGGACGCGATCAGACCGAGGTTCTGGACGCGCTCGACCGCAACAAGAAATTCGTTCGCGGCGAGCTTGCGCGGCACGTTAACCTGAAATTTGCACCCGAGATTCGCTTCCGAATCGACGAGCGATTCGACGAGGCGGAACGGATCGAGAAGTTATTGCGAACACCTGCGGTCCAACGCGACCTCGAAAAGAAGGATGACGGCGACGCCGAGGAGTGAACGCATGAACGTCACCTCGCCTGCCCGACCCGGACGCGAACGGCAGCAGCAGCGCAAGCGCGAGAAGCGCGACGTGCATGGCTGGCTCCTGCTTGACAAGCCGGTCGGCATGACCTCGACCCATGCGGTGAGCGTGGTGAAGCGGCTGTTCCAGGCGAAGCGCGCCGGCCATGCCGGCACCCTCGACCCGCTCGCGTCGGGCCTGTTGCCGATCGCGCTCGGGGAGGCCACCAAGACGGTGCCGTTCGTGATGGACGGACGCAAGGTCTACCAGTTCACCGTGCGCTGGGGCGAGGAACGCGACACCGATGACGCGGAGGGACGTGTGGTTGCATCGAGCGCCGCGCGCCCGACCGCCGCCGACATCAGCGAGTTGATCCCGCGCTTCTCCGGGACCATCGAGCAGGTTCCGCCGCGCTTTTCCGCGATCAAGGTCGACGGCGAGCGCGCCTACGACCTCGCCCGCGACGGCGAGGTGGTGGAGCTCGAAGCCCGCCCAGTCGACATCCACCGCCTCGACCTCGTCGCGACGCCGGACGCCGACCACACCGTATTCACCGCCGAGTGCGGCAAGGGCACTTATGTGCGCGCACTCGCCCGCGACCTTGGGCGCGCGCTCGGCTGTCTCGGGCACGTTGCGGCGCTGCGCCGTACTGGGGTCGGCCCGTTCCGGGAGGCGGACACCGTCAGCCTCGAACGGCTGGAGGCGACGTCGTCCGATGACGGCGAGCCGCGCGGACTGAGTTCCCTGCTGGCGCCAGTTGCCGCCGGCCTGGCCGGCTTGCCGGCGCTCGCGGTGAGCCGCGCCGACGCCGCACGACTCGCGCGCGGCCAAGCCGTCCTGCTGCGCGGTCGCGACGCGCCTATCCTGCAGGGCATCATCGCGGTCTCGACGCAGGGCGAGTTGATCGCGCTCGCCGAAGCCGGACACGGCGAACTGCGCCCCCGCCGCATCTTCAATCTGGCAGGTCAGGCCGCTTCGTAGCCGGGTAGGGCGCTGACGCCTCCCGATCGGAAACGTACGGCTCGAGATTCTCCTGATTCTTACGAAGCTTACGACCTTGCGCCTTGACCCAGGCAACCGCTTCCTATATCTCGCCCGGGCGCGGTGCTCTAGCTCCGCGCATTTGGCAGCGACCGCGCTGGACGACATCCCGGCCAGGCCGCACCTCGTAGCACCGACAGCAGAAGGAAACCCGATGTCGATTACCCCCGCACGTAAGGCGGAAGTCATCCAGACTTATGCGACCAAGACCGGCGACACGGGATCGCCGGAAGTGCAAGTGGCGGTCCTTTCGGAACGCATCAACAATCTCACCGAGCACTGCAGCGGCCACGTTAAGGACAACCACTCCCGGCGTGGACTGCTCAAGCTCGTATCGCAGCGTCGCCAGTTGCTCGACTATCTCGCCCGTACCGACGAGGCGCGTTACAAGTCGTTGATCAAGCGACTGGGAATCCGTCGCTAATGTCGTTGCGCGCGGTCTGGACCGCGCGTTGTCGTCGGCGGATGTCGTAAATTCATCCGCTGTACCATCCGGCAGCGAGGCCGCTGCCGATTTCCGCGACGGCGCGAATGTCGCCCGTCACCAATGGAAGGCCCGAAGGCCATGGCAGGATCGCTGGATGCTGACACGAAGCGCGGTTTGCCGCGCGTGAGCGTCTTGCCGTCTTGCTCATGGCTTTCGCCGCTTCCACGAAACCATGAGAGACCATCGAAATGTTTGATATTCACCGAGTTGAACTCGACTGGGGAGGGCGCAAGCTCGTCCTAGAGACCGGCAAAATTGCGCGGCAGGCCGACGGCGCCGTCGTCGCTACCTACGGCGAAAGCAAGCTGCT